>Ga0153956_1000748_pt1 | contig 33677 bp, 29 predicted proteins | sample TSFL040MetaG_FD_104704 | JGI IMG/M metagenome (GOLD analysis project Ga0153956, IMG submission 104704) | Attine ant fungus gardens microbial communities from Florida, USA - TSFL040 MetaG | ecosystem: Host-associated > Fungi > Mycelium > Unclassified | place: USA: Florida, Wekiwa Springs... | reverse complement strand
TGCCGTGCTATGGCTTGCGAGAACTTATACCGAAGCCCACCGGGAAAATGATGCGGAAGCTATTCTGGATCTTCTTGACAGCGATAAAAATCTTACAGATCATCTGAAAGGCAGAGTGGCGCTGGAGAAAGCGTATCTGAATCTTGGCAAGGGAGATTATAAAAGCGCAAGTCCGCAACTGACTCTGGTGGCTAATGATAATGAACTTCCTTACTGGATCAGAAGAAGAGCCGCTTATCTGAACGGACAATTAATGAACCAAACAGGAGATGCCGCCGGCGCATCAGCACAGTTTCAAAAAGTAGTGGAACTGAACCCAGATCTGGAAATGGATTTTTATGCGAGAAAAAACCTGGCTTACAACCAACTGGAAAGTGGCAGCGACCCCGAAGAAGCCATGGCAGGACTGAAAAAACTTTTGAAAGACGGCAAATATGCTCCTTATTATGAGCAGGTATATTATATACTGGGGCGACTGGCTGCCAATAACAATCAGTTTGATGATGCGGTAAGCTACCTTAAGAAAAGCATCGGCAGTGCAAAATCCACAAAAAAACAAAAAGCACTTTCCTTCAGTAGCCTCGGCAATGTATATTACTCAACCGGAGATTATAAAAACGCGAAGCTGTCTTATGACAGTGCTTCTTACCTCGCAAAATATGCCGCAAATGACACGATGGTAACTGTGGCAGTAAAAAGAGCGGGTGTGTTAGACAAGATTTCTTATCCTTCACAAGTGATCAGAGAACAAGACAGCTTGCTTGCACTTTCGCAAATGAGCGAGAAAGAACAGAAAGCCGTTATTCACAAATACATCCGCAGCCTGGAGCAAGCCCGTAATGACAGCATAGCTAATGCAGAAAATGGCGGTGGACCCAACAACGTTACCGATGCAAATGACATTGGCAATGCAAGCGCTGCGTGGTATTTTTCCAATTCTACACTTATGCAACAGGGATTGAATGACTTTAAACGCAAATGGGGCTCCCGGCAAAACGTGGACGACTGGCGGAGAAGTGCCAAATCAGGGGCCGCACTCATAGCCCAGGAACAAACAACACAAACTGACGATGAAGAACTCGCCGGCTTTGATGAAAACGGCATACCAACAGAACTGAGCCTGCTTGCTATGATACCCGCTACGCAACAACAAAAAGACGCAGCAAACGCCAAGCTGCAACGTGCCTATCTCGATCTGGGAGACGCTTATATAAACAACCTCAGCGATTATCCGCGCGCGACACAAACGCTGGATACATTCAGTAAAAGATTTCCTAACAGCACCGATAAAGCAGAATGGATGTATTTACAATACCAACTCGCATTAAAGTTGAATGACCTTCGACTGGCGCAAACCTATAGTGAGCAGCTCCGCAGGGAATATCCGGAAAGCAAATGGGCCAAGCTCGTAGGCCCTGTAGAAAAAAACAACACACTACTAGCATCCGCCACGCCTATCGCAACTTACTATGACCAGACGTATGCTATGATGATGAACCGGGACTATGAAAACTTATTGCTCCGTGCTCAAAACGGCCAGAAAGAATTTAAAGACCCTGTTTATAAAAACAGATTTCAGATAATGGAAGCGATAGCGCTTGCCGGATCCGGCAACTACGACCAGGCAGATACGCTCATTACACAGTTCATTACCACACATCCCAATGACTCGCTGAAAACATGGGCCAGCGCGGTTTCCAAATACATAAAACGCACAAGACCTGCAAATATTCCCGCTAAACCTTCCATCATAGATAGTGCAAATTCACTGCCTGTAAATATTCTTACCAATCCTAACGGCACAGTAAATCCTGCGAAAAATGACAGCACATCTGCCCTGCCGCCAGGAAAAGAAAATACCGCTACAGCCGCTATACCGGCAAATTATAATTACGATCCTAAAGCGCCACATACGTTCGTATTTTATTTCTACAAAATGGAATCAAAAGCGATGGGTGTAAAAGCCGGTCTTAATGACTTTAATACATTCAATTATTCTAATCAGGGGCTGCAAAACAGTTTGGAAATGCTGCAATCCAATCAGGGAATCATCACTGTCAAATCTTTCCCCAACGCCGCTGCCGCCAAGATTTATATGAATGCGGTGAACAACAACAACCTGCTGCTGAAAGAATATAAAAACAACGAGTATCAAACACTCATTATTTCCAATGACAACTTAAATAAACTGAGAGCGGGAAAAGACATCACTTCTTATCTCGGTTTTTATAAAAAGAATTATAAATAAAAACTCCGTTTCAAATTTCAATAATCAAGTTTTAAAAACAATCATGTCCTCTTTCATCCTTTTCAGCACAGAAAACAGCGTAGCCTGTATAACGCTCAACCGTCCGGAAAAATTCAACAGTTTCAACCGGGAAATGGCGCTGGAGCTACAAAGAAAACTGGACGAATGTGCCAACGATAAAAACCTCCGCTGCATATACCTCACAGGCAACGGCAAAGCATTTTGTGCAGGGCAAGATCTTTCTGAAGCCACCGACCCGCAAGGTCCTTCGCTTGAAACGATTGTGGAACAACATTATAATCCTATCATTGAAAAAATAAGAAAAATAGAAAAGCCAGTAATAGCTGCGGTGAATGGTGTGGCGGCTGGTGCCGGTGCCAACATTGCACTGGCTTGCGATATTGTGATCGCAACAGAAAGTGCTTCATTTATTCAGGCCTTTAGTAAAATCGGTTTGATACCGGATAGTGGCGGTACTTTTTTTCTTCCACGTCTTATAGGTTTACAACGTGCGGCAGCGCTTATGATGACAGGCGATAAAGTAACGGCCAAAGATGCTGTGACGATGGGCATGATTTATAAAAGCTATGCGGATGAAGATTTTGGAAATGCTTCCAAACAACTGGCAGAAACTATGGCGCAAATGCCCACACACGGTATAGGACTTACCAAACGATTGCTGAATGAAAGTTTTCATCATACACTGGAGGAGCAGCTGATACGGGAAAAACAATTGCAGGTAGAAGCGAGCGTCACACATGATTTTAAAGAGGGCGTACAAGCCTTTTTAGAAAAGAGAAAACCGGAATTTAAAGGCATATAAAATTTATATACTTACTACAAACTTGTTTCCTTCCTTCATGGTTTCCAATGAAAGTTTGAGGCCGAGTTTATCTGTTAATGCTTTCGATATTTTTAGCCCGTAACCATGGCTGCCGCTGCGTATATTGCCCCAGGTAAAAAGAGACTTGGCAACGCTTGCTTCTATCGGTTTGCCAGAGTTAAAAACAGTAATTTTCAAAGGCGCTTTGCCAAAGCATATTTCTATACAACCTTTTTCCGGCGTATGTTTTACAGCATTGGACAAAATATTGCGAAGAATAGTTTGCAACATGTGCTCATCTGTAACAAAATGCAAATCCTCATCAGGAAGCAGTAGTTGTAAATGCTTACTTTCTATAACCGGCTTATAAATGTTAACTACATGCTCCACCATTTTGCATAACGAAACTTCTACCTTCTCCGGCTCAAAATTTTCGAGGTGCGATTTGCTCCATATCAGGACATCTTCCATTGTTTCCAAAAGATGCCCGGCACTTGTTTGCAATTGTTCTTCTTTTTGCTGCCGCTTTTCTTCGCTGAGCATTTGAGGTGCAATTTTCTTTAGCTGCAGATAACTATAAAGATTGCTTACAGGGCTGCGCAAATCATGACTGAGGATACTGAATAACTGTACTTTGCTTTTGTTGGCTTCATCCAGCGCTGTGTTGAGGGTTTGTAATTTTCTATTGGTTTTTTGTTTTTGCCGATTGTTATGAAAAAGTGTAGCCAATAATATCGCAAACAAACTCAAGCCACCTATGAGAAAATAACTTGTACGCTGCTTCAACTTGTTGTCTTTATCCAATAATTCTATTTGCGCTTCTTTTTTTTCTGTTTCATACTTGGTTTCCATCTCTGCGAGTTGTACTCTGCCATCATCCGTAATGATGGAATCTTTAAGTGCGTATGCCTGCACCATAGTTTGATAAGCGCTATCGTTTTTGCCTGCTTCGGCATAGGTTTGCGCCACATTTATCATCAAGCCCAATCGTGATGATTTATCGGAATACTGATTGCTGAAGTCAAGAGATTTTTTATAATTGCGAATCGCTTCACTATACTGTTTGGTCACTTTCCGGTAGTAATGACCGAGTGCGAGGTAATAATCGCCCCAGTTAAAATATTCACCCGACAGTTTTCCATAATATTCCGTACTGTCCAATGCTTCTTTAAAATCCTTTTTATTGTCAAGCCAGCCACACAAGTAGGCTCTTCTTCCCCATGCCTCTGCCGCCCAAAGTGTATCCTGAAGCGCATGTGTTGTATTTATTTCCTGCATGGAATAATAAAAACTGGAATCTTTTTCTCCAAGCTCGCCAAAACATATTGCCATACGACCACATGCCTGATATAGTAAGCCCCAGAAATCTCTGTGTCTGAGTTTTGGCATCAGGTTACGATAGGCTTCAATCGCTTGTTGAAACTTTCTTTGCCGATGAAGATTACTTGCAAGATTGACAGCTACTAATGTTCCTTCAACAGTGTCGCCTATTTGGTCGTAAATTTTTTTTGCTTTGTAATAGTAGTCTGCCTGTTTTACGAGTTCTGTTTTTTCTCCATACACTACGCCCAGGTCGTTGTAGGTTCCTGCCATTTTTCTCAGGTTCTTCGCTTTTTGCTTTACTGCAAGCGACAGCATCATGTAGTTTATGGACGTATCGAAATGTATGGCATTGTCATGCAAGTTGGCAAGGAGATCGTAGTGATTCCAAATCACCGTATCAGTTTTAGTTTTCAACGCATACGGCAAGCCGGTCTGGGCCCAGTAAATACCCGCTTGATAGTTTTCATGTTGATAATAATAATTGCCAAGCCGCTGCGAGATAGTTGCTTTTTGAAAAGGATCTGAAGATTGATAATAGCTACGCATCCACTCAGTTGTATCCTGTGCTTGGGTATTGATTACTGTAAAAAGCAAAAGGATCAGCATTATATAAAATACCCTATGAGAAGAATGCCTGATTGAGAAATGGAAATGAATAGTTTCCATAAACTCAAGGCAGGTTGTGTGTCGCAAATCAAGTTTCATAGCGGTAAACTTTGCCGACTGAAAATCTTACACAATGTAAACAACTCCATCCATAAAAAGGATGCGTGGCACAGCTCAGGATTTCCGAAGTTCGTTGACAATGCTGCGATAGGTTTTGCCGACGGGTATTTCGGTGTTTTTTATACGGATATTATTCTCCACAAAGCTTTCTATATGTTTGGAATTAACAGCATAGCTGCGGTGAACGCGAGTAAAGGTGGGAATATTGAAACTTTCTAACGTGCGGCTGAGATTGCCCAGAGTAATATAACTTTTGCTCTTGGTAAAAATTCGTGTGTAATCTTTAAGCGCTTCCAAATATAAAATGTCAGAAAGTGGTATGCGATGCGTTTCGTAACCTTCGTGAATTACCACAATGTCCTGCTCTATGTGATGCTCATATTCGAGAGCTTTTTGTTTGATTTCCAAAAAACTTTTGGCACGGGCTATCGTACTATGAAAACGTTCTTCGGTAATAGGTTTAAGGATATAATCAAGTGCAAAAAGCTCAAACGCTTCAATGGCAAACTCGGGATGACTGGTGATGAAAATGCAGAGTGGAGGATTTTTTAAACTGCGGAGAAAATCAATACCATTGATCACGGGCATTTCTATATCTAAAAAAATTAAATCGGGCGCATAGGTATTTATAAAAGAAACAGCTTCCAGAGGATGTCCGAAATTACCTTGCAATTGCAGTTCTTTATGCGACTGGGCAAAAGCTTCTATCAGCATTCTGTCGGTTTCATCATCATCTATGATGGCGTATTTCATATCCTAAATTATACGGAAATGTAATAAAGATTTTTAGTTTCTCCGTTCATCTATTTATCTCTACCGTTCGTATAGTATTTGTCCATGCTGTTTATAGCCGATACTACTTTCACGATACAATTATCATTCACTAAAAAGTATCGTATGAAAAAATCGCTTTTACTCATGATGTTATTTTTGGCAAGTCTCACATCCATAGCGCAAAATGTGGGCATTGGCACCACTACACCCAGCGAAAAACTGGAAGTAAATGGCAGTATAAAGATTACTGACGGCTTGCAGGGAAATGGTAAAGTGCTGATAAGCGATGCTAACGGAAAAGGGGAATGGAAGCAAATATTACGCAAGGATACATTATCCATAAGCCCTTTAGCAACTGTCGGAACCGGAAGTTCCTGTATTGCAGGCCCGCTTATAGCCTATTTTCCTACACCAGTGACCGGAGGGCAGTTGACGTTGTCGGTACATCTGCCGACAGGCGCTACCATAACGCAGATCATGGTATATTTTGTGGATAACAACAGCGTCAAAAATTATACAATCTCATTTATCCAGATGCCGCAGGGCATTCCGTTCCCTTCACCAATCGCCAGCTTTACTACAGGCGGCACTCCGAGTACGGCTGTTCAAAATGCGCCGCTCACTATATCCACACCGATAACCATCAATAATTCCAACAACTTTTATTTCATAACAATGACCGGAGATTTCCAAACTACATCTGAAGGTTTTTGCGGAGTACGGATCGCCTATACCTATCCGGTCAATAACTAAGAATTTCTACCTCATTACTAAACAATTTTCACCTCATTTTTAAAACCATAAAAACAGAAGTATGAAAAAGATTTATCTATCCTTATTAGCGCTCAGCTTTTGTATAGCTGCCATGGCGCAGAATGTAGGCATCGGCACTACATCACCTACTGAAAAATTAGACGTAGTCGGCAATGTGAAACTGAGTGACACTTTGAAAACTACCAAAGCCGTTGTAGGTCCGGGAATCGCAACATACCCACTCACAGTACGTACAGTTTCTTCGAGCCAAGCCAAAGGGTTTGGACAAATCTCTCAAAATGGGACTATTGCAGTTGGCACTTATGTGGATGACTATTTGGGGGCGTTTATTCAAACGCATACTAATGACGATCTGAATTTTTCTACCAATAGCAGTGCTTCTCAAATGGTGATACAAGCAGGTACCGGCAATGTAGGTATCGGCACCACAATGCCCAACGGGAAACTGGAGGTAAACGGCAATGTGGTAATACACCAGCAATTGCAGATACTGGGCGGCAATCCGGGTGATGGAAAAATACTCACAAGCAATCCTAACGGATATGGGTGGTGGACGTATCCTTCTCAATATAACACAGGCTTCTCTACCTACCCTACCGGTGTGATTAACGTTACTTCAGGAGGCAGCAATCAGGTTATTCCCTTTTTAAAAGGCACAATAGGCTCTGCAAATAATTTTGATGATGGCAATAACTTTTCCAACACTACCTATTCTTATACCGCACCCGCTGATGGCGTTTATCAATTTCAAGCCTACTTGGGGATGAATGCTATTTATACCGCTACCGCCACCAATATTATCGTAATCAGGTTTATGAAAAACGGTTTGCCGGTTGCTTCAAAATTTGTGCGAACTGCTACATCTACCAGCATGCCAACGGACTTGGAAATAAGCAATATGTTGAAATTAAATCAGGGTGATCAAATTTCGGTAGCAATATATAATGCTTCGGGAGCCACCTTCAATTTAGATCCGGGTTCTTGTGTCTTTTCAGGATCAAGAATCTATTGACGCTACATTTTTTCAATCAATCTTTCAATCATTTATCATGAAAAAAATACTTTTCATATTATTCTTCAGCCTCCCTTACTGGCTTCATGCCCAGTTTGTAGTGGGTACGCAAGGCATGACCATCAAAGCGTATGCGACAGTATCTATTGACAGCCTTATACTCAGCCCTGCTTCAGACATTACCCTCACCAACAACCAACTGACGCGCAGCAATGTGAACCAGCCGATTGGCACCGGCAGCACGATAAATCACGTCTATACGTTTTCTTCTCCCATCACTTATAGCGGCAATATCGGTTTTAGATATGATGATGCGGAGATGGCAGGCAATACAGAAAGCGCATTGGAGTTGGCTTATTCTGCTACCAATGCAGGGAGCGTATGGATCACTACTACAGGCAGTATGCTCAATACTACGGGCAACACCATTGTGCAAAATGTAAATAACGTTACAATATCCCGCATCACGGCAACCAGCAACAACCCGCTGCCCGTAACATTAATAGATTTCACAGCAAACAAAGACGAAAAACAACAAGCGGCATTGTTGCATTGGAATGTGGCAAATGAACTCAATTTTGAACGATACAACGTAGAGCGCAGTACCGATGGAAAAATATTTACACAAATAGGCGATGTGAAAGCAATCGCTAAAAGCGAATATCATTTCACCGACTACCATCCTGAAACCGGAGTGAATTACTACCGTCTGCAATTGCTGAATACTGACGGAAACTATAGCTACAGTCCTATCCGCACACTCCTCTTTGGCAAAGAAGATACCCAACTAAATGTCTATCCCAATCCTGTAAAAGATGAGTCTGTTACCATCCATACTACGGATAAAACCCTGAATGGTAAAAGCGGCTGTGTGACGGATATAGCGGGCAAGATTATCTTATCCTTTAAACTAACCGGAGAAAAAACATTGCTCAATGCCAGCAACTGGCTGCCCGGCTCCTACCTCATTCGCCTTGAAAACGGCATGACCTTCAAGATGGTGAAGCAGTGATGATTATTGTAACTATAAACCCTATTTCTTTATAAAAAGTGCATGATTGCTTTAACCAAGAAAATCCAAAACTCTTTCCGGTGGGCGACCAATAATAGCTTCGTTATCCTTCACTACAATAGGTCGTTCTATAAGAACAGGATGTTGAAGCATCGCGTCCATATAATCTTCTTCATTCATTCTTTTCCCTTCATACAGCTCCATAAATATTGGCTCGTTTCTTCGAATAAGTTCCGAAGGTTGCATATCTAACATTTCCAGCAGCTTCTGAAGTGTCGTTCTGTCCGGTGGTGTAGTAAGGTATTCGACAATTTCTACAGCCATATTTTTATCCTGTAATAACTGGCACACACCGTTACTTTTAGAGCATTGAGCATTATGATAAACAGTAAGCATATCGGTAAATTTATTTTAAAAATCATCACCGTGCTAATAAATATCCAATTCAGTCTCTTTCCCTTTATCTATTTCTCACCTCCCTTCGTATAATATTTCCCATAGGCAGCTACAGGTCTTGCTAAGTTCGTGTTCACACAAAAAAAAACATTATGACAACATTACAATTTAAAAACAAGAGAATCATCAACGCAGAAAACTACAAAGAACTTTCACCGGTGTATCTGCAACAAATGGCGATAGGCGCTACGCTTGGCTTCGGCGAAGAGTTTAATACACCCGAACATTTCCTGGAGCAAAACGGCGATGGCGACATCGAAGAAGGCAGCGTAGAGCTTTGGGACATTGTAGATGCATCAGCACCCGATAGAGTATTGTATGACTGCTGGTATTATCTCGCAGATACGGCAAATGTGTTTTATGCAGGTACGGATAAAGATACCGGTATCGCTATGTGTCAGGATAGTTTTGATAACCACACCGGTACTGAAGAAGGGGAAGAACTTGCAGCAACTTTACAAAAAGCGTATTATCAAAAAAAGGACTAACACAATGTCTCGCCCTGTTATTGATATAACAACCGGAGCAATATACCTGAATGACGGTTATAGTATTTGCCCTGCAAAAAGTGAAGAAGATATAACAACACATTTCGGGATGCCTTTGGAACAACCGCTGGCATGGGGTGGTGCCTATTACCACATTAGCGGTATTGACGCAGGAGTCGAACAATTAAATGTTAACCTGACATTTATCCATCGTCGTTTGAAATCCGTGAGCATATATCTTATCCTGCCAGAAGCATGGCTGCAACAATTCAACTCACAACGGACAGGATTCGGACCTTCGGAAAAGGAGTGTGCTATATCAGACAGGTATGAAGAATGGTTGACGGGACAAACAGGAACACAACGAAAGTTTTCATGGGGAACGATTGAAGTGCTATTTGCAAAGCTACCTGACGGCATGGGAACACCAATGATTCAACTGCAATATGAATAAAATGGAAGCTTCTTTTAAAAACACAACAATATGTGATTGCAAAAGCAAAATCATGTTTACTGCCATAAAAAGCAAAGGAGATTTAGCTGCTGCCCAACAGAAATTTCAGCAGTTGATGGACGAACAGTTACTTGAAATATCAAAAAAAGGCAAGAAAGGTCTTTTTGATGAGATTATCTATCTCTGCACCAAATGTGGGAAAGATTACATTATGAGTTATGTGCGTAAAGGATTTAGAGGATATTATGGGCCTGTTCTTCACAAACAACCGGTTAATGACAAAACGTTTGAGATGAAATCTGTGTATCTGCGTAAGCTATTGAACTATTTAATTGATAAAGGTGAGAAAGTAGTTTACAACGGAAAAAGCATATACGGTAATGCTGAATTTCCAGATGGTAATTGGGTGGGGTTTGATTGTTGTTTTGATGAACAAAGTATTCGACAAAGGTTTTTATTTCCTGAAACAATTATTTATTCAGAGTATTTCGGTTTTGCAGCCGGCAGCGATTCTTCTTTTTATGACAAAGAAACAGGAGATGCCATCTTTGGCTCGCATCCAAAACTATGTAACCACAAAATAGTTTAAACAATTAAACCATGCACAAATACAACTTTGAAAATTACCATGCGGTAAACAAAGAAAACTACAAGGAAATGCCTGAAATATTTCAGAAGGAAATGAAGCAGATTGCACAGTTCGACGCGGAATTTTATGGTGGCACTATTGAGCGTTTTATGGAAGCTTGTGTGGCAGAATTTCCTGATACACCCGATTGGGATTTATATGATGTGGTTCTCACGGATGCTCCTGAAAAAATAGTGTATCATTTCTGGAAATACTTTGATGAATACGGAAGTCTTTTTCATGCTGATACCGGTGAAGATACAGGAATGGGAATGATGAATTTCAATTTCGAACTACACGATGGCTCTGCAAAACAAATGCAAATCTGCAAAAATTTACAACAATCATTTTACGAAGAAGAATAAAAACGTTAAACAAAATATTTATAACCAAACACAATCACAATCATGCTACCAATAGACAAATACGGTACGATGTACCTCGCCATGAATGCCGCCATTACCAATCCCGGTGAACAACAAAAAATATGCGAGCAATACGGCACCTCACTTGCCGAATGGAATGAAGCCAACGCCCACTACATGGCTAAGATGAGCGATGTAAACGACATGGGACAAACGGCTATGGCGCTTGCCAAATATATGATGCCGCAACCTGTAGTGGAAGATGACAGCCCAACAGATTTTACAGCCTCAGAGGTAAGGATCTATGTGAATGAACACAACGTGCAAATGGTGGAATTGGTAAACGGAAATAAACACGTAGTGCTGCAATCAACTGTACATGTAAACCCCAACGATGAGTTTCTTACCAACTATGTGCAGGGACGTGTACACATGAGTGTGAATGATCAGGGCTACAGTATTTACGGCGGTGTTACGAAAGTGGAATTATTCCGTGATAAGTTGGTTTTTCATTTTGATGAAGAAGGAAAAGAGCGCATGAAATGTGATATGCTTACCGTGTCTTTCAACATTTCAAATCCGAAATTCATCTATCTCGAACGCACACTTTACTATATGTACCGGCAACATCCTGTGCTGCACCTTACCCGCCCGCCGCGCGAAACAAAAGAAACATGGAACGGCATCGCTTATGATTTGAGTTGGGATAACTTTACGCTCAATGATGATTTCCGTGTAAACCTGCGTCCGCATATTGATCATCTTCCTGCCACAGGGAAATACAGCCAACATGTAATCATTACCTGCAAGAATGAAGGAGTGTCAGAAGATCTGTTTGAGAGTTTTTGCAATGAAATGATTTCGGTGTTTGAAGCAGATTATGAAACTATCGTCTCTATGGTTATTTACCGGAAAGAAAGCAACCAAATGTATATCTACACACAGTTGTCGGAACAAGATTTTATGAAGCGCGTGAATGAAGCCCTATGTTATATACCACAGTTGCCATTGAATTTCAGCGGAGAAAACGACCCTACATGGCACAACTATATGGAATGCCGAAAGGACTATATGGAAAAGAAAAACGGGTAATTATTTCAGGTAAAGAGGACGAGGAATACATAGTTGACACCATTGTATTCTTTGTCTTCATAGTGTCCTTTGTGTCAAACGATACCATCCAAAACTCTAAATCAAAAATTCTAAAATCAATCATTCAACTAATCAACCCAATCACCAACATTCCGTACTTCTACGCAGCACATTCTTCCTAACTTACAGTAACATTGATTAAACTTTCTAAAACAAAATCCTCATGGGCATCTTTGATAAATTAAAAAACGAGTTCATTGATATCATCGAATGGACCGACAGTAGCAATGATACATTGGTATGGAAATTTCCGCGCTACCAGAACGAGATAAAGATGAACGCAAAGCTGACGGTGCGTGAGTCGCAGCAGGCGGTGTTCCTCAATGAAGGTACCATAGCAGATGTGTTTCAGCCGGGCATGTACACATTACAAACACAAAACATGCCGCTACTTTCCACGCTGAAAGGATGGAAATATGGCTTCGACAGCCCGTTTAAAGCAGATGTATTTTTCATAAGCACCCGTCAGTTTGTAGATCAGAAATGGGGTACGAAAAATGCCATCACACTTGATGATGAGCGCTTTGGCATGATAGAGCTCCGCGCATTCGGCAGTTATGCTTTTCGTATTGTAGATGGTGGTAAGTTTTTAAAAGAAGTATCGGGAACAGACAGTGAGTTTAATACCGAAGAAATCAATGGACAATTGCGTAGCCTCATCGTTACCAAATTTACCAATGCAATTGGCAACGGAAACATACCTATTGATAAGATCGCAGGTAGCGTGGAAGATCTTTCTAAACTATGTCAGGAAAAATTGAATGAAGATTTTGATGCGTATGGGTTGAAGGTTACAAAATTCCTTGTAGAGAATGTGTCCATGCCGGATGATATCAAGAAAGAAATATTTGAATACTCGCGTCTCAACCGTATAGATATGCAGAAACTCGCACAGCTCAAAGCCGCTAAAAGCATTGAAACCGCTGCTGCCAACGAAGGTATCGGCGGCATGGGCGTGGGAATGGGCGTAGGAATGGGTATGGGGAATATGGTAGCCAATACGATGGGTAATGCGATGAACAGCATGAACCAACCACAACAGGCAGGCAGCAATACACCGCCACCATTACCGCAAGCTGTACAGTTTTATGTAGCCGCCAACGGGCAGCAAACCGGGCCTTTTGATATGGCGCAGCTTACACAAATGGCACAATCCGGCGCATTGAAAAAAGAAACTATGGTATGGAAAACCGGCATGGCTGCCTGGGCGGAAGCATCATCAGTAGCGGAGCTGACATCGTTGTTTGCAAATGTGCCGCCGCCGTTGCCGCCAATGTAAGATTCACTTCAAACAAAGAGAACAAAGAAGGCAACGTAAACAATGTTGTGTTCTTTGTATGAAATCAAAAAACTGTAACAACATCACAATCTTTCATTCAAAAGCATTCAAGTCATGAAGCCGTTACAACAACATTATAAAAAATGCTTGCTTCTCACTACTGCCTGCACATGGAGCGTAATCAGCTTTGCCCGTGTGGGCGGTGCGGGTGGTCATAAAAGCCATACAAGCCACAGCGGTGGCTCTGGCGGTCATGGTAGCTATAGTGGTGGAGGCTTTAGCATTTCAGGTATTATCATACTTATCATTATTGTTGTGGTAGTGCTTTATGTGAAAAAGAAAATGGGCGGTGGCAATATGAATAACGGTGCAAATACATTTGGTGGCGACAATAATTTCGGAAATACAAACTCTTTTAGCGGTGGCAGCGATGTGCTGATGAAAGGCTTGAAAGGCGGTTTGGCAGGCGGGCTTGCGGGTGCGCTCACCTCTATGATTGATGAAAGTATCGGTGGTATGAATAAATTCTCAGGTAATAAAAATTTCCCCGAAGGGCTGAATGAACAAAAGATAAAAACGGCTTTTACTGAACTGCAAAATGCCTGGCAACAACAAGACTTGAGCAAAGTGCGCAAGTGGATGTCGGACGGCGTGTATCAGCGCTTCACCGCGCAGTTTGCCATGATGAAAAAACTCACGCAGCGCAATATGCTTAGCAATATCCGCATTCATGATATATCCATAGCGGATGTGCGAACAGATGGCGCTTATCAATCTGCAGATGTTGCTATTACATTTTCTATGGATGATAAATTCGTAAGTGAAAAATATCCTGCGCTCAATGAAAATTACAATGGTGATAATGATACCGAGTATTGGACCTTCATCAAAAGAACAGACATTGCAGCAACACCTGGTGCCGATTTATACAATACCAATAACTGCCCCAACTGCGGTGCTTCCCTTGAAAATCAGTTGGGAGAAGTAAGCCGCTGCACCAGCTGCCAAACCCTTACCAACAATGCAGCTTATGACTGGGTATTGAATGAAATAACGCAAGATGAAGACTATAGCCATGGCAATCGCTTATATAACGATGGACAATTGCAAACTTTAGTAAAGAATGATAACCTGTTCGCCATTCAGCGTATGGAAGATATTGCTTCCAATGTTTTTATGCAGATTATGGAAGTGATGAGCGGCGACAGCAATAAAAAACTGGAACGTTTTGCAGCGCCAGATATCGCTCAGAAAATCATTACACAAAAAGCGCAGCAAGGCATTTTTGTTTTTGACCGCCTGTATCTGAATGAAGTAACCTTATCGGGTTATAATACACAAAATCAAAAACTGAATCTTGTCTTTGACCTCACGGCAACTTACAAACGGGTGCAAATTGGTGATAAACTAAAGAATATAGACAATGGATTTTCAGAACATCGTTATCAGCTTACCTTATCAAAAAATCTTACGGCTTTGCAACCTGCTGAAAAAGAAATCGCTTTCAGCTACGAATGTGCAAATTGCGGTGCACCTTATGACGATACCACCAAAGCTACCTGTTCTTACTGCGATGCTCCCGTGGTAGATGAAGGCAAGAATTGGGTGCTGACGGAGTTTTTATAGAGTAGCTGTATCCTGTTCTGCTTTCTGCAGCAATTTACTTTTACGATCCAGTACTACCAGCAACGCCATGGAAAGGTAAAAGAGCGCGCCCACTTTATGAGTTTCCAGAAGTTCTGAAAAGAAATTATTGATAAAGCCGGCGGCAAAAAGCATGATTACAGCCATCGTTGCTTTTTTATAAAAAGGATCGCTGAAACGGTGATAAATTTTTTGTGCCTGTGCAAAGACAACTACAATCAATAATGCATACAATAACATTGCCGGCCAACCCTGCCCCACTAACATAAAAATAAAATAATTGTGCGTGGTGGAGTGTTCCGTATTCCTGCTTACATAAGTACGAAACATGGACACTGCATAAGGCTTGTAATAATAATAAAATGAATTAGGCCCGTAGCCTGTTATCGGACGTTGCTTGCTCATTCGTATAGCAGCAATCCAGCGATACACACGTTCCATAGAAGACATATCAGTGCCTTTGAATGTGGCGATCATGTGATCCGTAAAATTGCTGTGCATATACGTCCGTTCATAATTGGGACGAAACTCAATATATTTATTGTTGCTGGACAAAAAAAGCAACAAGGCTACAATAGCCGCATAGAAAACCGGCATGATCAGATTTACCAATCGTAAACGTATGGCTATATTCACTGCAAATGCAAATACGACTGCCAGCATAGCCGCTCTCGCATACGTGAGATAGATAGCCGGTAAAAAGAACAATACAATCAACAACAACGAAATTTTCAAGAGTAAATTCTTCCACTTCGTTAGTAAAAAAGCGATGTACACAACCGGGAAAAACATGGATATCACGGTTGAATATTCTACGTGATTGTAATAAAGCGGTGTTATGGATTCTTCTATTTTTCGAAAATTGAAACTATAACTTCTATGCCGGTACATGATAACAAGCATCGTCAGAAACATGGGAATCAGCAAGAGCCAGAAAGCCATTTTAAAATCTTTTTTCTTTCTGAAAACAAAAACGGGCAGTATAAAAAATGAAACCAGAAACCAGCATTTAGCCAATAGAAACTTAAATGAGAACAATGTTTCTTCTGAAAAAACAACCGGCACGATAAGCCATACCAATTGCAACGTTACTACCAGCACTATGGGATTGCGCCACCACCATTGCGGCAGTATTTTCGGATTGCCCGCAAAAAGCATGGCAAATAATAACAGAAACATCCACATCATCGGCTCATCGGGCAACGACGTGGAAAGGGATGTACCTAAAAGAAACAGTTGAATGGAAGCAGGAACCGAAAACAACAGCAGCCAGTAAGAAAGCTTCCAGTTAAGCACCGTGGTAAGTCCCAACAGAAATACAAAAGGAAATAATAAGCACGCATAATTGTAAGTGACGAAGTAAGCAAACAAGCTTGCTAGCAATACACTTAGGACACCGGCATGTATCCATTTATTTTCCAGCAGTTCTTGCTTCATTACCTGCCCACTTCAATTATTTTTTTATAGAAAGCACTCAGCAATACCCATATAGCACTAAAGAAAAGTCCGATAAATGCGCAGGATATTATCGTCATCACCAAACCTAAACCTTTGGGTTCCGTTGCAGGCGTAGCAGAGCTGATCACCCGCAGCAAACTCATTTCATTAGACTTGATGCCAGTGCTGAATTCATGTAACATAGATGCATCCTGTGCACGGTCTTTAAGAAGCTGGTCTCTTGTACTCATTAATGCAACCACTTGTTGATTACTTGCTCCTGTTGCGAGGCTGTCAATAACATGAAGCGCACTGTCTGTAGTCAGAATATTATTTTGTAAGGAAACACATACGTTTTCTTTCAGCCTGTTGTAAAAATCTTTATAAATAGATTCTGTCACAGCAACCGCTTCATTGGTTACATTAGCGGAGATCGCCGGATCACGATCAGTATAAGACATCTCCATACCCTGATATTCGGTACGGGTTACTTTAAAATTTTTTTTAAAGATTGCAGCCAGTTTCATACGGTCTTTTAGTTGCGAAGTGTCCAATCCGTAAACTTTGGCCAAGTCCTGTTTATCTAATATCAGTTGTCTGGCTACATCCGATTTCGCAATTGCCATTACTTTATCAATGTCATCTTCATTACCAAAATAATTGATAAACTCTGCGTTCCTGTTCCTGAAAATATTATTGCGATCGGCATACAAAGGATTGGCCACAAAAAGTTCTGCTGTGGCTTCATATTTTTTGGGTAAGGCAAAATAAAGCGCAGCGCCCAGTACCGCCGCTGAAATGGTAATGAGAAGAATGTATTTTCCGCGGCGCTTAAGCGTTTGCACAATATCTACGAGATCAAAACGAGGAGTGGACATTGATTGATTTAATTATGAATTGTATAACTAATAAAACGGGCTCCTTATTATAAGGAACCCGCTGCGAAATTAAATTAAAAAAACTGTTCTTTTCAGATTGCCTTATGGCTGTAATTCATTTTTCCTGTAAAGTTTTTATAAGGGTAGTTTTTTTAATCTTTTGTTATGCGAAGTGTTTGCGTGTTCTGGCTGTCTTCGTATTTAATTAAATAAACTCCTTTGGACATATTTTTTAAGTCGATGGATTCTTCATTCTGAACGACTGCAAGGGTTTTAATGAGTTTACCGGTTACATCCATTATTTTAAGATGCGCGTTGCTGCCTACTGTGCCATAGATCATTATTTTGAGGGTTTCGCCGGCAGGGTTGGGAGAAGCCATTACGGTAAATTTATCCGTTTCTGCTACGTAAGCCTGCACTGTTTTCGAGTAAGAATAGTTTTTAGTTTGATCCAGCATTTTTAAACGATAATAATTCATTCCGCCTAAGGCGTTTTCATCTGTTATCGCATAGCTTCCTGCTTTATTTTTTCCCTGTACAACTGCTATTTTTTCAAAAGACTTTCCATCAGCGCTTCTTTCCAGCTCATAATAATCACCGGCGGACTCTTCTAAGCTGTTCCAGCTAATACGATTTCTATTACTACCAATATTCGCAGCTTCAATTTTATCCAGCTTTATGCGGAGCGGCGTGAAAATACTCATCGGGAAAGTGCCTGTGGCAGAGTTTGCATAGTAATTTCCCACGAGTATATAGTAGTCTGTATTCGCCGTACCGGGAAATGCAAATTCAGGCGCGTAACTGCAATCATCATCAGAATAGCCGACACAAGTAAGTGCGCTGCAACTGCCGGAATAAACACGGGCATAAATATCATTACCGGCATACGGACAGGTGCTTACGGTAAAATTGCCTGTATAAGGAGCTGTAAATTTAAACCAGACTCCATTATACCTCCCTGCGGAAGTGGCGCCGCAACTGGCAGCCGGCAATACATCATCTGTAGCGCCCACATTGGTAGCTGTAATTGCGGGAGCATTCAGTGTTAAAACAGTTGCATTGGCGCAGCTATCGTTTACTACAATAGGCGGCGCGCCACATGGCCCATGGTAAAAAGAAACCAGACTGCTGCTGTTGGTAATGGTATCTATATTTATATTGGTAAATGCGTTTAAGTAAGTATTGGAATTGGGAAAGGTTGCACAATTGAACGTTGTTTTATTCTGCGTACCGGGAAAAGGATCCGCTGCATCTCCGCCATTGGTGCCGCTGTTAAGCTGGTTGAGCCCATCTGCTTGCACCAAGCCTACCATAAAATGGGTTTCATCGGTATTGTCAGGCTGAGATTCGTCAATATGAAAAACGCACAAGCCGTTGCCGGGTAAATAGCTATCCCATCCTACATTTTGCCGGTTCTCCACCAGAAAATATTCCAGAGGATTCGTGGTGTTCAACCTATACGCAATAGCGCTGTCATTCAGGTTTTTCAGGTTGTAAATATGCCCGCTTCCTGTAAGTACTGTAGGCGTTATCCAACCCAATTCTTTTTTACACCAGCCGCATAACTGCGCAGGTGTCTTGCCCGAATTGTTCCACGAGCCACCGGACATTACACACCAATTGCCCAATCCGCTTGAAGACCCATCTGTATCATACAAATCAGGCAGCCCCATTGCATGGCCAAATTCGTGAACCACAACGCCAATGTTAGTTATACTACTTGTGCCAAATTTTTCAGCTTGTATAATATAATCATTAATCAGTTTACCATCGTAGGTTACTTGCAAACTTGCTCCGGATAAAGCCCATCTGTGCGACCAAATATCATTGTTGTTACCGGATTCTTCCGCACCTCTGCCAGAATGTAAAACCATGACAACATCTACGCTTCCATCGTTATCTCCATCATATTGTGCGAAATTCACACCATGCGCTTCAGCAGAATCCACAGCTGCTCTTATCAAAGGCACTGCCGCAGTAAAACCGTTAGAATAACCATACGTACTTTTATTACTGGGCGCTGTGTACCATCCTTCAACGTCTGCATTAATAGTAAGTGTACCGTAAGAAGCAGCCAGATAATAATCTCTGAAACTTCCGGATTGCCCGTTTACATTATAGCCGGGCTGGTTTAGTAAACTATCTACATTCGCTGTGGTGTAAGTATGTGCCTGATCGGGAAACTCCATCAGAATCATCAATGCCTTGCGCGTACCTGTGGACGGGAAAATGAGCTGAGGTCCGTTGCCGCCAGTCGTTTTCAATTTACGGCTTGTAAGAAATGCACCTTGATACCGTGCATGCGTTGCAAGATGATCTAAAAGATTTTTTTCGGGAGATGATCTTTTTTCCACTTCCGAAACTTTGGTGTTGGTCAGAAAAAGATCTCCATCAGACCCGCTAACAGCATATTTATAAAAACCGTCAGCTTTGTCTTGCAATATTGTATATCCATCCAAAGTCTCTACATAGAATAAAGACATATTGCCCACAATCTTACCCTGAAAACTGTTGCCGTCGGGCTGTACAAACGTCCGTGGCAACGGACAAGCCTGTACGCCTCTCAAACCGTAATTGTCTTGTTTAGTTGTTTTTTCCTGAGCTGTTAATGCAAGGGTATGAAACAGCAGCAAGGGTAAAAATGACTTTAAAATAAATCTTCTAAAAGAAGATATATGTAATTGTGTATGCATAGGAGTAAATTTTGGTGAAGATATAAATACATTATTATAAAAAATAAACTATAAATACGGTTTTATTTATGAATTTATTTTCGTAATTAGACAACACTTCATCAAATTACCGTTTCGCCAGCCTGCATTTTCTCTGCATTTTCAGCAAATTGTAATGCGTCTATCAAATCTTCAATGCTGCCGTTCATAAACTCATCCAGATTGTACATTGTCATATTAATACGATGATCGGTCACACGGCCTTGCGGGTAATTATAGGTACGGATTTTAGCAGAGCGGTCGCCGGTACTTACCAAACTTTTTCTGCGGTGCGCTATTTCTTCCTCATGTTTCCTCACCTTTTCTTCATATAGTTTGGTTCGCATCATTTGTGTAGCTTTTTCCCGGTTGCCCAACTGGGTGCGTTCTGTTTGGCAGGTAATGACAGTACCTGTAGGCACGTGGGTTAAAATCACTTTCGTTTCCACCTTGTTTACATTTTGTCCACCGGCACCTCCGCTTCGGGCGGTTTCCATTTTCAGATCGCTTTCTTTCAGTTCAAAATCTATTTCGTCGGCTTCCGGCATTACTGCTACTGTAGCCGCCGAGGTATGTACACGGCCGCTGGCTTCCGTTGCCGGTACGCGCTGTACACGATGTACGCCGCTTTCAAACTTCAACGTTCCATACACATCATTTCCCTGCACTTCCAGCTGTATCTCTTTATAACCTCCTACGGTTCCTTCCGTTTCTGAAACAATTGCTATACGCCACCCTTTTCTTTCACAATAGCGGGTGTACATACGCAAAAGATCACCGGCAAAAAGACTGGCTTCATCGCCGCCTGTTCCGGCACGTACTTCTATAATGGCGTTCTTTTCATCCTCCGGTTCTTTGGGTATTAATAATTGCTTGACTTCTTCTTCCAGTTGCACTTTTTGTATTTCCAGTTTTTCGAGATCTTCCTTTGCCATATCCCGCAGTTCTTCATCAGATTCTGTAGCCAGCACTTCTTTTCCAAACTCAATATTTTCCAGACAAGCACGGTATTTTTTATATGCGGCAACTATAGGTTCCAGCTTTTTATATTCTTTGCTTACGGTAGAAAAGCGTTTATTATCACTTACGATTTCGGGGTTGGTAAGCGCTACTTCCAGATCGGCGTATCGCGCTTTCAAGGCTTCTAATTTATCTATCATAAATAATCTTTTTTATTAGAGGAGTTTGCATACTATCAAAAATAAACCGTTAACCCCTGATCAAGGACTAACGGCTTATTGGTAATTAAGTATCGCTACAAAGTGCGTTTCACTTCTATTTCTTCATAGGCTTCTATTACATCGCTCTCGCGAATGTCGTTATAGTTTTTAATAGACATACCACACTCATAACCGGCTGCTACTTCTTTTACATCATCTTTAAAACGTTTCAGTGACGCCAGTTCGCCATTGTAAATTACAATACCATCACGTACGAGATTCACTTTAGAATTACGGGATATTTTACCATCCAGTACATAACAGCCTGCAATAGTGCCTACGCCGCTGATCTTGTACACTTCCCGCACTTCCACATTGGCCACGGTTTTTCGTTCCACTTTGGGTTCCAGCAAGCCTTCCATAGCACTTTTGATTTCTTCAATCGCATCGTAGATGATGGAATAGGTGCGTATTTCGATGTTTTCGCTTTCTGCAAGGCGCGCAGCCTGTGCTGCGGGTCTCACTTGGAAACCGATGATAATAGCATCGGAAGCCGTGGCAAGCAATACATCCGATTCCGTAATCTGCCCCACGCCTTTATGCACTACATTCACTGCTACTTCCTCGGTAGATAGTTTTTGCAAGGAATCGCTCAATGCTTCCACTGAGCCATCAAAATCGCCTTTGATAATTACGGAAAGTTCTTTAAAGTTTCCTAATGCCAGACGGCGGCCGATTTCATCAAGCGTGATATGCTTGCGAGTGCGAATACCTTGCTCACGCAATATCTGAGAACGATGTGTTGCTATTTGTTTCGCTTCATTTTCATCAGCAAACACTTTCAGTTTTTCACCGGCTTGCGGAGCGCCATTCAAGCCCAAAATTTGTACGGGAGAGGAAGGCCCTGCTTGTGTAACACGTTGCCCTCTTTCATTAAACATTGCTTTTACCTTACCATAGTACTGACCGCATACAACCATATCGCCTTGCTCCAAAGTTCCATTCTGTATCAGTACAGTAGCCTGAAAACCACGTCCTTTATCCAAAGAAGCTTCAATAACAGAACCCGTGGCTTCGCGATCGGGATTGGCTTTCAGCTCCAACAGTTCTGATTCCAGCAATATTTTTTCGAGCAGGATGTCGACGTTTTGCCCTTTTTTGGCAGATATTTCCTGACTTTGATATTTGCCACCCCAATCTTCAACCAGAATGTTCATATTAGCCAGCTGTTCTTTGATCTTTTCAGGATTTGCGCCTTCTTTATCTATTTTGTTAATGGCAAAAATCATAGGTAGCTGGGCAGCCTGGGCATGCGAAATCGCTTCTTTCGTCTGCGGCATTATGGCGTCATCCGCAGCCACTACGATAACCGCAATGTCGGCTGCTTTAGCACCTCTTGCACGCATAGCCGTAAAGGCTTCGTGACCCGGAGTATCCAGGAAGGTTATTTTTTTATTGTCGCCGATAGTCACCTGGTAAGCGCCGATATGCTGTGTAATGCCACCTGCTTCTCCCGCTACTACGTTAGCACTTCTGATATAATCCAGCAAGGATGTCTTACCATGATCTACGTGCCCCATAATAGTAACGATTGGTGCTCTCGGCTGTAAATCTTCCTCGTTATCTGTTTCTTCTTCCTCGTCGCCTTCCGCTTGTTGTTCCAGATTGATAAATTCCACCTCATAGCCAAATTCGTTGGAAACCAATTCTATTACTTCCGCATCCAAACGCTGGTTAATGGAGACCATGATACCCAAGCTCATACACTTGCTGATGACATCCGCGAAACTTACATCCAGCAAACTTGCCAACTCACTTACCGAAATAAATTCCGTAACCTGTATTACATTGTTTTCTCCACTTGCAGATTCTTCAGCAGCACGTTTTTCTGCCATTTCCTCACGCTTGTTACGACGGTATTTCGCTTTCTGATTTTTATTTCTTGAGCCGCCACCGCCTGCAAGTTTGGCTTGTGTCTGACGTATTTTATCCTGTATCGCTTTTTGGTCAATCTCTTGTTGCTGCTGTGTTTGCGGTGCGCCTCTACGATCTCCGCGGTGGGGTCTGTTAGAAGGTCTGTTTCCCCGGTCTCTGTCTCTTGGTGGACGGTCACCGCCGCTTTCGCCCGGCTTCGTATTTTCAGGTTTCTTTTGAACAGGAATACGTTTGCGGCTTTTTCTTTCCCTGTCCGGACGCGTAGATGATTGTGCCGGTGTAGGCAATTCTATCTTTCCTAAAATCTTCGGGCCTTCCAGTTTCGGAGCTTTCATTTCTATATGCTCCTTCTTCTCTTCTTCCGGTTTTTCCGCTGGTGGCTGGGGTACTTTTGCTGTAGGCGGTTGCTCCACAGGTTTTGCTGTCGGCTTGGGTGTTTCCTCTTTTTCTTTGGTCGTTTTCTTTGCCTTAGCAGATGCTGTTTCATCCGATACCAGCTCTTCTTTTTCCTGTTTTTTGGAAGTTGTTTTCTTAGCAGCGCCTTTTTTAGGACGAGTGCTGAGGTTCATCTCATCCAGGTTGATCTTGTCCAGTATTTTAGGACCTTCCAACTTGGGCGATTTGGTTTCGATATGCTCCGATGAATCGGGTAAACTTGTGGGTGTTTCCTCCTCCGATATTTCTTCAGCACTGCTTTTCTTAGTTGGTATAACGGCTGCTTCCTCCGGTTTTTCCGGCTCTGAAGGGATTATTTCTTCTGCGAGAGGCTCGGCAGGTTTCACTTCCGGCTCCGGTTGCTTTTCTTCTGGCACGGGTACAGGCTCTTCCTTTTTAGGTTCTTCTTTTTTAGGTTCTTCCTTGAGCTTCATCTCCTGCACGGGCGCTCCTCCACGAGGCAAATCGATCGCATCGCTTTTACGCTTCGCGGCTTTGTCTTGTGCAAACTCCGCCTGCAAAGCATCGTACATCTCTTCAGAAATCTTTGTATTCGGGTTGCTCGCGTTCAGGTCAAATCCTTTACCGGTAAGGAATTCGATCAACGTTTCCTTTCCGATATTGAATTCTTTCGCTGCTGCAAGTAACCTGGGTGTTTTTGTTGCTATTGCCATTCTTTATTATAGTCTGTCAGTATTTTTTGCCTTTTTGCACTAATGTACAAACCTACACATTTTGCTTTAATAAAGCATTTTAACTTATATAAGTGTTACCAGCATCTTTACGCTTCTTCTTCAAACTCCTGACGTAAGATCTGCTGCACTTCTTTCACGGTTTCTTCTTCCAGATCGGTACGGCGCACCAGCTCTTCTACAGAAAGATCCAAAACGCTCAATGCAGTGTCACAACCAATTTTCTTAAGTTCATCAATTATCCATTCGTCTATTTCATCTGCAAATTCGTACAAGTCAATATCATAATCCATTTCTGCCTCTTGTACATCACGATATACATCAATGCTAAAACCTGTAAGCTCTTGTGCCAATTTTATATTCACGCCCTTCTTGCCTATCGCCAGAGAAACCTGATCGGGATCTAAATATACATCCGCTTTTTTAGTGTCGTTGTTCAATTCCATCCGGTTGATCTTGGAAGGAGTGAGTGAACGCTGAATAAGTAGTTGCTGGTTGTTGGTAAAGTTGATAATGTCTATATTTTCATTTCTAAGCTCGCGCACGATACCATGAATGCGGCTTCCTTTCATACCTACACAAGCACCTACCGGATCTATGCGGTCATCATAACTTTCTACAGCTACTTTGGCTCTTTCCCCCGGCTCACGTACAATTTTCTTTATAACAATCAAGCCATCCATAATTTCCGGCACTTCTATTTCCAGTAATTTTTCTAAGAAGGTAGGATGTGTACGGCTGAGGATAATCACCGGGCTGTTGTTGCGCATTTCCACTTTCTTAACCACCGCTCTTACACTTTCTCCTTTTTTGAAAAAATCGGTAGGAATCTGTTCCGATTTTGGAAGGATCAGTTCATTGCCTTCATCATCCAGCAACAGGATTTCTTTTTTCCATATTTGATAAACTTCACCACTAATAATTTCACCAATACGATCCGCATATTTATCTAAAAGGTTTTTCTTTTTCAGGTCGCCGATGCGGGATGCTAATGTTTGCTTGGCTGCCAGCACGGCTCTGCGTCCAAACTCTGTAACATCCATTTCTTCATATACTTCTTCACCTACACTGTAATCAGGTTCTATTTTTATAGCTTCTGCGTATTCAATTTCAAGATTGTCATCTTCAGAAAAGCCGTCTTCTACAATCACGCGACGACGAAAAATTTCCAAATCGCCGGTTTGGTCATTCACAATGACATCAAAGTTTTCATCTGTGCCAAATTTCTTTCTCAGCAAGGTTTTGAAAACATCTTCTATCACTTTCATCAGGGTCGGGCGGTCTATATTCTCCGCGTCTTTAAACTCCTGAAATGAGTCAATTAAATTGATACTAGCCATGGTTTTTAAACATTTAAAAAACGATTTGTACGGTTATTGTTTTTATTATTGAAAAAGGTAGTTCTATCAGTTCGGTTTCTTTCTTTTTAGGAATTTTCATTTCCAGGATAATGCCCTCTTCCTTCACTTCTTTCAGAATGCCGGTTTTCTCAGTGGTGTCATTTATAAAAGCTACGGCAACGGTTCTGCCGATATTCTTTTTATACTGCCGCTCAGAAGCCAGAGGTTCATCTACGCCTGGGCTGGATACTTCCAGCGAAAAATCGCCTTCCGGGAAAAGTTGCTTTTCTTCAATAAGCGCATAAAGCTTACGGTTGATTTCAGCGCATTTTTTTATGGAAAGTCCGCTATCGGCATCCAGAAATACTTTTACATTGTTGGTAGGTTTTATTTTAATATTTACCAAGAACATATCGGTACTTTCCAGCAAGGGCTCGAGTAATATCTTTATTTGTTCTAAACTGTCGGTCATGGGTAAAAAACAAGGGGCACTTTGCAGAGCCCCTTTCTTTTGTTTGATTTCCGAGTGCAAATGTACGGATAATTTTTTTAAAAAATTGTTTGTACGCTACTTGTAATTTTTTTATTTAAAAGTTTCTATAATACCCAATTTGGATGCCCGCACCCCAAAGTTTGGCAGTGATAGGCGCATCAATGATATCCAGCATATCATAGCGAAGCATAGTACCTATTTTTAGAAAACTGTTTTTATCAATGTGGTAATTCGCGCCAAATTGCAAAGCAAGGGCCATATTACATTTGTTATAATTTGTTTTATCTTCCACAGTGTTACGTTTTTTATTTCCGTCATTAAATTTATCAATAGTAATCGAGGTACTTTTTATAAGCAACTGATTTATGATCCCGCCACTTAAAAAAAATTGCATCTTTCGGTAACGGGTTGTTGCTGTTAATAATAAAGGGAGCTCTATGTAATGAAATTTATAAATGTTTTTATAGGTACCAATTGGACTTACAGGAGTCTGTGAATAGGGGAATAAAAGCTCCCGAGCGGTTTGAAAACCCATATTGGCATATCCGATCCCGGATTCTATGACAAATATTGGTGCTAATTCTCTTACAATCCTTATCGAAAAAGCATAACCGGGCTTGCGTACTTCACGCACGTTTCTTGATTTGGCGATGTTTTCATTTGTGGTGTTTTTTTCCCGAACAATCAGTTTGCGATCATTTATGTCAAGTGAAGCATTCACACCTACAGACCACTTTTTCGTTAAAGTCTCTGTTTGGCAAAAACATGGGTAGCTTAAAAGCAAAAGAACATATACAATTAATGAGATTTTCATATAATGGTAAAACTCTAAATAACTGTTTTTAATACATATTACCTCTAACGCTGCCATCTATTTACTTTTCCATGACGTATAACTTATTCGCCTCGCAACCGGAAGTAAAAACACAATAAGTTTATATTTGCTCCCTATGCAAAAAATATTGGTAGCCAATCGCGGCGAAATTGCTTTACGGGTAATGCGCACCGCTAAGGAAATGGGAATTAAAACAGTAGCTGTTTTCTCAGAAGCAGACCGGGATATGCCTTTTGTCCGTTATGCCGATGAGGCTGTATGTATTGGCCCGGCGCCTTCTTCCCAGTCTTACCTGCGTGCCGATGTTATTTTGCAGGTAGCGAAAGAAAAAGGTGCGGACGCTATTCACCCCGGTTACGGTTTTCTCAGTGAAAATGCTTCTTTCTCCAAAGCCTGTGCGGATGCGGGTATCACCTTCATAGGGCCGAGCGCGCACAGCATTGAAATCATGGGCAGTAAAATAGCCGCAAAGCAGGCTGCCAAAAAATTTAATGTTCCTATGGTGCCCGGCACCGAAGACCCGATAGAAACCGTAGAAGAGGCGCATGCCATCGCAGACCGAATCGGCTATCCTGTTTTGATAAAAGCCTCAGCCGGCGGGGGCGGTAAAGGGATGCGGGTGGTAGAAAATGCAGCAGAACTGGAAGAACAGATGCGAACCGCAAAAAGTGAAGCCATGAGCGCTTTTGGTGATGATGCTGTGTTTATGGAAAAATATGTAGGCGCACCCAAACATATAGAGTTACAAATTCTCGGCGATCAGCATGATAATTATGTTTATGTTTTCGAACGTGAATGTTCCATACAGCGGCGTCATCAAAAACTGATTGAAGAAGCGCCATCCAGTTGCCTTACAGAAGACATCCGCAAAGCAATGGGCGAAAGCGCGGTGAATGTGGCGAGAAGCTGTAAATATTATGGTGCGGGTACGGTGGAGTTTCTGGTGGATGAAGATTTGAATTTTTACTTTCTGGAAATGAACACACGCTTACAAGTAGAGCATTGTGTTACTGAAATGATCACCGGACTTGACCTGGTAAAAGAACAAATCAACATTGCAAAAGGAGGTAAACTTCCCTTTACGCAAGATGAACTTTTCATTAACGGACATTCCATAGAATTGCGTGTTTGCGCCGAAGATCCTTTAAACAATTTCCTCCCCGATACCGGAAAATTAGAACTGTACAAAACACCCAAAGGCCCCGGCGTACGTGTAGATGACGGCTATGATGAAGGACAGCAGATTCCTATCTTCTATGACTCTATGCTGGCGAAACTTGTAGTGCACGCGGCTACGCGTGACGAAGCGATTGACCGACTTTGCAGAGCTATTGATGAGTATCGGGTAAAAGGTATAAAAACTACATTACAATTTGGCAAGTGGGCAGTAAAACAACCGGCGTTTGCAGAAGGAAATTTTGACACTAAATTCATTGAGAAATATTACAAGCCTGAATATCTGCACCCCGCAAATAAAGAGCAGGAGGAAGTAGCAGCACTTTTAGCCGGCGTAGTATGGGAGCAGGAAAAAGGCAAGCAACAAACACAGACTCATCTTTCCAACGGAAGCTGGAAGATTCGGAGAAAGTCCTGACTCTTTTTTATGGAAAACTCCTCTTCTTTCGTCTGAAAAATAACAGCAGCATATTTTGTCCTACAGCTTATATACTACTCTCAGCGATGAAGAACTTTTGCAACGTCATTTGCAAAGCGGTGATAAAGAATATCTGGCTGTCTTGCTGCAACGTTATACCCTGATGCTTTTAGGAGTGGCAATGAAGTATCTTAAAGACCGACACCTTGCGGAAGATGCCGTGCAGCACATCTTTCTGAAGTCATTTACGCATCTGCCCAAAGATGAAATCCAAAATTTCAAAGGCTGGCTTTATATAATCCTACGTAATCATTGTCTGCAACAACTACGTCATAAAACACACCATGCTTCCGAAGAATATTTACAAAATATAAGCACTCAGGAAACGCATGAAATCGCTTTGGAAAAAGAAGCCACACTCACTCAAATGCATGAAGCGCTGCATGAACTTAATGAAGAACAACAAACATCCATCAGATTGTTTTATCTTGAAAAGAAAAGTTATCAGCAAATCATGGAGCAAACAGGCTTTAACTTTATGCAAGTAAAAAGCTTTATACAAAACGGCAAACGGAATTTGAAGAATATTCTCCTCAAAAAAATGAAAGGCAAATTGCAATGAGCGGCTTATATGAAATATGGAATGACGGCAAAGGCAAATTGTCTGAAGAAAAGATACAGGCTTATCTGGAAGGTACGCTCTCTCCTGAAGAACAGCGCGAAGTAGAATTCTTGCTGAGCGAGGAAACTATGGAATCAGATGCTTTGGAAGGATTAAAACAACTGCCTGTTGAAGCCACACAATCTTCCATAAAGAAATTAGACAAACAACTTCATCAGTTTGTATATAAAAACAAAAGACGCGCTCGCCCATTCGCTGATAACAAATGGTCATGGCTCGCCATTATTTTGATACTTTTATTATGCATACTGGCTTATTTTATCCTGCATTTTGTAAGCGAATAGAAAAAAAGGATACCAAACTAATTTGTTATTTTGCAAAAACCTTATCTGCAAACTAATTTCATGAATTTGAAAGGTAAAAAAATAATTCTTGCGGTTACCGGCAGCATCGCTGCTTATAAAACGCCTGAACTTGTTCGTCAGTTTGTAAAAGCAGGCGCTGATATAAAAGTGATCATGACGCCAAGTGCGGGAGCGTTTGTAACAGCCTTGTCGTTGGCTACCGTTTCCAGAAACGCAGTCCACAGTAATGTAAACGACGGAGCCGCATGGAATAATCATGTAGAACTGGGAAGGTGGGCAGATGTACTTATCATAGCGCCATGCAGCGCCAATACATTGGCCAAACTTGCCAACGGACTTTGTGACAATTTGGTTTGCGCCGTTTATCTTTCTGCGGTATGTCCGGTTTTCATAGCACCGGCTATGGATGAAGATATGTGGCTACACCCAGCTACTAAAACTAATCTTGAAAAAATAAAAAGCAACGGTAATCATATACTACCGGTAGCACACGGAGAACTTGCCAGTGGCTTAATTGGCGAAGGAAGAATGGCAGAACCTCAGGACATTGTTCTTTTTACTGAGAATTTTTTTCAAAAAAAAAATGAATTACCGCTTCGTGGGTTAAAAGCATTAGTTACTGCCGGCCCCACTTACGAACGTTTAGATCCTGTTCGCTTTATTGGCAATTTTTCTACAGGAAAAATGGGAATAGCGCTGGCTGAAACACTTGCTGAAAAAGGCGCTCTGGTTACCTTGGTTTTGGGACCTACACATCTTTCATCCTCACATCCTCAGATTACCATTATAAAAGTAGAAAGTGGAAAGGAAATGTATGATGCCTGCCTTCAGAAATTTCCGGATGCAGATATTGCCATCATGGCAGCGGCGGTAGCAGATTACCGTCCGCAGGAAGTAGCGCATGAGAAAATAAAAAAGAAGGATACAACGTTTAGCTTACAATTGGAAAAGACAACCGATATTCTCGCTTCTTTGGGAAAGATAAAAAAAGCCCATCAGCTGCTGGTAGGTTTTGCATTGGAAACACAAAATGAAGAAGCCAACGCTTTGAAAAAACTCAGGGAAAAGAATGTCGACATCATCGTGTTAAATTCACTAAAAGACGCGGGCGCCGGATTTGCGCATGATACGAATAAGGTAACTTTGTTATCATCCGACGGAAAGAAAAACGTACTGCCTTTGCAAACTAAGAAAGAAACCGCGGAAGCGATTGTAAATACTATTTTGAAGTACCGATATGCTGAAAAAACTCATTAATCTTATAACCTGCTGCCTGCTATCGTTTACTGTTTTCGCACAGGAATTGAATACCAAAGTGAAGATCTTGGGCACTGCCATTCCCAACGCCGACAAACAGATTTTTACCACTATGGAAAAAGCGGTCACCGATTTTATGAATACCCGCAAATGGACAACGGATGAATTTGGTACAAATGAAAAAATTGACGTGAATATCCTGATCAATCTTACACAGAAAAAAGATGAAGATGTGTACACAGCAACTTTGACCATTCAGGCTTCGCGCCCCGTATTTAATGCAAGTTATACCAGCCCAACAGTCAATTTTGTGGATCGGGATGTTGTATTCCGTTATTCCCAGTTCACCCCTTTACAGTTTGATAATACCCGCATAGTGGGAAATGACGCAGTGGCATCCAATCTCACCGCTATCCTGGCTTATTATGCTTACATTATTATCGGATTGGATTATGACAGCTTTTCTCCCAACGGCGGACAGGGATATTTCAAAAAGGCGCAGTACATTGTAAACAATGCTCCCGAAGAAGGAAAAACCTTGCCAGGCTGGAAAGCGGTGGACGGAAACAGAAACCGCTACTGGCTGGTTGATCAGCTGCTGAGTCCACGTTTTTCGACGGTGAGAGAAGTGTGGTACACTTTGCATAGAAAAGGGCTGGATAATATGTATAGCAAACCTGAAGAAGCCCAAAAGGAAATCTTAGCCACCATCAGTAAGCTGCATCAGGTAAACAGAGAAAATCCCGGCTCCATGCTGATCCAGTTTTTCTTCAATGCCAAAAGCGATGAATATGCAAAAATAGTAGCACAAGCTCCTCGTGAAGACCGCGCGCAATATACCAGTATGCTCGGGCAAATGGATGTACCCAATCTTCCCAAATACCAGGCGCTGAACAAATAACTATGAAATATTTCTGGGTCATTACTTGTTTTTTTTGCTGCTGCTCCTGTAATCATCGGGAGAACAGTGCGCACCTTCCACGTCAGCAAATGCAATCGGTATTAGAAGATATTCACCTGGCAGAAGCTTACAGCGTCTTAGTCTCTCCAGACAGTGTTGCGACTAATGAAAAGAATTATGATTCGCTGGCTTTATATTGCCGGCTGATATTCAAACATTATAATATCACCTCCGCGGAATTTGAACAAAGCCTGGACTGGTATAAAAGAAATCCTGAAGAACTGGACAGCATCTACGCGAATATGATAGATCAAATTCAGGAACTCGAAACAAAATATAATGTACGGAAGCCTTAATGTAAAGCTTCCAGCGCCTGCTTCATACGTAATATTCCTTCTTTAAGATTATCAAGCGATGTGGCGAATGAAAGGCGGATGCATTTATCATTCCCAAAAGCGGAACCACAAACAGTAGTTACGTGTGCGGTATTCAGCAGGTACATAGATAGATCCACGTCATTATTAATGATCGCAGCACCATCTGTTTTCCCAAAAAAACTGCTTACATCCGGGAAGGCATAAAACGCGCCCTGAGGATCATTGATTTTTATACCATCTATATTGCCAAGCGCTTCTATTACATACTCCTTACGGTGCCGGAAGGCAGCAACCATTTCCAAAGTAGGCTCCAGGCTTGAATTCAAAGCCACTACACCTGCACGCTGCGCAATGGAGTTGGTGCCGGAAGTAAATTGCCCTTGTAATTTTTCACAAGCTTGCACCAGATTTTTGGGACCAGCCAGATAGCCCAAACGCCATCCCGTCATCGCGAAACCTTTGGAAAATCCATTAACTACGATAACCCTGTCTTTTAGTTCGGTAAACTGTGCAATGCTTTCATGTTTGCCGATATAGTTGATATACTCGTATATTTCATCGCTTATAATTGCTATATCAGGATATTTTATAAAAACTTCTGCCAGCGCATGAAGTTCCTCTTTACTATATACGCTTCCTGAAGGATTGCAGGGAGAGGAAAAAATGAAAAGTTTGGTTTTGGAAGTGATGGCAGCTTCCAGCTTGTCTGCCGTAAGTTTAAAATCGGTTTCTATAGCGCAAGGCAGAAATTTCACTATTCCTTCTGCAAGCTCCACCAGCGCGCTGTAAGTAACCCAATACGGCGTAGGAATCAGCACTTCATCACCGGGGTTAATAATGGACAAGACCGCATTAGCCAGAGATTGCTTAGCGCCTGTAGAAACAATGATCTCGTCTATGCCATACTCCAGCTGATTATCGCGTTTCAGTTTTTGGGAGATCGCTTCCCGCAATTCGGGGATGCCCACGACGGGCGTGTATTTGGTATATCCTTTGTCCAGCGCTTCTACAGCCGCATCTCTTATATGTTGCGGAGTAATAAAATCGGGCTCTCCAAGACTAAGATCTATCACATTATATCCTTGCGCTCTCAGTTCTCTTCCCATCTTCGCCATCTTAAGCGTTTGAGGTTCGGAAAAGCTGTTCAGTCGGTTGGCTATTTGCATAAGTACCGGGTAAAATTGAACCGCAAAAGTAATAAAATGAAAATTGAGGATAAAACGATTATGCAACGTATGAGCTTCGCGTCTTATCAGTAGTATGCTCCTTTTCATCAATGCAAACTCATTCCCCAAACGGGAAGGTGGATTGCCATGTAAGCCGGAAGGGGGGGTGATATTTGTCACCGTATCAGCATCACATCCCCTTTCAGCAACTGTCTTTCATCGCCTTTCAGCGGACATTTATAAGTACACATATAAAAATACACATCTCCCGGCGCTATAGTTCCTTTGTACATTCCGTCCCACCCCGAAGCCGGCGAATGC
>Ga0153956_1000747_pt1 | contig 33685 bp, 39 predicted proteins | sample TSFL040MetaG_FD_104704 | JGI IMG/M metagenome (GOLD analysis project Ga0153956, IMG submission 104704) | Attine ant fungus gardens microbial communities from Florida, USA - TSFL040 MetaG | ecosystem: Host-associated > Fungi > Mycelium > Unclassified | place: USA: Florida, Wekiwa Springs... | reverse complement strand
GGTCGTCATGGCTCTGTTTCCACTCCTTCGCCGGCGTCGGCGATACCGTCTTCAGCCAGGGCTCGATCGAACGATGCTGGGCGTAGAAGTTGGTGAGATCGGGCACGAGATCCTTGACCACGGGCATATGCGGCAGCGGATAGACCTTCACGGTACCCTTGATATCGTCCATGCCCTTGGTGCAGGCAAGCGTGTTGGTGCCGTCGATGTTCATGGCGCAGGAGCCGCAGATGCCTTCGCGGCAGGAGCGGCGCAGCGTCAGCGTCGGATCGATCTTGTTCTTGATGTAGAGGAGCGCGTCCAGCACCATCGGGCCGCAATCGTCGACGTCGATGTAGAAGGTGTCGATCGACGGGTTCTGGCCGTCGTCCGGGCTCCAGCGGTAGACGCGGAATTCGCGCGTGTTCTTGGCGCCGGCCGGCTTCGGCCAGACCTTGCCTTCGCGCATCTGCGAGTTCTTGGGAAGAGCGAGTTCAACCATGTCCGGTTCCTCTTGCGATCAATAGACGCGGGCCTTGGGCTCGATCTTGTGCGGATCGATGCCCTCGGCGATCAGTTCGGTGTGAACCGGGCGGTAGTCGAGCTTCACGTCGCCCGCGTCGTTGACCCAGGCAAGGGTGTGCTTGCGCCAGTTGACGTCGTCGCGGCCGGCGAATGCGCCTTCCGTGTAGTCCTCGCGGGCGTGCGAGCCGCGGCTTTCCTTGCGGGCCTCGGCGCCGTAGATCGTCGTGATGGCGTTGGCCATCAGGTTCTGCAGCTCCAGCGTCTCGACGAGGTCGGAATTCCAGATCATCGAGCGGTCGATGACCTTGATGTCGGACATTTCCTTCCAGATCGCCGAAAGGCGGCGGCAGCCGTTCTCCAGCGATTCCTGGGTGCGGAACACGGCGGCGTCTTCCTGCATGGCGCGCTGCATCTTTTCACGCAGCACGGCCGTCGGCGTGCCGCCATTGGCATGACGCAGGCCGTCGAAGCGGGCCATGATCTTGTCGCAGGCGGCGACGTTCAGATGCGGCACCGGCTCGTCGCGGTTGATGACCTCGCCGGCGCGGATGGCAGCGGCGCGGCCGAAGACCACGAGGTCGATCAGCGAGTTGGAGCCGAGGCGGTTTGCGCCGTGCACCGAGGCGCAGCCGGCTTCGCCGACCGCCATCAGGCCCGGAATGACCCGCTCCGGATTGGAACTGTCGGCGTTCAGCACCTCGCCCCAGTAGTTCGTCGGAATGCCGCCCATGTTGTAGTGGACGGTCGGCAGAACCGGGATCGGCTCGCGCGTCACGTCGACATCGGCAAAGATCTTCGCCGATTCCGAGATGCCCGGCAGGCGCTCGTGCAGAACGGCCGGATCGAGATGGTCGAGATGCAGGAAGATGTGGTCCTTGTTCCTGCCGACGCCGCGGCCCTCACGGATTTCCAGCGTCATGCAGCGCGAGACGACGTCGCGCGAGGCAAGGTCCTTGGCCGACGGCGCATAGCGCTCCATGAAGCGCTCGCCTTCGGCGTTGACCAGATAACCGCCTTCGCCGCGCGCGCCTTCGGTGATCAGACAGCCGGAGCCGTAGATGCCGGTCGGGTGGAACTGCACGAACTCCATGTCCTGCAGCGGCAGGCCGGCGCGGGCCACCATGCCGCCGCCGTCGCCGGTGCAGGTATGGGCCGAGGTTGCCGAGAAGTAAGCGCGGCCGTAACCGCCGGTCGCCAGCACCACCATCTTGGCGGCGAAGCGATGGATCGTGCCGTCGTCCAGGCACCAGGCGACGACGCCGGTGCAGCGGCTGCCGTCTTCCGACATGATCAGGTCAAGCGCGAAATATTCGACGAAGAATTCGGCGTTATTGCGCAGCGACTGGCCGTAGAGCGTGTGCAGGATGGCGTGGCCGGTGCGGTCGGCCACGGCGCAGGTGCGCTGCACCGGCGGGCCTTCGCCGTAGTTCTGCATATGGCCGCCGAACGGCCGCTGGTAGATCTTGCCTTCCTCGTTGCGCGAGAAGGGAACGCCGTAATGCTCCAGCTCATAGACCGCCTTCGGCGCTTCCATGGTGAGATATTGCATGGCGTCGACGTCACCGAGCCAGTCGGACCCCTTGACGGTGTCGTAGAGGTGCCACTGCCAGCTGTCCGGCGTCATGTTCTGCAGCGACGCGGCGATGCCACCCTGGGCGGCGACGGTGTGCGAGCGGGTCGGGAAGACCTTGGTGATGCAGGCGGTGCGGAAGCCCTGCTCGGCCATGCCGAGCGTGGCGCGCAGGCCGGCACCGCCGGCGCCGACGACGATCACGTCATAGGAGTGATCGACATATTTGTAGGCCTTGCCGTTCTGAGCGGGTGAAGAAGGTGCCATGATGCAATTATCCTACGAACGCGATCTTCAGAATGGCGAAGAGACAGAGCCCCGCCACGACGATCGCAAAGAAGGTGTTGAGCATGAGAAGAGCGAGCTTGCAGACTTCGCCGTGGATGTAGTCCTCGATGATGACCTGCATGCCGAGCTTCATGTGAATGACGCCGGAAATCACCATCAGCCCCATGATGACCGCCACGAAGGGGTTCGACAGGGCGTGGACGACGTCCGCATAGGGCGCGCCGGCGTAGATCATCAGAAAAATGACGAAGAAAATGATGAGCGGCACGTTGGCGACGGCCGTGAGCCGCTGGCGCCAGAAATGCTCGGTGCCGGACTTGGCGGAGCCGAGGCCGCGGACCTTGCCCAGAGGGGTGCGCATATCCATGAAACGATACCCTTAGAAACGGATGGCGAGACCGATCGCCCAGACGACGACCGTCAGACAGAGCGAACCGACGAGGTTTGCCTTAGCGAGCCTGGTGGAAAATTCCTTGTCGAAGCCGTGGCCGAGGTCCCACATGAAATGGCGGAAGCCGCCAAGCAGGTGGTGCAGCAGCGCCCAGGTGTAGCCGAGCAGCACGAGCCGGCCGATGAGCGTGCCGAGAACCCAGTTGACCCATTCGAAATAGGCCTGGCCGGTCGCGGCCGCGATCAGCCACCATGCGACCAGCAGCGTGCCGAAATAAAGCGCGCCACCGGTGATTCGATGCACGATCGACATCGCCATGGTTGGAATAAGCTTGTAAACTTGAAGATGCGGCGACAAGGGCCGGTTTTGTGTGACGTTCGCCATCAGAACCTCGCGGCGTTACGATGCTCTCTATCTCGGGCCTTGCCCGGCGCAACACACGAATGACAAAATTCTTTGCGTGCGCTGCATCAAGGGCGACGTTTAATGACGTAAATGCCTGACGACAAGAACTATTGCTGACGGCATCGAATTTAATCGATTCGGGTTACCCGAGTGTTCTTCGCCGGCGCAACGCAGCATCGATGTTGTCGTGACGATCGCGCCGCATCCGTTAACTATCCGGCCGCTTTTCCGGCCGCTTTCATGGACTTGGACGCCCTTTTGCGGCAATCTTGCCGTTAACGATTTGTTAATCGAAGGAGGATCGGGCGATGACCGCGCATCCCATCAAGACCGGCGTCATGCTTCTTGCCCTCGCTGCCATTGCGCTTCCCGCTTCCGCCGGCGATTTCGGCGGCGGGCGCAATTTCGTACGTCACTCGCACGGAATGTCCGGCGGTTTCGACCGCTTCAACCGCCGCAACTTCGATATCCGGCGCGGCCTCGGCATCGCGGACAACCGCCTGCCCATCGACCGCCGCCACGATTTCCGCGGCAAGGACTTCGCGCGGCGCGATCCGGGCCGCGACGGCTGGTTCAACCGCGGCAACGTCGGCGTGAACTTCGATATGTACGGCCCCTACTGGCGGCCGGGTCTCTCCCCGAGCGCGAACGGCACCTCCGGCAGCACGGTGACCATCATCTCGACCAGTCAGCCCGACTGGGATTCGGTCGGCAATTATTACGGCGCCAATTCCGTGCTGTGGGCACGCAACGGCACCTATGTCACCAGCAGCGGCTTCGGGCCGAGCCCGGTGCTGGCACCGCGCCCGCGCTCCACGGTGAAGGTCGAGAATGTGGCGACGATGGCCGACCCCTGCTCGCACGAAAACGGCGTCTGCGTGATCCGGCCTTAATCAGCCGACGAACTGCCAGACGGTCGTCTTCTTGACTTCGCTGTCTTCCAGCGCGCGCGTGACAGGCACCTGATAGGCGGCCCGAAACGCCAGCCGGTCCTTCGGCAGATAGGCCCGCCCCGGATCGCCGACGAGGACGGTGCGGCCGCTCCGCGCGATATCGGCAAACCACGGAACGAGCCGGCCGGCGAACTCACGATCATAGAAGACGTCGCCGGCAAGCACCACGTCCGCCTCGACCGGAAGCCCGACGATATCCTCACCGACAAAGCCGATGGCGACGGCGTTTTCCCCGGCATTGAGCGCAATCGCCGTCCCCGCCCAGGGATCGACGTCGCAGGCCGTGACAGCACCTGCGCCCGCCCGCATCGCCGCGATCGCCACCAGCCCGGAGCCGCTGGCGAAATCGAGCACCCGCTTGCCGGCGACCGCTTCGGGATGGTCGAGGACATAGCGCGCCAGCCCCTGCCCGCCCGCCCAGGCGAAGGCCCAGAAGGGCGGCGGCAGGCCGATTTCCCCCAGCTCCTCCTCCGTCTTCAGCCAGAGGTCATGGGCCTCGCTCGCCAGATGCAGCCGGATTTCCGGCACATGCGGCGGCGCCATGACGGCCGTGTTGGCGCGGATGAAGGCGGCCGGATCGGTTTTCATGGGGAACCCGCCTCAGCGCGGCGGATCGTCGAGACCGCCCATGCGGCAGACTTCGAGGTATTCCTCGTCCGTCACGGGCTGGACCGACAGCCGCATGGAGGTGACCAGCGACATCTGCGCCAGCTTCGGGTTGGCCTTGATCTCCTTGAGAGAGACCGGCCTCGGCATGTCGCGGACCGCGCGGATATCGACACAGTCCCAGCGCGCATCGTCACCGGCGGTCGAATCGGGGTGCGAAAGTGCTGCCACCTCGACGATGCCGACGATCTCCAGCCCGTCGTTGGAGTGATAGAAGAAGCCTTTGTCACCGATCTGCATGGCGCGCATGTTGTTGCGCGCCTGATAGTTGCGGACGCCGGTCCATTCCGTACCCTTTTCGCCGGCTTGCTTCTGCGCCTCCCAGGACCACGCATGCGGTTCCGACTTGTAGAGCCAGTGGGCCATGCTCACGCCTCCGGATTCTTGAAGACCCAGTTGAACGGCTTGATATCGATGCTCTCGAACAGGCCGACCTGAGAGAAGGGATCGGCATCGGCCAGCGCCTTCGCCGCCTCGATGTTTTCGGCGCTGACGATGACGAGGCTGCCGCAGGGCTTGCCATCGGCGTCGAGGAAGGGGCCGGCCATTTTCAGCGTGCCTTCGGCATCGAGCCGGTTCAGGTGCTCGACATGGCGGGGCCGGGTTTCGAGCCGCAGCGCCAGATGGTCGGGCTTGTCCTTGCAGAGCAGTGCAAACAGCATTCGTCAGTCTCCTGGTGGTATTCTGCCGGTTATTCCGTGGTGATCGGCCGGCTCATCAATTGGTCTATGGCGGCGGGGACGTCGAGCGTGCCGTCGACGATCGCCGAGACGGCATCGGTGATCGGCATGTCGACGCCAAGTTCGGCGGCGAGCTTCGCGGCCATCGAGGCGGCAAAGGCGCCCTCGACGAGATCGCCATGCGCTGGGTCCGTGGTGTCGCCCTGCCCAAGCGCGATGCCGAAGCGCAGATTGCGCGACTGGTGGCTGGTCGCCGTCAGCACCAGATCGCCCAAGCCCGAAAGGCCGCGCACGGTCTCCGCCTTGCCGCCCTTGGCCGCGACGAGCCGCGACATTTCCGCAAGCCCCCGGCTGATCAGCGCCGCGCGCGCCGAATCGCCGATGCCCGCACCTTCGACGATGCCGCAGGCGATCGCCAGCACGTTCTTCAGCGCGCCGCCGAGCTGCACGCCGATGCGATCGTCGGAGGGATAGAGCCGGAACGTGCGGCTGGAAATCGCCTGCGCAAGACGCTCCGCCACTGCAAGGTCGCCCGCCGCGATCACCATCGCCGTCGGCAGACCCTTGGCGATATCGGCGGCAAAGCCCGGACCGGACAGCACAGCCACCGCATGGTCCGGCAGCTCCCGCTCCAGCATGTCGGTGAGCAGGCCGCCGGTTCCCCGGTCGATGCCCTTGGCGCAACTGACGACGACGGCGTCCCTGGCGAGATAGGCGCCATATTGCCGCGCCGCATCGGCCTGCGCCTGCGAGGGCATGGCGAAAAGCACGATGGTCGCATCGGCAATCGCGTCCGGCTCGGCCGCGTAATTCAGCACGTCGGGAAGCCTTATGCCCGGCAGCGCCGCTTCATGCACGCCCTCCGCGCGCAAATCCGCCATCAAGGCCGGATCGCGGCCGACGAGCGTGACCTTGCTGCGGCCGCCAAGCGCGACGACGGTGGCAAGCGCGGTGCCGAAAGCACCCGCGCCGATCACGGCAATGCGTTCACTGGAACCGAGGTCTGCGCCGCTCATGCCTTTGCTCCCCGTTTTCCGGAACCGATCAGGGCGGCGGCACTAGCATCGAGCGGCCAGCGCGAGCGCGGCGCGACATCGAGACCGTCCGCCGGCGCACCGGCCGCCATGCGCTCCAGCCCGGCCCAGGCGATCATCACGGCATTGTCGGTGCACAGATGCAGCGGCGGCGCGATGAAGCGGAAGCCGTTCGCATCGCAGAGCGATTGCAGCGTGCCGCGCACCTCCAGATTGGCCGCCACGCCACCGGCGACGACCAGCGCCGGCGTTTCGGCAAGCTGCGGGAATTCCCGTTTGAAGCGCTGCAGGCCGCGGCCGATGCGGTCCTTCAGCGTGCGGGAAATCGCCCGCTGGAACGAGGCGCAGATATCGGCGATATCGCCCTCGGTGACGGGCGCGATCGAGGTCGCCGCCTGACGCACCGCCGTCTTCAACCCTGAGAAGGAGAAATCGAGCCGCGCTTCGCCGACGAGCGGCCGCGGAAAATCGAAACGGTCGGGATTGCCGCTCTGCGCCGCGCGCTCGACGGCCGGGCCGCCGGGATAGGGGAGGCCGAGCAGCTTCGCCGTCTTGTCGAAGGCTTCACCCAGCGCATCGTCGATCGTCGTGCCCCAGCGCTCGTAATCGCCGACGCCGCGCACGAGAATGAGCTGCGTATGGCCGCCGGAAACGAGCAGCATCAGATAGGGGAAGGAAAGCCCGTCCGTCAGCCGCGCCGTCAGCGCATGGCCTTCGAGATGGTTGATGGCGTAGAGCGGCTTGGCCGTGGCCCGCGCCATCGCCTTGCCGGTCATCAGCCCGACGAGCAGGCCGCCGATCAGGCCGGGGCCGGAGGTCGCGGCAATCGCGTCGATATCGGCAAGCTTCACCTTGGCGCGCGTCAGCGCCTCCTCGATCAGCGTATCCAGCGCCTCGACATGGGCGCGGGCGGCGATTTCCGGCACGACGCCGCCATAGACGCTGTGCTCGTCAAGCTGGCTCAGCACCACGTCGGAGAGTATGGTCGAACCACCGTTTTCGCCGCGCTCGACCACCGCCGCGGCGGTCTCGTCGCAGCTCGTTTCGATGCCAAGAATGCGGAAGCGCGGCGTCATGGACCCTGTTCGCTGATTGCGGTCAAGTGGAAACCTGTTTACGAGGACTGTCGGTAACAACGGATCAAAGCGGATGCAAACAAAACCTTTCAGGATCGGCACGCGCGGCAGCCCGCTGGCGCTCGCCCAGGCGCATGAGGCCCGCGATCGGCTGATGGCGGCGCACGGCCTGCCTGAGGATATGTTCGAGATCGCGGTTCTGACGACCAAGGGCGACCGCATTACCGACCGCTCGCTGTCGGAGATCGGCGGCAAGGGCCTGTTCACCGAGGAACTGGAAGCGCAGCTCGTCAGCGGAGAGCTGGATTTCGCCGTGCATTCCGCCAAGGACATGCCGACGAAACTGCCGGAGGGGCTGCACCTTTCCGCCTATCTGCCGCGCGAGGACTTTCGCGACGCCGTCGTCGGCCGCAGCGCGCGCAAACTGATCGACCTGCCGCAGAACGCCACCGTCGGCTCCTCCTCGCTGCGGCGCCAGGCGCTCATCCGCCGCCTGCGGCCGGATATCAATGTCATCACCTTCCGGGGGCTGGTGGACACCCGGCTGCGGAAGCTCGCCGAAGGCCAGGTCGACGCGACGCTTCTGGCGCTCGCCGGCCTGAAACGGCTCGGCAAGGCGGAAATCGCGACCGATATCCTCGATCCGAAGGATTTTCCGCCCGCCCCCGCCCAGGGCGCGATCTGCATCGAAAGCCGCATCGGTGACGAGCGCATCAATGCGCTCCTTGCCGCCGTCAACGACCGGGCGACCTTCGACGCCGTCTCCTGCGAGCGCGCCTTCCTCGCGACCCTCGACGGCTCCTGCCGCACCCCGATCGCCGGCTATGCCGTCTGCGAAGGCGACCGCCTGCGCTTCTTCGGCATGATCCTGACGCCGGACGGCCGCAAGGAGCACAGCATTTCGATCGAGGGCAGCCGGCAGGACGCCGAAGCGCTCGGCAACGAGGCCGGCCGCGCCATCCGCGACAAGGCGGGCGCCGATTTCTTCAAGGATTGGGACTGAGCCGCCGATGCGCGTGATCGTCACCCGTCCCGCGCATTCGAGCGAACGAACGGCCCGCAAGCTGACCGCCCTCGGGTACAAGGCTTTCGTTCTTCCCCTGAGCGAGCCGACCCACGACCCGGACGCCGCGATAACGGCGCTCGGCCAAAACGGCGGCGCGCTGGCGGTAACGAGCGCCGAGGCGATCCGCGCGCTCGCGGCAAGCGGCGCGGCGCTGGCGCCGCATCTGAAGCGCCCGCTTTTCGCCGTCGGCAAGCGAACGGCCGATGCGGCGAGAAAGATCGGCTTTGCCGAGGTCTTCCATTCCGAGGGCGACGGCGCCGGGCTTGCGGACCTGATCGACCGCCAGCGGACATTGCTGGCCGACCTGCCGGTCACCTACCTTGCCGGCTCTCCCCGCGCACAAGGTTTCGAAGCCCGGATGGCCGAACATGGGATTTCCGTGAGCACCGCCGAAGTCTACCACATGCGGGACCTGAACCCCGGCGACGCGGATTTGCGCCACCTGCTTCTGGAACAAAAGGCCGACGCCATCCTCTTTTATTCCAGCCATACGGCGCGGCGGTTCTTCGCCCTGCCCGTCGTGCAGGATTTTCAGGAGCGGCTGCATTCCATGCGTTTTTACTGCCTGTCGGAGCAGATCGCGGCCGCCATTCCGGCGGCGTTGCGGGCTCGGGCCGTCGTCGCAGCACAACCGACCGAGGAAAGCCTGCTCGGCCTCCTCGGCAGGGGCGGGCCGGCCCAATTTTGATCAAGCCCCTTTCCATCGACAACTTCACTGTCTACCTTCGTAGCGAAGCATGAATGAGGACGCCATGGGATCGGAACAACCGCCGCGCCATCCGAAAACCGCCGAAACGCCGGCTCAGGAACCGGTAGATGCGGATATCGTTCGGCAGGAAGACGCAGAAGTCGCGCCGCAGGAGCATCACGATCAGGCGGAAGCCGCCCTTGCCGAGATCGAGCCCGAAGCCGAGCCCTTGACCGAAGCGGAAAGTGCGCGGGCGACGGATGCCGCCGAGGCTCCCGAGGAGCCCAGGGCGGAGGAAGCACCGGTCTTCCGCTCCCTCACGCCCGAAACGCGGCCGCGTCAGGCGCAGACCTCCACGCTGGTCGCCGCCGGCATCGTTGGCGGGCTGGTGGCGCTCGCCGGTGCCGGCGCGATGCAATATGCCGGCTTCCTTCCCGGCAGCGCGCAGAAGGACAATTCCGCCGAGGTCGCGGCCCTTTCGGCGGATATCGACGGCCTGAAGCAGAGCCTCGCGGCGCTTGCCGCCAGCCCGAAAGGCGACGATGCGCTGCAGGCACGCGTCGCGGCCCTCGAAACGGCAGCGAAAAACGCGCCGCCGCCCGCTTCCGCCGACAATGCCACGCCGGCCGCAGCCGGCAGCCCGGATGCTGCAAGCGCGCAGCAGATGGAAGACCTCCACGGCCAGATCGACGCCTTGAAGGCCGCCGTCACGCAGATGCAGGACACGCAGAGCGCCGCGGACGCCGACCTCGGCAAGCGCCTCGACGACGCGGAGAAGAAGATCGGCGCGCCCGACCGGCAGGCCGCCGTCGCCCGCGCCATCGCGGCGGCCGGACTGAAGGCGGCGATCGACCGCGGCGGTCCCTTCCGCCCCGAACTCGATACTTTCGCCCAGGTCTCTCCCGGCGATCCGGCCATCGCGGACCTCACCAATTTCGCCGATACCGGCATTCCCTCGCGCGCCGATCTCATCGCCCGCGTTCCGCAGATCGCGAACAACATCATCGAAGCGACGGCAACGCCGCAGGCGAACCAAAGCTGGAGCGACCGGCTAATGTCGGGCGCAAAGTCGCTGGTTCAGGTCCGCCCGGTCGGCAATGTCGAGGGTACCAGCGTCGAGGCGATTGCGGCGCGCTTCGAGGACAAGGTCAAGAACGGCGACCTGCCGGGCGCGGTGACGGAGTGGAACAGCCTGCCCGACGCCGCGCGCTCGGCATCGGCCGCGTTCAAGCAGTCGCTCGATGCGCGCATCCGCGTCGAGGATCTTGTCGGCGAAACGCTTTCCAAGGCGATCGCCGATACGGGCAAGCAGAGCTGAGGGGCTAAGGCATGATGATCAGACTGCTCGCTTTCGCCGTCATCGTTCTGGCGCTGGGCTACGGCTTTTCCTGGCTCGCGGACCGGCCCGGAGAATTGTCGCTCGTCTGGGGCGGCGCGCTTTACCAGACGAAGCTCATCGTCGCCGCCAGCCTCCTGATCGCCATCGTCGTCGCCGTGATGGTCGCCTGGTGGCTGCTGAGAACGATCTGGACCTCGCCGCAGTCTGTCACCCGCTATTTCCGCTCGCGCAAGCGCGACCGCGGCTATCAGGCGCTGTCCACCGGCCTGATCGCCGCCGGCGCCGGCAACGCGCTGCTCGCGCGCAAGATGGCGGCGCGCAGCCGCGGCCTCATCCGCGTCGACCAGGAGCCGCTGATCCATCTTCTGGAAGCGCAGGCCGCGCTGATCGAGGGCAAGCACGACGAGGCGCGCGAAAAATTCGAGCTGATGGCGAGCGACCCGGAAACGCGGGAACTCGGCCTGCGCGGCCTCTATCTCGAGGCCAAGCGCCTCGGCGCCAACGAAGCCGCGCAGCAATACGCGGAAAAAGCCGCCGACAAGGCGCCTTATCTGCGCTGGGCGGCCGAGGCGACGCTGGAGCACCGCAGCCAGGCGGGCCGCTGGGACGACGCCATCCACCTGCTCGACCAGCAGAAGGCCGCCCGTGTCATCGACCGGGACGAAGCCGACCGGACGCGCGCCGTGCTTCTGACCGCGCGGGCCGGCGACAGGCTCGAAACCGACCCCTCCGGCGCGCGCGACGACGCGCTGCATGCGCTGCGGCTTCAGGCCGATTTCGTGCCCGCCGTGCTGGTCGCGGCCGAGGCGCTGTTTCGCCAGGACAAGGTGCGCAAGGCCTCCTCGCTTCTGGAGGACACCTGGAAATCGACGCCGCATCCCGAAGTGGGCCGGGCCTATGTCCGCGCCCGCAGCGGCGATTCGGTGCTCGACCGGTTGAAGCGCGCCGAGCGGCTGGAAGCGCTGAAACCCAACAATATCGAATCGCTGCTGATCGCCGGGCGCGCGGCGCTCGACGCCGGCGAATACCGCAAGGCGCGCGAGCGAGCGGAAGCCGCCGCGCGGATCGAGCCGCGCGAGAGCGCCTTCCTGCTACTCGCCGACATCGAGGACGCCGAGACCGGCGACCAGGGCCGCATCCGCCACTGGATGGCGCAGGCGCTGCGCGCACCGCGCGATCCGGCATGGGTCGCCGACGGCATCATTTCCGACAAATGGCTGCCGGTATCGCCGGTAACCGGCAAGCTCGACGCCTTCACATGGAAGGCGCCATTCGGTCAGATCGAGGGGCCGGTCGAGGAAGGCACGGTCGTTTCGGTCGACGCCGCCCTCCAGACCCTGCCGCCGGCACAGGCGCCCGCCCCCCGTCCCGACAATGCGGTGATCCGCATCGAGCCGAACGCGGCCGAGAAACCGCAGCGGCCGGAGGGCCGAAACGGCGTCGCCACACCACCCGAGACGGCAAGACCGCCCGAACAGAAACCCTTCTTCGGCGGCCGGCCGGACGATCCGGGTGTGCGCGAGACCGACACCCCGCCGGAACCCCGCAGCCGCCTTCGCCTGTTTTGAGACAAGTCCCGCATGTTCGAACGCCTCCAGCATTTCATACAGACGCTTCACTCCGACCGGCCGAAAACCGACTTCGCGCCCGACGACCCGCGCATCGCCGTCGCCGCCCTCTGCATCCAGGTGATGGAGGCGGACGGAAAGGCGCAAGCGAGCGAGAAGAAAAAAGTCCGCACGCTGCTCAAGGAGCAATACAAGCTCGACGACCGGCAGTTCGAGGCGCTGATCGCCGCCGGCCGGGAGGCCGAGAGCGAGGCGGTCGATTATTTCCGCTTCACCTCGGACCTGAAGCGCCATCTCGACAGCCAGCAGCGGCTGGAACTGGTCGGCGTGCTCTGGGACATCGTCTACGCCGATGGCGAGCGCGGCGAGATGGAGGATCATGCCATCTGGCGCATCGCCGATCTTCTCGGCGTTTCCGGCCGCGAGCGCATCATGAAGCGGCAGGAGGCCGCCGCGCGCGCGCCGTCGCCGCACACGGAGAGCGACGATGCCGATTGAGGGCCTGGGCTCTGACAGGCGGCGCCCCATCCTCATCGTGCTGCATCAGGAACGGTCGAGCCACGGCCGCGTCGGGCAGATGCTTCTAGAAAAGGGCTATTCCCTCGACGTCCGCCGCCCGGTGCTCGGCGACACGCTGCCTTCGACGCTTGCCGACCACGCCGGCGCCGTGGTCTTCGGCGGGCCGATGAGCGCCAACGACCCGCTCGACTACGTGAAGGCGGAAATCGACTGGCTGCGCGTGCCGCTCAAGGAAAACCGGCCCTTTCTCGGCATCTGCCTCGGCGCGCAGATGCTGGTGCGCCATCTCGGCGGCAAGGTGCGGCCGCGCGATGACGGCCAGACCGAAATCGGCTGGTATCCGCTGCATTCGACCGAGCACGGCCGGCTTTTGATGCACTGGCCGAAAATGGTCTATCACTTTCATCGCGAGGGTTTCGACCTGCCGCAGGGCGCCGAGCTTCTGGCGCGGGGCGACACCTATCCGAACCAGGCCTTCCGCTACGGCCGCAATGCCTGGGGTCTGCAGTTCCACGCGGAACTGACGCGGGCGATGATGCAGCGCTGGGTCGTCCACGGCGAGCATCGCTTCGTCATGCCGAACGCCCAGAAGGGCCGCGAGCATCTCGAAGGCCGGATGCTGTTCGACGCGCCGCTCAAGGCCTGGCTCTCGGAATTCCTCGACATCGTCTTCGAAGACAAGCAGGCGGCGGCAGCTTAAGCGCGTCAGGCCGGCTGCGGTTCGCCTTCGCGCTCGGGCGCATCGAGCGTGTCGATCTTGCGCAGTTGCGGGAAGCCCAGCGACCAGATGATGGCGACGGCGAGCGTGCCGACACCGCCGATCACTACGGCCGGCACCGCACCGAAGCCCCAGGCCATCATGCCGGCGCGGAATTCGCCAAGCTCGTTCGACGCTCCGACGAAGACCATGTTGACCGCGTTGACGCGGCCGCGCACATGATCCGGCGTCCAAAGCGCGATCAGCGTTTCGCGGACATAGACCGAGATCATGTCGGAAGCGCCCATCAGCACCAATGCGACCATCGAAAGCCACGGCGTATGCGAGAGGCCGAAGACCAGCGTGCCGACGCCGAAGAATGCAACGCCGGTGAACATATAGACACCGGCGCGGTTGCGGATCGGATAGGTCGCGAGGAAGAGCGCCATGGCGATCGCGCCGAGGCCGGGGGCGCCGCGCAGGAAGCCGAGCCCCCAGGGGCCGAGCGTGAGGATATCGCGCGCATAGATCGGCATCAGCGCCACCGCGCCGCCGAGGAGCACGGCGAAGAGATCGAGCGAAATGGCGCCGAGCACCACCTTTTCCGACCGGATGAAGCGATAGCCGGCGAGGATCGAATGCCACGTCGTCGCATTCGTGCTGTGCTGCGCCGGCTTGGCAATCATGAAGGTGAGCACGGCGCTGACGGCGGAGAAGACCAGCGCCACCAGATAGGCGTAACTCGCCCCAATGCCATAGAGCAGACCGCCGGCCACCGGGCCGAGGATCGCGGCCGTCTGCCAGGAGGACGAGTTCCACGCGACCGCATTCGGCAAATCCTGCGCCGGAACGAGGTTCGGCGCGAGCGAAGCGACCGCCGGCTGCATGAAGGCCCGTTCGATGCCGAAAACGACGAGGATGAGGAAGACCGGCAGCGGCGAGAACGAGCCGGTGACCGTCAAAAGCAGCAGCGCGCCGGAGCAGAGTGTCGCCACGACGATGCAGATCGCGGCGATCGCGCGGCGATTGTAGCGGTCGGCCACCACGCCGGTGACCAGCACCAGAAGCAGCGACGGCAGGAACTGAACGAGGCCGATCAGGCCGAGATAGACGGCATTGCGCGTCTCGTCATACATCTGCCAGCCGACGGAAACGCTGATGATCTGCGTCGCGAAGGAAATGAGAAACCGCGCGAAGAAGAAGCGGACGTAGGAGATGTGCCGGAAGGCGGCGAAGCGATCTCCCGTGGCTGAAAAGGACATGAGGAACTTTCTGGTGAAAACGACGCGTTTCAACGGCCTTGCAAGGCCCGTTAAACATGATTCCGTCTACGTTGGCGGCCAGTACTTGCCGGTTAGTTCGCCAATGTCTACATGTCTGTCAATCACGAATTGGAGACGGATATGCTTGCCTTATTTCAAACCATTGATCTGGCTTTGAATCTTTATACCTGGGTGCTGATCGCCAGCGCGATTTTCTCCTGGCTCTACGCCTTCAACGTGATCAATTCGCACAATCAGTTCGTCAATTCCGTGGGCCGCTTCCTCTATAACGTCACGGAACCGCTGCTCAGGCCGATCCGCCGAGTGCTGCCCGATCTCGGCGGCATCGACATCTCGCCGATCATTCTGCTCTTGATCATCTTCTTCCTGCGCTCGCTGATGTGGAACACGCTCTACCCGCTGCTCGCGTGACCTTGGCCTGGCAGCGCGCCAGCGACCATGTCCGCCTGAGCGTCCGGCTGACGCCGAATGCCGGGCGCGACGGCATCGACGGCGTGGAGACCGCAGCCGACGGCGAAACCTATCTTCGCGCCCGCGTCACCGCAGTCCCCGAAAAAGGCAAGGCCAACAAGGCGCTGATCGCCCTCCTCGCCAAGGCCTGCGGCCTGCCGAAATCCTCGTTCGAGATCGTTTCCGGCGATACGACGCGCAAAAAAAGCCTCCGGATCGACGGCGATCCGGAGGCGATATCGGCAAAACTCGAAACCGTGTTTCGAAAGGCGTGATCAGGCCTTCTGCGCCTTGGCGCGCTCGATCGCTTCGAGGATCAGCTCGCCGGCTTCCTTCGAGCCCTTCCAGCCGAAAATCTTCACCCACTTGCCGGGCTCCAGATCCTTGTAGTGCTCGAAGAAGTGCTCGATCTGCTTGACGGTGATTTCCGGCAGGTCGGTATATTCCCGGACCTTCTCGTAGCGCAGCGTCAGCTTCGGCGACGGCACGGCGATGATCTTCTCGTCCTTGCCGGAATTGTCTTCCATCATCAGAACGCCGATGGGGCGCACGTTGATGACGCAGCCCGGCACCAGCGGGCGGGTGCTGGCGATCAGGACGTCGATCGGGTCGCCGTCGTCGGAGAGCGTGTGCGGCACGAAGCCGTAATTGCCCGGATAGGTCATCGGCGTATAGAGGAAACGGTCGACGACCAGCGTGCCGGCGTCCTTGTCCATTTCATACTTGATCGGATGGCCGCCGACCGGAACTTCAACGATGACGTTGACGTCTTCCGGCGGGTTCTTGCCGATGGAAATCGCGTCGATGCGCATGTGAGACCCCCAAATGGATGAATGCTGGCAGCCAGATAATCGCAATCATGCCGCAACGCAACAAAGCTTTGGTGAGAAACGGCGATTTGATTCAGAGGGAGCATATGGCGGCAACCGGAAGGCAGGCGCCTCAACCCGGCAAAACCGGCTCAGTTCCAGACGAAGCCGATCTTCTTCAACTGCTTCTTGTCGAAGACCTCGACACCCTCACAGAAATCGACGCCGCCATGCTCGCGATAGAAGCGCTCGGCATTCTCGTTTTCTTCCAGGCACCAGACCACGAGGCCCTTGCAGCCGAGCGATTTCAGGAGCCGCCGCGCCTCGCCGAACAGCAGGCGCCCGAGGCCGATGCCCTGATATTCCGGCCGGAGGTAAAGTTCGTAGATCTCGCCTTCCTGCGGCAGCGCCCTTGCCCGGTTAAGGCCGAGCGTCGCATAGCCGGCTACCGTTCCCGCCACATCCAGCACGAGAAGCGTCGCCGGGCCTCTCGTCGCCTTGCGCCACCAGGCTTCGTTGCGCCGCTCGATCATCTGCCGGAGCGCGCGATGGGGGATGATGCCGGTATAGGCCTGCTTCCACGACAGGCGATGCACCTCCGAAATGGCGGAGGCATCGTGCGGCTCGGCACGCCGGACATCGATCGACAATGTTTTCATAGCGGCTACTCTGGTCCCGCCGGAGCAAATTAACCATCCGTAAATCTTAGACGGCGGCCTTTGCCCACAGACCTTACATGTGGACGACTTTTGAAAGTTAACGCTTTTTTAACGATCGTCACAAGGGCTCAAAAACCGAACGCACAAATAAAAACCCCGGCGCGATGGCCGGGGTCTGGAAGCGGAAAAAGCAGCCTGAAATCAGGCGAACTTCGCCTTTTCGAAACGCTTGCGCTCGTTCGGATCGAGGTAGATCTTGCGCAGGCGGATGGACTTCGGCGTCACTTCGACCAGCTCGTCGTCCTGAATCCAGGAGAGCGCGCGGTCGAGCGTCATGCGGATCGGCGGCGTCAGCTTGACCGCTTCATCCTTGCCGGCGGCGCGGATGTTGGTGAGCTTCTTGCCCTTCAGCACGTTCACTTCGAGGTCGTTGTCGCGGGAGTGGATGCCGATGATCATGCCGGCATAGACCTTCTCGCCGGCGTCGATGATCATCGGGCCGCGGTCTTCCAGGTTGAACAGCGCGTAGGCCACGGCCTCGCCGGCTTCGTTGGCGAGCAGCACGCCGTTGACGCGGCCGCCGATCTCGCCCTTGTACGGCTGGTAGTCGTGGAACAGGCGGTTCATCACGGCGGTGCCGCGCGTATCCGTCAGGAGTTCCGACTGGTAGCCGATCAGGCCGCGCGTCGGGGCGAAGAACTTCAGGCGGATGCGGTTGCCGCCGGACGGGCGCAACTCGACCATTTCGGCCTTGCGCTCGGACATCTTCTGCACGACGACGCCGGAATGCTCTTCATCGACGTCGATGACGACTTCCTCGATCGGCTCCAGCATGTCGCCGGTCGTCTCGTCCTTGTGCATGACGACGCGCGGACGCGAGACGGCCAGCTCGAAGCCTTCGCGGCGCATGGTTTCGATCAGAACGGCAAGCTGCAATTCGCCGCGGCCGGAGACGAAGAACGAATCCTTCTCGGAGGATTCCTCGATCTTCAGCGCGACGTTGCCTTCGGCTTCCTTGAACAGGCGGTCGCGGATGACGCGCGACGTGACCTTGTCGCCCTCGGTGCCCGCATAGGGGCTGTCGTTGACGATGAAGGACATGGTAACGGTTGGCGGATCGATCGGCTGCGCCTGCAGCGGCTCGGCAACGGCCGGGTCGCAGAAGGTATCGGCAACCGTGCCCTTGGAAAGGCCGGCGATCGCGACGATGTCGCCCGCATAGGCCTCATCGATCGGCTGGCGCTCGATGCCGCGGAAGGCGAGGATCTTGGAAATACGGCCGGTTTCGATGGTCTTGCCGTCGGCGTGCAGGACCTTGACGGCCTGGTTCGGCTTGATCGAGCCGGAATTGATGCGGCCGGTGATGATACGGCCGAGGAAGGGGTTGGCCTCGAGGATCGTGCCGATCATCGTGAACGGGCCTTCATGGACGGTCGGCTCCGGCACGTGCTGGAGGACGAGGTCGAGAAGCGGCGCCAGACCCTGGTCCTTCGGGCCTTCCGGATTGACGTTCATCCAGCCGTCGCGGCCCGAACCGTAAAGGATCGGAAAGTCGAGCTGCTCGTCGGTGGCGTCGAGGTTGGCGAAGAGGTCGAAGACTTCGTTGATGACTTCCTCGTGGCGGCCGTCCGGACGGTCGATCTTGTTGATCGCGACGATCGGCTTCAGGCCGACCTTCAGCGCCTTGCCGACGACGAACTTCGTCTGCGGCATCGGGCCTTCGGAAGCGTCGACGAGAACGATCGCGCCGTCCACCATCGAGAGAATGCGCTCGACTTCGCCGCCGAAGTCGGCGTGGCCGGGGGTGTCGACGATGTTGATGCGAACGCCCTTCCACTCGACCGAAGTCGCCTTGGCGAGAATGGTGATGCCGCGTTCCTTTTCCAGGTCGTTCGAGTCCATGACGCGTTCGGCAACGCGCTGGTTCTCGCGGAAGGAGCCGGACTGTTTCAGGAGTTCGTCGACGAGGGTCGTTTTCCCATGGTCAACGTGCGCGATGATCGCGATGTTGCGAAGTGCCATATTGTCTCTCTGAGGCTGAGGCGCAGGAAAATGGGAGACGCGCCAATTACATTTGGCGCGCTCATACCCTTTTTTTTGCATTCGCGAAAGGGGGGCACGAAAAAGCCGCCGCAATCGGCTTCGATCGCGGCGGAAAGGGCAGATAGTCGGCCTGAATGGCTCAGGCGTCGGCGCCGGAAAGCTCCTCGAAAGTCGCGAGCCCCTTCTTCCTCAGCATCGCGTCCGGGCTCGGCAGCTTGCCACGGAAGGCCTTGTAGGCGTCTTCGGGGTCGATCGAGCCGCCGACGGAGTAGATGTTGGCCTTGAGCTTGGCCGCCGTTTCGGGATCGAAGGCGTCGCCGGTTTCCTCGAAGGCGGCGAAAGCGTCGGCGTCGAGCACTTCCGACCACATGTAGGAATAGTAGCCCGCCGAATAGCCGTCGCCGGAAAAGACGTGCTGGAAATGCGGCGTGGCGTGACGCATCACGATCGACTGCGGCATGCCGAGTTCGGCAAGCACCTCCGCCTGCACCGCCATCGGGTCCTCGGGCGCCTCGCGGGTGTGGAACGCCATGTCGACGAGCGCCGAGGAGGTGAATTCCACCGTGTTGAAACCGGCATTGAAGGTGCGCGCCGCAAGCACCTTGTCGAGCAGCACCTGCGGCATCGCCTCGCCTGTCTCGTGATGAACGGCATATTCCTTCAGGATCGCCGGAACCGTCAGCCAGTGCTCATAAAGCTGCGACGGCAGTTCGACGAAATCGCGCGAGACGCCGGTGCCGGCAACCGACGGATAGGTGACGTTCGAAAGCATGCCGTGCAGGGCATGGCCGAATTCGTGGAAGAGCGTGCGCGCATCGTCGAGCGACAGCAGCGCCGGCTTGCCCGCGGCGGGCTTGGCGAAATTGCAGATATTGTAGATGATCGGCAGTTCGCCGACCGCACCGCTCTTCAGCGGCAGCTTGTGCTGCGACTGGAACGAACTCATCCACGCGCCGGAGCGCTTGGAGGCCCGCGCGAAATAATCGCCGAGGAAAAGGGCGACGAGCCTGTCCGAGCGGTCGCGGATTTCGAAGACGCGCGCGTCGGGATGGAAGGCCGGCACACCCTTCTTTTCCACCGCACGCAGGCCGAACAGCCGGCCGGCGACATCGAAGCAGGCGGCGAGAATGTTTTCGAGCTGCAGATAGGGCTTCAGCTCGGCTTCGGAGAAATCGAATTTCACCGTCCGAATCTTTTCCGCATAGTGGCGCCAGTCCCACGGCATGACGTCGTGGTTGCGGCCTTCCTCGGCGATCAGCGCGGCGATATCCGCCTCTTCCTCGCGGGCGCGCGCCACCGCCTTCGCCCAGACGGCGCGCAAGAGGCTATTCACGGCTTCCGGGGTCTTCGCCATGGTGTTGTCGAGCTTCAGTTCGGCGAAATTGCCGTAGCCGAGAAGCTTTGCCTTTTCGGCGCGCAGCGTCAGCGTCTCGGCGACCACGGCGCGATTGTCGGTCTCGCCGCCGTTGCGTCCCCTGGCCACCCAGGCCTGGAATGCCTGCTCGCGCAGGTCTCGGCGCTCGGAAAAGGTCAGGAACGGCTCGATGATCGAGCGCGACAGGGTGACGGCGAATTTGCCGTCCTCGCCGCGCTCGCGCGCCGCGGCCGCCATGGCTTCGCTCAGGAAATCGGGGATACCGGCAAGGTCCTCCTCGCCGGCAAGCGTCATCGCCCAGCTTTTCTCGTCGGCGAGAACATGCTGGCCGAAGCGGGCGCCCAGCCCGGCAAGCGTCTCGTTGATCGCCGCAAGCCGCTCCTGCTCGGGCTTCGCCAGCTTGGCGCCGGATTTCACGAAACCTTTCCAGTGGCGCTCCAGCACGCGCATCTGCTCGCCCGTCAGGCCGAGGCTTTCGCGCTTGTCCCAGAGGCCGTCGATGCGGGCGAAGAGGGCGGCATTCATGCCGATCTTCGAATAATGGCGCGACATTTTCGGCGCGATCTCGCGCTCCAGCGCCTGGATCGTATCGTTCGTGTGAGCGCCGGCGCGGTTCCAGAACAGCGCCGATACGCGCGAAAGCGCCTCGCCCGCCAGCTCCAGCGCCACGACGGTATTGTCGAATGTCGGCGCCTCCGGATCGTTGGCGACCGCGTTGATCTCGCCGTCGTGGGCGGCGAGCGCCGCTTCGAAGGCCGGCGCGAAATCGGCATCGCTTACCGCATCGAAGCGCGGCAGCCCCTCATGGCCGGTCCATTCGACGAGGGCGGGATTGACGGCGGCGCTGGGCGACATGCGGATATCCTTTTCGACGGCAGTTGATGACACCGATATAGGGCCTCGGGCGGCCGATTGATATGGCCACGCTGCCGCAGGCGGAAAATCCGCACGAACCGCCAATATCGTTAATTCTCGCAGGTAAAAATTAACCATTTGTTAACGATTGACGCTGCGCGGCGAATAAAGCTATCTCTGCCTTACTTTCTCAGAGGACATGCGCCATGGAAATCTATTCCGTGTGGTCTTCGCAGAGTTTGCACTACAAGAATAATTCAAGTAATGCAAAATATACGAAAGGCCTGAATACATCCCCCGACAAGCCTGCCGGCAATGCCGTCAGATTTCAGGTCGAGGAGGCTGAAAAGGCCGGGCCGGACTATACGGCCATTACCCCCGGAGAACTGCGCGACGACGCGCTGCAGAGCTATCACAGCGGCCTGATCGACCAGGATACCTATTCGGTGCTGGCCGCGCCGCTGCCCATGCATGCGATCGACGCCAGCGGCAATATTCTCGACCTCACCGGTATCACCGACGCCACGAGCTTCAATTTCGCCGATTATTATCGCGCTCAGCTCGACGTCGCCTCCTCGATCGGCGATCCGCAAACCGCCGAAACGTTGCAGTCGGTCGTCGCCTATTTGTCGGCCTGACGCCGTCAGGCCTTCCGCCAGCCGAGCAATCCCGGCGTCGCGTGCCACAGCGCCTGCGCGGCAAATCCCAAGAACAGCAGCCCGGAGCAGCGGACGATCGTGCGCTCATGCGCCCGGTAGACGCGCCGCACGACGCCGGTGCCGATGAAGCCGATCAGAATGAGGTAGGCGACGAGGAAGCCGATGAGGGCGACCATCAGCAGCAGCGGCAGGACGCCGACGCTGAGCGCGCCCGCCGATCCGGCGACCAGCGCCGTGAAGGTCGCAAGCGCCACCGGATAGCCCTTGGGATTGGTGACGCCGAAGGCGAGCCCCCGGCGGAACGGCCGCTCCACCACCACCAGCCGCTGATCGCCGCTCTTCGGCTTGGCGTTGAAGGCGCCCCAGCCGATCCAGGCGAGATAGAGCCCGCAGACCATGCCCAGCACATCGAACACGAGGGTCCCGATCGTGCGGGCGCCGACGATGGCGATCAGGGCCAGCGTCGACCACAGAATGTCGCCCACCAGGTGGCCGCACATGAAGAACGCGCCCGCGCGCCGCCCCTGCCCCGCGCCGATGCCGAGCAGGGCCAGAAAGGCCGGCCCCGGAATGAGGACATAAAGGAGAGCCGCCAGAAAGGCGCCGATGGCAAGCGACTGGGTCATGATGACATCCCGCAGATGATCCGGGCGAGACTATTCGAGCGCTGAGCCGGGTCAAGGGCGGCAATCGCGGCTGGCGAAGATTTCGTTGTCATTGTAAGACGAACTTAATAGGGAAGAGACTTCGACCCGACAGCGCGGACGTGGAAGCCATGAGCGTCAAGATAGATACAGATTCACTCGCCTTCCTGGTTGCCGATTGTGCAAGGCTGATGCGGGCCGCTTTCGAGCGCCGCATCATGGCGGCCGGGCTGGGGCTCACCGCCGGCGAGGCGCGCACCCTGATCCAGGTCGCCGCCGTGAACGGCAGCCGCCAGCTCGACATTGCCGGCCGCATGGGCCTTGAGCCAATGACGGTCAGCGCCTTCCTCGACAAGCTGCAGACGCGCGGCCTGATCGAGCGCCGCGCCGATCCGAGCGACCGCCGCGCCAAGCGCATCCATCTGTCGGAAGCCGCCGACGAGATGATCCGCGCCATCACCCACGAGATCGGCTCGGTGCAGCGCGAGGCCACGCAGGGGCTGGACCACGAGGCGCAGGAACAGATTCGCCAGGCGCTGAAATGCTGCCGCCAGAACCTGCAGAAGTGCGACCCGGTCGACGGCACGACGCTGAAAGCCGCGGCCGACTGAGCGCCCTATCCGATCAGGAATGAAAAAACCCGCCGCGGGGCCAGCCTGCGGCGGGTTTTTTCATTAGAAAAGGCGAAACTCAGCCGCCGAGATTGCGCTTGGCGAGCGTGCGCAGGCGCAGCGCGTTGAGCTTGATGAAGCCGGCGGCATCCTTCTGGTCGTAGGCGCCCTGATCGTCCTCGAAGGTGACGAGCTTGTCGGAATAGAGCGACTTCGGCGAGGAGCGGCCGGTGACCATGACATTGCCCTTGTAGAGCTTCAGCGTCACTTCGCCCTCGACATGCTCCTGGCTCTTGTCGATCAGCGCCTGCAGCATTTCGCGCTCGGGCGAGAACCAGAAGCCGTAATAAATCAGCTCGGCATAGCGCGGCATCAGCTCGTCCTTGAGGTGCGCGGCACCGCGGTCGAGCGTGATCGATTCCATCGCGCGGTGCGCGGCAAGCAGGATCGTGCCGCCGGGGGTCTCGTAGACGCCGCGCGACTTCATGCCGACGAAGCGGTTTTCCACGAGGTCGAGGCGACCGATGCCGTTGTCGCGGCCGTATTCGTTGAGCTTGGCCAGCAGCGTCGCCGGGCTCATGCGCACGCCGTCGATCGAAACCGCATCGCCGCGCTCGAAGCCGACCTTGATGACGGTCGCCTTGTCCGGTGCGGCTTCCGGGGAAATCGTGCGCATATGCACATATTCAGGGGCTTCCTGCGCCGGATCTTCCAGCACCTTGCCCTCGGAAGAGGAGTGCAGGAGGTTGGCGTCGACGGAGAAGGGCGCCTCGCCCTTCTTGTCCTTGGCGACCGGGATCTGGTGGGCTTCGGCGAAGGCGAGCAGATCGGTGCGCGACTTGAAGGACCAGTCGCGCCACGGCGCGATGATCTTGATATCGGGGTTCAGCGCATAGGCCGAAAGCTCGAAGCGCACTTGGTCGTTGCCCTTGCCGGTCGCGCCATGCGCGATGGCGTCCGCGCCGGTCTTCCGGGCGATGTCGATGAGATGCTTGGAGATCAGCGGGCGGGCGATCGACGTGCCGAGCAGGTAGACGCCCTCATAGACGGCATTGGCGCGGAACATCGGGAAGACGAAGTCGCGGACGAATTCTTCGCGGACGTCCTCGATGTAGATTTCCTTGATGCCGAGCATCTCGGCCTTCTTGCGCGCCGGCTCCAGCTCCTCGCCCTGGCCGAGATCGGCGGTGAAGGTCACGACTTCGGCGCCGAGTTCGGTCTGCAGCCATTTCAGGATGATGGAGGTGTCGAGACCGCCGGAATAGGCGAGGACGACTTTCTTCACTTGCGGATGCGATGCCATGATGATTGGTCCGTTCGTATGCGAGCGCGGGAGAATGGCGCAAAGCCAGGTCGCGGAACTTTTAGCGAGATTATCGCGGCACGCAAGGAAAACTGCGGAGACGCCGGGGTCAGAGATGCGCGGCGATATTCATCGCGCTACTTTATCGCTGAGTTCGCAAAGCCCTTTTCTTTTCAATGAAGACATCGAAATCGAAAGGCTCTGGCTCTCCCGACTCCTCGCCCTCGATGATCGCTGCCCGGATGGCTTCTATCTCGGCTTGACCTTGCAGCGGGTCCAACCCGGCATCGACAACATCGCTGATGGCAACCGATGTGACCTTGCTCATTGGCGGCTCCTGCCGGTTTGACTTGCCTTGTGAAAATACCATATTCGGCGGCGACCGAACAATTGCGAGAAGAGGCTGCCGCCATGATCGATATTCAAGCCGTTTTCAAACCCTCCAACGTTGCCGTGATCACCGGCGGCGCTTCCGGCATCGGCCTTGCCGCGGCGAAACATGCGGCGACAAGCGGCATGAGCGTCGTGATCGCCGACATCGGGAGCGAGCGGCTGGCGGCGGCCCGCTCGGCCCTCGCCGAAATCGCCGGCGAGGAGCATGTCATGGCGGTCGAGACCGATGTCCGCGACAAGAGCGCGATCGAGGCGCTCGAACGCGCGGTCATCCAGAAATTCGGACGCGTGCATCTGCTGATGAACAATGCCGGCGTCGGGCCGGATACCTCGATCTTCAGCGCCGAGGCCGACTGGGAGCAGCTTCTCGGCGTCAACCTGATGGGCGTCATCCACGGCACGCGCGTCTTCGGACCCAACATGATCGCCCATGGCGAGCCGGCGATGATCATCAACACCGGCTCCAAGCAGGGCATCACCACGCCGCCCGGCAACCCCGCCTACAACGTCTCCAAGGCCGGCGTCAAAGTCTTCACCGAGGCGCTGGAACACGAGCTTCGCAACACCGAGGGCTGCAAGGTTTCCGCGCATCTGCTGATCCCCGGCTTCGTCTTCACGGGACTGACGCGCGGCCATACGGAAAAGCCCGCCGGCGCCTGGACACCGGAACAGACGGTCGCCTTCATGATCGAGAGCCTCGGGCGCGGCGATTTCTATATTCTCTGCCCCGACAACGACGTCGCCCGCCCAGTCGACGAGCGCCGCATGGCCTGGGCGATGGGCGACGTCATCGAAAATCGCCCGCCGCTGTCGCGCTGGCACAAGGACTATGCCGACAAGTTCAAGGCTTTCCTCGAAAACCAGGGGTGATTGGCATTTTTCCGAAAGCCGGATAGAAGTCGCTATTCCCCGCAGGATGGAAGTCCTGCGGGGTGATGGGCCGCCACGTTGGCGGCGCGATGCTTTCGGAGCGCTCCATGGACTTCCTGCCAAGTTTGCCGACCCTCATCGCCTTTGCCGCGGCAAGCCTGCTGCTTGCGATGACGCCGGGGCCGGACATGACGCTGTCGATCGGCCGGGCGCTGTCGCAGGGCAAGAAGCCGGCGCTTTTCGTCGTGCTGGGAACAAGCCTCGGCATCGTCGTCCACACGCTGCTTGTGGCCTTCGGCATCTCGGCGCTGATCATCGCCTCGCCGACCGCCTTCATGATCCTGAAGACGGGGGGTGCCGCCTATCTTCTGTGGCTCGCGATCCAGGCGATCCGCTTCGGCTCCTCGCTCTCGGTGAACCGCGTCGAAGGCGTCAAGGGCACGCCACTCGCCAACATCTCGACCGGCTTCTGGGTCAATCTCCTGAACCCCAAGGTCATCATCTTCTTCATGACCTTCCTGCCGCAGTTCGTCACCGCCGGCGACCCCACGGTCACGCAGAAGCTGCTGTTCTTCGGCCTTTTCTTCATCCTCGTCGGCATGCCGGTCAACACGATCGTCGTGCTGACCGCCGACTGGCTGGCCTCATGGCTGCAGAAGAACCGCCGCGTCATGCGCGGCATGGATTATACCTTCGCGGGTGTGTTTTCGCTGTTTGCGATGAAGATTTTTTTCACGCACGCACGGTGAACATCAGGTTCTGTGGTGATGTGAGGCCGCACTCTTGGCTGCGCTATCCTTGCGGGTAACGTACAGCATGATGCCGGCGAATATCAACGCACCGGCCGGCATGATCAGAAACGTGAGTAAACCTGCTACCGTCACGGGACCAACCCTCGCAAAACCGCTCTTGCCAATAAATGTAATGCGGCCGACACCAAAAGACAAATGAGACTGAGCAACGCGGTCACCAAAGACGGTGTTCCCGCCGCGGCATTAAGCCCCGATACGATCGGAGCGAAACTTCCGACAGCAAATATGGCAACCGCGACCCCGTTGAAATAGGTCGCGGTCAGCTTTGTTCTTTCGTTGCGAATCAGGCTCATGATGCAATCATACCGTCATTCGACGATATGGCTGCAATCAATCGTCCGCACCGTGATTGGCGATCATCATCGCCTCGAAGGCCAGCCGCTCGGTCTTGCGCATGCGCTCCGATTCCGACTTCAGCTGGCCGCAGGCGGCGAGGATGTCTCGGCCGCGCGGCGTGCGGATCGGTGAGGCATAGCCGGCCGCGTTGATGAAGTCGGCGAACTTTTCGATCTGCTCCCAGTCGGAACACTGGTAGTTGGTGCCCGGCCACGGATTGAAGGGGATGAGGTTGATCTTCGCCGGCACGCCCTTCAGGAGCTGCACCAGCCCCTTGGCGTCTTCCAGGCTGTCGTTGACGTCCTTCAGCATCACATATTCGAAGGTGATGCGGCGCGCGTTCGAAAGCCCCGGATAGGCGCGGCAGGCCTCGATCAGCTCCTTCAGCGGATACTTCTTGTTGATCGGCACGAGGATATCGCGCAGGTCGTCGCGCACCGCATGCAGCGATATCGCCAGCATGACGCCGATCTCATCGCCGGTGCGGAAGATTTCCGGCACGACGCCCGAAGTCGACAGCGTGACGCGGCGCCTGGAGAGCGACAGGCCATCGCCGTCGGTGGCGATCAGAAGGGCGGTCTTGACGCTCTCGAAATTGTAGAGCGGCTCGCCCATGCCCATCATCACGATGTTGCTGACCTTGCGGCCCTCCGCCGGCACCATCGCGCCGAGCGGCGTGTCGCGGTCGGGGAAATCGCCGAGCCGGTCGCGCGCGAGAAGCAGCTGCGCGAGAATTTCCTCGGCCGTCAGATTGCGCACCAGGCGCTGCGTGCCGGTGTGACAGAAAGAACAGGTGAGCGAACAGCCGACCTGGCTCGAAATGCACAGCGTGCCGCGGCCTTCCTCGGGAATATAGACGGTCTCCACCTCGACCGGCCGGCCGGCGCCGCGCGGCGGAAAGCGCAGGAGCCACTTGCGGGTGCCGTCGTTGGAAACCTGCTCTTCGACGATTTCCGGCCGCGCGATGGTGAAATGCGCCTTCAGCATCTCGCGCATGTCCTTCGCCACGTTCGTCATGGCGTCGAAATCCGACACGCCGCGCACGTAGAGCCAGTTCCAGAGCTGGCTGACACGCATTTTCACCTGCTTGTCGGGAACGCCCTTTTCCTTGAGCGCCGCCGCCATCTCCTCGCGCGTCAGCCCGATCAGCGACGGTTTTTCGCCGAGATCGAAGGCCGGCTTCGCCACCGGAGGCTTCGGCTTGCTGACGGTCATGGCATCGGTGAGCGACATCGTTTCATCCATAGCTTCGTGCCTGCCTCATCCGAAAGCCGGAAGAGCGGGTCTGAGAAAGGCCGTGTTCAAGAGAATTCTGGCGCGGAAGAACATAAGGATCGAGCCCGTCAACCGCAATCCGCGCGCCTTTAACACGATTTTCGCCCGCCGTCATCCCTCTTCGAAATGCGACAGGGCCGACCAAACGGCCGGCCCTGTGATGGCGATGCGGTTTCGGCAGCCAACATCACGATTGCGTGATGCCGGCGGGAGAGCTTACTTGCAGGCCTCGATCTGCTTCAGCGCGGCGGAAATGCCGGCGAGCGAATAGGTGTAGGAGGTCGCCGTGCCCTTCTTCGAGGTCGCGTTGACGCCGAGCGAATGGCCGGTCTTCATGGCGGCGACGAGTGCGGGCTCCTGTGCGGCATTCTCGACCCAGGCGGCCTTGTCCTTGGTGAACATCACGAAGGTCTTGTTGTCGATGGTGACGTTGATCTTCGAGTTTTCCTTCAGCGGATAGCCCATCATCGCCTGCGGCTCGTAGGAGATGTTCTGGCCGGGGCGCTGGGTGACGATGAAGAAATTGTCGCCATGGTCGACGCCGGTCGCCGGCGCCTTCGACTTGGCAACCGAGAGCACATAGCAGACCTTGCCGGCCGCCGACTGATAGGAATAGGCGCCCCAGTCGCCGAACTGCTTGATGAGCGTCGGCGTCGGCGCGGCCTGGGCAGCGGGCGCTGCCTTCGCAGCAGTGCTGCCCGCCTTGGGCTTGGACTGAGCGGACGCAACGCCTGCCGTTGCCAAAATCACGGTGAGAGCGGTTGCGACTGTCTTTGCGAACATAGTTTCCTGCCGTTTTCTTGCGATTTTGGGCCCGCATCGAAAAGACGGGCCGCACGTATTCAAAAGCTGCTTCATTTTGACTTTATTCAGGTTACCAAACCGTCAACAAGGCGATCACCACGCCGTGAGCCGTGCCGTTCCAGCTCATAAGTCGACCGCTCGGCCTCCGAACGCGTCGGGGAAATTGGAGGGCGCGAATGGCGAAGCACCATTCGCGTGCGAATTTTAAGACATAAAGAATCGGGCAAGAGTTTGACGGACCCGGAGGCGACCGCCTCGCCGGACCATGGAGCGCGATCAGACGGGCTTCCCGTTGCCGCGCTCGTCCGCGAGCGCACGGTCGGCGGCCTCGTAATGCTGCGGGCGGATATGCCCGTTCACCATCGCGAAAGCGGCGGCCAGCACGGCGGCATCGTCGGTGAAGCCGACCACGGCGAAGATGTCCGGAATGACGTCGAACGGCATGACGAAATAGGCAAGTGCGGCCAGCAGGATGCCGCGCACCCGCGCCGGCGTCTGCGGATCGAGCGCGCAATAAAAGGCAGCCACGACCTCGCGGGCGAACGGAATCTGACGCACGGCGCGGCGAAACGTCGGCCAGAACCGGCTGCGCACCGAGCGTTCGCGCCGCTCCTGCGTGTCTTCATCACCCGGCAGCAGGATCTCGCCAAACTTGATATCGTCCATTCCGGTCATCTCCGAGAGCGTTCCGACCACATAAAGGTTATGCGGCAGCTTCCATGTCGAACTCGATATGGATACGATCGTAGGGAAATACAAAGCCGCCGTCCGTCTTGTCGATCACGCCGCTCTTCGCCAGCATGTCGAGATCGCCGTGCACGTTCTTGATATCCCGCTCGACGAGTCTTGCCACATCGCGGACGGTCAGCGCCCCTCGGCCAGCCATTGCCATGACGATCTGCGTGCGCTTGGGCGCGAGTATGCGATGCATCGTATCCCAGCTATCGAAAGACAGCGTAGGCTGGGCCTCGAACGCCGGATCGGTGTCGGCCCGAGCCAGATTGCGCAGGAGTTCATCCTTCAACCCGCCGAATGTCTGGACTCTGACATTAAGTGTTTGCATCGATCCATCCCTTCATGTCTTCCTCGAAATCATCGATGAGTTTTACGATCCCCTCGAAGCGATACGGGAACTCATCGGCACCGATGTGCTTGTGGTCCCCTTTGCCGGCCTCGTTGTCGTAGCGCATCACGCAGACACCGGCGACGACGAAGGCCAAACGGTATTTGAAGGCATGGGAACTGCCGCGCAGCGGCTCAGGCACTTTCCATATCACGAGGTCGGCGAACATCGCGTCGCTCAACACTCTCCGTCTCTTCAGTAGAGCTATTGCCTTCACGTTGGCGTCTATACCATCAATTCGTGCCGTTGGCAACGGCACCAACAAAAAGCATAGCGATGTGGTTCAATCCAGGCGCCGTGCCGCGGCCTTCTCCATCGCCTTGGCGAGGCGGAAGTCGAAGTCGGTCAGCCCGCCGGCATCGTGGGTCGAAAGCGTGACCTCGACGCGGGAATAGACGTTGAACCATTCGGGATGATGGTTGAGCTTTTCCGCGACAAGCGCGCATTCCGCCATGAACCCGAACGCTTCGGCAAAATTCCGGAATTTGAAGGTCTTGGAGATGGACGCGGCGCTGTGGTTCAGCGCCCAGCCGTCGAGTGCCGACAGGTTTTCGTCGATGGCCGCTCTTTCCAGCTTCTCGTATTTCATGGGATGATCGCTCCTCTCGGGCTGACGAAGGATAGCATGAACCCCACCAGGATTCTCTTTGTTTGTGCCGGCAATATCTGCCGCTCGCCGCTGGCCGAAGGCATTTTCAGGGATATTGCCGCGAAAGCCGGCAGGGCTGACGAGTTCGACGTTGATTCGGCGGGAACCGGCGGCTGGCATCAAGGTCACAAACCCGACAGGCGATCGATCGCGGTCGCCGCCCGGCATGGCATCGATATTTCGCGCCAGCGGGCGCGGCGGGTGGTCGATCAGGATTTCTTCCGCTTCGATCTCATACTCGCGATGGATGAAGACAATTTGACGGACCTCAGGGACCGGGCGCCCGCTTCGGCGCTCGGCAAGGTCCACCTCTTCGATGCCTTCACGCGATCGGGCACGCAGGACGTCCCCGATCCCTATTACGGCGGACCGGAAGGCTTCGAGACGGTCTACGCCATGCTCTTTGCCGGCTGCAGCATGCTGCTCGACGACGGCACGGGGAAGACGTGCGGCTCGTGAAGCGGAAACACCTCTTCGGTGAGGTAGGGTCCGCCGCCGACCGATTCGCGCGACGACAGGAGGACGAAGCGCGATACGGTGAAGGGCGAGGTATGGAAATTGCCGCGTCCGGAGAGATAGTGCACGACGTCGTCGACGCGCGACGATTTCAGCCGTGCAAGCGTCACATGCGGCGTGAACTTGCGCGGGTCCGGCGGCAGGCCGAGGCGCTGGCAGATGCGCTCGATCTCCCCCTGCAGGGCGAACATGTCCGGCGTCGGCGTGACGCCCGCCCAGACCGAATGCGGCTTCTTCGAACCGAAGGAGCCGATACCGTCGAGCCGGATTTGGAATTCCGGCCGGTCGATACGGTCGAGGCGATCAACGATCTCGTCGGCGGTGCGGCCGTCGACATCGCCGATGAAGCGGAGTGTGATGTGGTAGTTCTCCACGTCGATCCACCGGGCTCCCGGAAGACCGCCGCGCAACAATGAAAGGCTGAGAGCCGCGTTGCGCGGAATTTCGAGGGCGGTAAATAGTCTCGGCATACGAGCACTCCCCGAATCTTTTGCAGATGCTAAGAGCGAATCATGCAACGTGAGTCTGCGCAAGCCCCTATTTCAGCTTTGAAGAAATCGTACCGACGAAATCCACTGCAAGAGGAGCAAAGCGTTCCACCATGACGTCGACGCCCCGGCTGCTGGGATGCATTCCATCCTCCAATTGCAGGCCCGGCTGCAGCACCACCCCATCGAGGAAAAAGGGATAAAGCGGCAGCGAATACTTGTCCGCCAGCCTGCGGTAGATGGGGTTGAAGCGCGCAGCGTAGTCCGGTCCCATATTCGGCGGCGCAAGCATACCGACGAGAAGGACGGAAATGTTGCGATCCTTCAGCCGGCCGATCATCTGATCGAGGTTGCGCTCGCTTTCCTCCGGGGCGATGCCGCGCAGCGCGTCGTTGGCCCCGAGTTCGAGGATGACGCCGTCCGTGCCGTCCGGCACCGACCAGTCGATGCGGGCAAGTCCGTCCGTGGTCGTGTCGCCCGAGACCCCGGCATTGGCGACCGTGACGTCCAGCCCCCTCGCCTTCAGCGCCGCGCCGAGCTTTTCCGGAAAGCCGTCGCCGGGCGGCAGTTGATAGCCTGCCATCAGGCTGTCGCCGAAGCCGACGAGCGAGATCGTGCGGGCATCGGCGCTGACGGCGGAGAGGAAGGCGATCGCGGCAATGACAGCGAAGTGAAGCGCGGCAACTTTAAAACGCATGCGGCATTCCCTAGATTGGCTTGGCAGGGCCGCGGCACCGCCATCGTGATCGATCGTATATAGGGCATTTAGATTGGCAAAAACCATCGTCGAGCTGAAGAAGGCGGATTTGACGCTCGGCCGCGCCGCCGCAGCCGTCCATGTGCTGAAGGGTGTGGACCTCACCGTGCTGGAGGGCGAATCCGTCAGCATTCTCGGTCCTTCCGGGTCCGGCAAATCGACGCTGCTGATGGTGCTGGCAGGGCTTGAGCGGCTGGACGCCGGCGAGATCGTCATCCGCGGCACGGCACTGAATGGCCTCGGCGAAGACGCACTTGCCGATTTTCGCGGCCGCAACGTCGGCATCATCTTTCAGTCCTTCCACCTCATCGCCAACATGACCGCGCTCGAGAACGTCGCGGTGCCGCTCGAACTCGCCAATGTCCAGAACGCCTTCGAGATCGCCCGGCGCGAGCTGGAGGCGGTGGGCCTCGGCGAGCGGCTGAACCACTATCCGGGGCAGCTTTCCGGCGGCGAACAGCAGCGCGTGGCGATTGCCCGCGCGCTGGCGCCGGCGCCCGCCCTTCTGATCGCCGACGAGCCGACCGGCAATCTCGACGCCGAAACCGGCCGGCAGATCGCCGACCTGATCTTTCGAAGCCAGGCCGAACGCGGAAGCACGCTGCTGCTCGTCACCCACGACGCCGCGCTTGCGGCCCGCTGCTCGCGGCAGGTTCACGTCCGCTCCGGCATGATCGAGGGCGACAGCGCCGATCTTCGCGCCGGCAGGACGGCAAGCGCATGAGGCGCGTGGCCGCGCGTCTTCCGCTCGCCCTGCGGCTGGCGCTTCGCGAACTCCGGGGCGGGCTGAAGGGCTTCTACATCTTCCTGACCTGCATCGCGCTCGGCACCGGCGCGATCGCCGCCGTCAACTCCGTCTCCCGCTCGATCACCGACGCGATCTCGACCCAGGGGCAGACGCTGCTCGCCGCCGATGCCCGCTTCGCGCTCAACAATCGCGAGGCGACGCCGGAGGAGCTTGCCTATCTCAAGGGCCTCGGCACGCTGTCGCTCTCCACCGACCTTCGCTCCATGGCGCGGCTGCCGGACGCCAGCGACCAGGCGCTGGTGGAAGTGAAGGCGGTGGACGACGCCTATCCGCTCTACGGCACCTTCAAGGCCGTGCCCGACCGGCCGCTCGCCTCGCTGCTTGCCGCCGAAGGCAGCAGCTTCGGCGCGGTCGCAGCCCCCCTCCTGCTGGAACGGCTCAATATCGCCGTCGGCGACACGATCCTCGTCGGCAATGCGCGGCTGCGCATCACCGGCACCATCGACAGCGAGCCAGACGCCATCTCGGAGGGGTTTGCCTTCGCGCCGCGCCTCCTGGTCAGCATGAAGGCGCTCGACGCCTCCGGCCTCGTCCAGACCGGCAGCCTCGTCGAACACGCCTACAAGATCCGTGCGGCCGATCCCCAGTCGATGGCGGATATCGCCGACCGCTCCAACAAGGCCTTTCCGCAGGCCGGCTGGTCGATCCGCACCAGCGACAAGGCGGCCCCCGCGCTGGCCGACAACGTGAACCGCTTCTCGCAGTTCCTGACGCTGGTG
>Ga0153956_1000745_pt1 | contig 33741 bp, 42 predicted proteins | sample TSFL040MetaG_FD_104704 | JGI IMG/M metagenome (GOLD analysis project Ga0153956, IMG submission 104704) | Attine ant fungus gardens microbial communities from Florida, USA - TSFL040 MetaG | ecosystem: Host-associated > Fungi > Mycelium > Unclassified | place: USA: Florida, Wekiwa Springs... | reverse complement strand
GTGATCCAGCACCATACGGATGGCGCGTTGGCGGACTTCGGGTGAAAACTTGTTCGTTGTCTTGCTCATATCGGCTCCACTCTCTCAGAAGTTGGAGCCTCCGGCAAACCCGGTGCGGTTCAGTGCGATGAGCGCCGGGTTGGTTGGTCAGAAGCAGCGGCGCAATCACTGCCCACTGGTGGTCACCAAGCCAAAATTCCCCTGCAATAATCCGAAACTCCCGCTATCGCAGGCAGTGAATCATGTAGAGACAATCCGATCAATAGCTTGATTGGGTTTCGACCCTAGTGCTGCCTGAGAGATCCAACCTCCCACTTCTCAGATGTTTTGAGCGACCTCGAAGATCGGAGCGAACAGGTAGTCGAGGCTTTTTGCAGCGGTTGCCGTGATGTGGTCCGAGTCCATGTAGAGCGGCACGCCGTCCCGAGCGGCCTCGCAGCGGCCGAGGGCGCAAAAGGCCGAGAGCGGATCGACAATCGCCGCGCCGTATTTCGTGGCGTATTTCTCCAGCATGGCGCGGGCGAGTGCCTGTCTCTTGGCGATGTACGACCAGGGCGGGGCGATATCCGTCGATGTGCCGGCAAGCGTGGCCTTGGCGAGCGCTTCCGGCACGAAATGCCCCATCTCCGGCACGTCCATGACCAGCACGACGGAAACGCCCTGCTGCTTCAGTTCCGACAGCGTCCGGTCGAGCGCCGAGGCGATCGGGGCCGAAAGATTATCGACCGGCGGCGGTACGGAAGCGTCGAAATATTCGCCCTGGTTCGGCAGCTCGGACCCGTGAACGTATTTCGGCCAATAGGCGGTCATGAAGACGAGCGGGATATGCCGCCGCTTGATCAGGTCCAAGGCCGCGTCGTTGAAGCCGCCACAGCGCGGGGTGTCGTTTGCGCCGGCCAGCGCGACGCTAATCAGCGGAGGGCAGGAAGCGTGGCCGGCAAACATCCCGCCGAATCCCTTGGCCGCGGCGGCGGCGTCGATCGCGGGAGCCATCGCGGCTGCGTGAGAATCACCCCAGACGAGGAAATCCGGGCCGATATCGTCCAAAGCACCCAGGGCGCAGACCTTGCCGCTTTCGATGTCGGCATCGGAGGGCCTTTGCGATCGGACTCGGTAAAGCAGCCCTGCTGATAGAAATGGCTGCGGTCGTAAGTGGCGGCGTAGATGGCCTGAGCGGCATCCGGCAGCCGGCCAGGCAGGCCCCCGCTCAGCACCACAAGTCCTCCCATGCCAGCCGTCACGGTGACGAGCGCGATGGCCCCGGCCGCCAGGGGCTTGCCGGCGAGCCATTCCCGACGCCTGCAGAAGGGGCGCTCGATAAACCGCCAGGAAGCGGCAGCAACGGCGACCGATGCCAGCACGACGCTTCCCCGCAGCAGCGGCGTCAATTCGTGGCCCGTGACATAGCGGGTAAAGACGATGATCGGCCAGTGCCAGAGATAAAGCGAATAGGAGATTAGGCTAGCGAACACCAGCGGCCGAATCGATATGAGCCGGCCGATAATGCCATCGCCGGTGCGCGCATGGATGATGCAAGCCGCGCCCAGGCAAGGGACGAGTGCGGCCACTCCGGGAAAGGCCGTGCTTTCGGAAAAAGCAAAGACGGCGGTCGCGATCAGTGCGAGGCCGGTCGCCGCCAATAGTTGCCGCGCCGCCTCGTTTCGGACCTCGGGAATGGCCTTCAGGCCGAGAACGACGCCGATCAACAGCTCCCATATTCGGTATTACGCAAGGTAGAAGCCCGCCGTCGGATCATGCCGCATCGCCTCGACGCCGGCCAGAAACGAGGCTGCGAGAACGACGAGTACCGCCGGCATGGTCCGCCGCGGCGCAAGCCTGTGGATCAGTATCATCGCCAGCGGAAAGACGATGTAGAACTGCTCCTCGACCGCCAACGACCAGGTGTGCAGCAGCGGCTTCATCTGGGCGCCGATGTCGAAATAGCCCACCTCCTTGGCGAATTGGATATTCGAGGTGAAGAGCGCGGCAGCGGCCATGCTTCGGGCGAAATAGGAAAGCTCCAACGGCATGAAGGCGAAGCAGGCGACGACGGCCGTGGTCAGCATCATCGCAAAGAGGGCGGGGAAGATGCGGCGGATGCGCCGCTCATAGAAGCCCTAGAGGCTGAATTCGCCTTCGGCAATCTCGCCGGCGATCAGGGAAGCCATGAGATAACCGGAGATGACGAAGAAGACGTCGACACCGACGAAGCCGCCCGAAAAGCCCGGCCAGCCGGCGTGAAAAAACACGACCGGCAGAATGGCGATGGCGCGCAGACCATCGATATCCGGGCGATAGGCCAGTTGTCCTCCTCCGCCTTGCGGTCTCGTCGAAACAAAGCCTTTTCGGTTCAAGGACAGGTTCAAGGCGCCCTCGCGGTTCCTGAGCGATGAGATTGTGTTGAGGCTATCCCTGATAAATAAGATATTTCAAGGCAAGCCAGCCGGCGAAAATGCCGATCGCCGGCTGGCGGCGTTTCTCCTCCGCAAGCGCGCGGAACTCCGACGTGAGATCCGGCGGGATAAGCCGCACCGCCAGCAGCACGCCGACCGGAACGATGATCAGGTCGTTCATTGGGGGACGCTGAAATGGAAATTATTCCGGTCACGGTGAGGCGACAATGCCGCTCCGCCGTGGGAACCGATCTTTCGGGCGGCGCTCTCGATGTGGCTAGTGGCGCCGCTTGGGCCAAAGGTCTTCGGCGTTGTCGTCCTCGTCGTCCTGTCGCATGCCGTGAATACCGAGGCCGATCAAATAGAGCGCCGCGAAGAGCAGTACCGCAGCGATGCCATAGTAAATATTCTCGACCAGCTTGGGGTGGTATTTTTCCAGCCATTCCAGCATGTTGTAGGCAACGATGATCAAGATTGTCAGCGGGCCAGCCAGGATCATCGCGATGTTTCTGCGTACAAACTTTCGGATGACTTGATACACGTCAGCCTCCATCGGTTAACCGGCATTTCGAGAGTATGCATGCGGGGCCTATTTCCCCAAAAAAGCCGAGATTTCCGATGAGACCGGACAGCAGCTCGGCATGGTTTTCGATATGCGTGGTACGAGGAAGCGTACTCTTATGTCTATTTTACCATGTGCGCCCAAGCAGCCCAACCGGCTACGGTCGTCAGTAGAGCCCACGTCGCTAGAATGAACACGAGACCGGCGCGGCTTACAGGTCGCTCCGCTTTCTGAACCGCAACGGCTCGGAATTCCGACATTAGCGCTGCCGGGATCATCCTGGTCGCGAGAAGGATGCCCAGCGGCACGATCAGCAAATCATCCAAGTAGCCAAGAATGGGCACGAAGTCGGGGATGAGATCGATAGGAGACAGAGCGTAGGCCGCAACGCCGCCCGCAACAATCTTCGCGGCAATCGGTGTCCTTCGATCACGGGCTGCGAACCAGAGAGCGAGCACGTCGCGCTTGATCAGACGAGCCCATTGCTTAGCGGAATCAAGCCACTCGGTCATGGGTCTACCTATTCTCTTCGTGCCGGGCAAACACTTGATTGGCGTAAGTGTCGAGCAAAACCTCGCACTTCGCCAATCTTTCTTGGGCTTCGGAGGCGAGGGGTGCTCCATAGAAATCCAGCTTTTTTATTTTCTCCAGCCAGTTCCTAAGCTTCTTGAGGTCTTCGTCATTCTCCTCGATCTCGGCGTAGGAGAAGTGGCCAGCCTCGGTTTCTTTCGCGATCTCGGCTTCGAAACCGTCGCATCTTTCAACGAATTCGCGATACTCGGCGTCGCGGTCGGCCCGAAAGCGTTCCTCCACTTTGGCATACTGCCCTTGATCCAGCGGCGCGGTCTCCAGAAGGACTGCTTCTCCCTCCATATCCACTATCTCGTTCTCGATGATCTTGAGGGCTCGGTGATGTTCGTCCGTTTTTGGGAGAAGGCACACGCCATTCTGGAGGTAGACAGCGCCTAGTCCTTTGAGCTTGCGCCAAAGGGCGACACGCCGTCGGTTGGGTTCGGCGGGGACTTTATAAGTCAGAAGAAGCCACGATGTCGTTTCCATCACTCATCGATAATGTAACCACCGTTACAATACAAGTGTAGCGATGAGAATTCGTGCGGCGACCACTCCCTCAGATGGGGCAGGTCGCGCGCCAGGCGATGCAAGCGATACGTCTGCCTGCTTCTCCGTGCGCTTTCGAAGCGGTGTATGGCGCAGGTTCACCATTCTCATCTTCTTCGGCGACCTGCCGCAGATATCGTTCATGTGATGCTTAATCGCAACGGCGTAGATCGGTCAGAACCCCATTTCTCCGATGAAGCCTGGATGCGCCACGAGTGGAAACGCAAATTGGTGGGCTACTGCGTCAATGGCTGCGATTTCGGGTCCGCTTTCAGCGTGTCGTTGATATCGGAGGCCTGTTGTGGGGCAGACTTTCGTGTCGGCGATTGCTCAACGACCATCAGCGGCGCCGACACCGCCGTCGCCGCGACTGTGCCGACGGTGCGGGCCGTGCCGTTGACGACGGCTGCGACGCCGTCTCCGAGCGATATGTTCGAGTCCGTCAGCGTTTGAACGCATCACTCACAGCGTTCAGAAGCGATGCACGCGAATTCAGGTGCAAGCCTCCGGTTGATGACGGGATCCGACATCCATCGCACAATCTTAGCTCGCCAGCGCTTTTCCAGCCCTGCAGGGGTGTGGGGGAGTGGTCATTAGAGTGTGCTATAATGTTCGATTTAGAGACAGAGAACGGAGGCTCAGATGAGCACGCTCGTTTCAAGGATTGCATCGACGACCATCGCCGCGGCAGTTGTCACCTGTGCATCAATGTCAGCTCATGCAATGCCGCTGCCGGTGGTGCAAGAGAGCCCGGCGGGAGGACTTGGCAACGGCGTCGCAGAGGTCGATTGGCATGGTGGCCATGGCGGCTGGGGCGGAGGTTGGCATGGCGGGCATGGCTACTATGGCGGATATCACTATCACAATGACTATTGGTATCCCTTCGCGGCCTTTGGAGCGGGAGCTTTGCTCGGTGGTCTGGCGGCCCAATCCTATTACTATCCGCGGACCTACTATTATCCGCAGGGCGACTACTATCCAACCCCCTACTATCGTTCCCACGTAAGCCACTACGCCTGGTGCCAGGGGCGATACCACGTCTATCGCTGCCGCTTGGCGTATTGATGTAAGCGACAAGCCGAGGCCGTTCAGGTGGTGTAGTGCCACGGCATGAGTGCGTCGATTTCTGAACTCGGCCAGCCATTGGCAATGCGCTCGAGCGTTTGCGTGAGCCACGCCAGCGGATCCGTTGCGTGCGACCGATATCGGCCGACGTCTCGACGACGACACCTGGTCTAAATCGGGTCGCGAGCAGGAACTGCTACTCGAATTCGGATGGCACGTCGTCGACACAGCCCAGGGGGCCTGCGTCAAGGTCGAGTACTTCGACGGCTACGTCCGCGATGAGGTCGCGGCTTGGCGAGAGTTTGCTGTGCAGCCGCTGACGCAATCTGACGAGGCGTTCCTGCGCGGATATGTCCGTGAGTTGATCGATGAGGAATACGAGCGCGTTCGGCTCAAACAGGAAGCCGATCGCGCCGAACGCAATAACAACGGATGTCGGAAATAACCGACCAAAAGGTGGACAATGTCGGGTATTACCGGCGCGAACGGCTGGAAACATATCCTCGACGACGCCCTTGCCGAGGCTGCAATGCTGCCTGCGGAGTGGTGCTTCGAGATCACGCGGGCGGAGCGCGTTGACGGCGCCTTGAAGCTGTCGGCCACATACGTCAGTGGCGATGTCCCGCTCGATGATTATCTGCCGCCTGAGCGCAAGCTGCCGCACCCGTTCCGATCCCTGCTTCGGATCCGGGAGAAGGCTCGGGCGAAATCGCTCTCAACGTGCGAGTGCTGCGGTCGGCCTGGTCGGCTTATCGATGCCGGCTTGAGTGCGCGCGTTCGATGCGTGCAGCACGGGTATGTCGTCGATGCCGCGGAATGGTCGCGGGATCCCGTGAGATTCATGTTCGACAGCACCGAGGAGGCCATGCAGCATTTCGTGTGGGATTATGGCGACGGCTTGGATGCGATGCAGGAGTTGCAGGCGGCTACCGATAAGGATGCCGGTGATGACGACGAAACGAAGCACTGAGAACTGGCACCACTGCTCGAGATCTGAAATCCTTCGGGCGCTGGGATAGGACGAAGATCGGAGGATGGTGACTATGACCATTTTCGCTAAGCCGGATCCTCACTCGGCCTTCGCCAATGGCTGCCGCTCTTGAGCGGCGTGGTGACTCTAGTTGCTTGGATTTCTCTGTCTTGGCGTCCTGCTGGCCCCCTCATTCTCCATTACTACGAGAGGGCGAAGGTACCTCCCGCCGGCACGCAACGGACAATGCCGTGAAGCACGTATGTCGATGGGCGCAAGGGGCGCCGGCTTTGCCGCGAGGCAAAGCGCCATGGGAAAAGCGGTGCAATGAGCCGGAACCGCTCGGACCTGTTGCATTGGCGCTTGTAAATCCTTATATTGCAATCATCGCAATCGATATTCCGAGATGAAGGCAATGCCATCCATCACCATCCGTAACGTGCCGGAAGAAGTCCATCGTGCCTTGCGGGTTCGTGCTGCCCTGCATGGCCGTAGCGCCGAGGCGGAAATCCGGGATATCCTTGAGAAAGCCGCGAAGCCGGAGGGCCGCGTCAAGCTCGGCTCCCTTCTGGTATCTATCGGTCATGAGGCCGGCCTGACGGCGCAAGACGTGGAAGACCTTGTCGCGCTCCGCGACAAGTCCCCGGCCGAGCCGATGAGCTTCGAATGATCCTCGTCGATACCAATGTGATTTCCGAGCCATGGAAGCCCGCGCCTGACGCGAGGGTGCTTGCGTGGATCGATGCACAGGCCGTGGAGACGCTTTACCTCTCCGCCGTCACCGTGGCGGAACTGCGCTTTGGTATTGCGGCGATGCCGAAAGGAAAGAAGTGCTCGATTCTCCACGAGCGTCTGGAGCGGGACGTGCTGCCGTTGTTCACCGGCCGCATCCTGCCCTTTGATCTGGAGACATCCCAAACCTATGCGGATCTGATGGCGAAGGCCAAAGCGGCTGGCAGAGCGATCGGCAAGGCTGACGGATATATCGCAGCTACGGCTGTCGCTCGTGGCCTCACGGTCGCGACCCGCGATGTCAGCCCCTTCGAGGCTGCGGGGTTGAACGTCATCGATCCCTGGACGTTGTGAGCGGATAGCCCGATCTACGGCGCCGCTGCGCGTTCTCTATTTCCACCAAGGTTGTTGACGTTGGCCGACACATGGTCTTGCCATCGGGTTTCCAGATCGCAACGACTATAGGGTAGGGCGTAGATCACCGAATGGTCAGGTGGAAGTGGCGGTCAGGCCGCCTTCTTTATCTCCTGACGGCTCGCGCAATAGATACGGTGACCTTCGAGAACGTAGTTCTCCCACCATTTCAAGATCGCCATCTTCGTGTCGAGGTAGACGTTCCGGTCATAGATCTTCTCAGACACCGATTCTCGGCCCTCGTTGCTATGGGTGATCATTTCGATCTCCTTGGGAAGCATCGGCCGGCCGGCCAATTCGAATTGAGACATCTTCGGCTTCATGATGGTCGCGAACCCGTCTTCCCTTGCTTGATAGATATCTTCGCAGAACGGAATTCGGTCTCGGACATTGGTCATGCCGCCGCACCATGCTCGACAAGATACCGGGTTGCGAGGCCGATGTAGCGCGGGATCGGCTTGTCCTTGCGATAGTCGGCAACTTGCCGGCGGGATATTTGCAGGGCCGCGGCCATGCCGTCCAGCGTCATGCCAAGTTGTTCCATGGCATCGCGGAAGTCCGAATTATCGAACTCAACGGATGGTAGCCTGTCGAGCCATGCCGCGGAGAAATCAAGGTCGCCGCTCCATTCGATGGCGTTGCGGTACTCGCTGATCCGGAAGGATCGAAACAGGTCATCATTGTCACGCAACGGAATATAGAACCGGCGGCTTTCGAGAGCAGGCGCCAGGTCAACCGTCTTCTGGCGGCCGTCTTCGAATTCGACCTTAATCTTACGGCCGTCGAGCGGGACGGCAGACGCGAGCCGGGGAAGCGGTTCGCCGACCGAAACGATGTCATCGTCCTGGATTGAGGCGTTGCCATTCATCTGCAAGCTCCTTTTGGTGGCTCTCTGCCCACTGGACTGCTGCGTTCAACTCGCGGCCGGACAGCGAGCCGGCAAGAATGCTGAGATCGGACAAGCGGATCAGCGCTTCGCGATCCGGCGTTACCGCATGAAAGTGAGGGGGATTGTGAGCGTCGGCGAAAATCTGGATTTTCAGATTTTCTATCACGACGATTGTCGGCATCCCGATCTCCCTTCGTTAAGACAAAAATAGTGCGCACTGTGCACTTTGTCGAGAAATTCAGTGCATTTGGTGCACTATATCGATGGCATCGATATCTCAGGCGGTTCTTCGTGGTGCTTTTTTGAATAGACCATGGCGACCTATGAAATTCCGCTGTCGCCACGAAACCTGTTGATCCGGCGGGCGGCGGCACTTACCGATAGGGGCGGCATTGAGGAATCGTTGAATGGCTGGCTCCGACACCAATCCTGCTCCCGAACGCAAGCGCGGTTCCGGCGTGAAGATGGTCTATGAGCTGTTGCGGGACGAAATCCTCGACCTAGTGCTGCCGCCGGGCAGCCCGATCGACGAGGTGCAACTGGCCGAGCGGTTCAAGATGTCGCGCACGCCGATCCGCGAGGCGCTGGTGCGGCTTTCGGGCGAGGGGCTGATCGATACGCTGCCCAATCGCTCGACCATGGTGTCGAACATCGACTTCCTCAACATGCATACTTTCTTCGACGCGCTGGTGCTGATGTATCGCGTCACGACGCGGCTGGCCGCGCAGTATCATCGCCCGGAAGACCTCGAGGTCATTCGCAGCCATCAAGCACGGTTCACGGCAGCGGCCGAGGCGGAAGACGCGCTTGCCATGATCGCGACCAACGCCGCGCTGCATTCGGCCATCGCCGAAGCCGGGCGGAACCCTTATTTCATCGGTCTTTTCAATCGCCTGCTCGACGAGGGGCGGCGCATCCTCCGGCTTTACTACCAGTCCTATGGCGACCGCCTGCCGCAACAGTTCGTCGACGAGCATGAGGACATGATCGCGGCGATCGCCGCCCGCGACGCGGAGGCGGCCGACCGGCTGGCCAAGGCCCATGCCGAGCAGATCGTCCAGCAGATCCAGACGCTTTTCTCCCGAAACGAGCGGCTCGACATCGCCTTGTGACGGACTTGCCGAATTCTTGTCGACAAATAAAATACAACGCGCTATAGTCCGCCTCAAGAGCCGGGCCGATGAGGCTTGCTCGATTGTTCGGGAACGGCCGTCGGACCGGCCAAGAGGAGTTTTAGATGAAAGCCAAGATTTTCTCCGGTGTCATCCCGGCCCTGATGACCCCCTGCAAGCCGGACCGCAGCCCGGATTTCGACGCGCTCGTCGCCAAGGGCAAGCAGCTGATCGGGCAAGGCATGTCGGCGGTCGTCTATTGCGGCTCGATGGGTGACTGGCCGCTTCTGACCGACGCGCAGCGCATGGAAGGCGTCGAGCGCCTCGTCAAGGCCGGCGTTCCGGTCATCGTCGGCACGGGTGCCGTCAACACGGCGTCGGCCGCGGCACACGCAGCACACGCCCAGAAGGTCGGCGCGCATGGCCTGATGGTCATCCCGCGCGTCCTGTCGCGCGGCCCGTCGCTGGTGGCGCAGAAGGCGCATTTCAAGGCGATCCTTTCCGCCGCGCCCGATCTTCCGGCCGTCATCTACAACAGCCCGTATTACGGTTTCGCCACCCGCGCCGATCTCTTCTTCGCGCTGCGCGCCGAGCATCAGAACCTGGTCGGCTTCAAGGAATTCGGCGGGCCGGCGGACATGCGCTACGCCGCCGAATACATCACCAGCGCGGACGACGGGGTCTCGCTGATGATCGGCGTCGATACCGCCGTCTTCCACGGCTTCGTCAATTGCGGCGCGACCGGCGCGATCACCGGCATCGGCAACGTCCTGCCGAAGGAAGTCATCCACCTCTGCAACCTCGCGCAGGCGGCAGCCGCCGGCGACGCCGACGCGCGCCAGCGCGCGCAGGAACTGGAGCAGGCGCTGGCCGTGCTCTCCTCCTTCGACGAAGGCGCGGATCTGGTTCTCTATTTCAAGCACATGATGGTGCTGAAGGGCGACCAGGAATACACGCTGCACTTCAACGAGACCGACGCGCTGACGCCGAGTCAGCGCGGCTATGTCGAAGCCCAGCTCAAGCTCTTCGACACCTGGTATGCTGAATGGAGCAAGCTCCCCGGCGCCGTGGAAAAGTACAAGGCCTAACCGGCCGCCGATCGGACATGAAGCAAGCCCTCCCTCGCGGAGGGCTTGTTGTATCGCAGATGCGGTTATTCTTCTCGCGGCAGCACGGTGCGCACGCGGGCGATGAAGGCGTGGAACTCGGCCATGTAGTTGCGCAGGAATTCCGCCGTCGATGTCACGGTGACGTCGCCGTCATCCGTGATCAGCCCCGGCGTGAACTGGATATAGGCTTCCGGCGCATTCATCTGCGGCGCGTTGCAGAAGCTCAGGACGCTGCGCAGGCTCTGCTGCGCGACGGCGGTGCCGATCGCGCCGATCGACGCGCCGATGACGGCGGAGGCCTTGCGGGTGAAGGCGTTGGTGCCGTAGGGCCGGCTTGCCCAGTCGATTGCGTTCTTGAGCGCGCCGGGAATCGAGCGGTTGTATTCGGGCGTCACGAAGAGGATTGCGTCCTTGCCGGCGATCGCCGCCTTGAAGGCGCGCGCCACCGGCGGGTAGTCGGCATCGTAATCCGGGCTGTAGAGGGGCAGGTCCCGGAAGGAGATTTCCTCCATGTCCAATGCCGGGGGCGCCAGCCGGACGAGGGCGTTGGCGAGCTTGCGATTGATCGATGTGCTGGAAAGACTGCCGACGAAATATCCCACCTTGTAGCTGCTCATGACATTCCTCCTGCGCGGTTCCGGGTTCGGGCTGACGGGCCGGGCGCCAGCCGCTGTCGTCGCGGGTTGGCGCCTCGGTTCATTCTTATCTGTTTCCCGCCGTCCGACAAGGAGAAGGGGCTTAGCGCCAGCCGAGCGCCGGCGCGACGTGCTTCAGGATCGCCTCGATGACGTGGGCGTTGTAATCGACGCCGAGCTGGTTCGGGACGGTGAGCAGCAGCGTGTCGGCCTCGGCGACCGCCTCGTCCTCGGCGAGCTGCTTGATCAGCGCATCCGGCTCGGCGGCATAGGAGCGGCCGAAGATCGCGCGGGTGTTGTCGTCGATATAGCCGATCGAATCCTCTTCCTTGCCGCCACGGCCGAAATAGGCGCGGTCGCGGTCGTCGACGAGGGCGAAGATGCTGCGGCTGACGGAGACGCGCGGCGTGCGGGTATGGCCCGCTTCCTTCCAGGCCTCGCGGTAGGCGCGGATCTGTGCGGCCTGCTGGACGTGGAAAGGCTCGCCCGTCTCGTCGTCCTTCAGGGTCGAGCTTTGCAGGTTCATGCCGAGCTTGGCGGCCCAGACGGCGGTGGCGTTGGAGCCGGCGCCCCACCAGATGCGCTCCAGCAGCCCCTCCGAATAGGGCTCCAGCCGCAGCAGCCCGGGCGGGTTCGGGAACATCGGGCGCGGGTTGGGCTTCGCGAAGCCGTTGCCCTTCAGCGCTTCGAGAAGCACTTCGGCGTGGCTGCGGCCCATGTCGGCGTCCGTCGCGCCGTCCTGCGGCTCGTAGCCGAAATATTTCCAGCCGTCGATCACCTGCTCGGGCGAGCCGCGGCTGATGCCGAGCTGCAGGCGCCCGCCGGCGATCAGGTCGGCGGCACCGGCATCTTCCGCCATGTAGAGCGGATTTTCATAGCGCATGTCGATGACGGCCGTGCCGATCTCGATGCTTTTCGTGCGCGCGCCGACGGCGGCGAGCAGCGGGAAGGGCGAGGCGAGCTGGCGCGCGAAGTGATGGACGCGGAAATAGGCGCCGTCCGCGCCCAGCTCTTCCGCGGCGACCGCGAGGTCGATGGACTGCAGAAGCGCGTCGCCGGCCGAGCGGGTGCCCGACTGCGGGGAGGGCGTCCAATGGCCGAAGGAAAGGAAACCGATTTTTTTCATGATGTTACCGCCTGAGGTTGGATGTCTCGTGTTGATCCTTGATGACACAAGATGGGGTGCGGCGACAGCCAATGCCATTGAACGATCTGTTCAGTCTCTGATGCCGGTTTCTGACATGCGCGGCCGGGCGATTCCTTTGGTGTTTTTTAGAAATATTGCAGATATTGTTCGCCGTCACCGGGTCACGCCGCTGTAGTGCCGCATCGTGCGGGCTTTCCTCGAAGTAATCCCGCGAAGGTTTTCTATCGCTTTTCCTGCCGTATGATTGCCGTCGGCGAAATTGAATTTCAGAATAATTATCATTTTATCTCAAGTATTGAAAATAAAACTGGCGCAATTCCCATTGTGAATATTTTATTGCAAGCCGTTTTCGGCTGATATGTCGTCATATAAACTTCATTGGCCGCGACAATTTGAACCGGATAAGAGGGCTTCGCGAAACAGCTTCGTCCTTTTTCTTGGGGGTTCTCATGCAAGCCAAGCTTCTCGGCGCCGTCGGCGCTCTTCTCGCCTCGGCGATCCTCGCTGGCCCGGTTGCCGCCGCCGATCCGGTCAAATTCGAATTCTGGTACGGTGTGACCGGCCCGCTGTCCGACACCGTCCAGCAGATGTGCGACAACTTCAACAAGAGCCAGGCGGACTACCAGATCGTCTGCGTCGGCCATGGCAACTACGCACAGAACTTCCAGGACCTGATCGCCGCCTACCGCGCCAACAAGCAGCCGACGCTCGGCCAGGAAAACGAAATCACCACCGGCACGATGCTCCTGTCGGGTGCCGTGGTTCCGGCCCAGAAGATGATCACCGACGCCGGCTACAAGATCGATTGGGACAACTATCTCCCGGCCGTTCGCGCCTATTACCAGACGTCGAAGGGCGAACTCTATTCCATGCCGTTCAACTCCTCGACGGCCGTGCTCTACTGGAACCAGGACGCCTTCGCCAAGATCGGCAAGGATCACGCGCCGGCCACCTGGGAAGAAGCCCATGAGGACATGGTCGCCCTGAAGAAGGCCGGCTACGATTGCCCGCTCGCGCTCGACATCTCTTCCGACGCCGTCTGGCAGGACATGGAGCAGTTCCTGTTCATCCACGGCGAGCCGGTCGCCACCAACGACAACGGCTACAAGGGCCTCGACTCTGAGGTTCTTTTCAACAAGTCCGCCAAGTTCGTGAAGTTCATTTCCGATCTCAAGGCATGGGCCGATGAAGGCACCGTCGTCCTGAAGGATGCGAAGTCCGGCGAATCCACCACCGCCGCCTTCGCGTCGGGCCATTGCCAGATGGAATTCGAGTCGGTCGCCAGCCACTCCGGCATCGGCAAGACCGCCGCTCCCGACATGCACTGGAGCACCGCCGTTCTGCCCGTCTACGCCGACACCGAGCGCCACGATGCCGTCGTCGGCGGCGCCTCGATCTGGGTGATGAAGGGCAAGTCGGACGCCGAGTACAAGGGTGCGGCCGCCTTCCTGAACTGGCTTGCCCAGCCGGAGCAGGCGCTCTTCTGGTCGACCAACACCGGCTATATCCCGGTCACCAAGACCGGCTACGACTACCTCGTGAAGTCGGGCTTCTACGACAAGGCGCCCTTCAAGGGCCGTGAAGCCGCCATTCATGCGCTGAACGACAGCAAGCCGGCCGCCAACGGCGGTATCCGCCTGCTCAGCATGCCGCAGATCCGCGTCGAAGTCGGCAACGCCTTCGCCGCGATCTTCTCAGGCAAGGAGCCGGTGCAGCAGGCGCTCGACGCCGCCGCCCAGCGTTCCAACGACACGCTTGCCAAGGCCGCGGCCCCCTACAAGGGCCAGTCCTTCCCCTGATGTTGCATACCGTCACGGCCGGGTTCGCCCGGCCGTGACGGCTTTGAGTTCCCGCAGGCATTCCAGCTTAGAGGTGCCGCCCGATGGCCGCTGCCGACACCGAAATTCATGGTCCTACCGCTGCCGCGCCTGCCCGAAAGGGCCGGGTGAAGCAGGCCGCCGCGCCCTCCACGCAGAAGCGCGCCATCTTCGGCCAGAAATGGCTCGGCATCGCCTTCGCCGTGCCGCAGCTCCTCCTGATCTTCACCTTTTTCTATTGGCCGGCCAGTCAGGCGGTCTACTGGGCCTTCACCTCGCAGGCGCCCTTCGGCGGCGGCAACGAGTGGGTGGGCTTCGACAATTTCCGCTCGATCCTCAGCGATCCGGTCTACTGGGACTCGATCCTGCGCAGCTTCATCTTCGCCGGCTTCTCGACCGGTATCTCGATGGGCATCGGGCTGGTGATGGCGCTGCTGGTCGACCGCGAGCTTGCCGGCAACAAGATTTACCGCTCGGTGCTGGTGTGGCCCTATGCGATCGCCGCCCCGGCACTCGGCCTTGCCTTCCGCTTCATGCTGGCGCCGCAGGCGGGCGTGCTCGCCTTCGTCAACCATCTGTGGCCGGGCATATGGGACCCCTCGCTCAACGGCAATCAGGCGATGGGCGCCATCATCTTCGCCTTCTCCTGGAAATATGTCGGCTACAATTTCATCTTCATGCTGGCGGCGCTGCAGGCGATCCCGCGCTCGCTGATCGAGGCGAGCGCCATGGACGGCGCGCGCCCGCTGCGGCGCATGTTCGACATCCAGATCCCGCTTCTGACGCCGACCCTGTTCTTCCTGCTGGTGCTCAACATCACCGACAGTTTTCAGGACAGCTTCGGCATCGTCAACATCATGACGGACGGCGGGCCGAACCGGGCCACCAACCTCATGGTCTACAAGATCTTCTTCGACGGTTTCAAAGGCCTCGACTATTCCGGTGCTGCGGCGCAATCGATCATCCTGATGATCATCGTCATGTGCCTCACCTTCGTCCAGTTCCGCTACATCGAGCGGCGCGTGCATTACAAGTGAGGCGGCGATGATCGAACGCACCCCCATCTTCAATATCGTCTGCCAGATCGTCCTCTTCCTGGGGCTGGTGATGTCGCTCGCGCCCTTCGCGATCGTGCTGATCGCGGCGACGCACAATATCCGCGACGTCAACATGGTGCCGATGCCGCTCTGGCCGGGACAGGATTTCGTCGCCAACATCACCGAGGCGTGGACCCGCGCCAATTTCGGCGTGAAGCTGGTCAACAGCGTCATCTTTGCCGCGGGCGTCGCCATCGGCAAGGTGGCGCTTTCGGCGATCACCGCCTATTCGATCGTCTATTTCGGCTATCGCGGGCGCATGCTGATCTTCTGGCTGGTCTTCGTGACCCTGATGCTGCCGCTCGAAGTGCGCATCGTGCCGACCTATGCGGTGGCCGCCAACGTGCTTTCGCCCTTTCAGGGCCTGCTGGACATCACCGGCATCACCTGGCTGGTGAACCAGTTGACCGGCGTTCAGATCAGCCTCGATTTCGGCCTGCTCGATTCCTATGCCGGCCTCATCCTGCCGCTGATCGCCACGGCGACCGGCACCTTCCTCTACCGCCAGTTCTTCCTGACGCTGCCGGACGAACTGGTCGAGGCCGCCAAGATGGATGGCGCCGGGCCGCTGCGCTTCTTCTGGGACGTGATCCTGCCGCTCTCGCGCACCAATATCGCCGCCCTTTTCACCATCATGTTCGTCTGGGCCTGGAACGAATTTCTCTGGCCGTTGCTCGTGACCACCGATCCGGCCCGACGCGTCGCGACGGTCGGCCTGCTCGACATCATCCCCGGCATGGACGCCATCCCGAACTGGAACGTCGCCATGGCGGGCACGCTCATCGTCATGCTGCCACCACTCATCGTCGTCGTGTTCACGCAGCGGCTCTTTGTCCGCGGACTGATCGCGACTGAAAAGTAGGAGTTTTATCCATGGCCGAAATCGCATTGCGCGGCGTCCAGAAGAGCTACGGCAAGAATGCCGTCGTTCACGGCGTCGATCTCGAAATCCAGTCCGGCGAGTTCATCGTCATTCTCGGGCCCTCCGGCTGCGGCAAGTCCACGCTCCTGCGCATGGTCGCGGGGCTGGAGGAAATTACCGGCGGCGAGATCGCCATCGACGGCCGCGTCGTCAACACGCTGGAGCCGCGCGAGCGCGGCTGCACCATGGTGTTCCAGAACTACGCGCTCTATCCGCATATGAGCGTTGCCGAAAACATCGGCTACGGGCTGAAGGTCGCCGGCGTGCCGAAGGCCGAGCGCGACCGGCGCATCGCGGAAGTCGCAAAGGCGCTCAGCCTGGAACAGTTTCTCGATCGCCGGCCGGCGGCACTTTCCGGCGGCCAGCGGCAGCGCGTCGCCATGGGCCGCGCGATGATCCGCGAGCCGAAGGTTTTTCTCTTCGACGAGCCGCTTTCCAACCTCGACGCCAAGCTGCGCATCGCCATGCGCGCCGAAATCCGCCGCCTGCACCGGCGGCTGGCGGCCACCTCGATCTTCGTCACCCACGACCAGAACGAGGCGATGACGCTTGCCGACCGCATCATCGTCATGAACGGCGGCAAGGTGGAGCAGGTGGGCACGCCGGAACAGGTCTATCATACGCCGGCGACGCGCTTCGTCGCGGGCTTCGTCGGCACGCCGGCCATGAACCTGCTCGAAGGCAAGATCAACGAGCACGGCGTCTTCGTCTATGACAAGGACCGCAGCGTTGCCCTGCCGCCGCAGCACGGCCGGGCGCTCGCCGGCCAGCGCGTGGTGCTCGGCGTGCGCGCCGAGGCGGCCCGCCTTGTCGCGCCGGAAACGCCCGGCGCGCTGGTCGCGACCGCCGACTTCATCGAGGAACTGGGGGCAAGCCGCCTCGTTCACGCCGATTTCGACGGCCTGCCGTTCTCCGTGGCGCTCACCGAGGCGGTTGCGCTGAAGGCGGGCGACCGCGTCGGCATCGCGATCGACCCGAATGCGGTCCATCTCTATGCGTCCGACACCGGCGAGAGCCTTGCCGTTCCCGCCGTACGGGTCGCCGCGCCGGCCGCACTGACGGCGTGATCAGCGCCGGTAGCGCACGAAGGCGAAGGCCTTCGAATCGGGCGCCCAGCAGGGCACGTTGATCGAGCCCTGGCCGCCGACGAGGCCGATGAGGACCCGAGGCGTTCCGCCGCCGGCGGGCAGGAGCCGCAGTTCGACGTCCTTGTCGGCCGGGTGCTTCTGGATGCCGGCCTCATAGGCGAGATAGAGGATGTGCTTGCCGTCGGGCGAGGGGTGGGGGAACCAGTTGACCCGCTCGTCGGCGGTCATCTTCTCAGGCGCGCTTCCATCCGGGCGGACACGCCACAGCGCAACCTCGCCGTCCTTTTCGCCGTTGAACCAGATCCAGGCGCCATCCGGCGTATAGTCCGGCCCATCGCAATGGTCGAAGCCGCGCGTGACCTGGAATTCCTCTCCGCCTTCAGCCATGCAGGTATAGACCTGGAACGTGCCGTCGCGCCTTGCGACATAGGCAAGCGTCGCGCCGTCCGGCGACCAGCCGTGCCAGTAGGACGGCACCTTTTCCGTCACGCGCCGCGGCGTGCCGCCGCCGATCGGCATCGTGTAGATGGCGCTGGCGCCGTCTTCGGTCGAATCGCTGATCGCCAGCGTCGTGCCGTCCGGCGAGATACCGTGGTCGTTGTTGATGCGGCTGGCGAAGCCGCTATCGATTTCCGCCAGGGCAGGGGCGGCGAGATCGATGCGGAAGAGCCTTCCCTTGCTGTTGACGATCAGCGCCTTGCCGTCCGGGGTCCAGTTCGGCGCCTCGACGAGGTCGGCGCTTTGCAGGACCGTTCTGACGGTTCCCGTTTCGAGGTCGAATATCGCCACTTCGCTTTTCATGCCGTTTCCTTTGCCGGTCTTTCCATCCGCCGGCGGGTATAGCACGGGGACCGCGGGGCGGCGATTCCTCTTGACCTCGGCGGCCGGTGCTCGTATTGAACCAATCATAAAATTGGTTCGGACCATTGATCGCGATGACCGCAGACGTCTTGCCGGAAAATTCGACCTATGCCCTGGCGCGGCTCCGGGAGCTTGTCAGCGCGTCTCTGCAATCGGCGGATGGAAAGCTGCCGACGGAGCGGGCGCTGTCCGAGCAGCTCGGCGTCAGCCGGCGGGCGATCCGCCGGGCGCTGGAAGTGCTGGAGGCGGAGGGGCGGATTTCGCGGCGGCAGGGGTCCGGCACCTATGCCGGCCAGCGGGCCGAAGGGCTCGGCCGGCAGATCGGCGCGATCGTCGCCGGAACCAATTTTCTCGAAATCATGGAAGTGCGCCTGCGCATCGAGCCGCAGCTTGCCCAGCTCGCCGCCGTGCGCGCCCGCGCCGCCGACATCGAGCGCATGCGCGAGCTTTCGAAGAAGATCGACGCCAGCGAGGATACGGACGCCCGCGAATTGTGGGACGGCGCGCTCCACCGCCTGATCGCGCAGAGTGCCGGCAACCGCTTCTTCCTCGACATCTTCGACGTCATCAACCATGTGCGGCAGGACGAGGCCTGGCAGGCGATCCGCGAAGTGGCCCGCCGCAGCCACAATACCGAGGAGCGCGCCCGCGCCCAGCACGCCGCCGTGGTCGAGGCGATCGCCGCCCGCGACCCGCTGGCGGCGGCGGAAGCCATGCGCCAGCACCTGCTGATGCTGCAGGAAAGCCTGATCCGGATTACCTCGTTCATGGCTCCCGAAGAAGCGGGCGGGGCGTCCTGAGGGTCACACGTCTTTGGTCTTGATGGCGGTTGCCATCGCTGTTTTTAGGATTGAGAAAATTGCGTCGCTTTCTTCCCGATACGTTCACCATTCTCCTGGTCTGCACCGTGGTGCTGGCCTCCATCCTGCCGGCGCAGGGGACCTTTGCCGGTTGGTTCGGCATCGCCACCGACCTCGCCATCGCGCTGCTCTTCTTCCTGCACGGCGCGCGGCTTTCGCGTGACGTGGTGGTGGCCGGCATCCTGCATTGGCGGCTGCATCTGGTGATCCTGCTCACCACCTTCGGCCTTTTCCCGCTGCTCGGGCTGGGGCTCAGCGTGCTGTCGCCTTCCATCCTTCCGCAGCCGCTCTATCTCGGCATTCTCTTCCTCTGCGTCCTGCCGTCGACGGTGCAGTCCTCCATCGCCTTCACCTCGATGGCCGGCGGCAATGTGCCGGCGGCGATCTGCTCGGCCTCCGCATCGAACATCTTCGGCATGTTCCTGACGCCGCTCTTGGTGGGCCTGCTCTTCTCCGTCGGCGGCCATGGCGGCTTTTCCTGGGATGTGTTCGAACAGATCCTGCTGCAACTGCTGGCGCCCTTCGTCGCCGGCCAGCTTTTGCAGCCCCTCATCGGCAACTGGGTCCGCGCCAAAAAGAAGCTTCTGACGCCGGTCGACCGCGGCTCGATCCTGATGGTCGTCTATCTCGCCTTCAGCAAGGCGGTGGTCGAGGGCCTGTGGCAGGCCTTCTCGATCGGAGACATCGCCGCCGTCATCATCGTCGACATGGTGCTGCTCGCCTTCGTTCTCTGCTTCACCATGTTCGGCAGCCGGCTCCTCGGCTTCAACAAGGCCGACGAGATCACCATCACCTTCTGCGGCTCGAAGAAGAGCCTTGCGAGCGGCGTGCCGATGGCGAACGTCATCTTCGCGGGGCAGAGCATCGGCGCCATCGTTCTGCCGCTGATGCTGTTCCACCAGATCCAGCTGATGGTCTGCGCCGTCATCGCGCAGAAATACGCAGCCGCCGCCGCGCGGCGGAATGCGGCTGCGCACAAGGACGAGGTTTCCGTAACGGCTTAGTCAATCATCCACGGCGGCGGCGGAGCTGGTCGAAATAGACGATGACGATGATCAGCACGCCGGTGATGATGCGCTGCCAGAACGAATTGACGTTCAGGAGGTTCGCGCCGTTGTTGATCGTCGCCAGGATGAAGGCGCCGATCAGCGGGCCGTGGATCGAGCCGACCGCGCCGAAAAGGCTGGTGCCGCCGATGACGCTGGAGGCGATTGCCTGCAGCTCCCAGCCGTCGGCCTGCGTGGCGTTGCCGATGCCGATGCGCGAGGCGAGCAGCACGCCGACGAAGGCGGCGCAGGTGGCCGACAGAATGTAGGCGGCATAGATCATGCCGTTGACGTTGACGCCCGACAGGCGCGCGGCCTCGCGGTTGGAGCCGACCGCGAAGAGATAGCGGCCCCAGCGGCTCAGATGCAGGAAGACGTAGCCGGGGATGGCGATGACGATCACCATCCAGAACAGGCTCGGAACGCCGAGGAAATCGGCCACCGCGAAATTGGTGAAGTCCTCGTTGGTGATGTTGATCGTCGCGCCGTTGGTGATCAGCAGCCCCAATCCCCTGAGCGCGGTCAATGTCGCAAGCGTGATGATGAAGGGCGGCAGGCCCATGCGGACGATGCCGAAGCCGTGAAAGGCGCCGATCGCCACGCCGATCAGCAGCGTCAGCAGGATCGCGATCCAGATAGGCACGCCCGCCTGCAAAAGCCAGGCGACGATCACGCTGGTAAAGCCGACGATGGCGCCGACCGAAAGGTCGATGCCGGCGGTGATGATGACGAAGGTCTGGCCGACGGCGAGGATCGCCGTCATCGCGCCCTGCCGCAGGAGGTTGCTGATGTTGACCGGCGACCAGAAGCTCTTGGTGAGGACCCCGAGGAAGAGCCACATCAGGATCAGGAGGCCGATCAGCGTCAGGCTGAAGAGGATGTTCATCTTGCGCCGGGGGGCGGGGGCGGCGCTATCGGCGGAGCTTACGGTCATGGTCTTCCCTCGTCAGGCTTTTGGATTGTTATCGGTTTAGACGCCGATCGCTTCGCTCAGGACGACCTCGTGCGAGGCGGCGCGATAGGCGTGGCTTGCAACGGCCTGTCCGCCCCGGAAAACATGCAGCGTATCGGCCAGTTCGTAGACTTCGGGCAGGTAGGAGGAAATCAGGATGATGCCGGCGCCCTCCTTCAGGAGCTTGGCGAAGAGCCGGTAGATTTCCGCCTTGGTCCCGACGTCGACGCCGACGGTCGGCTCGTCGAAGATGAAGAGGCGCGCGCCGTAGCTCAGCCACTTGCCGATGACGACCTTCTGCTGGTTGCCGCCGGACATGGCCGAGACGAGCACGCGGCGGCTCGGCGTCTTGATGCTGAGGTCGCGGATCTGCTTGTCGGCATTGGCGGCCTCGTCGCCGCGGCGGATGACCGGGCCGCTGCTCAGCCGCCGGAAGACCGGCAGGTTGATGTTGAGGCCGATCGGCAGGTTGAGGCAAAGCCCCTGGTCGCGCCGGCTTTCGGGCGCCAGCGCAATGCCGAGTTCCATGGCGTCGCGCTCGCTGCGGATATTCACCTTGCGGCCCTGCCAGAAGACCTCTCCGGCCGAGAGCGGCTGGCGGCCGTAGAGGCCGAGCGCGAATTCGCTGCGCCCGGCGCCGATCAGGCCGTAGAGGCCGACGATTTCGCCGGCCCGCACCGAGAGCGAGATGTTGTCGAAGCCCGGCCCGGACAGGCCGCGCGCCTCCAGGATCGTCTCGCCGATCGCGATCTTTTCCTTGTGGTAGATCTGCTCGATGGAGCGGTTGATCATCAGCGCGATCAGCTCCGCCTCGTTGGTCTCGCCGATGGCGCGGGTGCCGACATGCGTGCCGTCGCGCAAGACCGAGACGCGGTCGGCAAGCTCGAACACCTCTTCCATGCGATGGCTGATATAGACGATGGTGACGCCTTCACCCTGCAGGCGGCGGATGAGCTTGAAGAGCTGCGCCGACTCCTGCCGGGTGAGGTAGGCGGTCGGCTCGTCGAAGATGAGGAACTGCGTGCCGCGCATGGCGGCGCGGGCGGTCGCGACGAGCTGCTGCTGGCCGATGGTGAGCGAACTCAGCGGCACGCCGGCGGGCAGCCCGAAGCCGAGATCGTCGAGCACGTTCTGGGCCATCTTCTGCATCTCGCCCTTGCGCATCAGCCCGTAGCGGTTGACCTCGTCGCCGAGGAAGAGATTGGCGGCGACCGTCAGGTGCGGGCAGAGCACGACTTCCTGATGCACGGCGTTGATGCCGCGGGCGATCGCCTCGTTCGGCGTCGAGAGCTGCACCGGATGGCCGCACCAGAAGATTTCGCCGGAGGTGCGGCGGATGACGCCCGTCAGAAGCTTGATAAGGGTGGACTTGCCGGCGCCGTTTTCGCCGACGATGGCGTGGATTTCACCGGCGAGAAAGGTGATCGAGGCGGGCTTCAGCGCTTCGACATAGCCGTATTTTTTCTGCAATCCTCTCAGTTCGAGGATCGGCGAGCCGGCGGGCACGCGCTGGCCTTCGGTCCGTGCGGCGGTGTCGTCATGCCGGTGGCTAAGCTCTTCGAGGTTCGCCATGTCCAACTCCTCCCCTGATGTCATTGTTGTTTCGGCAGGGTCTGAAGACAAGCCGAACGCAGGCGGGAGCCGCGCCGGGGTCGCCGGCGCGGCTCGTCGTTACTTGACCTTCGGATTGATCAGGGCGTCGATCTTCGGATCGGACATGTTGGCCTTGGTCACGAGGTTCGCGCCGGTGTCGACGTTTGCCGGGACCTTTTCGCCCTTGGAGACGGCGAGCGCCGTCTTCACGCCGTCATAGCCCATGCGATAGGGGTCCTGCACGACGAGGCCGGCCAGCACGCCCTGCTTGAGGAAGCCGACGGTCTTGTCGTCGCTGTCGAAGCCGATCACCTTGACCTTGTCGCCGAGCTTGTTTTCGGCGATCGCCTGGCCGACGCCCTGCGCCATGATCAGGTTGGAGGCGAAGACGCCGACGAGGTCGGGATTGGCGGTGATCAGGTCGGTCATCATGTTGAGGCCGGTGGTCGCCTGGCCGTCGGCATATTTGTCGACGATCACCTGCAGGCCCGGATACTTGGCCTTGACCTGCTCGAGGAAGCCTTCGCGGCGCTGATCCAGCGAGCCGACGCCCGGCAGGCTGGTGATGATGGCGACCTTGCCCTCGGCCTTGCCGGACATGTCCTTGATGGCGGCGGCAAGGCCGTCGGCGGCGATGCGCCCGCCCTGGACGTTGTCGGTCGTCAGGAACGAGGAGAAGGCCTTGGAATCGGCGGCGGAGTCGATGCCGATGATCGGAACGATCTTGGCGGCTTCGTCGATCGGCTTGCCGAGCGCCTTGCGTTCGGTCGGCGAGATCACCACGGCGGCCGGCTTGTTGGCGACGGCGTTTTCAAGGATGCTGATCTGGCCGTTGATGTCGGACTCGGACTGGGCGCCGAGTTCCGGCACGTTGACGCCGAGGTCCTTGCCCGCGGCGCGGGCGCCGGCAAGCACGATCTGCCAGTAGAAGGACGTCGTATCCTTGACGATGATCGGGATGGTCACATCCGCGGCGAAGGATGCCGTCGGAAGGGCGGCGGCCATCATCGCCGCGCCGGCGAGACCGGTGAACATGCGGCGCGACAGCAGGGATTTCGCAATTTTCATTGTCTTCTCCTCTCAATGCGTCCTTTCTCCTGCGACCCCCGCCGTCGAACGCTTGCGGCCGGGACCGTGGAACCCGATGGAACCACATGGCGCGCAGCCGTGAAACGGCCGCACGAAAACAGGCTTTCCTCCTCCATTCGCTCCGCCTTTCCCGGCGGAACGATAGCTCTCCTCGTCGTCAGACCCGGACGGCCGCCTCTCCCAAAGGCGGCGCGACCAGGGTGAAACCGTCGCATTCGGCGTAGAGGCTCTCCGGCACGGAGGTCTCTCTGAGCGCCATGTTTCGCTTCAGGCTGGATGCCCTGGCGGTGCCGATCAGCACCGAGGCGACCACCGGATTACCGAGCGGGAACAGCATGGCCGGCGCGGCGAGCGGCAGGCTGTATCTCCGGGCAATGTCCTCCATGGCCCTCACCTTGGCAAGCACCTCCTCCGATGCCGGCCGATAGTCGAAAGGCGCGCCGGGAACGGCTCCCGTCGCCAGGATGCCGGAATTGAAGACGCCGCCGACGACCAGCGAGGTGCCCTTGCGCTCGCAGAGCGGAATGAGGTCGGCGACCGCCGAACGGTCGAGCAGCGTGTAGCGGCCGGCAAGCAGGATGCAGTCGAGATCGGCTTCACGCATCACATCAAGGCAGACCGGTATCTCATTGACGCCCAGCCCATAAGCGGAAATGACGCCGGACGATTTCAGCTCCTCCAGCGCCTTGATGCCGGAGCCGAGAAGCTGCGCCTGCATCTCGGCATTGCGCGCCCGGCCGTGGGTGTAACCGCCGATGTCGTGGACGTAGAGAATGTCGAAGCGGTTGAGCCCCATGCGGGCATAGCTGAACTCGACCGAGCGCATGATGCCGTCATAGGAATAGTCGTAATCGGCATCGAAGGGCAGGGCGTCGACGAAGCCGTAATCGGCCGGGGCTTTCGCGACGGGCCTGAGCAGCCGGCCGACCTTGGTGGAAAGCACGTAAGCGTCGCGCGGCTTGTCGCGCAGGAAATCGCCCATGTAGCGCTCGGCAAGGCCGAGGCCGTACCAGGGGGCGACATCGAAATAGCGGATGCCGCTCTCCCAGGCGAGGTCGAGCGTCTCCATCGCCTGATCGCGCGGGCAGGCGCGGTAAAGGCCGCCGAGCGGGGCCGCGCCGAAGCTGATTTCGCTGACCTCGAGGTTGGTCCTGCCGATCCTGCGCGTCTTCATCGTTCCTCCCCAGGCCCCTATCTCAGAGCGTCGCGCCGAGGTGCCAGGGCACGAACTCGTTGTCGCCGTAGCCGAAGGCCTCGCTCTTCGTCTGCTTGCCCGAGGCGATGTCGATGATGAGGTCGAAGATCTCGCGGCCCTTGCCGGCGATGGTGGCGTCGCCCGTGGCAATCGTGCCGCAGTCGATATCCATGTCCTCTTCCATCGATTGATAGAGGGCGGTGTTGCTCGACAGCTTGAAGGACGGGGCGGGGCGGGCGCCGAAGCAACTGCCGCGGCCGGTGGTGAATGCGATGATGTTGGCGCCGCCGGCGACCTGTCCCGTGGCCGAGACCGGGTCGTAGCCGGGCGTGTCCATGAAGACGAGGCCGTGTTCGGTGACGCGCTCGGCATAACCGTAGACGGCGGTCAGCGGCGAGCGGCCGCCCTTGGCGACGGCGCCGAGCGATTTTTCGAGAATGGTCGTCAACCCGCCGCGCTTGTTGCCGGGCGAGGGGTTGTTGTCGAGCGAGGCGCCGTGCAGCGCCACGTATTTCTCCCACCAGGCGATCTTGTCGTCGAGCCGGGCGGCGACCGCGTCGCTGACGGCGCGGCTGCGCAGCAGATGTTCGGCGCCGTAGATTTCCGAGGTTTCGGAGAGAATGGCGGTGCCGCCGGCGGCCGCCAGCAGATCGACGGCGGCACCCAGTGCCGGATTGGCGGTGATGCCGGAAAAGCCGTCTGAGCCGCCGCATTGCAGGCCGACGACGATTTCGCTCACCGGGATCGGCACGCGACGGGCATGGCCCACTTCCTCGGCGATGTCCTTGAGCACGCCCATGGCGAGCGCCACGGCGCGGCGCGAACCGCCGGCATCCTGAATGTTGAAGTGCCGCTTGCTCGGGCCGGCGCCGGCCTGGCCGTAGAGCGTCAGCTGGTTGACCTCGCAGCCGAGCCCGATCATCAGCACGCCGCCGAAATTGGCGTGGCGGGCATAGCCGGCGATGGTGCGGTGGAGGGTGGCCATGCCGTCGTCTGTCGAACTCATGCCGCAGCCCTGGCCGTGGACGATCGGAACGAAGCCGTCGATGCCTTCGTAATGCGGCAGGATGGTGCGGTTCGCCTCGTCGGCGATGGCGCGGCAAACCGTGGTGGAACAGTTCACCGAGGCGATGATGCCGATGAAGTTGCGCGTGGCGGCGCGGCCGTCGGCGCGGCGAAAGCCCATGAAGGTGCGCGCCTTGTCGGCTTCGGTCGCAACCTCGGGTGCCGCGGCAGCCGTCGCCGAAAGCCGGTCGTTCTCGAAATGCAGGTTGTGGCTGTGCACATGGTCGCCGGCTTTGACCTCGACGGTGGTGCGGCCGATCGCCTGGCCGTATTTGACGACCGGCGTATTCACCGGAATGTCGTGGATCGCGACCTTGTGGCCGGGATCGATCTTTTCACGCGCCGTCACCCCGTCGCCGACCGACGATCCCGGCGCAATCGCCGCCGTCGCTACCGCCACGTTATCGCCGTCCGACAACACGATCCAGGGCTGGCTGTTCAACTCTATCTCCTTGAACGGGAAGCAACTTTGTTTAGCTGTTTGATTGAGCATGATCTTATCCGAAAACCGCTGCACACTTTTCGGGATCATGCTTTCTAGCAGATTGATTTTGTTTTTTATCTACAATAAACATTTCGGAGTCAACGGGGAATATCGACGCACGGGCGGGCCATGGCGAGACAGAACACGCTCTTCAAGGAAGCGTTCAACCGCTATGCGGCGGGGCTCACGCCCGGCGTGGCCTTGCCCTCGGAGCCGGAGATCGCGACCAGCCTCGGCGTCAGCCGCAGCACGGCGCGCGCCATCCTGATGCGCCTCAGCGAGATCGGCGTCATCAGCTGGAACAAGCGCAGCAAGATCGTCCTGCGGGCGGCGGCGGCAGGCGATCTGTTTCCCGAGGCGGAGACCAATTCGCTCCACGACATCATCGAACGGCGCTTCATGCTGCGCATCCTCTCCGACGAGGCGCAGCCGGGGATGCAGATCAACGAGCTGGAGCTTGCCCGCGAGATCGGCGCCGGCACGACCAGCGTGCGCGAATTCCTCATCCGCTTCAGCCGGTTCGGGCTGATCGAGAAGCGGCCGAACAGCCACTGGATTCTGAAAGGTTTTACGCGGGAGTTCGCGCTGGAGCTGGCCGATGTGCGGGAAATGTTCGAGCTGCACTCGGCCTCCGAATTCGGCCGGCTGCCGCCCGGCCATCCGGCTTGGGGCGATCTGGCGGCCATCGAGGAAGAACATAAGGCGCTGCTCGAGGCGTTCGACGCCCGCTATCGCGACTTCTCGCAACTCGACGAGAAATTCCATCTTCTCATCCACCGCGCCTCGCAAAATCGCTTCATCGCCGATTTCTACGACGTGATCGCGATCGTGTTCCACTATCATTACCAGTGGAACAAGGCCTTTGCGCGCGAGCGGAATTTCCGGGCGATCGGCGAGCATCTGGACTATATCGCGGCGCTCAAGTCGGGCGATCCCGCCCGCATCGACAAGGCCTGCCGCACGCATCTTCATTCGGCGCGGCAGACGCTGCTGCAATCGATCCCGCAGAACCCGAACGGCAAGGCGGAGGCCGTCCTCGACCTCGCCACATCCTGACGCCGCGGTCATCCTGTCCGGGCGCCTGAAATCTTGTTGGCATGGGCTTCGATCTGCTGCGCTTTTTCGGCAAGTCGTTCGCTGAGCTTGCGCAATTCCTGCTCCTCGAGCTTTTCGACGCCGATGAACTGGTTTTCGGCCTGGCTCGTCAGGATGAGTTCGTCGAGCTTGGCCTGAAGCGCCCGGCCGTCGCGGTTCTGCGTGTTCTGCAGGATGAAGACCATGAGGAAGGTGATGATCGTCGTTCCGGTATTGATGACCAGTTGCCATGTCTCCGAATAGCCGAAGACCGGGCCGGTGATCGCCCAGACGAGAACGAGGACGACCGCGGCCATGAAGGCGAGCGGCCTCCCGCACCATTCGGCCACCCTTGCGGCAAACGCCGAGAAAAGATGCTGATTGCTGGCCATCCCACGCTCCCACCTGGCCGGAGGCAGGGCGCATCCGGCGCCCGGTAAACGGATTTCCTTCGACAAGGTTCCTCAAGGCCGAAGGGGGCCGTGACGTGCTAGTGCCTTCTATGCCGTCCGTGGTGCGTGCCGCCGTTCACGATGCTGACGACGAAGATTGCCGCCAGCGCCGCCATGAGCACGAAGTCGAAAAATGTCAGCAAATGCAGAATACCCATCGCCTCTTCCTCCTGATGAGGAAAACGTAAGGCAGCCTGATTTGTTCCCTGCATGATTGCGGTTCGCCGCGGGATCGCCCTATGCGGCATCAAAAGCACGGCGACGACCGTGCGCTCGCGAAATACAGCAAAGATTTACCAAATTTGCGCATAGAAACGATGAGATTTGTGCGTTATCGCTTGTTGCTTGCCCGTTGCGGGCGTATTTTCTAGGTGATCAGGACCTTCGCGGCCAAAAACATGGCCGCGGGGCGCTCCTGTGCGTTGCAGAGTGATTCCCATGCTGACCAAAAAAGGAAAATACGGTTTGAAGGCGTTGGCCGATCTGGCGCGTCTCGAGCCCGGTGAAACCGCCTTCATCAACGACGTTGCCTCCCGCAACAACATTCCGAAGAAGTTTCTCGATACCATCCTGCTCGAACTGCGCAATGCCGGCATGCTGCGCTCGAAGAAGGGGCCGGGCGGCGGCTATTCCCTGTCGCGTCCCGCCTCCGATATCCGCATCGGCCATGTCATCCGCACGCTCGACGGGCCGCTCGCCCCGATCCGCTGTGCCAGCCGCACGGCCTACGAGGCCTGCGACGACTGCGCCGATCCCGAGCGCTGTCAGGTGCGCCGCTCGATGACGGAGGTGCGCGACGCCGTCGCCACCATTCTCGACGGCCTGACGCTGGAAGAGTTCGTCGCGGGCGGCGGCATCGGCATGACCGAGGAGGAGCCGCAGCCGGTTCTTTCGAAGATCGCATAAAGCGGTCTTCGGCGGCGCCCGGATGCGCCCGGCCGGCCGGCTCGCCCGGTCCGTTTGCGCATGTCCGCCCGACGCGGGCATGGAACAAAATCCCTTCGGATGCGTTGTGGCGCGGGGTTGGCGGGTAACCGTCCGGGCGAAGGGGGATTTCTTCCATATCCAACGAGGCCTGGCCGGGCGGCGTCCGGACTGGGTTTTGTCGTGAAGATGATTGGACGTTATCGTTTCCCTTTGCGTTCCGTGCCGATGATCCTGGCGATCGGCGCGATCATCCTGTTCGGCGTGGTCCTGACCGCCTTCTACGTGTCGCAGCGCGCCGCCGTGGAAGCCGACGAGGCCGTGGCCGCGAACCGCCTCAACCTGCGCCTGCTCCGGCTCCTGAATGCGGCGCAGGGGGCAGAGACCGGGCAGCGCGGCTATCTCCTGACCGGCGAGGAACGCTATCTCGAACCCTATACCGCCTCGTCCGCCACCGTTTCCTCCGAGGCGGCGGCGCTTGCGCCCCTGCTCCTCCAGATCGGCGTGCCGCAGGCGACCGTCGACGACCTGCGGAACGTGATGGCGCGGAAGCTGCAGGAGATGCAGCGGACGATCGAGCTTCGCAAGTCCGGCGATGCCGCTGCCGCCACCGCGATGGTCAAGACCGGCGAGGGCCTTGCGCTGATGGACGAGGTTCGCGAACTGATCGAGGACATCCAGCAGCGCGGCATTCAGAATACCGCCGGTCATGTCGCCGCCCTTCGCTCGACCACCGGCCTGCTTTCGGCGGTGATCGTCGTCGGCGCCGTGCTGCTCGTCATTCTGGCCGCCGGCGCGGTCAAGCTGGTCTACGACCATGCCGGCGAGCTGGAGGCGGCGCAGCGTCAGCTCTCGCGCACCAACGAGACGCTAGAGGAAATGGTCGAACAGCGCACCCGCAGCCTCAGGCGGGCCAACGGCGAATTGCAGACCTATGCCTATATCGTCAGCCACGACCTGCGCGCGCCGCTCGTCAACATCATGGGCTTCACCGAGGAGCTGGACCGCGCCGCCAATATTTTCCGCGCCTATCTCACCCGGATGCGCGCCGATCCCTCGAAGCCGGACGACCGGCCCGTCGTCGAGGCGGTCGAGGCGGATATTCCCGAAGCGCTCGGCTTCATCCGCGCCTCGATGCGCCGCATGGACAATCTCATCAATCAGGTGCTGATCATGGCGCGGGCGGGAAACCGCGAACTGGTGGCGGAAAAGGTCGGGCTGCTGGATCTGGTGGAGGAATGCTGCTCGACGCTGCGCCACCGGATCGACGAGGCGGGCATCGATCTCGACGTGGCAAGGGGGCTGCCGGAGGTGAATTCCGACCGGGCGGCGCTGCACCAGATCGTCGCCAACCTCATCGACAACGCCATCAAATATATGGACCCGGCGCGCGAGGGCCGGATTTCCGTCCGTGGCTGGCGGACCGGGACGCACGCCATCCTCGAAGTCGGCGACAATGGCCGCGGCATCGCGACAGGCGATCAGGAACGCATTTTCGAACTGTTTCGCCGCTCCGGGCGGCAGGACCAGCCGGGCGACGGCGTCGGGCTGGCGCATGTGCGCGCCCTGACGCGGCGGCTTGGCGGCGACGTCACGGTTCGATCCATTCTGGGTGAGGGGACGACGTTTCAGGTGGCCATCGCGGTGGACCTGACGCGGGTGAAGAAGGAAGAAATGGCATGATGCGAGTACCGACCAGCGTCAAGATCGTCATGATCGAAGACGACCTTGGACATGCGCGGCTGATCGAGAAGAACATCCGCCGTGCCGGCGTGACGAACGAGATCATCCCTTTCGTCACCGGCGGCGAGGCGATGGACTATCTGCTCGGGCCGGACGGCACCGGCAGCATATGGCGCGGCGAGCCGATCCTGATCCTGCTCGACCTCAACCTGCCCGACATGAACGGCCTCGATATCCTCGAAAAGGTGAAGGGCAGCGTGCACATGCGCCGGTTGATGGTGATCGTGCTGACGACGACCGACGACCCGCGCGAGATCGGCCGCTGCTTCGATCTCGGCGCCAATGTCTACGTCACCAAGCCGATGCAGTACGACAAGTTCGTGCACGCGATCCAGCAGCTCGGCATGTTCGTGGCCATCATGAAAATCCCGGAGGTCGAATGAGCGGTGCGGCCTTTGAAACCGATGCCCTGACGCAGGTGCTCTACATCGACGACGACGAGGCGCTTGGCCTGCTGATGAGCCGCAACCTCGCGCGCCGCGGCTACCGGGTGCATCTTGCCGCCGACGGTGCGGCCGGCCTTGCGCGGCTTGCCGAGGGCGGGATCGATGCGATCGTGCTCGACCATTTCCTGCAGGGCGAAACGGGTCTCGACATTCTGCCCTGCATCGTCGCCCTGCCCAACCATCCGCCGGTGATCTACGCCACCGGCTCCAGCGACACCAGCGTCGCGGTCGCCGCACTCAAGGCGGGCGCCGACGATTATGTGCTGAAGGGGCTCGCGCCCGACTATTTCGACCTGCTGGCCGCCGCCCTCGATCAGGGGCTGGAGCGCGCCCGCTTCCGCCGCGAGACGATGGAGGCGCAGGAGGTCATCCGCAGGTAGAAAGACCGCGCCGAAATGCTGCTGGCGGAGGTCAACCACCGCATCGCCAACAGCCTCGGCCTCGTCGTCGCGCTCATCCGCATGCAGGCTTCGGTGACGAGCGACCAGGCGACGATCGACGCGCTGCAGGAAACCCAGATGCGGATCAACGCGATCGCCAGCGTTCACCGGCGGCTCTACACCAGCCACGAGGTGGGCACCGTCCAGCTCGACGAATATCTGGACAACCTGCTGAAAGAGCTGGAAGCCTCGATGCAGGACGAGACGCGGCCGCATAGCGTTCGTCTCACCTGCGATGCGCTGAACATCGCGACCGACAAGGTCATCACGCTCGGCCTCATCGTCAGCGAGCTGGTGATCAACGCCTTCAAATATGCCTATGGCGAGGACGTGTCCGGCGAGGTCAGGGTCCTCGTGCAGCGGGCCGAAGGCGGGCGGCTGCTGCTCGCGGTCGAGGATGACGGCTGCGGCTTCGAGCCGGGAGCGGCGCCGAGGGGGACGGGGCTCGGCACGCGGCTGCTCGCGGCGATGGCGACCAGCCTCAAGACCGAAATCGCGTACGATCCGGACCGGAGCGGCACCCGCGCCACGCTGATCTTCGACGCCGATTGAAGCGCCTCTGCCGCCTTTGTGTCGCCTTTCTTTGCTTTACAACGCGACGGAACTATTCTCCGCAGCGAATCCGCGCGGCCACATACGAGGAGCTTTGCTTGCGCCTGTCCATTGCAAGAATCGTGCTGTCGATCGTCCTCGGCCTTGCGGCCGCCGGCTCGCTGGCTCCCGTCGGCGGCCCAACAGGCGCCTTTGCACAGGATACGCCGGTTGCGGCGCCGGCCGCGCAGCCCTCCGCGCCGCAGCCGGACCAGCCGGCCAATAGCCTCTTCGACCGGGCGCTCGCCGACCTCGAAAAGGCGAAGAAGCAGCTTGCCTCGCTGCAGAACAGCGCCAGGCAGAACGCCGGCGACGACGACGCGCTGGTGGCGCTTGCCGGCAAGAGCGAGGAACTGGGGCGCGCGGTCGCCGCCATCTCCGCGAGCCTCAAGCCGCGCTCCGACGAGATCGGCACCCGCCTGACGCAGCTCGGCGCCCCGCCGAAGGACGATCAGCCGCCCGAAGCGCCGATCGTCACGCAGGAGCGCGACCGGCTGACGGCCGAGCGGGCGCAGCTGACGGCGCTCGCCGGCGACGCCGACAACCTCTCGGCGGCGGCCGGGCGGCTTTCGGGAGACGTGGTGGCGCTGCGGCGCCAGCTTTTTGCCGAGACCCTCTTCAAGCGCACGGAACTCTCCGGCGCCACCTTCGAGGATGCCGGCGCCGGCTTCGTGCAGGAGGTGTCGAACTTCGGGGGCGCGCTGACGAGCTGGGCGGGGTTCGTCTGGAAATTCAAGCGGATATCGCTGTTTGCGGCCGTGCTGCTTTCGCTTGCGGCGGCGATGATCTTCCTCTCCGTCGGCTACCGCGTCTTCAATCGCTATTTCGAGCGCGACAACGGCATCGAAAATCCGTCCTATGTCAGCCGCCTGTCGATCGCCTTCTGGTCGACGCTGGTGCCGAGCTTTGCGCTCGCGGCCTTCCTCGTCAGCTCCTATCTGTTTCTGGCCAATTTCAACGTGCTGAGGCCGGACATCGCGCCGGTTCTGTCGGCGGTGCTGGCGCTGATCGGGCTTGCCTATTTCGTCGGGCGGGTGACGAACGCGGTCTTCGCGCCGTTCCAGCCGCACTGGCGGCTCGTCAAGCTCTCGAACAAGGGCGCCTATTCGCTGAGCTGGTGCGTGCTCGCTATGGCGATCGTGAACGGCCTCGACTTCGTCTTGAGCCGCATCAGCGAGGCGATGGGCTCGCCGGTCGTCGTGACCGTCGCCAAGAGCTTCTTCGCCTCGCTCATCATCGGCGCGATCTTCATCGCCGCCTCCTTCGGCAAGCCGATCCTCGCGAGAGACGGCAACCCCGATGCGCCGGGCCGGCGTTGGCCGCACGGCATGGCGATCATCCTCAGGACCATCGGCGGCGCGCTGATCTTCATCGCGATGATCGGCTATGTCGGCCTTGCCCGCTTCATCGCCGCGCAGCTCGTGGTGACGAGCGCGGTGCTTGCCACGATGTATCTCGGCATTCTTCTCGGCAAGGCGGTTTCCGATCAGGACGCCTTTCCCGAAACGAAGTTCGGCCGCTTCCTGGCCCGGCGCTTCAAGTTCGGGGAAGTGGCGCTCGATCAGGCGAGCCTTGTCGCCGGCCTCGCCATCTACGCGGTGGCGCTGTGCACCGGCATTCCGCTGATCCTGCTTTCCTGGGGATTCCATATCCAGGATCTGGAGCTGATCGCCTATCGGCTCTTCACCGAAATCCGCCTCGGCAACATCACCATCTCGCTTCTCGGCATCTTCACCGGCGTCCTGTTCTTCGCCGGCGGCTATCTGCTGACGCGCTGGTTCCAGCGCTGGCTCGACGGCAACGTCATGGCGCGCGGGCAGGTGGACCTCGGCGTGCGCAACTCGGTCAAGACCGG
>Ga0153956_1000744_pt1 | contig 33745 bp, 32 predicted proteins | sample TSFL040MetaG_FD_104704 | JGI IMG/M metagenome (GOLD analysis project Ga0153956, IMG submission 104704) | Attine ant fungus gardens microbial communities from Florida, USA - TSFL040 MetaG | ecosystem: Host-associated > Fungi > Mycelium > Unclassified | place: USA: Florida, Wekiwa Springs... | reverse complement strand
CGGCGCGCCAAGAGCGAGAAGATGGTGGTCGCCACCTATGCCAAGCGCTTCGCCGCCAAGGAGGCCATGTCCAAGGCGCTCGGCACCGGCATCCGGCAGGGGGTCTGGTGGCGCGACATGGGGGTGGTCAACCTGCCGGGCGGCAAGCCGTCGATGAAACTGACCGGCGGGGCGCTGGAGCGCCTGCAGGCACTGATCCCGCCCGGCCATGTGGCCCAGATCGACCTGTCCATCACCGATGACTGGCCGCTGGCGCAGGCTTTTGTGATCATCTCGGCCGTGATCCCGCCCAAATCCTGACTGAAGCCCTTCGTTTCCGGCATGGCGGTTGCGTTGCACCGACCCCCGCAACGGGATAAACCAGCGAAAATACCGAACCGGCGCGATGTCTCGCTTCGGCGTTTTCATGCCGCTGCAGAATATTGACGTAACTATATGAATTTAAATGCACTTTAGTTTTCGGAATTTTGTGTTCCGGGGTAAAATGCATGACCATCCGCGTTCCGTGCGCGGGAATCGGGAAAGCGATGAGCGTGACTTCGGGGACAAAGACTGAAAGCGGCTTCGGCGAGACCGTCCGCGTCGTCATCAACGCGCTGCTGATCGCGCTGGTGATCCGGACTTTCCTGTTCCAGCCTTTCAACATCCCGTCGGGTTCGATGAAGGCGACGCTGCTGGTGGGCGACTACCTGTTCGTCTCGAAATATTCCTACGGCTACAGCCATTATTCGATCCCGCTGTCGCCCCGCATTTTCTCCGGCCGCCTGTTCGGCTCCGATCCGAATCGCGGCGATGTGGTGGTGTTCCGGCCGCCGAAAGAGGACACCACCGATTACATCAAGCGCGTGATCGGTTTGCCGGGCGACACCCTGCAGATGAAGGAAGGGCTGCTTTACATCAATGGAAAGCCGGTGCAGCGCGAGCGCCTGAGCGATTTCGTCGGTGAAGACCCGTGCGGCTCCGATGCGACGGCGCGGGTCAAACGCTGGAAGGAAACACTGCCGAACGGCGTGAGCTATGAAACGCTGGATTGCGTCGACAATGGGTTCTACGACAACACCATCGAATACAAGGTGCCGCCCGGCCATTTCTTCATGATGGGCGACAATCGCGACAATTCCAGCGACAGCCGCGTGCTGTCGGGGGTGGGCTATGTGCCGTCGGAGAACCTGATCGGCCGCGCGCAGATGATCTTCTTTTCCATCGGCGAAGGCGAGGAAGCCTGGCAGATCTGGCGCTGGCCGACCGCCGTGCGCTGGAGCCGCATTTTCTCCTTCGTGCGATGACGGACGATCACACCAAAGCCGCCGAGACCGCCGCGCCGAACGCCGACGATCACAGCCCCGTGCCGGAGGCGCCGAAGGAAGCCGCGGCTCAGCGCAAGAAGCGCGCGCGCGCCGCCGCGAAAGCCGCGGCCGCGGAGATCGAGACGCGGATCGGGCATCGGTTCAGCGACCCGCAATTGCTGGAGACGGCGTTCACGCATGTCTCCGCGCTGAAGTCGCAGCGCAGCCGCACCGAGAGCTATCAGAGGCTTGAATTTCTCGGCGATCATGTGCTCGGCCTCGTGATTTCCGACATGCTGTACCGCGCCTTTCCGAACGGCGATGAAGGCGAATTGTCGAAGCGGCTGGCCGATCTCGTGCGCAAGGAAGCCTGCGCCGATGTGGCGCGCGCGCTCGGTTTTCACGACGCCATCAAGCTCGGCAGCGTCGGCGCCGGCGTTGGTGCGCGCCTGCGCAAGTCGGTGCTGGGCGACATCTGCGAGGCGGTGATCGGCGCAGTTTTCCTCGACGGCGGCTATCCCGCCGCGGAAGCCTTCGTGCAGCGCAACTGGACTGAGCGCATGCGCAAGCCGGTGCGGCCGCTGCGCGATCCGAAGACCGTGCTGCAGGAATGGGCGCAGGGCCGCGGCCTGCCGACGCCCGCCTATCGCGAAGTCGGCCGCTCCGGCCCGCACCACGATCCGCATTTCAGGATCGCGGTGGATGTGCAGGGGCTCGACCCGGCGGAAGGCGAGGGCGGCAGCAAGCGCGCCGCCGAGAAGGCCGCGGCAACGGCGATGCTGGCGCGTGAAGGCGTGAAATCTTGAAGGATGATGACTTGAACGACGACATCGACCACGACGCCGAAGGCGCCCCGCAGGACACACGCTGCGGTTTCGTCGCGCTGATCGGCGCGCCCAATGTCGGCAAGTCCACGCTCGTCAATGCGCTGGTCGGCTCCAAGGTCACCATCGTCTCGCGCAAGGTGCAGACGACGCGCGCGCTGATCCGCGGCATCGTCATCGAGGACCATTCGCAGATCATCCTGGTGGATACGCCCGGCATCTTCCTGCCGAAGCGGCGGCTGGACCGCGCGATGGTGAAGACCGCCTGGAGCGGCGCCCACGACGCCGATCTCGTCTGCGTGCTGCTCGACGCCAAGGCCGGCATCAACGAGGAAGCCGAGGCGATCTTCAAGCAGCTTGCGAGCGTCAATCATCCGAAGATCCTCGTCATCAACAAGGTCGATATCGTCTCCAAGGAACGGCTGCTGAAACTGGCGCAGGACGCTAATGAGCGGCTGAAATTTGAAGACATCTTCATGATCTCGGCGATGACCGGCGACGGCGTCGACGATCTGCGTCGCCGCCTCGCGGCGGACGTGCCGGCCGGCCCGTATCATTATCCCGAAGACCAGATGTCGGACGCGCCGCTTCGGCATCTCGCAGCGGAAATCACCCGCGAAAAGATCTTCCGTCAGCTGCATCAGGAATTGCCGTATCAATCCACGGTGGAGACCGACAGCTGGCAGGAGCGCAAGGACAATTCCGTGCGCATTGAGCAGACGATTTTCGTGGAGCGCGAAAGCCAGCGCAAGATCGTGCTCGGCAAGGGCGGGGCGACGATCAAGCAGATCGGCGCGGACGCGCGCAGGGAGCTGACGGAGATCGTCGGCGTGCCCGTGCACCTGTTCCTGTTCGTGAAGGTGCGCGAGAACTGGGGCGACGATCCGAGCCGCTATCGCGAAATGGGCCTCGAATTTCCGCACGAATGAGCGTGAGTGCAGCCGTGACCGTTCCCGCCGACCTGCCGAAGAACGTCTTCTATTTTGAGGTATCGCTCTATCTGTCGCTGATCCTGGATGCATTGTCGATCGCGTTCCAGGACCGCACCCCGGATACGTCGCTGTCGGAGAACTCCGTCGCCACCCTTGTCGCCGCCTGCATGCTGTTGCTGTTCGTCTATCTCGTCTGGCTCGCCGCCTATCGTCGCAAGGGCTGGCCGCGCTGGGTTCTGCTGGTGTCGCTGGTATTCTCGGTGCTGTCGCTGTTCCAGGTGCTCGGCCTGTACGGGTTGCAACTCGACAGCGCCATCGAGATCGTATCGTGCATTCTGACCGGACTCGGGCTGTATTGCGCGTTCACCGGCGATGCGGTGACGTGGTTCAAGGGATAGCCGCAGCGGTAGGGTGGGCAAAGCGTAGCGTGCCCACCATGTCTTGCCGAGGAAGCGAAGGTGGGCGCGCTGCGCTTTGCCCACCCCACAAGCTTCCAACTCCGCTATACTCTCTCCATGGAATGGACTGACGACGGCATCATCCTCGGCGTGCGGCGGCATGGCGAATCCAGCGCCATCGTCGAACTGATGACGCGCGGACATGGCCGCCATCTCGGTCTCGTGCGCGGCGGTGCGGGCGCGCGGATGCGGCCCGTGCTGCAGCCCGGCAACAGCGTGCAGGCGATCTGGCGCGCGCGTCTCGACGAACAGCTCGGCTACTATCTCATCGACGGCACGAAGCTTCGCGCGGCGACGCTGCTCGGCGCATCGCATGCGGTCTACGGTGTCACGCATCTCGCCGCGGTGGCGCGCCTGCTGCCCGAGCGCGACCCGCACGAGGATATTTTCGCGATGCTCGAATATATCCTGGACGATTTCGATCATCCCGCCGTGGCGGCGATCCACGCCATCCGCTTTGAGCTTGCGATGCTGACCGAACTCGGCGTCGGCCTCGATCTGGAAAATTGCGCCGCGACCGGCGCCACCACCGACCTGATCTACGTCTCGCCGAAATCCGGCAATGCCGTCTCGCGTGCGGCCGGCGAGCCGTGGCGCGACAGGCTGCTGCGCCTGCCGTCCTTCATGCGCGGGGACGATGACGGCGACAACGACCTGTCCGGCCGTGACCTGCAGGACGGCTTCGCCATCACCGGCCGTTTCCTGCTCCGCAACGTGCTGGAACCGCGCGGGCAGCGGCATTCCGATGCACGGGCGGGATTTATCGGGGCGGTGATGCGCCAGTTGCAAGGAGGGATGAGCGACGCATAGTCCCTCGTTCTTCGCGCATCCGTCCTGACGAAGGGGCGTTCGCAAGATTCCTGCGACGGCTCTCTATCCCGTGCGAGCCGGGCAGGGTAACGAGATACTATGTCCGAACTCGATTGGCTCAGCCATCTCCTGCGCATGATCAGCATCACCGGCCGGCTCGAGGTCCGTTGTGCTTACGGTGCACCGTGGCGTGTGGCCTGGCCCCGTTCAGCCGCGAATGAAATTCCCTATCACGTCGTGGTCAGGGGCCGCGCCGTGATCGAGGATCCGGAGACACGGACGACCAGGGAATTGGTCGGCGGCGATATCGTGCTGCTGCCTCACGGATCGGCGCATGTGCTGCACGACGGCAGCGGGCAGACGCCGGGACCGACCCAAAACAGCCGGCGTGCGGCCGGATGGATGTTCAGCGCAAACGATAGCCAGGGCGAGCATCTGGATATGTTGTGCGGGCGATTCTTCATCGAGCCGCCGCATGATCGGCTGATCCGCAATTATCTGCCCACCGATCTCGTGGTGCGGGCCAGGGATGACGGTGATGACGCGGGCGCCGGATCAGCCGCGAACCATCTCGCCAATCTTGTCGGGCTGATGCGGGTGGAGTCCGCCGGTGACAGGCCGGGCGGCAACGCCATCCTCAACGCGCTGTCCTCCGCGCTGTTCACGCTGACATTGCGCGCGGCAAGCGAAACCGGGCAGGCCGCGGAAGGACTGCTGGCGGTGGCCGGCAATCCGCGATTGGCCCCGGCCATTTCAGCGATGCTGGCCGATCCGACCCGGCCCTGGAGTCTCCCCGATCTGGCCGACCTGTGCGGCATGTCGCGCGCCACCTTCATGCGGCACTTCCAGGAGCGGCTGGGCCGCTCGGCCGCGGACCTGCTGGTCGATATCCGGATGAGCCTCGCCGCCAACGAGTTGAAGAAGCCGGCGATCAGCACGGAGGCTGTCGCCGAGGTGGTCGGGTATCAATCGGTCTCGGCGTTTCGGCGCGTGTTCACCGACAAGATGGGAATGACGCCGGGAGAATGGCGTCGTCTGGCGCGCGCCGGCACCTAAGCGCGCCGGGCGTTCGATTCCGGCGGCCGATGCGATCTGAATGGAGACAGTCGCATCGGCGATATCCGAAGATTTAATGCGATAACGTGTGTAACTTGAGGCCCGGATGCGCCGAGGCGGATACTTTGGATGCGTCCGGGCTGCGCTGCCGTTGATTGTAAAGCAGGAAGACGATGATGCTTGATCACCCGATTTTCACACGCTGGCCGGCGCAGTTCCCTGATCGGCTGCAGTTGTTTTCCCTTCCGACGCCCAACGGGGTGAAGGCCGGGATCATGCTCGAGGAAACGGGCCTTGCCTATGAGCCGCACCGGATCGACATCATGGCGGGCGAAACCCATGACCCGGCCTTTCTCGCGCTCAATCCCAACGGCAAGATCCCGGCCATCTACGATCCCGACGGGCCGGGCGGTGCGCCGCTCGCATTGTTCGAGTCCGGTGCGATCCTTTTGTACCTTGCCGACAAGACCGGACAATTCATCTCGGCCGATCCGCGCGCCCGCTACGAAACCATCCAGTGGGTGATGTGGCAGATGGGCGGCGTCGGGCCGATGTTCGGCCAGGTCGGCTTCTTCAACAAATTCGCCGGCAAGGACTATGAGGACAAGCGCCCGCGCGACCGCTACGCCGCCGAGTCGGCGCGGCTGCTCGGCGTCCTCGACGAGCGGCTGGCGGATCGTGCGTGGGTGATGGGCGCGGATTACAGCATCGCCGATATCTCGCTGCTCGGCTGGGTCCGCAACCTGATCGGTTTCTATGAAGCGCGCGAACTCGTCGGATTCGACCGTTTTCGTCATGTGCAGGCGTGGTTCGATCGCGGCCTTGCGCGTCCGGCGGTGCAGCGCGGGCTCGAAGTGACGGCCTGATGACACCGGACCGGTCAGGCATGACGAACATCCTGGCGGTCCCTCCCAAGGCGCGGGCGGTGGTGGAACGTGATTCATTTCTTGCCCGATTCGCCGGGAGGCGCTAACTCCCCGCCATGGGAAAACGACTGATTCCGCCGGAACCGGCTGAAATTCACGAGGTGCAGCTTCGCGAGGCGCTCGAGGAGCGCTATCTCGCTTATGCGCTCTCCACCATCATGCATCGCGCGCTGCCCGATGCGCGGGACGGCCTGAAGCCGGTGCACCGCCGCATCCTGTACGGCATGCGCCTGCTCAGGCTCGACCCCGGCACGCCGTTCAAGAAGTCCGCCAAGATCGTCGGCGACGTGATGGGCTCGTTCCATCCGCACGGCGACCAGGCGATTTATGACGCTATGGTCCGCCTCGCGCAGGATTTCTCCTCGCGCTATCCGCTGGTCGACGGCCAGGGCAATTTCGGCAATATCGACGGCGATAATCCGGCCGCCTATCGCTATACCGAAGCCCGCATGACCGACGTCGCGCGGCTCCTGCTCGAAGGCATCGACGAGGACGCGGTCGAGTTTCGTCCGAACTATGACGGCCAGTCGAAGGAGCCGTCGGTCATGCCGGGCGGCTTCCCGAATCTGCTCGCCAACGGTGCGCAGGGCATCGCCGTCGGCATGGCGACATCGATCCCGCCGCACAACGCCGCCGAACTCTGCGACGCCGCGCTGCATCTGATCGAGAAGCCCGACGCCAAGTCGAAGGCGCTGCTGCGTTTCGTCAAGGGGCCGGATTTCCCCACCGGCGGCATCATCATCGACAGCAAGGAAGCGATCGCCGAGGCGTATACGACCGGCCGCGGTTCGTTCCGCACCCGCGCCAAGTGGTCGGTCGAGGAGGGCGCGCGCGGCGCCTGGACCATTGTCGTCACCGAGATTCCGTGGCTGGTGCAGAAATCGCGGTTGATTGAGAAGATCGCCGAACTGCTCAACGACAAGAAGCTGCCGCTGGTCGGCGATATCCGGGATGAATCCGCGGAAGACATCCGCGTCGTCATCGAGCCGAAGACCCGCAACGTCGATGCCGGCCTCGTCATGGAATCGCTGTTCAAGCTCACCGAGCTCGAAAGCAAGATTCCGCTGAACCTCAATGTGCTGGTCAAGGGTCGCATCCCCAAGGTGCTCGGCCTCGCCGAATGCCTGCGCGAATGGCTCGACCATCTGCGCGAAGTGCTGCTGCGCCGCTCGCAGCACCGCAAGGGCCAGATCGAGCATCGCCTGGAAGTGCTCGGCGGCTACCTGATCGCCTATCTGAATATCGATGAGGTCATCCGTATCATCCGCACCGAGGATGAGCCGAAACCCGTCCTGATGAAGACCTTCAGCCTCACCGAGCTGCAGGCCGAGTCGATCCTGAACATGCGCCTGCGTAGCTTGCGCAAGCTTGAGGAATTCGAGATCAGGAAGGAAGACAAGGAACTGCGCGCCGAACTGAAGGGCATCAACGATATCCTCGGTTCGGAAGCCCTGCAGTGGAGCAAGGTCGGCGAGCAGGTGCGCAAGGTGCGCGAGATGTTCGGCCCGAAGACGCCGCTCGGCAAGCGCCGCACGGTGTTCGCGGATGCGCCGGAGCACGATCTCGCCGCGCTGGAGGAGTCGCTGGTCGAGCGCGAGCCCGTCACTGTTGTCATTTCCGACAAGGGCTGGGTGCGCACGCTGAAGGGCCAGGTCGCGGACCTCTCGAACCTGACCTTCAAGACCGACGACAAGCTCGGCCAGGCGTTTTTCGCGGAGACGACGTCGAAACTGATGCTGCTCGCCACCAATGGCCGCTTCTACACGCTCGACGTGGCGAAGCTGCCGGGCGGCCGCGGCCATGGCGAGCCGATCCGCCTGTTCATCGACATGGAAGGCGATGCCGCCATCGTCTCGGTGTTCGTGCACAAGGGCGGCCGCAAGTTCCTGATCGCCAGCCACGACGGCCAGGGCTTTGTGGTGGCCGAGGACGATTGCGTCAGCGCGACCCGCAAGGGCAAGCAGATCATCAATGTGGAGATGCCGAACGAGGCACGCGCCTTGACGGTGGTGGAGGAGGGCGCCGACCAGATCGCCGTCATCGGCACCAACCACAAGATGGTGATTTTCCCGCTCGATCAGGTGCCGGAAATGGCGCGCGGCCGCGGCGTGCGGCTGCAGAAATACACCAGCGCGTCGCTGTCCGACGTCGCCGTGTTCAACGCCAAGGCGGGGCTCTCCTGGCGGGATTCATCCGGCCGCGAACGGACGATGTCGTGGAAGGAACTGTCGGACTGGCGCGGCAACCGCGCCGATGCCGGCCGTCAGGCGACGGGGTTGCCGAGTTCGAACAAGTTCAACAAGCAGATCGAATAACGGACGGCTTGCTGATGACCGTCACGATCTTCCACAACCCCCGCTGCGGCACCTCGCGCAGCACGCTCGCGCTGCTGCAGGACCGCGGCGTCGGGCCGGTGGTGATCGACTATCTGAAGACGCCGCCGGATCGAAAGCAGCTCAAGGCGCTGGCCAGGGCTGTCGGCGGCGTTCGCGCGCTGCTGCGCGAGAAGGAACCGGTCTATGGCGAACTCGGGCTTGCCGACGCCGCCCTGAGCGACACCGCATTGATCGACGCTATCGCAGCGCATCCGATCCTGCTCAACAGACCGATCGTCATGACGCCGAAGGGCGCGCGCGTATGCCGGCCGGCGGAGACGGTGCTGGAGATCCTGTAGCCCGCATGAGCGCAGCGATTGCGGGGATATCGCATCTATTGAAACGCCGGCCCCGCAATCGCTGCGCTCATGCGGGCTACTTGCTGTGGATCATGTAGGGTGGGCAAAGCGAAGCGTGCCCACCATTACGAGCGATGCGCTGGTCGGTGGGCACGCTTCGCTTTGCCCACCCTACAGGCTACGGGCTCATCAAAATGTTGTGCAGTTGCGATGTCTTGCGGGAATGGCCGCCGCCGCACATATGGCGTGTCGCTGGCGAAGTTGCGTCAACCTGTTACAAAATATCGACACGTCGCAATTTTCACATATCATCGATTTTGGTAAGTTGAGGGGCATTTGTCTTGAATTGCTTCAAAGCGATCTATCCTGCTGCATCGGTCGTTCTCGCTGTTCTTCTCGTCGGTTGCGACAAGAAGCCGGAAGCCGCTGCATTGCCGCCGCCGCCGGTGACCGTGGCACATCCGATCAAGAAGCTGACCACCGACTGGGATGAATTCACCGGCCGCTTCGATGCCGTCGATCAGGTGCAGGTCCGTGCGCGCGTCACCGGTTTCGTCACCAAGGTGACTTTTGTGGACGGTGCCGTGGTGAAGGCCGGCGACGTGCTCTACGAAATTGATCCGCGCCAGTACGAGGCAGCCGCCGAGCAGGCGCAGGGGCAGCTCGACGACGCCAGGGCCAAGGTCGATCTCGCCCAGAAGGAACTCGAGCGCGCGACCACGCTGATCAAGACTCAGGCTATTTCGGAGAACATCGTCGATCAGCGCAGCCAGCAACTCGCCGCCGCGCAGGCCGCCACCCTGCAGGCTGAAGGCGCATTGAAGCTCGCAAGGCTCAATCTCGAATACACCAAGGTCGTCGCGCCCATCGACGGCCGCGTCAGCCGGCATCTGGTGAGCGTCGGCAATCTCGTGCAGGGCAGCGACAGCGGCGCGACGCTGCTGACGTCCATCGTGTCGATGAGCCCGATCTATCTCTATTTCGACATGGATGAATCCATTTATCAGCGCAACAGCCGCCTGTGGTTCGAGGGCAAGCGGCCGAGTTCGCGCGATACGCCCAATCCCGTGCAGATCACGCTGGCGGGCGACGCCAAGCCGACCAAGCAGGGCAAGATGGACTTCCTCGACAACCGGCTCGATGTCGGCACCGGTACGCTGCGCGGCCGGGCCATCGTGGACAATCACGATCTGTCGATCCTGCCGGGTCAGTTCGCCCGCCTGCGCGTCATCGCCAGCGGCGAATACGAAGCGCTGTTGATTCCCGATACCGCGGTGGCGACGGATCAGTCCCGCAAGATCGTGATGGCGGTGAACCCGGACGATACGGTGGAAGCGCGGGCAGTGATCCTGGGGCCGCTCGATGACGGCCTGCGCGTGATCCGCGAAGGACTCAAGCCCGACGACCGCATCATCATCGACGGCCTGCAGCGCGCGCGTGTCGGCGCCAAGGTGGCGCCGAAGATGGCGGAGGTGAAGCCTGCTGCTCCCGTGGGCGGTGTCAAGCCATGAACCTCGGCAGCCTCTCCGTCAATCGCCCGATCCTCGCGATGGTGATGTCCATCGTGCTCATGATTGTGGGCGCGCTCGCTTATTTCTCGTTGCCGGTGGCCGAATATCCAGAAATCGCGCCGCCCACCGTCGTCATCACCACGCAATATCCCGGCGCGTCCGCGCAGACCGTGTCCGAGACGGTGGCGACGCCGATCGAGCAGGAGATCAACGGCGTCGAGGACATGCTGTACATGTACAGCCAGGCCACCTCGAACGGCCAGCTCAACATCACGGTGACGTTCAAGCTCGGCACCGACCTCGACAAGGCCCAGGTGCTGGTGCAGAACCGCGTCGCCATCGCGCAGCCGCGGCTGCCCGAGGAAGTCCAGCGCAACGGCGTCGTCACCCGCAAGAACTCCCCCGACCTGATGATGGTCGTGTTCATGCTGTCGCCGGACGACACCTATGACCAGCTCTATATTTCAAACTACGCACTGCGGCAGGTGAAAGACCCGCTGCTGCGTCTCGACGGCGTCGGCGACATCCAGATATTCGGTGCCCGCGACTATTCGATGCGGCTGTGGCTGGACCCGGACAAGATCGCCAATCTCGGCATGACCGCGGGCGATGTGATCGCCGCCATCCGCGCGCAGAACATCCAGATCGCCGGCGGCCAGCTCGGCGAGCCGCCGATCAACGACCGGGCTTTCTCGCCGAACCTCGCTTTCACCGGCCGTTTGAAAGACCCGTCGCAATTCGAGAACATCGTCATCAAGGCCGGTAGCGACGGCCGCACCGTGCGGCTGCGTGATGTCGCGCGGATCGAGCTCGGCGCGCTGTCCTATACGACCAACAGTTTTCTGCTGAAGAAGCCGGCCGTGGCCCTGGCGATCTCGCAGCGGCCGGGATCGAACGCGCTGTCGACGGCGGAAACGATCTCGAAGACGATGGAGAAGCTGAAAGCCGATTTCCCCCAGGGGCTCGAATACAATATCGGCTACAACCCGACCGAATTCATCGCGCAGTCGGTGAACGAACTGGTGAAGACGATCTATGAAGCCATGGTGCTGGTGGTTGTCGTCGTTCTCGTCTTCCTGCAAGGCTGGCGGCCGGCGATCATTCCGATCATCGCCATTCCGGTGTCGCTGGTCGGCACCTTCGCGGTGATGGCCGCGCTCGGATTCTCGATCAACAATCTCACTTTGTTCGGCCTCGTGCTCGCGGTCGGCATCGTGGTGGACGACGCCATCGTGGTCGTCGAGAATGTCGAGCGGCATCTGGTGGAAGGCAAGACGCGGCGCGAGGCGGCGCTGCTGACCATGAACGAGGTGGGCGGCGCGCTGATCTCCATTGCGCTGGTGCTGTGCGCGGTGTTCGTGCCGACGGCGTTTCTCGGCGGCATTTCCGGAAAATTCTTCCAGCAATTCGCCATCACCATTGCGGTGGCCACGGCGATTTCCTGCTTCTGTTCGCTGACGCTGTCGCCGGCACTGGCGTCGCTGATCCTCGAACAGCATCACGACAAGAAGCTGCCGGCGTCCTGGAACGTCGTTGCGCGCGGCTGGAATGCCTTTACGGGCGTGTTCAATCGCGGCTTCGACAAACTGTCCCATGGCTACGGCACCGCGGCCGCTTTCGTGATCCGGCATTCGACGTCGATGCTGGTGCTCTACGCCGCGCTGATCGGAACCGCCGGCTGGCTGATCTACACCACGCCGCAGGGCTTCATTCCGGCACAGGATCGCGGCTATGTCATCGTGGTCGTGCAACTGCCCGGCGCGGCGTCGCTGCACCGGACGACGGAAGTCGTCCGCGAGGTGGAGCGGATCGCGCTGGGGGTGCCGGGTGTCGTCCGCGTGCCGTCCTTCGCCGGCTTCAACGGTGCCACGCGCACGCAGGCATCGAACGCCGCGGCATTGTTCCCGGTGTTCGACGATGCCGAGGAACGGGCCAAGCATGGTGACACGGCGACCAGGATCACGGACGAGTTGCGCAAGCGCTTGTCCGTCATCCAGGGTGCGCTGGTGCTCGTGGTTCCGCCGCCTGCGGTGTCGGGCATCGGCACCGGCGGCGGCTTTGCCATGCGCATTCTCGACAATCAGGGGAGGGGTGCGCATCTGCTCGCAAAGGCGACAGACGAACTCGTCAACGCCGCCCGCCGCGCGCCCGGCCTGACATCGGTATTCTCGCCCTTCACGGCCGATACGCCGCAGGTCTTCGTGGAGATCGATCGCGAGAAGGCGCAGATGCTCAATGTGCCGATCGCGAACGTCAACGATGCGATCCAGACCTATTTCGGTTCGGCCTATGTCAATGACTTCAACATTCTCGGCCGCACCTATCACGTCACCGCGCAGGCCGATCTGCCGTTCCGCAAGGAAAGCTCCAGCCTGGCGCGCCTGCAGACGCGCAACGGCGACGGCAACATGGTGCAGCTCGGCAGCGTCGTGAATTTCCGCGACATCGCGGGGCCCGACCGCGTGCCGCGCTACAATCTGTATCCGGCCGCAGAAATCCAGGGCGACACGCTGCCCGGCGTCAGTTCGGCCACGGCGATGGCGACCATGAAGCAACTCGCGGATAATACGCTGCCGAGCGGATTCAGCTTCGAATGGACCGACCTGTCCTACCAGGAAGCTGCGGGCGGCAATGCCGGCCTGTATGTGTTCCCGATCTGCGTGCTGTTCGTCTATCTCGTGCTGGCGGCGCAATACGGCAGCTGGTCGCTGCCGTTCTCCGTCATCCTGATCGTGCCGATGTGCCTGTTCGCGGCGACCGTCGGCGTGCGCATCATGGGGCAGGACATCAATATCCTGACACAGATCGGGTTCGTGGTGCTGGTCGGCCTCGCCGCGAAGAACGCGATCCTGATCGTCGAATTCGCCCGCGACATCGAGCAGGAAGGGCGCGACCAGCTCGATGCGGTGATCGAGGCGTGCCGGCTCCGCATCCGTCCCATCCTGATGACGTCCTTCGCCTTCATCCTCGGCGTGCTGCCGCTGGTGGTCTCCACGGGCTCAGGCTCGGAGATGCGTCAGGCGGTCGGTGTCGCCGTGTTCTTCGGGATGATCGGAGTTACGCTGTTCGGCCTCGTTTTCACGCCGATCTTCTATATCCTGATCCGGCGCTTGTTCCCGGGCTCGGTGGTGATCGCGCCGAAGGTGCAGGACGCGCATGTGTGACGGCAGAAGGCTCTGCCCTCATCCTGAGGAGCGCGCTTTTGCGCGCGTCTCGAAGGATGGGTGCGGGGTACAGTTCGGCATCTCATGGTTCGAGACGGCGCAAGGGCGCCTCCTCACCATGAGGGCTTGCGTTTCCGGAAGCTTCCCATGGACACAGCACCTCGCATAGAAATCATGAATTGGCTGACCGGGCAGGGGCTCACCGGCTTGCCGGAGAATGAGCTGATCCGCGGCTTCTGCGAGCGCTGTCTTGCCGGCGGCATCGATCTGTCGCGCGGGCTTGTGTTCCTCGATACGCTGCATCCGATCTTCGAGGGCCGCGGTTTCCGCTGGAGCGATCGTGCCAGCAACGAGAGCGATCGTTTCGAATACGGCCCCAGCGATGAGGGCGAGGCCGCCTCCAACTGGCGCCGCTCGATCTTCTTCCACATGCTCGAAAACGGCCATGACGAGCTGCAGATCGATCTGCATGCGCCGGGTATCGTCGATCGTTTCTCGATGGTGAGCGCATTGCAGGAAGACGGCCATCGCCACGGCGCGGTGTTCGTGCACAAATTCGGCGAGAACGGCAGTCTGGGGCAGATGGACTGCCTGTACTCCTATTGGGCGACTCGCCACGAGGGTGGTTTCACCGAGCGTCAGATCGCAGCACTGCGCGAACTCGTGCCGGTGCTCGGCCTTGCCATCAAATCGGCGGCGCAGGTGGAGATTGCACGCACCCTCGGCCGCGTCTATCTCGGCCGCGACGCTTCCGAACAGGTTCTGCGCGGCAAGATCGCGCGCGGCATCACCGAGCGCATCAAGGCGGTGCTGTGGTTCTCCGACCTGCGCAATTCCACCGGCATTACCGAGGCCATCGGTCCCGACGAGATCATTCCGTTCCTCAACGATTATGCCGAAGCGTCCATCGCGGCGATCCACGATTGCGGCGGCGATGTGCTGAAGCTGATCGGCGACGGCATCCTGGCCATGTTCGTGGCCGACGACATGGTCAAGGCCAAGCGCAATGCGCTGCGTGCCGAACACGGCTTCCGTCGGAATCTCGCAGTGCTGAATGCCCGCCGCGTCGACGAAGCGCGGCCGGTCACGACGGCCTATGTCGGCCTGCATGTGGGCGAGGTGTTCTACGGAAATATCGGGAGCGACGAGCGGCTCGATTTCACCGTGGTCGGCCCGGCGGTCAACGAAGTCAGCCGCATTGCTTCCATGTGCAGCTCGGTCGATCGTTCGCTGCTGACCTCAACCGCATTCCAGTCCGGGCTCGACAGCGCGGGCCGCAAATACCTCGTCTCTACCGGCCGCTATGCACTGCGCGGCATCGGCCACGCGCAGGATCTCTACACGCTCGATCCGCAGATTGCGCAGGATGAGGTTGCGCGCGGGGGATATGAGCGTTATCTCGGGCGATAAAGAGCGCACCGGATTCAGTGCTGATCAAACATCTAGGCTCTTTTCCGCTTCGGTGCGTCAGGCGCGTCGAAGCGAATTTTGCCGCGGCTGATGCGCGCTTTCAGCATGTCGTTGATCCGCGTCTGCCAGCCCGGCCCGGTCGCGCGCAGGGCGTCGACCACCACGCCGTCGAGCCTGATTTTCACCGGCACCTTCGGATTTTCAACGCGAGGCCGGCCGACCTTGTTTCGGAACTGCGCGAGCAGTTCGGGAGGCAGTACTTCGGCGGCAGGCTTGGCCCTGGCGAAGTCTTCGGCTGTCCATTCGGGATTCTCGTCATGGATCTCTGGATCGAACTTAGGTTTCTTTGACATATTTTCTCATTTCCTTTGCGTGGGCTCGGCGCAGGCTGATCGGTCGCATTTCGCCTTCACGAAAGGTGAGGACCGGACAGTAGGTGAGGTTCTCGATATGGCCCCTCGCCCGATAGCGAGTTTCGCCATAGTCGAAACGATCATCGACAAGCACGGCTGCCTCGACAAAGTCGGATACCCGATCCAGCGAGATCGTGTGCTTGGCGAGGTTCTTCGCGTCCTTGTTCGGATCGAATGACTTGGCCATGCTCCAGCGTACACCCAAAAATATAATGCATGATAATTGGGTGTACAAAAATAATTGTGGTCGGCTCCGGTCTTCAGTTCGCGAAAGTCGATCCAGGCCAGATGCTTTTGCAAATGAGTTGCAAGTATCGCGGTTTTTGCCCATCCTGCTGACATGGATGCCAAATCGCCTGTCATAGCTGCCGAGTCAGCGCATTCCGGCCCACCCGCCGCCGATCAGCCCGGCTGGCGCACGCGCGGCGGCGATCCGTCGCTGGCGGGGATGTTCGGGTCGGTCCAAATCGTGCGGAACGGCTCGTTCTGGCGCAAGCTGCTGGCTTTTCTCGGGCCGGGCTATCTCGTGGCCGTCGGCTATATGGACCCCGGCAACTGGGCGACCTCGCTCGCCGGCGGCGCGAAATTCGGCTACGCGCTGCTGACGGTGGCGCTGGTGTCCAACCTGATGGCCATCGTGCTGCAGTCGCTGTGCGCGCGACTCGGCGTCGGCGCGGGCAGGGATCTCGCGCAGGCGTGCCGCGACAGCTATCCGAAGCCGGTGGCGTGGCTGCTGTGGCTGTCGGCCGAGATCGCCATCACCGCCACCGACCTTGCCGAAGTCATCGGCACCGCCATCGGCCTCAATCTCCTGTTCGGCATCCCGCTTGAGATCGGTGTCATCGTCACCGCGCTCGACGTGTTCCTGATCCTGGCGTTGCAGGCGTTCGGCTTCCGCTGGATCGAAGCCTTCGTCGTCGCATTGCTCGGCGTCATCGCCGCCTGCTTCGCGATCCAGATCGCCATGGCCGATCCCGATTGGGGGCAGGTGATCCGCGGCTTCGCGCCGACCGCCGAGATCGTTGCCAACAAGGAGATGCTGTTCCTCGCGCTCGGCATTCTCGGCGCGACGGTGATGCCGCATAATCTCTATCTGCATTCCGGGTTGGTACAGACCCGCGGTTACGGATCAAGCATTGCGGAGCGGAAAGAGGCGATCAAGCTCTCGACCATCGATTCCACCATCGCGCTGTGTCTGGCGCTGACCATCAACGCCTCGATCCTGATCCTCGCCGCTGCCGCTTTCCACAAGTCCGGCAGGACCGATGTCGCCGAACTCGGTCAGGCGCATGCGTTCCTTGCGCCGCTGCTCGGTTCCGGACTGGCGCCGACGCTGTTCGCCGTGGCGCTGCTCTGCTGCGGCCTGAATTCGACGATCACCGCGACTCTGTCGGGCCAGATCGTGATGGAGGGCTTTCTGCATCTGCGCATGCCGCCCTGGCTGCGCCGCTTGATCACGCGCATGATCGCCATCGTGCCGGCTGTCGCGGTGACGATCTGGTATGGCGAGAAAGGGACCGGCCAGCTCCTGATCCTCAGTCAGGTGGTGCTGAGCCTGCAACTGCCGTTCGCGGTGGTGCCGCTGGTGCTGTTCACGGCGAGCCGCAGCAAGATGGGTCCGTTCACCGCACCGCGCTGGATCACCGCCCTTGCGGCAATCACCGCGGCGATCATCATCGCACTGAACGTGAAGCTGGTGGTGGATTTTTTTGCGGGGTGATCACTCCGCCCCTCATGGTGAGGAACGGAGAGTGTCGGATGAGGCGGAGCTACGCCTCCGGCTCACCCGCCATCTTGCCCGACGCATCCACGCGCAGCCAGCCTGACGGGGCGAGGCGCTGCTGCGGCAGGTAGCGGGCCTTGTAGTCCATCTTCTTCGAGCCCTCGATCCAGTAGCCGAGATAGACGTAGGGCAGGCCCATCTTTTTCGCGCGGTCGATATGGTCGAGGATCATAAAGGTGCCGAGCGAGCGGCTGTCCTCGCCGGGCTCGAAGAACGAATAGACCATCGACAGACCGTCGCTCAGGACGTCGGTGAGCGCGACCGCGAGCAGGTCCTCGCCGCGGCCGGTGATGCCGCTGTCGGGGCCGCGGCGGCGATACTCGATGATGCGGGTCTCGACATGCGAGTCCTCCACCATCATCGCATAGTCGAGCACGGTCATGTCCGCCATGCCGCCCATGCGGTGTCGCTGGTCGAGATAGGCGCGGAACACGGAATACTGCTCCGAGGTCGGCACCGGTCCGCGCGGCTCGCCGATCAGGTCCGCATTGCGGGCGAGCACCTTGCGGAAATTGCGCGAGGGCTGGAACTCATCGGCGACGACGCGCACCGAGACGCAGGCGCGGCACTGGTCGCAGGCCGGGCGATAGGCGATCGACTGGCTGCGGCGGAAGCCGCCATGGGTCAGAAGGTCGTTGAGGTCGCCGGCCTTGTCGCCCACCAGATGGGTGAAAACCTTGCGCTCCTGCTGCTCCGGCAAATACGGGCAGGGTGACGGTGCCGTCAGATAAAATTGCGGAGTGTCACGAGAGTGCTGGGTCACGGATGGTCGTCGGGCTCCGAAGCAAGTTGACAGAGCATCGCCCCGACCGGGCTGACGGTCAATGAATTTGGATGATCTTCTGTGTCCCGGACGCGGTGCGGCATGCAATGCCGCTCCGCAGAGCCGGGACCGCAAAAGGCTCCGGCGTTGTTTGGTACGGCCCCGGCTCTGCGAAGCGATACTTCGCATCGCATCGCGCCCGGGGCACGTTTCAGCTTGCATATCCGACGCGGGCCACCGAGGCATTCACTACCACGGTTCCCAATACGAGATCATGCAGCAACTGGCGGCGGTCGTTGAGCAGGCCGACGATCAGCACCAGTGGCGTCAGCAGCGACACCGAGGTCCAGAACAGCACCGCATGGGCGGCGCCGAGTACGAAATAGCCGGGTTCGCCGGAGAAGGTCCGCATCTGTAGATCCATCATCCGCATGCCCCAGGTGGCGGAATGCGGTCCGCCCAGCGACATGCCGTAATAGACGATCGGCCAGACCACGGTGGCCGGCGAAAGCAGCCAGAACAGGCCCCAGCCGAGACCGAAGGTGACGAGGCCGAACATCGCAATAAAGATCACCGCCAGTATCAGCGGGATCGACATCACCACGAGATCGATCAGGAACGCGGCTGCGCGTCGGGCCAGGACGCCGTAGAACAGGTCAGGCTGGGCATATGGATCGAACGCATGGCCGCGCGGCGGCGTGCCGTTGCTGCGCCATGTATCTCCCTGCTGGCTGCCGTAACGCGAACCGGTATCGGACATGGATGCACCCCTCCGTTGGCATCATCACGCGGGGTCACATGGCGATGACGGGGGACGGGTGCAAGGGTGGCAGTGATGCCACCACACTCGTCATTCCGGGTTCGCGTCCGGCTTGCGCCGGCCGCGCCCCGGAATGACGGTGAAGGGTCTATCGCCCCGCCTTGATCCGCTCCGCCGCTTCCGGGGCGAAATAGGTCAGCACGCCGTCGGCGCCCGCGCGCTTGAAGGCGACGAGGCTCTCCATGATCACGCGGTCGCGGTCGAGCCAGCCGTGGTTGATGGCGCCCATGATCATCGCGTATTCGCCGGACACCTGATAGGCGAAGGTCGGCACCGCGAAGGTGTCCTTCACGCGGCGGATGATGTCGAGATAGGGCATGCCCGGCTTCACCATCACCATGTCGGCGCCTTCGTTGAGGTCGAGTTCGACCTCGCGCAGGGCTTCGTCGGAATTCGCGCTGTCCATCTGGTAGGTGCGCTTGTCGCCGGTCAGCGCCTTGGCCGAGCCGATCGCGTCGCGGAACGGGCCGTAGAAGGCCGAGGCGTATTTGGCCGCATAGGCCATGATCTGCACGTCCATGAAGCCGGCTTCGTCCAGCGCCTCGCGGATGGCGCCGACGCGGCCGTCCATCATGTCGGAGGGGGCGATCACGTCGCAGCCGGCTTCGGCCTGCACCAGTGCCTGGCGCACCAGCACGGCGACGGTTTCGTCGTTGAGGATCCGGCCGCCCTGAATCAGGCCGTCATGACCGTGGCTGGTATAGGGGTCCAGCGCGACGTCGCAGAGGATGCCGAGATCGGGGAATTCCTTCTTGATGGCGCGTACCGACTGGCAGACGAGGTTGTCGGCGTTCCAGGCTTCGGAACCGGTCTCGTCGCGCAGGGACGGATCGGTATAGGGGAACAGGGCGATGCAGGGGATATCGAGCTTCACCGCGCGTTCCGCATCGCGCACCGCCTGATCGACGCTCAGCCGCTCGACACCGGGCATCGAAGCGATCGGCGCGCGCACGTTGTCGCCGGCGATCACGAACAGCGGCCAGATCAGGTCGTCGGTGGTGACGGTGTTTTCGCGCACCAGGCGCCGCGCCCATTCGCTCTTGCGGTTGCGGCGGGGGCGGGTGGTGAGACCGAGGGACGGGGCGTCATAGACGGACGAGCGGGGCGCATGATCGCGCAATTCGATGGGTCGCCCGAACTTGATCGCCATATTCCCGTCTCCTGGACCTCTCGCCACCTGATATGCAGCGCTTGTAACCTGACCTATGTTTTGGACTTATTCCAAGTCTAGCAGTTCCGCGCGTTCGCGTCACCGCGGTCCTGTGCATGACGGATACCCCTGCGCATTGATTTCGCAGGCCTGCCGGGCCACAAAGTCTCACGAATCGGCGGAGTGCCTTGTGTTCCATCTCAACAGCCCCACGGCCCCTGTCTGACCATGTCTGAGAAAATGCCGCGCGAGCCGGCGTCGCGGGATCATGCCATGTCGGTGGCTGCGATCTCGTCGGAGCGCACCGACAGCGACGAGAATGTCTGGACGCGCCGCCTGGTGCTGTTCCTGCGCATCATGGCTGTCGTCGCGATGCTGCAGGGGCTCTACCACTGGGCTCAGGTGACGGGTTTCGTCGGCACCCAGGACGACGCTTTCGAGGTTCAGAGCACGGCCTGGCAGAGCGCCACCATCTATTTCGCCGTGATCGAATTGGTCGGCGCCGTCGGTCTCTGGCTGGCGACGCCGTGGGGGGCCGTGGTGTGGCTCACCACTGTCGTCTCCCTCGGGGTCATCGAACTGATGTTTCCGACCATCTATGGCGGTAACCTGATCATCGTTGGTATCCAGGCAGCGTTTCTCGTCGCCTATCTCGCGCTGGCATGGATGGCGGCGCGCGAGCGTCCGCCATAGAGGTTCTGGAACCCGGATTGCGCCGTGCGTCGTTCCGGTTACGATGGCGCGCGAAGACCGCAAAGAACGGTCGCGCATCAATGGGAGAGAACTGTGGACCAGCTTCATTCCGGCGGCACCGTCGGCAACATTCTCGTCAATGCCATCGCCCGCTACGCCGACCAGCCCGCCATCGCGGATGGTGCAGTCCGCTGGACCTATCGCGAATATGGCGACGTGGTCGCGCGCTTCATCGGCCTGTTTCGCAGCATCGACCTGAAGAAGGGCAACGCGCTGTCGGTGCTCTCAAGCAACCGCGCCGAGACCTGGGCCGCCATCTCCGCTGCCGCCATCATGGGCCTGCGCTATACGCCGCTGCATCCGATGGCCGCCGAGGACGATCACGCCTTCATCATGGAGGATGCCGAGATCGACATGCTGATCGTCGAGGCGGGCAAGTTCGCGGAACGCGGCCGCGCGCTGCAGGCGCGTGTCGCCGGTCTCAAGCATCTCTATACGTTCGGCCCTGTGGAAGGCCTGCGCGATCTTCTGGCCGAACTGCCGGGTATCGCGCCAGCGCCGCTGGTCGATGAGGGGAGTGTCGCCGACCTCTGCTGGCTCGCCTATACCGGCGGCACCACCGGCCGTTCCAAGGGCGTGATGCTGCCGCATCGCGCGATCGTCGCGATGTCGCTCGCGATCGTCGCGGATTGGGACTGGCCCGCCGATATCCGCTATCTCGCCTCGACCCCGATCAGCCACGCCGCCGGCATCACCATCTTCCCGGTGATGCTGCGCGGCGGGTTCGTGCGTCTGGTGCCGGGATTTGACGCCGAGAATTATCTGCGCGTGGTGCAGGAGGAGAAGATCACCGCGACTTTCCTGGTGCCGACGTTGATCTACGCGCTGATCGATGCGGAGGCGCTGCGCCAAAAATACGACACCTCGTCGCTCGGCATGATCGTCTACGGTGCCGCGCCGATGTCGCCGGATCGCCTGCGCGAAGGCGTGCGCATCTTCGGTAATGTGTTCGTGCAGCTCTACGGCCAGACCGAAGCGCCGCAGATCATCACCACGATGCGCAAGATCGATCACGACGACAGCAAGCCCGGTCGTCTCGGCTCCTGCGGCCGCGCCAATCCGATGGTCGATGTCAGGCTGTTCGACGGTGAGATGCGCGAAGTCGCGACGGGGGAGCCCGGCGAAATCTGCGTGCGCGGGTCGCTGGTGATGGACGGCTACTGGAAACGGCCCGAGGCGACTGAGGAAGCATTGCGCGGTGGCTGGCTGCATACCGGCGACGTCGCGGTGAAAGACAGCGACGGTTTCTTCTATATCGTCGACCGCACCAAGGACATGATCATCTCCGGCGGCTTCAACATCTATCCGCGCGAGGTCGAGGACGCATTGATGTCGCATCAGGCCGTTGCGTCAGCAGCCGTGATCGGCATTCCTGACGAGAAGTGGGGCGAGGCGGTAAAAGCGTTCGTCGTCCTGAAAGCCGGCGCCAACAATTCGGCCGAGGAATTACAAGCGCATGTGAAGGACAGGCGCGGCGCACCGTGGTCGCCGAAGACGATCGATTTCGTCGCGGAGATTCCCGTCACCGGCCTCGGCAAGATCGATCGCAAGGCATTGCGCGCGCCTTATTGGGAAGGCCGCACGCGCGGCGTGGCGTGATCGACACGCGTCATTCCCTTCAAATTCTCGGAAATTTATCTCCGTTAACTCCGGTAAGACTCTGGTGACCCTAACGGGGCGGTGAGGAATCTTACCGCGATCTTTCGCATTTGAACGGTCCTGTCCCGCATCAGAACAGGGCGGCGAACAAGCTGCGAACATCAGTGCTTCAGAGTGAATCAAAAGCTGCAAAAAGCCCTGTTTTTGCAGGCTTAATCGACGATTCACTCTCGCAAATTCATGTTCTCTTTATCGTCTTTTTTAGGCGGTTCTTCAAAGCCGCCGCTTAAGTTGGCCCTATCAGGCGGGACACAAGTTTCGTCGAATAAGTCGATAAAAACGACAACAGGGGTAGTGTCATGATGAAGTCCGTTGCGACGGTGGAAAGCGTTGATCTCGTTCCCGGCCAGGCTCCGGTTCAGCCGCTTTATCTCGAAGCTCTGACGCTGGTGGAACGGCTGCATCGCCGCCTGCTCGACGTCATCAAGGACGAGTTCGACCGTCGCGGCCGTGCCGACATCAATTCGGTGCAGGCGCTGCTGCTCTACAACATCGGCGACAAGGAATTGACCGCCGGCGAACTGCGCACCCGCGGCTACTATCTCGGCTCCAACGTTTCCTACAATCTGAAGAAGCTGGTCGAACTCGGCTTCCTCGACCATCAGCGCTCCCGCGTTGATCGCCGCTCGGTGCGTATCCGCCTGACCGCGCAGGGCCAGGAAGTCCGCCACATCGTCGAGGCGCTGTACGCCAAGCATGTGAAGACGGTGGAGCAGGTCGGCGGTATTTCCAACGAGGAATTCGCGACCCTCAACAAGTCGCTGCATCGTCTGGAGCGCTTCTGGACCGACCAGATCCTGTATCGCCTGTGAGCATTTGAGAATTCCGAACCTCCGGATCGGACACTGTCGCTGACGGAAGTTGCTCTCCGAAAGCCCGCCGAAATGCACGCAAGATGCATGCGGCTCCGACGACGACAAAAGGCGCCCGCAACGGGCGCCTTTTTCTTTTTTCCTTGCGATGCACTGTCGTTGCCCGACTTGATCGGGCAACCCAGTAAACGATGACCTTTCGGGTATCATCAGCGTCTGCGTCTACTGGATCACCCGCTTTCGCAGGTGATGACAGATTGAGTGGGGCGGGCAAAAACCGGATTGAGAGCGGCCGTGCATCGGTTCCGCTCGCGCCCTGCGCCTTTTTCTTTGCCCGCTCGTGACGCCTTCCAGCCCCATTTCGGAAATAGCTTTTCCGTGATGGAACCGGGGTGTGCCCCCCGGCTTGTTCATCAGGATTTCGGTTTCATTTCTGCTGTCAAAAAGGGGACGACGACGCATGCAGATTGCCATCGATCGCATCATGCAAACCTACAACCTCATGGCCAACCGGGCCGAGGGTGTGAGCGAGGAAGCGCGCAACAAGGTAACCGGCTATGTGCAGTCGCTGTTCGACGGCGGCGAGACCGACATGCATCGTCTGACCGTATGCGGCCTGACTTATTTGCGTGAACTCGATGGCAGCAACGATCCGGTGAAGGCGGGATATACCGGACTGTAAGCGTTGCGGGAGTTGTTGAGCCGGCCGTGCGGATAAGCCGCGCAGCCGGTTTTTTTTGTGGAAGGATTGTTCCCTTATTGTTCCTGGCACGGTTCCCGCGCGCGCCATTGCTCTAAATCTTGTCCCGCCATGGCAAATCCTTGGACCTACCGGCCAGATATGGTATCTGGCCGCAGTTTCCTGACCGTCCCCAAAGACCGCTCGCTGACCTGCCTGTCAGGCTGCGGCGGTGGAGAGATTCCCCGATGACCAGTTCGGCCCAAAACGCCTCGTTCTTCTCCGCCTCGCTCGCCAAGGCCGATCCGGAAATCGCCGATGCGATCCGGGGGGAACTCGGTCGCCAGCGTCATGAGATCGAGCTGATCGCGTCGGAGAACATCGTCAGCCGCGCCGTGCTGGAAGCACAGGGCTCGGTGATGACCAACAAATATGCCGAGGGCTATCCCGGCGCGCGCTACTACGGCGGCTGCGAATTCGTCGATGTCGCCGAGACGCTGGCCATCGAGCGTGCCAAGAAGCTGTTCGGTGCTGATTTCGCCAATGTGCAGCCGAATTCGGGCAGCCAGATGAACCAGGCGGTGTTCCTGGCGCTGTTGCAGCCGGGCGATACCTTCATGGGCCTCGACCTCGCGGCCGGCGGCCATCTCACCCACGGCTCACCGGTCAACATGTCCGGCAAGTGGTTCAAGCCAGCGCACTATACCGTGCGCCAGGACGACCAGTTGCTCGACATGGACGCTATCGCCAGGCAGGCGGAGGAGGTGAAGCCGAAGCTGATCATCGCCGGCGGTTCGGCCTATTCGCGCGCCTGGGATTTCAAGCGCTTCCGTGAGATCGCCGACAGCGTCGGCGCCTATCTGATGGTGGACATGGCGCATTTCGCCGGCCTGGTGGCTGGCGGCGTGCATGAATCGCCGGTCCCGCATGCGCATGTCACCACCACCACCACGCACAAGTCGCTGCGCGGCCCGCGCGGCGGCCTGATCCTCACCAATGACGAGGCGCTGCACAAGAAGCTGAATTCAGCGATCTTCCCGGGCCTGCAGGGCGGTCCGCTGATGCATGTCATCGCGGCCAAGGCCGTTGCTTTCAAGGAAGCGCTGCAACCGGAGTTCAGAACCTACGCGGCGAATGTCGTCGCCAATGCCAAGGCGCTTGCCGAAACGCTGCGCGCGCAGGGCTTCGACATCGTTTCCGGCGGCACCGACAATCACCTGATGCTGGTGGACCTGCGGCCGAAGGGCCTGAAGGGCAATGTGTCGGAGAAGGCGCTCGTCCGTGCCGGCCTGACCTGCAACAAGAACGGCGTGCCGTTCGACCCCGAAAAGCCGTGGATCACCTCGGGCATTCGTCTCGGCACCCCCGCCGCGACCACGCGCGGTTTCGGCAGCGCCGAATTCACGCAGGCCGGCGAGCTGATCGCCGAAGTGCTGAGCGCGGTCGCGCAGTCCGGTGACGGCGCCGCGCCGCTGGTCGAAGCCGCCGTGAAGGAGAAGGTGCGGGCGCTGACGGATCGTTTTCCGATCTATCAGTAAGGAAAGTCATTGTTGTCGTCATTGCGAGGAGCCTTGACGAATTGGCGAAGCCAATTCTCAGGGCTCGCAATGACGGAGGATAGGTTCTGATGCGCTGCCCGAACTGCAACAGTCTCGATACGCAGGTGAAGGACTCGCGGCCCACCGAGGATTCCTCGGTGATCCGCCGGCGGCGTGTGTGCATCGCCTGCAATTTCCGCTTCACCACCTTCGAGCGCGTGCAGCTGCGCGAACTGACGGTGATCAAGCGTAACGGCCGCCGCGTGCCGTTCGACCGTGACAAGCTGGTGCGCTCGCTGCAGATTTCGCTGCGCAAGCGTCCGGTGGACACCGAGCGTATCGAGACGCTGGTGTCGACCATCGTGCGCGAACTGGAAAGCGGCGGCGAGGCGGAGATTTCATCCGAGGCGATCGGCGAGATCGTCATGGAGCATCTGCGCACCCTCGACGACGTCGCCTATGTGCGCTTCGCCTCGGTCTATCGCGATTTTCGCGAGGCGAAGGATTTCCAGGCGCTGCTCGGTGAACTGCGCACCGATGACATGAGTCCGGACGACGATGGGCGGCCGGCGGCCGTGCGCAAATGATCTTCCGCATTCTGGAAGATCAGCATCGCGAGAAACTCGCTGCGGCCAAAGCGGACGATCTCCGCTATATGCAACTCGCATTGACGCTCGGCCGGCGCGGGCAGGGACGCACTTGGCCCAATCCCGCGGTCGGCGCGGTGGTGGTGAAGGATGGCGTGATCGTCGGCCGCGGCTGGACTCAGCCCGGCGGGCGTCCGCATGCCGAGCCGGTGGCATTGGCGCAGGCGGGTGCCGCAGCAAAGGGCGCCACGCTTTATGTCACCCTTGAACCGTGCTCGCATGTCGGCAAGTCGCCGCCCTGTGCCGATGCGATTATCGCAGCCGGTATCGCGCGCGTCGTCGCGGCGATCGAGGATCCCAATCCCGACGTGGCGGGGCAGGGCCATGCGCGGCTGCGGGCCGCCGGCATCAAGGTCGATGTCGGCCTGTGTGCCGAGGAGGCCGCGAGCGATCATTCCGGGCATTTCCGCCGCATCCGCGACGGGCGCCCGCATGTGGTGTTGAAACTCGCGGTGTCGCCGGACGGCAAGATCGCCGCCGCCGGCCGCAAGCCGGTCGCGGTGACCGGCGAGCGCGTTCGTTCGCGCGTGCACCTGCTTCGCGCGCAATGCGATGCGGTACTGGTCGGTATCGGCACCGTGCTTGCGGACGATCCCGAACTGACATGCCGCCTGCCGGGCATGGCGAAGCGTTCGCCGGTGCGTGTGGTGCTGGACCGCGCGCTGCGCATCTCCGGTAGCAGCAAGCTGGTGCATTCCGCCCGCACCACGCCGCTCTGGGTGATGACGTCGGCGCTCGCCGAAGCGCCGGCGGCGATGGCGCTCGGTGCCGCCGGTGCGCAGGTGCTGCGCGTGCCGGCCACCGTATCGCCGCCGGGGCTGGAATTGCCGGCGGTGCTGCATAGCTTGGCGGAGAAGGGCATCACGAAGCTGCTGGTCGAGGGCGGGGCGAGGATCGCATCGTCTTTCGTGAGCGCCGGCCTTGTCGATGAAGTCTGGCTGTTCCGCGGACTGAACGAGATCGGCGCGGATGGCGTCAACGCGCTGGACGCATTGCCGCTCGGCGCGATTACCGGCTCGCCGGACTTCAAAGCGCGTGGTAGCGAGACGATCGAGAACGACACGCTGATGATTTATGAGCGAACCACCTAACTCCGTCCCCTCATGGTGAGGAGGCGCAACTTGTCCGCCGTAGCTCGGAGAGCGAAGGCGGAAGCGCCGTCTCGAACCATGAGATGGGTGGGCTCGGAGTTTGCGGCCATCCCCAGCGAATGGCTCTGCCATTCGCAAGGAGACGCCGCTTCGCGGCTCCTCAGGATGAGGGCGGCGTGGGATGAGAAATAAAGAAAGAGACATTCATGTTCACGGGCATTGTCACCGATATCGGCGAGATCGAAAGCCTGACGCCCGTGGCGCAGGGGCAGTTGCACCGGCTGCGCATTCGCTGCGATTACGATCAGGCCACCATCGCGGACGGCGCCTCGATCGCCAACAATGGCGTCTGCCTCACGGTGGTCGCCTCGGGTACGGCGGGCGGCAAGACGTGGTTCGACGTCGATGCCGCCGCGGAGACGCTGGCGCTGACCACGGCGAAGCACTGGCAGGTGGGCACCAAGCTTAACCTGGAGCGCGCGCTGAAGATCGGCGACGAGCTCGGCGGCCATATCGTCGCCGGCCATGTTGACGGGATCGCCACCATCGTATCGCGCGACAACCTGCCGGACATGGCGCGGATCACGTTCCGCACCACCCGCGAACTGGCGAAGTTCATTGCCGTCAAGGGCTCGATCACGCTGGATGGCGTGTCGCTGACGGTGAACACGGTGTCGGATGTGGAGTTCGCGGTGCTGATCATCCCGCACACATTGAGCGTCACCACGCTCGGGACAAGCTGGCAGGCCGGCAGCGAGGTCAATATCGAGGTCGACCTGATGGCCCGCTACGCGGCGCGGCTGACGGAGATGGCCTGAGGTTTTGTAGCCCGGGTGGAGCGCAGCGCAACCCGGGGGCTGCCGTTTCAATTGCCACAACATCCCCGGATTTCGCTGCGCTCCATCCGGGCTACGAGGATAGCGCTTTGCCGCTTGGCTTCCTCCGTTATGCCGACTAAAACCACGCGTCTTGTTGACTTACACCATCGTTGGTGTTTGCCAACATATTGAACGGATTGAGAGATCGATGGCCGACCCGCGACGTGCAGAGTTGAAGGACCAGACCGACATCACCGGCGCCCGGGCGCTGATCGTCGAGGCGCGGTTCTATGACGATATTCAGGACGCTCTGCTGGAGGGCGCGCTGGCCGAGCTGAAGGCCGCGGGCGTCAGCCATGACATTCTGACGGTGCCCGGCGCGCTGGAGATTCCGGCGGCGGTCGCCATCGCCGTCGAAGCGGCGGCGAAGAACGGCAAGCCCTACGATTGCGCGGTGGCGCTCGGCTGCGTGGTGCGCGGCGATACCATCCATTTCGAGATCGTCTCGATGGAGTCCTCGCGCGCACTGATGGATTACGCGGTGAAGGAGCGGTTCCCGCTCGGCAACGGCATCATCACCGTCAATACCGACGAACAAGCCTGGGCGCGTGCCAGGGCGTCGGAGCTGAACAAGGGCGGCGATGCCGCACGCGCGGCTCTCGCGATGCTGCGCATCAAGCGTCGGCTGGCGAAGGCGTAAGCGATGGCCGAGTTGAAGAAACCGGTCCCCAAAGGCGACCGCAAGGCCAACCGGCGCGGCGCGGCGCGGCTCGCTGCCGTGCAGGCGCTGTACCAGATGGATGTCGGCGGCACCGGCATCAACGAGGTGCTGGCCGAGTTCGAGAGCTTCTGGATCGGCAACGAAGTCGAGGGCGAGCAGTATCTGCCGGCCGAGGGCGCGTTTTTCCGCGATGTCGTGTCCGGCGTGCTGCGCGACCAGAAGCAGCTCGATCCGCTGATCGACGATGCGCTCCAGCGCGGCTGGCCGCTGGCCCGCGTCGAGGCGATTTTGCGCGCGGTGATGCGCGCGGGGGCTTATGAGTTGCAGCACCGCAAGGACATCCCCGGCCGCGTGGTCGTGTCGGAATATGTCGATGTCGCCCATGCTTTCGTCGAGCGCGACGAGACCGGGATGGTGAATGCGGTGCTGGACCAGATCGGGCGACAGTTTCGGCCGGATGAGTTCACGGGGCGATAGTTCTCCGCCCTCATCCTGAGGTGCTCGCCTGAAGGGCGAGCCTCGAAGGATGGCGGCAAACGCCGGAGTCGTTAGCGCATCCTTCGAGGCTCGCAAGAGCTCGCACCTCCAGCCCAAACGTAATTGCGTTTGGGCGGGAATGAGGGGCGAGTGCGTGGCGGTTTTTGAAAAGAGGGCTATCGTGGCATCCGGCGAAGATTCCCTGATCGCGCGCTATTTCGCGCCGCTCGCCACCGATCCAGGCGCGTTCGGTCTGCGCGATGATGCGGCGGTGCTGAAGGCCGCGGGCGAGGATGTGGTCGTCAACACCGATGCGATCGTCGAAGGCATGCATTTCCTTCCCGATGATCCCGCCGACACCATTGCCCGCAAGGCGCTGCGCACCAATCTTTCCGACCTCGCCGCCAAGGGCGCGGAGCCGGCCGGCTTCGTGCTGACGCTGGCGCTGCGGACGCAGGACGGCGCGTGGCTGTCCGAATTCGCCCGCGGGCTTGGCGAGGACATCGCGGCCTATGGCTGCCCGCTGCTCGGCGGCGATACGGTATCCACGCCGGGGCCGCTGATGATCTCCGTGACTGCCTTCGGCCGCGTGCCGGACGGCCGGATCGTGCGCCGCGCGGGCGCGCAAGCCGGCGACCGGATCGTGGTCACCGGGACGATCGGCGACGCGGCGCTGGGGCTCGCCGTGCTGCAGAACCGGCTGACTGTCGAGAATGCCGATGCGCTCGTCGGCCGTTACCGCGTGCCGCAGCCGCGCACGGCGCTCGCGCGTGCGGTGCGGGATCATGCGGCGGCATCGATGGACGTGTCGGACGGGCTGGCCGGTGATCTTGCCAAGCTGTGCGACGTGTCCGGCGTCTCGGCGGTGATCGAAGCTGCCAACATACCGCTCTCCCGGCCGGTACGGGCGCTGCTGGATGCCGGCGCCATCGGTATCGAAACGCTGGTGGCCGGCGGCGACGACTATGAAATTCTCTGCACGATGCCGGAAGCGCGTCTGCCGTCCTTCATGGCGCAGGCAGCGCAGGCCGGTGTTCCCGCCGCCGTGATCGGTGCGGTCGTCGCGGGCAAGGCGCCGCCGCGCTTTGTCGATACCGCGGGCCGCGCGATCGCATTGAAGCGGCACTCCTACAGTCATTTTTAGGTACTGCGGCAACGCGATTGGCCGTAACGACATCCCTTCTAAAATCAGCGAACTCCCCATCCGCTGCCGTTGCACGCCGATACCGATTTTGTCATGCTCGCATGACGAGAGGCCGTCCTCACGTATCTGGACAGGCTTCCGATCAAATGCGCCAACACAACAAGGCGCCGGGCAGGAAGGACTGAGGCAGATTCCATGACAGCATTGTGGGTGATCGTGCTCTGCGGGGCATTGTCGATCGTGTACGCGATCTGGGCGACGGGTTCGGTGTTGAAGGCGGATGCCGGAAATGCGCGAATGCAGGAAATCGCAAGTGCGGTGCGTGAAGGCGCGCAGGCTTACTTGCGGCGGCAATATCTCACCATCGGCATCGTCGGCGTCGTGATCTTCGTGCTGCTGGCGTACTTTCTCGGCACGCTCGTCGCTGTCGGCTTCCTGATCGGTGCGGTGTTGTCGGGCGCCGCCGGCTTCATCGGCATGAACGTGTCGGTGCGCGCCAATGTCCGCACCGCACAGGCGGCGACCAGCTCCCTGGCCGGCGGGCTCGAACTGGCGTTCAAGGCCGGCGCGATCACCGGACTTCTGGTGGCCGGTCTCGCGCTGCTCGGCGTGACGCTGTACTTCATCTATCTCACCCACGGGCTTGGTCTCGCCGCCAACAGCCGCACGGTCATCGATGCGCTGGTGGCGCTCGGCTTCGGCGCGTCGCTGATCTCGATCTTCGCCCGTCTCGGCGGCGGCATCTTCACCAAGGGCGCCGATGTCGGCGGCGATCTCGTCGGCAAGGTGGAAGCCGGCATTCCCGAGGACGATCCGCGCAACCCGGCGACCATCGCCGACAATGTCGGCGACAATGTCGGCGACTGCGCCGGCATGGCCGCCGACCTGTTCGAGACCTATGCGGTGACCGCGGTGGCCACCATGGTGCTCGCGGCGATCTTCTTCGCCTCGTCGCCGCTCCTGGTGAACATGATGACCTTGCCGCTCGCCATCGGCGGCATCTGCATCATCACCTCGATCATCGGCACCTTCTTTGTGAAACTCGGCGCGAGCCAGTCGATCATGGGGGCGCTCTACAAGGGTTTGATCGCCACCGGCGTGCTGTCGCTGTTCGGTCTGGGTTTTGCGATCAACTGGCTGGTCGGCTTCGGCGCGCTGGACGGCGTGACCTATACCGGCATGGCGCTGTTCGAATGCGGCGTCGTCGGTCTGGTCGTCACTGGTCTGATCATCTGGATCACCGAATACTACACCGGCACCGACTATCGCCCGGTGAAGTCGATCGCGCAATCGTCGGTGACCGGCCATGGCACCAACGTCATCCAGGGTCTGGCTATTTCGATGGAGGCGACCGCCGGTCCCGCCATCGTCATCATCGCCGGCATTCTGGTCACCTACAGCCTGGCCGGCCTGTTCGGCATCGCCATCGCCACCACCACCATGCTGGCGCTGGCGGGCATGATCGTGGCGCTCGACGCCTTCGGCCCGGTCACCGACAATGCCGGCGGCATTGCCGAAATGGCGGGCTTGCCGAAGGAAGTGCGCAAAGCCACCGACGCGCTCGATGCGGTCGGCAACACCACCAAGGCCGTCACCAAGGGTTACGCGATCGGCTCCGCCGGTCTCGGCGCGCTGGTGCTGTTCGCGGCCTACAATCAGGATCTCAAGTTCTTCATCGGAGACGCTGCGCATCACGCTTACTTCCAGGGTGTGAACCCGGACTTCTCGCTGAACAACCCTTATGTCGTGGTCGGCCTGCTGTTCGGCGGCCTGCTGCCTTATCTGTTCGGCGCGATGGGCATGACGGCAGTGGGCCGTGCGGCCGGTGCCATCGTCGAGGAGGTGCGGCGCCAGTTCCGCGAGAAGCCGGGCATCATGCAGGGCACCGACAAGCCGGATTACGGCAAGGCCGTGGACCTGCTCACCAAGGCGGCGATCAAGGAAATGATCATTCCGTCGCTGCTTCCGGTGCTGTCGCCGATCGTGGTGTATTTCCTGATCTATGCCATCGCGGGCGGCGGCGCGGCCGGCAAGTCGGCGGCGTTCTCGGCGGTCGGCGCGATGCTGCTCGGCGTGATCGTGACGGGTCTGTTCGTCGCCATCTCCATGACCTCGGGCGGCGGCGCCTGGGACAACGCCAAGAAGTACATCGAGGACGGCCATTTCGGCGGCAAGGGCTCCGACGCGCATAAAGCGGCGGTGACCGGCGACACCGTCGGCGATCCCTACAAGGATACGGCCGGCCCCGCCGTGAACCCGATGATCAAGATCACCAACATCGTGGCGCTGCTGCTGCTGGCGATCCTGGCGCACTAGACGCTTGATGCGGCCAATGCGAAAATCCCGCGGCGGTCTGCCGCGGGATTTTTTCGACCTTCTGAAAGACGATGACGATGCGTAACTTCGCCCCTGGTCTGTTTTTTCTTGCCGTATTCACGGCACTCGCTGGCGCGGCGCCTGCCGTCGCGGCCGACAAATGCGCCATCGACGACGCCGCCGCCGCGAAGGCGGGCGGCTTCGCCAATGCGGTGACGGCCGCGGTCAAGGCTGAGTTCAGCTGCGAAGGCGCTTATCGGAAGCTCGAACTGTGCCAGCTCGGATCGAGCGGCGACGCTGCGCTGGCCGACATGGTGCTGGCGAAATGCGAGCCGCGCTTCCTGCCGAAGGCATCGGCGGCGACCAAGGCGGCCTACGACAAAGCGCGCGCCAAATGCAGCAAGATCGCCACCAAGGACGGCAGCCTCTATCAGGGGCAGGCGGCAGTTTGCATGGCCCGTACCGGGCGCGACTTTGCGCGGAAATACGGGACGCGCAATTGACGCGCAGCCGCGATTGATGCGGCGGCGCGGCTCCGTTATGCGATCGCGATCAGATCAATGGAGCCGACGATGTCTCTCTCATCCGCCAAGAACTACGCACTGCGCGCCGCCAAGTCGCAGGACCAGAAGGAAGCCACCGAGCTGCTGTCCAAGGCGATCATGGAATTGACGCTGGCGATCGAGGCGCAGGACGCCAGGATCAAGAAGATCAACAAAGGCGGGTGAGGGGTAGGATGGGGAGAGCGCAGGCGCGGGGTTCCGCAGAGTTTATCGGGCGTGCTGCGCGCGATCCGTTGGATCTTCGCAACGACGATGGAAAACACCCCTCCCGTGTCCCGGACGCGATGCGGCGCGAAGTGCCGCTTCGCTGAGCCGGGACCGTATCAAGCGCCGGCGTCCGGTACGGTCCCGGCTCTGCGGCGCACCACTACGTGATGCACCGCGTCCGGGACACGGTGAAAATCGCCCGACCTTTTATGGTTGTTACGAGCCGCCTGACGCCCGCATCACTTCACTTCCATCTGCAGGCCTTCCTTGTCGATGATGCCCTTGAACTTGACGGCCTCGGCTTCGACGAAGGCTTGATACTGCGCCGGCGTGCCGTAGT
>Ga0153956_1000743_pt1 | contig 33784 bp, 39 predicted proteins | sample TSFL040MetaG_FD_104704 | JGI IMG/M metagenome (GOLD analysis project Ga0153956, IMG submission 104704) | Attine ant fungus gardens microbial communities from Florida, USA - TSFL040 MetaG | ecosystem: Host-associated > Fungi > Mycelium > Unclassified | place: USA: Florida, Wekiwa Springs... | reverse complement strand
TCCGGACCGCTGCGTGCTGGTCGGCGCCTATGCGCTCGGCAAGGCGCAGCGTGTGATCGCCGAACTGCGCCGGCGCGGGCACGAAGCGCCGATCTACATCCACGGCGCGCTGCAGCGGCTGTGCGACCTCTATCGCGAACAGGGCGTCGATCTCGGCGAGCTGGTGCTGGTCGCGGCCACACCGAAGGCGGCGATGCAGGGCCATATCGTGATGTGCCCGCCGGGCGCGCTCAACGATCGCTGGTCGCGCCGCCTGCCCGATCCGATCACCGCGATGGCGTCAGGCTGGATGCGCGTGCGCCAGCGCGCGCGCCAGAAGCTGGTCGAGCTGCCGCTGATTCTCTCCGATCACGCCGATTGGGACGAGTTGACCGACACGATCACCGAGATCGCCCCGCGCGAAGTGTGGGTGACGCACGGCCGCGAGGAGGCGCTGATCCACTGGTGCATGACGCGCCAGATCAAGGCACGCGCGCTGGCGCTGGTCGGCTACGAAGACGAGGACGATTGATCGATCCGATCTGGATCGAAAGCGCACTGCGACCGGCACGCCACGGCGATATCGTCACGTATCCGGCGACTCCCGCGGCCGGTCGAGAGGTGCATATGGCCGATCTCCTGCATGCGGCGCGACCGACTTCGCAACGATCAACTGAAAACGCGCCGGCGCAGCGCGTCGCCACGCCCGCGGCGACGCATATGGACCACAGTCCGCGCGTGCGCGCGCTCGGCGCGCAGCAAGCGCTGCTCAATGCCGCCCCGATGCAATTCGGCGGTGGCGGCAAGAAGGGTGGCAAGGGCGGCAAGGGTGGGGGCAAGAAGGAACGCACGGAGGACGAACTGGTCCGCACCTTCGGCGCCTACGGATCGAGCCGGCATTCGGAAGCCGACATCCGCGCAGCGATCCAGAGCGCGACCAGCGGCGGCAAGCGGCTGGCCAAGGGACATCGCAGCGGCGGCAAGGGCGACGGGATGAATTCCGGTACGGTCAACACGATGGCCGTGATCAATGCCGAGCTGCGCAAGCAGACCGCGGCCAAGAAGCAGGCCAGGAAAAAGAAGCGCGGCAAGCGGGGCGGCGATTCGGACGATGAGGACATCGGCTTCGTTCCGCGCCATGACAAGGATCGCGATCCGCCATACGATGATCGGCACGATCGGAGCGGCAGGGGCGGCGGGGGGATCATGGTGTGATGCGCCGCGCCCGGCGAACCATGACCGACCGCTACGGCGCGATTGCGTCGGCCTGATAGGTCGTGATCCGCTCGGACGAGGCGGCATGTTCGCGCGCGGCGGCGAGGAAGGTCGCGGTGCCGGGCGTGGTGAAGTGCGTCCGCAGCGCGTCCATGTCGCTCCAGCGCTCGAAGAAGAACAGCCGCAGCGGCTCCTCCGCATCGACATGCACGGCGTGACTGATGCAGCCCGGCTCGGCGCGCGAGCGGTTGGTGTGATCGACGCAGGCCTGTTTCAACACCTCGAAGCTTTCGGGCTTCGCCGTGATGCTGCCGATAACGATGAGCATCCCTGTCTCCTCCTTCGCGGTGCACACGACACGCTGCGCGGCGCGTGGTAGCACGGCGCATGGCCGAAATCCTTCTGCCGCTGCCGTCGCGCGATTCCGACCCGACCGAGGTCGCGATCAGCTGGCGCGTGCTACGCGAGCGCGGGCATCGCATTACCTTCGCGACACCCGACGGCCATCCGGCGAAATCGGATTCGGTGATGCTGAGTGGTGCCGGGCTCGACCGCTGGAGCTGGATGCCCGTGCTGGGCCGCTTCCGTCCGCTCGGCTGGCTGTTGCGCGCCAACAAGGCAGCGCGGAACGCCTATGCGGCGATGCGCGCTGATCCGGCCTTCCTCGCACCGATCACCTGGAACGCGATCGATCCGGAACGGTTCGATGGCTTGTTGTTGCCCGGCGGACATCGCGCGCGGGGGATGCGCGCCTATCTCGAAAGCCCGGTGCTGCAAGGGGTGGTGGCGGCGTTTTTCGCAGCGGACAAGCCGGTCGCGGCGATCTGCCACGGCGTGCTGCTCGCCGCACGGAGCAAGCGCGCCGACGGGCGCTCGGCGCTGTACGGCCGCAAGACGACCGCGCTGACCTGGGCGCAGGAGCGCGCTGCCGACCGCCTCGCGCATTTCGGCCGGCCCTGGGACCGTGATTATTACCGCACCTATCTCGAAGCGCCGGGTGAACCCGAAGGCCATATGTCGGTCGAGCAGGAAGTGACGCGGGCGCTCGCCGATCCCGCCGATTTCATCGCCACGCCGCCGCCCGGCCCCAATCACCGGCGCCAGACGATGGCCTTGCGCGATTCGCCGCGGGACCTACGCCCCGGTTTCGTGGTGCGTGACGGCCAGTACGTCTCGGCGCGCTGGCCTGGCGACGCGCACAGCTTCGCCACCGCTTTTGCCGACCTACTCGGCTAGACGCCTTCCAGCGCCCGCGCGCGGCGGCGCTGGACCGAGCTGCCGATGCCCATCGCCTCGCGATATTTGGCGACCGTGCGCCGCGCGATGTCGAAGCCCTTCGCGTTGAGCATCTCGACCAGCGTATCGTCGCTCAGGATCTTGTCCCCCTCGGCGCCGATCAGCGCGCGGATCGCGCTCTTCACCGCCTCGGCCGAGACCGCGTCTCCGCCGTCCGCCGACTGGATCGCCGAGGTGAAGAAATATTTCAGCTCGAACAGCCCGCGCGCGCAGCTGAGATACTTGTTGCTGGTCACGCGGCTGACGGTCGATTCGTGCATCTCGATCACGTCGGCGACCTGGCGCAGCGTCATAGGCTTCAGATGCGCCACGCCGTGGACGAAGAACGCTTCCTGCTGCTTCACGATCTCGGTCGCGACGCGGATGATCGTGCGCTGGCGCTGGTCGAGCGCCTTGACCAGCCAGTTGGCGCTGGCGAGCATGTCGCCGAGCCACGCCTTCGATGCCTTGTCCTGCGGCCCCGTGGACAGCTCGGCATAATAGCTGCGGTTGACCAGCACCTTGGGCAGGGTCGCGGCGTTGATCTCGATCGCCCAGCCGCCCTTGCGCTTCGCGACGAAAATGTCGGGCACCACCGCCTGCGCCGGCTCGCCGCCATAGCGGCATCCCGGCTTGGGATCGTAGTTGCGGAGCTCGCGGATCATGTCCGCGAGATCCTCGTCGTCGACTTCGCACATCCGGCGGAGCCGCGCGAGATCGCCGCGCGCGACCAGATCGAGATTGTCGATCAGCCGCGCCATGCACGGATCGTAGCGATCGGCTTCCTTGGCCTGCAGCGCGAGGCATTCGGCGAGGTTGCGCGCGCCGACCCCGGTCGGCTCGAACGTTTGCACCAGCGCCAGCACGGTTTCGACCCGCGCCAAGGGCACGCTCAGCCGGTTGGCGATGTCGAGCAGCGGCGCGGTGAGATAACCCGCCTCGTCGATCTGATCGATCAGATGCGCGGCGATGAACATGTCGGCGCCGTCGATCACCGCCCCCGCTTGTGCCATCAGGTGATCGGCGAGGCTGAGGCTGGTATCGGCGAACGCGTCGAGATCGGGGCCATCCTCCGACCCGCCGCCGGTGCCCCCGCCGTTCAGCCCGAGCATCCCGTCCATGCCGCCGCCGTCCGCGACGCTGTCGTGATGGAAGGTTTCGGCGGCGAAATCGACGTCGAGCGCCGCCTCGCCCGCGCTTTCGCCCGCGACGATCAGCTCGTCGGCCGAGGCCGGCTCGTCGCGCGGCTCGGGCGGCGCTTCGCGCTCGGCGACCGGCCCTTCGCCTTCGTCCGCCGCGCTCGCCTCGAGCAGGGGATTGCGCTCGAGTTCCTCGGCGATGAAGCCCTCGACCTCGAGGTTGGACAGCGCGAGCAGGCGGATCGCCTGCTGCAGCTGCGGCGTCATCACCAGCGACTGGCTCTGCCTCAGGTCAAGGCGGGGACCGAGCGACATTGTTCGTCAGACTTGCCCTGATGGGCAAGCGCGGCACCGGCCCGCTCCCCCACCCGGCCTCCCATAGCATATCCTGATTGGGAGGCCGGGTGGGGGAGCGGGCCGGTGCCGCACACGAGGCGCAGCCGAGTACATCAAAGACTGAAGCCCTCGCCCAGATAGAGGCGGCGCACATTGGCGTCGGCGACCAGTTCCTCGGGCGAGCCGGTGAACAGCACGCGGCCGTCATAGATGATGTAGGCGCGATCGACGATGTCGAGCGTCTCGCGCACGTTATGGTCGGTGATCAATACGCCGATGCCGCGCGTCTTGAGCTGCATGATCAGCTCGCGGATGTCGGAGATCGAGATCGGATCGATGCCGGCGAACGGCTCGTCGAGCAGCATGATGGAAGGGTCGGCGGCCAGCGCGCGCGCGATCTCGGCACGGCGCCGCTCGCCGCCCGACAGCGCCATCGCCGGGGACTCGCGCAGCCGCGTCAGGCCGAACTCGTCCAGCAATTGATCGAGCCGCTTCTGCCGCGCCGCCTTGTCGGGTTCGACCAGCTCGAGCACGGTCAGGATATTCTTCTCGACCGAAAGCCCGCGGAAGATCGATGTCTCCTGCGGCAGATAGCCGAGGCCGAGCACCGCGCGGCGGTACATCGGCAGGCCGGTGATATCGTCGCCGTCGAGCATGATGCGGCCCGAATCGGGCTTCACCAGCCCCATCACCGAATAGAAGCAGGTCGTCTTGCCCGCACCGTTCGGGCCGAGCAGGCCGATCACCTCGCCGCGCCCGACCGACACCGAGACATCGGTCAGCACCGGGCGCTTGTCGTAGGACTTGGCGATCGACACGACCGCGAGCCCGTCGATGCCGGGCGCCTCGACGATCGGCGGCGGGGTCTCGAGCGTGGCAATATCGGTCATCGCGGCTCCATGAAGTCGCAGCAAATGGTTAGCGAAACCTTGCCGGACTGGCATTTGGCAAGGTTCGTGCATGACGGCACGAGACGCTCAATGCCTCAAGTGACTCGCGAACGGAACCCCTTGCGCGACGGGAAGCCGTTCAGCGCGCGATCAATTGCCCGATGGGGTCGGCGAAGCGGCGGGCACGGGCGCCGCGCTCTTGTCGCGCTTGGGCACGGTGAACCGCCCGGTGACGCGACCGCCGGGTGCGCTGGTCACGTTACCAGCGGCATCGGGCCGGCTGGTGCCGACCGACGATCCGTCGATCACCGCGCGGCCGCTGTCGAGATTGATCGTCAGACGCCCGCCATTGACGGTGTTACCGCCCTGAATCAGGGTCACCGCACCGAGCATCGTGATCACGCGCTTGTTGAGATCGTACACGGCGAACTGGCCGCGCGCGCTCTGATCGGGACGCGTCACCACCACGCTACCAGCAGCGTCGATCCGCTCGGCCTCCGGCGTGGCGCCGTTGGCCAGCTCGCCGCGATAATTGATCGTCATCCGCGCGGCACTGAGGGTCATCTCGGCCTGCTTGACCACGACGTCACCCGACAGGATCGTGCGATGCGCCTTGTCCTGCAATTCGATGTTCGTAGCGCCGAAGTCGATCGGCGCGGCGGAATCGTGATGCTGCTGCGCCGACGCGATGGCGGCGAGCGGAAGGAGAGCGAGCGCGGCGAGCGGGCGGAACATGGCGGCTATTTCGCCCTTCGCGGCACGATCCGCAAGCGGGCGTTGCCGTTGAGCCGCACGATATGGTTGTCAAGGTCCGCGCTGAGCTGATTCGCGCTGAACGTGCCCTGCGGCACGACGCCGGACGCCGCGCCGCCGCTGGTCAGCTGGCGCGTCTTGAGATCGACCGTCGCGTCATGCGTGTCGAGTTTGTAACCGTTGGCCGCGGTGAAGTGGATCGGGCCGTCGATCTTCACCTTCTGGGTGTCCATGTCGTAGCGGCCATGATCGGCGACGATGTTCGCCGGCCCGTCGTTGAGCTTGAGCTGCGCGGACAATTGCTGGATCTGCACGATCGGCTCGGCCGAGCTCTTCTGCACCGCGGAGCCCGCGGTCAGCTCGAACGGCTGGCCCTTGCCGTCCTCGCCGCGATATTGCGCCGACTGGATGCGCAGCCGTTCCTTGGCGACTTCCACCTTGTTCTTGTCGAGCACGAAGCTCACGTCGCCGCTGGTGGTCAGCGGCGCGGTCACCAGCAACGCCGCGAGCACGCCGATCAGGATCGGCAGCACGATCTTCAGCGTGCCGATCACACGATCGTGGCTGCTGCCGGCGGCGGCCCACACCTGCCGCTCCGATCGGATACGGCGGGCGAGCTCAGACATGCGGGTCTTTTCCGGAAAGACCGCACCGCACAAGGCGCGAGCCTTCAAACATGCGCGAAAATGTCGATTTCGGGCCATCCCGCCAGATCGAGCGCGGCCCGCGCGGGGAGGAAGTCGAAGCAGGCTTGCGCCAGCGCGGTGCGCTTCTCGCGCGCCAGGCGGCGGTCGAGTTCCTCGCGCAGGCGATGGAGATAGCGCACGTCGGAGGCGGCATAATCGCGCTGCGCCTCGGACAGATCGGGCCCGCCCCAGTCGGACGATTGCTGCGCCTTGGAGATATCCTGCCCGAGCAGTTCCTTGACCAGCTCCTTCAGGCCGTGGCGGTCGGTATAGGTGCGCACCAGCCGCGAGGCGGTCTTGGTGCAATAAGCCGGCGCCGCGGCGACGCCGAGATAATGCTGGATCGCGGCGAGATCGAAGCGCGCGAAATGATAGAGCTTCACGCGGGCCGGATCGGCGAGCAGCGCCTTCAGGTTGGGCGCGGCATAATCGCTGCCGGGCGAAAAGCGCACGAGATGCTCGTCGGGTCCGCCGTCGGAGAGCTGCACCACGCACAGCCGGTCGCGCGGCGTGATCAGCCCCATCGTCTCGGTATCGACGGCGATGTCGGCGCCGGGCGCGAACAGCCCGGCGGGAATGTCTTCCTCGTGGAGATATACGGTCATCCGACGCGCCTAGACCCGAAAGTCCGGCCGCTCAATGGCCGGAAGGCGTTGTGGCTCGCGCGCGCCGCTTGCGCGCCCAGAGGTTAAGCCCCTCGACCAGCCCGGAAAAGGCCATCGCGGTATAGACATAGCCCTTGGGCACATGGACACCGAACCCGTCCGCCACCAGCACCAGCCCGATCATCAGGAGGAAGCCGAGGGCGAGCATCACCACGCTGGGATTCTTCGCGATGAAGTTGCCCAGCGGATTGGCGGCGAACATCATCGCGCCCACCGCGACGATCACCGCCGCGATCATGATCGGCAGTTCGTCGGTCATCCCCACCGCGGTCAGGATCGAATCGACCGAGAAGACGAGATCGAGCGCGAGGATCTGCACGATCGCCGAAGCGAAGCTCATTCCGCCCGTTGCTACGGCCGGTTCCTTGCTTTCATGCGCGTCCTCGGGCGCGACGCTGTGATGGATTTCCTTGGTCGCCTTGTAGAGCAGGAACACGCCGCCCGCGATCAGGATCAGGTCGCGCACCGAGAACGCCGTCTCGAACACCACATGCCCCGAGGCATCGACCGATTGCAGTCCGAAATCGAATACCGGCTTCACCATCCCCACGATCAGGAAGATCGAGAACAACAGCGCGATGCGCAGCACCAGCGCCAGGCTGATGCCGACGCGGCGCACCCGCGCGCGCTGCCCCTCGGGCAATTTGTTCGACAGGATCGCGATGAAGACGAGGTTGTCGATGCCGAGCACGACCTCCATCACGATCAGGGTGACAAGCGCCATCCAGGCAGCGGGATCGGTGAGAAGCGCGAACATGGCCGTTTCTGTGCCGAATCGGTCACAGGTGCGCAAGGTAAGGCGACACGAAGGCCACGCACCGAACAAATCGTTCGCAGCGCCCAGGTATTTCGGCTATGTGCGATTCCAAGGCGCAGTGAATTTTGCGTCCGAATGCCTGTGCTCTTCGTCCGGAGCCGGGTTATTGCGATGAAGGCGGGCGACCCGGGAAGACGAACAGGGCAATGAGTTTCGATAAAGGTGGCCGCGGCAATCGTGGCGGACGTGGCCGCGACAAGCGCGACAATTTCGGCGGCGACGATTTCGGTGGCGGCAGCGATTTCGGCAGCGGCGGCTTTGGTGGCGGCGGCTTCGGCGGTGATCGTGGCGGCTTCGGCGGCGGCGGCGGTTACCGTGGCGGTGGCGGTGGTTTCGGCGGCGGCGGCGGATTCCGCGGCGGCAGCGGTGGTGGCGGCGGCTTCGGCGGCGGCAACCGCATGCCCCCGCAGGTGGTCGGCGAAGGTACCGGCGTGGTCAAATTCTTCAACGCGCAGAAGGGCTTCGGCTTCGTCGTTCGCGACGATGGCGGCGAAGACGTATTTGTCCACATCAGCGCGGTCGAGCAGGCCGGCCTGACCGGTCTGGCGGAAGGCCAGCCGCTCGGCTTCACGCTGGTCGATCGCGGCGGCCGCATCTCGGCGACCGATCTCAAGATCGATGGCGAGCCGATGCCGGTGGAGGATCGCGGTCCGCGTCCGCCGCGCGAAGGCGGTGATCGTGGCGGTTTCGGCGGTGGTGACCGCGGCGGCGCGCCGCAGCGCCAGCTGACCGGCGAGAAGGCGACCGGCACGGTCAAGTTCTTCAACGCGATGAAGGGATTCGGCTTCATCCAGCGCGACGACGGCCAGCCCGACGCGTTCGTGCACATCTCGGCGGTGGAACGCGCCGGCATGCCGACCCTCAACGAGGGCGACAAGCTGGAGTTCGAGCTCGAGGTCGATCGCCGCGGCAAGTATGCGGCAGTGAACCTGACGCCGCTCTCGTAAGCAGTTAAAAGCAGAGGATGCCTCGGGCCCGGTGCCGCTTCGGCGGCGCCGGGCCTTTTTCATCACCTCATGTCAGGATGAGCGCGGCGCCGCCGAGGATCATGCCGATCGCGGCGATCCGCCCGGCCGTCACGGCTTCCTTCAGCACGAAGATCGAGATGACCAAGGCGGTGACCATACCCGTCTCGCGCAAGGCGGCGAGCGGCGCGGTGGGGCCGAGCGACAAGGCGGTCAGCGCCATGCCGTAGGTGAGGATCGAGAGCGCGCCGGCGATCGCGCCAGGTTTCCACTGTTTGGCTGCCGCCGCGAACACCGTGCCTTTGCTGAGGATCGCGAACATCGCGACCACCACCGCGCCCATCGTCACGAAGACCCAGACGATATAGCTGCCCGGGCTCGGCGCGGCGCGCACGCCGTGCGCGTCGATCACGGTATAGGCGGCGATGGTGACGCCGGTGAGCAATGACCAGAAGAGCGCCGCGCGGCCGATATGCCGCCCGCTTACCAGCACGAACATCGCGATTCCGATCAACGCGATGCCGGCGACCTGGCGCGCGCTGGCCGGCTCGCCCAGCACGCCGAGCGTGACGAGCGCGGTGACCAATGGTGCGGTGCCGCGCAGCACCGGATAGGCCGCGGAAAAGTCGGCGACCTGATAGGCGCGGATCAGCGCATAAAGATACAGCGCATGCACTGCCGCCGATGCGGCGAGCCATTCCCATGCGCCGTTCGGCAGCGCGACGAAGAATGCCGCGGGCAACAGGATGATCGCGCTCGACCCGTCGGTGACGGCGCGCGCCGCCATCTTGTCCTTGCCGCCCTTGACGATCGCGTTGACCACCGCGTGGATCGATCCGGAGCCGATCATCAGGAGCGCGGGGAGCGTGAAGGCGGCCATCGGCGCGGCTATGCTGCTGGCCCCGGGATGGGACAACCCCGTTCTTCACGCGACGTTCCTCACCGGACCCGGCTCAACCCTTCGCTTTCAATGTTGGAAAATATTTGGGAGACCTTTCCTGTCCGCTACGCGGTCGCTCTTTGACAGGTCCATCCTTCCATAGCCGGCGGCCCCTCGGTGCCAAATCAGAGGTGCGTAGGTGCCGCGCCGGCGCCGCCTGGACGGCGCTAAACCGGCGCGTCGCAGGCGCATCCTCAATGTAAGCCCCTCAAAACTGCGTTTTGACCCTCAACAGTCTCAACATTCGCGCTCACATCACCATCCGCTGCAGCGTCTCCAGCCGGTCGGCTTCTTCCGCCGGCTTGTCGGTCCTGATCCGGGCGATCCTGGGGAAGCGCATTGCTACGCCCGATTTGTGGCGCTTCGATTCGTGGATCGAATCGAATGCGACCTCCAGCACCAGGGTCTTCTCCACCTCGCGGACCGGGCCGAAGCGGTTGACGGTGTGGCGGCGCACGAAGCTGTCGAGCCATTTCAGCTCGTCGTCGGTGATCCCCGAATAGGCCTTGCCGACCGGTAGAAGCTCGCCTTCCTCGGTCCAGCAGCCGAAGGTGTAGTCGCTGTAATAGGATGAGCGGCGGCCGTTGCCGCGCTGCGCGTACATCATCACGCAATCGGCGGTGAGCGGATCGCGCTTCCATTTGTACCACAGGCCGGTGCGGCGCCCGGCGACATAGGGCGATGTGCGGCGCTTGAGCATCACGCCCTCGATCGCGGCGTCGCGCGCGCCGGCGCGGATCGCCTCCAGCGCGGTGAAATCCTCCGCCTCGATCACCGCGCTCAAGTCGAACCGCTCGGGATCGAGGCGGGGCATGAAGGCTTCGAGCCGCTCGCGCCGCTCGGTCCAGCCCAACTCGCGCAAGTCTTCGTCGCCGTCGAACAGCAGATCATAGAGCCGGACGAAGGCGGGATAATCGGCCAGCATCTTGGCCGAGACCTGCTTGCGACCTAGCCGCTGCTGCAGCGCGTTGAAGCTCGCGGCGTCTCCGCCCTGAAACTCGCCTTTCACCAGCAATTCGCCGTCGGCGACGCCCGGCGTCCGGAATGCGGCCGCGACCTCGGGGAAGCTACCGGTCACGTCGTCGCCGGTGCGGCTGTAGAGCCGCGTTTCGCCCGCGACGTGGACGAGCTGCACGCGGATACCGTCCCATTTCCACTCCGCGGCATAATCGGCGAGATCGAGGCGCAGATCCTCCAGCGGATGCGCGAGCATGAAGGGGCGGAACACCGGCACGTCGGCAGGCGCCGGCTGCGCGCCGGTGCCCTCGGCCCAGGCGAAGAGCGACGGGTAAGGCGGATCGATGCCGTGCCACACTTCCTCGACCGCCTCGACATCGAGCGCGAACGCCTGTGCCAGCGCGGTCTTGGCGAGCCGCGCCGAGACGCCGATGCGGAGAGCGCCCGTTGCCATCTTGAGCAACGCGAAGCGCTCCTCGGCATCGAGACGGTCGAGCATCGCAGCGAGCGCGGCTGGCGCGTCCGAGCGCGAGAGCATGGCGAGGCGATCGACCACTGTCGATATATGCAGCGGCTGGCCATCGTCGGGCGGCGAATCAGGCGCGGGCCAGAGCAAGGCGATCGTCTCGGCGGTGTCCCCGACATAATCGCGGCTCATCCGGAACAGCACCGGATCGACGCGCGCCTCGATCAAGGCGCGGATCACCGCGGGCTTCACCGCCGGCAGATCGAGATCGCCGGTCAGCGCCGCCATCGCCCAGCCGCGATCGGGATCGGGCGTTTCACGCAGATAGTCGCCGATCAGCTTCAGCTTCGCGTTGCGCGACCGCGTGTAGATCAGCGAATCGAGAAGTTGCGCGAAGGCGTGCATGGCGGCCTAACGCATGGCGCATCGCTCGCGCTCCCGCTAGGTTCCGTGGCGATGCGGGCGAGGCGGATTCTCAAGATCGTAGCGGGCGTGCTCGTCGCCGGGGCGGCGGCGTTCTTCGCGATCGGGCTGCACAATGCCCGCGCCGATCCGGTCGTGCGCCAGGCCTATGTCGCGATGCCCGACTGGCCCAAGGGCGCAAAGCCGGTGCGCGTGGCGCTGATCAGCGACATTCATATCGGCAGCTGGGCGATGGACGCCGGGCGGCTGACGCGGATCATCGGCGAGGTCGATGCGCTAAAGCCCGATCTGGTGGTGATCGCCGGAGACCTGATCAACGGCAACGATCCGCATCACGGGCGCCGGCAGATGCAGGATCTGGTCGCGCCGCTGTCCCGACTGCATCCGCCGCTGGGCAGCTTCGCGACGATCGGCAATCACGACATGTGGACCGGCCCCGGCCCGATCGCCGCGCCCCTGCGCCAGGCCGGCGTGACCCTGCTGCACAACAGCGCGGTCTCGCGCGGCCCGCTGGCGATCGGGGGGATGGATTACACGCCCTATGGCGCAACCGATCTCGACACGACGATGGCGAAGCTGCGCAAGCTGCCCGGCGCGCGGCTGCTGATCACGCATACGCCCGAGATATCGAACAAGGTTCCCGGCGACGTGTCGCTGATGCTCGCAGGCCATACGCATTGCGGGCAAGCGGTGTTTCCGGTGATCGGCGTCGCCTACATCATCCTGCAATATGGCGACCGCTATCTGTGCGGGCTGAAGCATGTCGACGGCCGCACCGTCGTGATCACCGCCGGGCTGGGCACCAGCGTGGTACCATTGCGCTTCGGCGCGCCGCCGGACCTATGGCTGCTGACCTTGGGCCCGCAGCGTTAATCGATCGCGTCCTTCACCGCCTTGCCCGCCATCAGGCCGAGCGCGAGCAGGATGACGAAGATCGCGATGGCGACGAAGAACAGCAATTTGGCGAGGCCGATGAACGCGCCACCAACCCCGCCGAACCCGAGCACGCCAAGCACCAGCCCGATCGCCAGAAAGATCGCCGCCCATCTGAGCATTTCGTCTCCTCCGCCGGTCGAACGAGCGCGCGGCGCGCGTGGTTCCGGGGCCTTAGTTCTTGCGCGTCGCCTCGAACAGGAACCAGGCGCGGCGCTCGGCATCGTCGGTCCAGTTATCGATCATCGCGCTGGTGGCATTATCCTTCGCCTGATCGGCGATGTCCTTGGCCTGGCGCAGGCTCTCGACGAGCGCGAGATTGTCGTCGCGCAGTTCCTTCAGCATCGCCTCGGGCGCGACGAAATCCTTGTCGTTATCCTTGATCGTCTGGTGACGCGCGATGTCGCCGATCGAGCGGAGCGTGGTGTTGCCGGTCTTGCGCACGCGCTCGGCGATATCGTCGGTGATCGCGAAGATCTGCGCACCCTGCTCGTCGAGCATCAGGTGATAGTCGCGGAAATGCGGGCCCGAGACGTGCCAGTGGAAATTCTTGGTCTTCAGGTACAGCGCGAAGCTGTCGGCGAGCAGGCCGTTCAGCGCCTGGGCGACCGTCTGCGCGGCATTGTCGCCGAGATCGCTGGGCGTCTTGAGCGCGGTGGCGGGCTTGTTCTTGGGCATGGCTATCTCCGCTGGAAAGGTTCATTGCGCGAACGGTCCGATAGCCCAATCGCTCCCGGATTGCGCGCGACTTCTTTTCGTCACGGATATCGAGGCGCTAGATCAGCCCGAGCGCCCCGAAGCCGATCCACAGCCCGGCGAGCAGCATGAGAATGCCGATCGCGATGCGGATGCCGGACATCGGCAATTGCCGCCGCCCCGCTTCACCGGCCAGGATCGCCGGCACGTTGACGGCGAGCGCGCCGATCGTCGCGCCGACCGCGGCGAGCAACGGCACCGGGCTGCGCGCGGCGATCGCCATCGTCAGGAATTGGGTGCGGTCGCCCAGCCCGAGCGCGAGGACCGAGAACAGGGTACCGAGAAAGGCGCCGATCTTTCCGGTGCGCGGCATCGGCGGCTTCATCGGCCAGAGCGCCGACAGCCCCGCGCTCGCAATTGCGAAGGCGAGCAGCAGGGCGCGGGCATTGGGCGCGAGATGCGGCGCGATCAGCATCCCCGCCACCGCACCGATCGTGTTGATCACCGCAAGCGCCAGCGCGGTCGCGGCGATCACGCTGCCAGACCCGGCGAATCGGTCACCCAGGACGGCGGTCGCCCAGGGCGTGCGGTCGCTGGCCTGCGCGAACAGGGCCGCCGCCAGCGCCGCCATCAATGCGTCCATGCGATTAGCGGTAGCGGATCGAAACGGCGGCGGCGAACGCTTCGCAGGCGCTGGCATCGTTGCGCTCGCAGCCGACCGCATCCTGCAGCACCGTCACCCAGCCCGAGATCAGCGAGGCGCACTCGCCGCGCGCCAGCGCCGTCTCCAGCGCGTGCGCCACGGTGGCGGCGGGATGGAAGCCGTTGCGATGCGCCAGGCTGCGCAAGGCATCGACGTCACGCGCCAGTTCGGCCGGCCGCGACTGCTCCGCGCGCATTCCGATCGCCAGCACGCGCTGCGCCAGCTCGGCACGCACCGCATCGTCCTGTGGTTGCCCCATATCCCCACTCCCGCCTGTTTCGGCATCGGGGACGCTGCGCCTCATGTGATAAACACCGCGTTAACGCTGGTGCGGGAGGGGCTGGGCACTTGACTTTCCCCGCCGCCTGCGCCAAGCGCCCACCCCTGACAGCGGCGGCGCGTTCCGCCGCTTTTGCATTTCATACGAACAGGACCGGGCTCATGGCCAAGCCGACTACCGTCAAGATCAAGCTCGTCAGCACTGCCGATACCGGCTTCTTCTACGTCACCAAGAAGAATCCGCGCACGCAGACCGAGAAGCTGAGCTTCAAGAAGTACGATCCGCGCGTGCGCAAGCATGTCGAGTTCAAGGAAGCGAAGATCAAGTAAGCCGCGCAGCGGATTGCTTTATCCCGGCGCAGGCCGGGATCCAGAGTCAAAAGGGGCCGCGAGGGATTCCTTCGCGGCTCTTTTCGTGCGCCTAGAGCAACGCCCCCACCTCATCGACGAAGCGGCTGACCGAAATCGGCTTCGACACGTACGCATTGGCGCCCGCTGCCCGGATCCGTTCCTCGTCCTCGCGGCCCGCATAGGCCGTAACCGCCATCACCGGAATCGCGCTCAGCTCGGGATCGGCGCGCAGCTGGCCGATGATCTCGAACCCGGTGATGTGGGGCAGCTGGATGTCCATCACGATCAGATCGGGCGCGAATTCGCGTGCGCGCGTCACCGCCTCGCGGCCGTCGCGGACCCCTTCGGCAGCATAATCGTGCGCGCGCAACAGGTCGCAGAACAGCTTCAGATTAAGTTCGTTGTCCTCGACAACGAGCACGCGTTTTGCCACCGGGCATCTTCCTTCCTGTGCTGGTGATAGAATGCGCGAGCCGAAGATCAATATCGACCCTGTGGCGCTCGCGCTCTCGGCATTGGGCTGGGCGCTCGCCGAACCGGCGCGCGCGCAGCGCCTGCTCGACCTGACCGGCCTGTCGCCCGACGATCTGCGCGGCCGCGCGGGCGATCCGGCGGTGCTTGGCGCCGTGCTCGGTTTTCTCGAGTCGCATGAGCCCGATCTCGTCGCCTGTGCCGAATCGCTCGGCGTGAGACCCGAGGCGCTGGTCGCCGCGCGCCGGGAGGTCGAGGTATGAGGCCGCTGCTGATCACCGATTGCGACGAGGTGCTGCTGCACATGGTGCGGCATTTCGGCGTGTGGCTGCGCGAGCGGCACGACATCGCCTTCGCGCCCGACGGCGGCGATTTCTCCACCGCGATGACGCGGCCCGATGGCTCGGCGGTGGCGCGCGAAGAGATGTGGGGGCTGCTCGACGAGTTCTTCCCCGCCGAGATGGCGCGCCAGACGCTCGTGCCCGGCGCCGCCGAAGCGCTCGCCGCACTAGCGGAAGGCGCCGACATCGTCGTGCTGACCAATCTCGGCGATCATTGCCGCGACGACCGCATCACCCAGCTCGCCGCGCACGGCATCCAGCACCGAGTCGAGACCAATCAAGGCGGCAAGGGCGGCCCGGTCGCGAGGCTGGTGGCGGAATACCAGCCCTCGGTCACGGTGTTCGTCGACGATCTCGCGCATCATCACGAATCGGTCGCGCAGCATGCGCCCGGAGTCTTCCGCCTGCACATGGTCGCCGAGCCGAAAATGGCGCCGCACGTACCCGCCGCGCCGCATGCGCACGCACGGATCGACGATTGGGCGGAGGCGCGCGACTGGATCGCGGCGCGCTTCGCCGAAGGCAGACCCACCGAGGCTTGACCCTCCACGCGCACGGGCCGAAAGCATCGCGCATGACCGATCGCATCGACCGCAAGCTCGAAGAGCTTGGCCTCGCCCTTCCCGCCGCCGCCGCGCCGGTCGCGGCCTATGTCCCGACGGTCGAGAGCGCCGGGTTGTTGCACATCTCCGGGCAATTGCCGTTCCGCGACGGCCAGGTGATGACCGGGCGTGCGGGCGAGGATCGCGATCTCGCGTTCGCGCAGGAAGCCGCGCAGCGCTGCGGATTGATGCTGGTCGCGCAGATGAAGGCGGCGCTCGAAGGGCGGCTCGATCGCGTCGAGCGGATCGTGAAGCTCGGCGTGTTCGTCAATTCGGCGGCCGACTTCACCGATCAGCCCAAGGTCGCCAACGGCGCGTCGGAGCTGATGGTCGCCCTGTTCGGTGACGCCGGCAAGCACGCACGCAGCGCGGTGGGCGTGCCCGCCCTGCCGCTCAACGCCGTGGTCGAGGTCGATGCGGTCGTGAAGCTCGCCGACTAACACCATATTTAATTGCGGGAATGCCGGGCCGGCCCTACGGGCGCCGCGATGCCCGAGGCATATCTCGATCTCCATGCGGAAAGACATGTAACCCCGCTGCGCGACCGCGCGGTGGCGATCGGCGTGGCCGTCGCGATCGAAATCCTCATCGTCCTCGCATTGCTGACGATCGGCGGCCAGATTCGGCTGCCGAAGAAAGAGAACGATCTTTCGACGTTCAGCGTCTATCCCTCGCCCGATCACGAAGCGGCGTCCAAGCCGTCGCCGCGCGTCGTCAAGCAGAAGCCCAAGCCGGCCGGCGGTTCGTCACCGGCCCCGCCGGCGCCGAAATCCGCAGCGCCCGTCCCCCCGCCCCCGGTCACGCTGCCCGGCGTGATTCCGCTGAATCTCGCGGACAACGATTTGTCGAAGGTGCCGACGCACGCCGGCAACAACACGCCCGGCCAGGGCGATGCCGGCGTCGGGAAGGACAGCGCTTCCGCCTACGGCCCCGGCGAGGGGCCGGGCGGCGAGAAACTTTACGACGCCGAATGGTATCGCGAGCCGACCGATGCCGAGCTGAACGGCTATCTTCACGGCCCCGTGCCGCCGGGGTCGGTGGCGCTGATCGCGTGCAAGACGGTCGAGCGCTATCATGTCGATAATTGCCGCACGCTTGGCGATTCGCCGCCCGGCCTGGGTCTGGCGCGCGCGATGCGCGAGGCGGCCTGGCAATTCCTCGTCCGCCCGCCGCGAATCGGCGGCAAGCCGATCATCGGCGCGTGGGTGCGGATTCGCATCGACTTCAACGAGAAGAAGCGCGGCGACCGGTCTTCCGACGACGGCCCGCACCTCCCCGACGGCAACTGAAAAGCGCCGCCAAGCCTTTCACATCCGCGCGGATCGCCTAACTTGGCGTTCGTGCCTTCCTCATCGATCACCGCGCGGATCGCCGATGGCGTCGCCTCGATTCCTTCGGCCGAGTGGGATGCCTGCGCCGGATCGGACAATCCGTTCGTCGGCCATGCCTTCCTGTCGCTGCTCGAACGCTCGGGTTCGGCGATTGCTGAAACGGGATGGCAACCGCTGCCGATCGTGATCGAGGGCGCGGACGGCATCGCAGCCTGCGCACCGGCGTACGCCAAGAGCCACAGCCAGGGCGAATACGTCTTCGACCATGCCTGGGCCGACGCCTGGGAGCGTGCCGGCGGGGCCTATTATCCCAAGCTGCAGGTGGCGGTGCCGTTCACGCCGGTACCGGGGCCGCGTCTGCTGACATGCGATCCAGCCCAGGCACCCGCACTGATCGCGGCGATCGAGGCGGTGACCGACCGGCATCAGCTCTCCTCGGCGCACGCCACCTTCATCGCACCCGAGGAAGTGCCGCTGTTCGAGGCCGCAGGCTGGCTGATCCGGCAAGGCACGCAATTCCACTGGCGCAACAACGGCTATGCCGGGTTCGAGGATTTCCTGGGCGAGCTCGCCAGCCGCAAGCGCAAGGCGATCCGCAAGGAGCGCGCGGCGGCCGTCGAGGGGCTGACGATCCGCCATCTCACGGGCGCCGAGATCACCGAGGCGCATTGGGACGCGTTCTGGACCTTCTATCAGGATACCGGCAGCCGCAAATGGGGCCGCCCCTATCTCACCCGTGCGTTCTTCTCGATGCTCGGCGAAGCGATGCGGGAGAAGGTGCTGCTGATCCTCGCCGAACGCGACGGACGGCCGATCGCGGGCGCGCTCAACCTGATCGGCGCGGATACGCTCTACGGCCGCTATTGGGGCTGCACCGAGGACGTGCCGTTCCTCCATTTCGAACTGTGTTATTATCAGGCGATCGACGCGGCGATCGCGCGTGGCCTTTCGACCGTGGAGGCGGGCGCACAGGGCGAGCATAAACTGGCGCGCGGCTACGCGCCGGTGCCGACCTTTTCGGCGCATTACATCCCCAATCCCGCCTTTCGCCGCGCCGTGGCCGATTTCCTCGTGCGGGAACGCGAGGCGGTCGCGTCGGACCGCGAGTTTCTGGAGACTATGACGCCTTTCCGGCGTGGAGCTTGAGGTAACGCTCGCGCATCTTCCGCAGGAAGATTTCCTCGCGCATCGGCGGCCACGCGGGCAACTGCACGGAATGGTCGATGCGGTAGAGCATGCTCGTGCCGGTGCCGCCGCCCTGCCATACGGGCACCAGCCCTTGCGTGTATTGCGCTTCGTATTCGGGCGGATCGATCAGCCAGACATAGTCGTAAGCGTCGCGTGGGAAGCGGGCGAGCGACATATTGATCGTGCGCCACCATTCGCGCGGGCAGCGCCGCTCGGTCACGATCTGCGAGGGATCGTGCGCGAAGCCGGGCGCCTGCGGGATGTAGCGGGTGGTCAGCAGCTGCGCGCCTTCCATCGACCATTGATCGTTGGCGTAAGCGAGACGCCGCTCGAGCGCGATGCCCGGCAGATGATGCAGCCGGGTCTGGAACCAGGGATTGAAGCAATCCATGCCGACGAAGGTGATCAGCCGCGCCCCCTGCGGCACATGGTCGAGCGCGGCGAGCTCGGCCTTGTAGCGCTGATCGTAGAGCCAGAAGCTGACGGTGGTGCCGGCGATCCGGACAAGGAAGAAGGCGAGCCCCATCGCCGCGAGGATCGAGGCGTGGCGGATCGTCAATCCAGCCTTGGGCCGCAGCGCGATGATCGCGATCGCGATCATGAACGGCGCGAGCCGCATGTCGGCATAAGCCGAGCCGAACACGATCCGCGGCAGCAGCACGTAGACCGCGAGCAGGAACAGCGCCGAGAGCCCCAGGTTACGCGAATATTCGATCGCCGGATCGCGAAAGCCGCGGAAGAGGATCAGCAGCAGCACGCCGAGCGACGCGATGTCGAACACTTCCCAGCGATCGCGGAACGTCATCAGCAGCCACTGGATCTTGGCCTGCCAGTTGAACCAGTCGGTGGTCTGGCCCGAGACATGGTCGCCCGAACGCCACAGCACCATCAGCGCCATCGGCAGCGCGAGCGGGAGGCAGCCCAGCCCGGCATAGAGCCAGGAATTGAACCAGCGCTTGCCGGCATCGTGCTGGCGGACCATCTCGGCCGAAAAGGCGAGCACGCCGAGCACGCCCCAGCCGAAGGTGTGACACAGCCATAGCAGGCAAGAGAGCGGCACGAAAATCGCCGCGCGGAAACGGAAGCGGCCGAACCGTCCAAGCCGCAGCCACAGCGCGAACAGCACGAATGCGAAGCCCATCGACAGCGCGAAGTTCACGAAGCCGAAATGGATCGGATAGTTGTAGGCGAGCGGCAGCGCGAACAGCGCCGGCGCGGGAATGCGCCCGTGCACCTCGCGCGCGATCCACAGCAGCCCGGTGACGATCAGCAACGGGATCAGGATCACGATCAGCTTGACCGCCAGCTCCAGCCCGAAGATCGGCGCGAGCGGCTCGATCAGCAGATCGACGCCCAGATTGCCGATCAGCTGCCAGTGGAAATCATACCATTGCGCGAGGAACGGATGGTCGGCGATTGCAAGCTGGACGCGATAGCGCCCCATATGCCCGGGCAGATCGACGAGCGGCGGGATGGTCGGCCACAACAGCGGGACGATCGCGACGAACGCCATCGCCAGCACGAAGGTGCGGGTTTGCCACCATTGCAGCGGACCGGTCGGCGTTTCCCCCTTCATGGGGCACGGCTTCTAGTGCGTGTTTGGTGTCGCCGACAAGCGCGGTTCGACGCGATACAGCGCGGAAACCGCGTTGTTCCAAACAAGATGCGTGTCCGGAGCGAGTGTAGCGCGCGCCGGAAAGCCCATCGTCCAGACATAGGCAAAGGTGCCGCGATCGAAATCCCGCACCGCAGCGGCGAAGTCTGTGGTGCGATATTCGCACGCGGCCGGATAGACGAGCTGTGAGGGGTCGGCGAGGTACGGCGCTGCGACCGGATGGCGCGGCGCGATCAGCTGCTGGCCGCCCAGCGCCCATTGGCCATTGACGAACGCGTCACGCCGGGCGAGCGCGATGCCGTCGAGATGCGCCAGCCGGTCGCTGTGCCATTGCGTCGAGCAAGGCTCGTTGACCAGCACCAGCACGCCGCTGCCGCGCGGGATGTGCGGTACGGCGGCGAGCGCGGCCTGTTGGCTCTGCGCGACCAACAGCATGGCGATCGTGCTGGTGACCAGGCGCAGCGCGAAGAATCCGGTCGCGGTCAGCGCGATGCGCGACGCGAGCGCTGCCGCATCCGGCTGCAGCCGGATCGCCATCAGCGCGACCGCCACCGCAACGCCGAGCATGCGCATGTCGACATAGGCACCGCCGAGAAGGAGCCGCGGCAGCACGAGGTAGGCCGCGAACCCGACGAGCGCGAGCAAGCCGATCATCGGATCGAAGGCGAAGCGCTTGCGGTCGCGCAGCGCGGTCCACAGCACCAGCACCAGGGCGATGGCGCACAGCACGTCATAGACCTTCCAGCGCTCGCGCAGCAGCGACGCCACCCAGGCCGCCTTGGCGCGCCAATCATAAGCGAAGCTGTGGTCGCTCCCCGCTGCGCCGCTCAGCATCGGCACCAGCGGCAAGGCCAGCGGGGCGCAGTACAGTCCCGCGAAGAGCACGGTCCGCATCCAGCCTTCGCGGGCGCGAAGCCGGGCGCACTCCGTGGCGAAGGCGAACAACCCGAACAATCCCCAGCCGAAGCTGTGCGTCAGCCACAAGATGCAGGAAATCGGCACGAACAGGATCGTGCGCCAGGCGAGCCGGCCCCGCGCACCGAGCGTGATCCAGCTCGCCGTCGCATGCAACGCGAGCGCGGCCGCAAGCATGAAATTGACGAAGCCGAACTGGAACGGGAAGCCATAGGCAAGTGGAAAGGCGAAGGCGGCAGCGGGCGAGAGCGTGGCGGTCGTGGCGCGCGACAGGCGGATCAGCCCGGAGACGAAGAGCGGCGGGATGAGCAGTACGACCAGCTTTGCCGCCAGCTCGACCCCCAACAGATGGCCCAGCGGCATCACCAGCAGATCGACGCCGAGGTTGCCGATCGCTGCCCAATGATAGCTCCAGTCGCGCTGCAGGATCGCGGAATGCGCGATATCGAGCGCGACATGATAGCGCCCGATATGCCCGGGCAGATCGACCAAAGGCGGCAATGCCGGCCAGAGCAAGGGGATCGTGCTTGCGACGATGCAGAACCAGGCGAAGGCCGGCGTCGTCCACCATTCCTGCACCCGAGGTGATGCGAGCGTCTCGCTGCGCGCGAGCATCAACGCACGCGCCAGACGCTCAGCCCCGGCATGCCCGTCGGCACGGGAACGAGCCAGCCGGGCACCCGTCCGTCGCGCAGGCGCTCGGCCATTGCGGGAGGCTGCGGCAGTTCGGCAAAGCTCGTATCGCACAAGGCGACATAATCGACGTGCCATTGCCGCGCGATGCGCTGCGACGCGGCAGGATCGAGGAAGAAGCTGTAGCTCGCCAGATTGCCGTCATTGTTGCGGTGATACGGCGCGGCGACCACTCGGTGTCGCGTCGCGGCGAGCACGTACGGCCCGAGATCGAGGGGCGCGAGAATCGTGCCCGCGGGCAAGCGGCCGAGCGCGGCGAGGGCCTCCGGACTGGTGCACGCACCCGTGATCCCCCTGGCGGGCTGCGGCTCGCGCTCAGGCGCCATCGCCTGCGCGGCGATCGGATAGAGCATCCCCGCAGAACCGATCCACGCACCCGCCAGCGCCAGCGTGCCGTTGCGCCGCGCGATCGCAATCGTCGCGGCCAGCGCGGGCGCGGCGAGGATCGCGCCGGCATAAGCGCCGCGCAATTGCGCGCAACACAGCGCGAAGGCGGCAAGCTGCAGCGCCAGCAAGGCCCACCAACGTCCGTCGCGGGTTGCGTGCCAGCGCCACGCGCTCGCCGCGATCCCGGCAACCATCACACCGGCGTAACCGATCGCGGTGGCGAGCGGTGCTGCGAACAGGGCTTGCGCCTCGCCAACCCGGCCGAGCCACAACTGCGCTAGTCGCGGATCGACCGCGCCGTAGGGCGAAAGGCATTGTGGCGCGGCGGCGACCGCTCCGATCGTTACCACCCCACCCAACCCGATTCCGAGCAGGGCACGCATCGGCGGCCGCGCGACATCACGCGCGGACAGCGCGATCAGCATGGGCGCGAAGGCCGCGATCACGGACGCGCGCCAGAAAGTCGCGGTAAAGCCGTCGCACGCCGGATAATCCCATTGCAGCGGCCGAAAAACCAGGCTCGCGCCGAGCAGGCCGGCCGCGAGCGCGATGCCGAAACCCATCATGCGATCGTCGGTATGCGGCCGCGCGCTGATCCATTCGGCGAGCATGACGAGGCATGCGGCGGCGATCAGCGGCGCGGTCTCCAGCCCGATCACCAGGCTGGCGGTGGCGCACAGCCCGGCGGTCAGCCCACGCCCGAGCGTCGGCGGATGGACGAGGCTGAGGACGATGCCGAGCAGCAGGACGACCTGAAAATTATGATGGTCGATCCGGCCGGGGAGAAAGACCGTCGTCGCGGGAAAGGCGATCGCCGCGACGATGATCGCGATCCGCGCCGCATCAGGCGCGAGCTGGCGCGTGATGCGTGCGACGAGCAGCAACGAAGCGGCGAAGAGCAGGCCGGGCCACGCGATCACCGCGCTCAGCTCGGCGGCGTGCTGGCCCGCAAATGGTGTCAACACGGCGATGATCGTGCCGGGCACGAGATCGGGCAGTCGCGACCAATGCATCGGCAAGCCGCCCGCTAGCCGATGCTGCGCGAGATCGGCGAATGGCTGACCGGCAAGCCAATCGCGGATCTGCTGCAGCCGCATCGCATCGTCGGTATCGGGCAGGCGCAGCGCCGACAGGTTCGCCCAGTCGCGCAAACTCCACACGGCGATCATCAGCGCGGCAAGCGCGAACGCCGCCAGCGCGTCGCCCAAGCGGGCCCGCCGATCGATCCCCCAGGTCATGGCCCGAGGATTAGGCGATCGTGGTTAAGGACCGGCTAAATTCCGGGCTTTTCCGGACAACGACTGAACCGGCGATCCGCCGTCCGGACAGAGATCAGGGTTTGAAGGGATGGTGGTGCGCCACAACGATCATTGGCGCAAAGCACAGACCGACGAAGATCAGGCTATAGAATGTGAGCCACGTCCGGTCGGTCAAACCGATCCAGTCGAAATCGTCCGCGAAGCGTGTGCCCACATGCTTTTTGACGAGAAGCCGGTGATTGAGCCAGCCGACGACGGCGATCGACGCCAGGCTGATCATCTTGAAAGCGAGCGCGCCCAGATGATCGATCACACCGGTGAATGCGATCAGCGCCATGATGCCAGGAAATTCGATGAACGTGACGAAGTAGCTGCCGTAATCCCGCGCGGCTTCCTCCCCGCGCCATTTGAGATTGAGCCGATAGATCAGCGTGTAGAGAAACGGATAGACGCCGAGAATACGCTGACGCTGTGTCAGCCGGTAAGGGTCGTCCTCGCCATCCGCCACGTCAGCGGTCGCGCCGCCCCAACAGACGCAAGCGCAGCGCGTTCAATTTGATGAATCCCGCCGCGTCGCGCTGGTCATAGGCGCCCTGATCGTCCTCGAACGTCACCACCTTCTCGCTGTAGAGCGAGAAAGGCGACTTGCGGCCGACCACGTACACACCGCCCTTGTAGAGCTTCAGGCGCACCGTGCCCGCGACCTTTTCCTGACTGTGGTCGATCGCCGCCTGCAGCATCTCGCGCTCGGGCGAGAACCAGAAGCCGTTATAGATCAGCTCGGCATAACGCGGCGCGAGCTCGTCCTTCAGATGCGCGGCACCGCGATCGAGCGTCAATTGCTCGATGCCGCGATGCGCGAGGTGATAGATCGTGCCGCCCGGCGTCTCGTACATACCGCGCGACTTCATACCCACGAAGCGGTTCTCAACCAGATCGAGGCGGCCGATGCCGTGCGCCTTGCCGAGCGCGTTGAGCTTGGTGAGCAACGTCGCCGGCGACATCGCCTCGCCGTTCAGCGCGACGCCATCGCCCTTCTCGAAATCGATCGTAATATATTCGGGTGCGTTCGGCGCGTTCTCGGGCGCGTCGGTGCGCGAATAGACGTAATCGGGCACTTCTTCCCACGGATCCTCGAGCACCTTGCCTTCAGACGACGTGTGGAGAAGATTCGCGTCGGTCGAGAACGGTGCCTCGCCGCGCTTGTCCTTGGCGACCTGGATTTGATGCTTCTCGGCGAACTCGATCAGCTTGGTGCGGCTGGTCAGATCCCATTCGCGCCACGGCGCGATCACCTTGATGTCGGGCGCCAGCGCGTAATAGCCGAGCTCGAAGCGGACCTGATCGTTGCCCTTGCCGGTGGCGCCGTGGCTCACCGCGTCGGCGTTGACGAGCTTGGCGATCTCGATCTGCCGCTTGGCGATCAGCGGCCGCGCGATCGAGGTGCCGAGCAGGTACAGCCCCTCATACAGCGCGTTGGCGCGCATCATCGGGAAGACGTAATCCTTGACGAATTCCTCGCGCAGATCGTCGATGAAGATGTGCTCAGGTCTAACGCCCGCCATTTCGGCCTTCCGGCGCGCCGGTTCCAGCTCCTCGCCCTGGCCGAGATCGGCAGTGAAGGTCACCACCTCGCAGCCATAGGTCTGCTGCAGCCATTTGAGGATCACGGAAGTGTCGAGGCCACCGGAGTAAGCCAGGACTACCCGGTTGATGCCGGCGTCGCCGGCGGGGCGCTTGATGGAGGAGTCGGTCATGGGGCGGGCCTCTAGGTGCTGGGGGCAGGCTTCGCAACCGAGTCGAGCAACGCCGGCAGATGCCAGCCGAGCGCGACGGCGCGGTAGACGTAGCTGGCGAGGAGCGCGAGCCAGATGCCGGTCGCGCCCCAGGGCCGCAGCGCGAGGTCGGTCAGGATATAGAGGCTGGTCGAGAGAATCGCGGCGTTGCGCAGCGCCCGGCCGCGCGTCGCGCCGATGAAAATGCCGTCGAGCAGCCACGCCGTCATCCCGATCAGCGGCAACGCGATCACCATCGGCAGCAGACCGATCGCCTGCGCACGCACCCCGTCGTCGGTCACCAGCAGCCGGATGCTGGGCGCACCGGCCAGCGCGATCAGCACGCCGGAGAGGATCGCGACGCCGAGCGAGAACTCCCCGGTCAGCCTGATCGCGCGCACCAGCGTCGCGCGCGATCCCGCGCCCAGCGCCTGCCCGACCCGGCTCTCGGCGGTGAAGGCGAAGCCGTCGAGCACGAACGCGACCAGTCCCACCGCCTGCATCAGCACCTGATTGGCGGCGAGCGGTGTCGCGCCCAATCGCGCGCCGGCATTGGTGAACCAGGCGAACAAGGTGAGCAGCGCGACCGTGCGGATCATGATGTCGGCATTGACCGCGAAGATGCGCTTCAGTTTGGCGCGATCGATCAGCCGTTCGCGATCCTTCAGCGCATGGAGGTGCGCGCGCACGATGATCAGCCCGGTTAGGAGCGCGATCCACTCCGCGCTCGACGTACCGAGCCCGACACCGCGCGCGCCCATATGGGAATGCCAGACGAACAGGATATCGAGCCCGGCATTGGCGACGTTCATCACCACCTGCAGCGCCAGCGCCGCGCGCGTGCGCCCCAGCCCGAGCAGCCAGCCGTTGATCGCGAACACCGCCAGCCCCGCTGGCGCGCCGAGAAAGCGCGCCGCGACGAACGGCTTGGCCGAGGCATCAACGTCCGCGCCTCCCGCAAGGATGCCGAACGCCGCCGGGATCAGGAGCAACTGAAGCAGCAGCAGGATCGCGCCGAACGCCAGCCCGATGCCGATCCCGCGCACCAGCATCGCGTCGACCTCTTCGCGATCGCCCGCGCCTTCGGCCTGCGCGGTCATCCCGGTCATCCCCATGCGCAGGAAGCCGAAGCTCCAGAACAGGAAGTTGATGATCGTCGCGCCGAGCGCCACGCCTGCGAGCGCCGCAGCATCGCCGGTCCGCCCAATCACCGCGGTATCGACGATGCCGACGAGCGGCACCGTCGTCTGCCCGAGCATGATCGGCCAGGCCTGCGCGAAGATCGAGCGACGGGTGAGCGGCTGGCTGGTCACGCAAACGCCTTAGCCGGGGTTGCCAAAAAGCTGAACTGCGCATCCGGCGCTTCGATGAGAGCCTCCAGCGAGCAGTCCGTATCGCCCGCATTCATTGACTTTTCAGCGAATTTGCCTACGCAAACGGCATCCCGTCCCGGTCTGTCCTCTTGAGGCGCTCGCAAGAGCAGATATCAACTCAAGGCCGCTTCCCGGGACAAATTTTTTCAGGCAACGACCATGGCAACGGCACGGGTGACGCTTTCGATCGGCGACCGCCGCTTCGATCTGATCGCTGATGACGCCGATGCCTGGGGCCGGACACGCGCACAGATCAGGCGATCGTCGCCGCGATGCGATCGGGCCGCTCGGTGAGCGTCGAGACGCTGAGCCGCGCCGGCCGCCCCTTCGTCAATACCTATGCGCTGAAGGGCGCCGCCACCGCGATCGACACCGCCACGCTCGCGTGCCGGCAATGACGCCCGCCGACTGGCTGCTGGCCGCATCCTTGCTGGCCGGCCTGCCCGCGCATGCGTTGTGGCGCAGCCTCCGGCATCCGCCGGCCGCCGATCCGCGGGCGCGCATCGCGCGATATCGGCGGAGCATCGCGACCGCGCTGGTCCCGACAATGCTGCTGGCGGGGATCTGGGCCGCGAACGGCTGGCCGTCCGCATGGCTCGGCCTCGCGCGACCTGACCGCTCGGGATGGATATTGATCGCGGCGATGATCGCCCTGCTCGGCGTGCTTGCAATCGGTGCAGTGCGCGCCGCGCCACGGACCGAAACGTCGCGCAATGCCCGCGCGCTGGCGCTGATGCCGCAGGGGCCGCGCGAGGTCCTCTGGTTCCTCGCCTTCGCATTGACGGCGGGTGTGTGCTGGGAAATCCTCTGTCGCGGCTATCTCTACTGGCTGCTGCAGCCGCAGATCGGCGCAGGCGGCGCGGTCGCGGCGATGACCGCGAGCTATGGCATCGCGCACGGCTATCATGATGCGCGATCGTTCATCGGCAGCCTGGTATCCGCCGCGCTGTTCGCGACCGCTTTTGCCCTGACGCACAGCCTGTGGTGGCTGATGCTGCTCCACGCAGGCCTCCCGCTGTTCGGGCTGATCGCGGGCCGGCGGAGGGCGCCCTAGAAAACACCCGCGATTTCCCCTATGTGGGCGCCATGCAGACAGCGTCGTCGGCCCTCATGCCCATTCCCGGGCACATCGATCCCGTGCCCGTGCCGCGCGCCTTCGTGCCCCGCGCCGACGGGCGGATCGACCTGCTCGGGCTGTCGAAGGACGATCTGCGCATGGCGCTCGAGACGTCGCAGCTCGAGCCGAAGCAGGCGAAGCTGCGCGCCAAGCAATTGTGGCACTGGATCTACAATCGCGGCGCGACCGAGTTCGCCAAGATGACCGACATCTCGAAGGCGCTGCATGGCTGGCTGGAGCAGCGCTTCGTCATCAGCCGTCCGCAGGTGATCGAGCAGCAGGTCTCGACCGACGGCACGCGTAAATGGCTGCTGCGCAGCGATGACGCGCAGGATTACGAAATGGTGTTCATCCCCGACGCCGATCGGGGCACGCTGTGCGTCTCGTCGCAGGTCGGCTGCACGCTCAATTGCCGCTTCTGCCACACCGGCACGATGCGCCTCGTCCGCAATCTCACTCCGGCCGAGATCGTCGGGCAGGTGATGCTGGCGCGCGACGCGCTGGGCGAATGGCCGAGCCAGCCCGAGGGGCGGATGCTCACCAATATCGTGATGATGGGGATGGGCGAGCCGCTCTACAATTTCGACAATGTCCGCGACGCGCTGAAGCTCGTGATGGACGGCGACGGCCTCGCGCTCTCCAAGCGCCGCATCACGCTCAGCACCTCGGGCGTGGTGCCGATGATGGCACGCGCGGGCGAGGAGATCGGCGTCAACCTCGCGGTGTCGCTCCATGCCGTCACCAAGGAAATCCGCGACGAGATCGTGCCGCTGAACCGCAAATACGGCATCGAGGAACTGCTCGCCGCCTGCGCCGCCTATCCGGGCGCGAACAATGCGCGGCGCATCACGTTCGAATATGTGATGCTGAAGGACAAGAACGACAGCGACGCCGACGCGCGCGAGCTGGTGCGGCTGATCAGGGCGTACAAGCTCCCCGCCAAGGTGAACCTGATCCCGTTCAACCCCTGGCCCGGCGCGCCCTACGACACCTCGACGCCCGAGCGCGTCAGGACGTTCTCGAACATCATCTTCGAGGCGGGCATCTCCGCCCCCGTCCGCACGCCGCGCGGGCGCGACATCGATGCGGCGTGCGGGCAGCTGAAGACGGCAGCCGAGAAGAAGACGCGCGCCGAACTCGACCGGCTGGCCGAAGAGAAACAGGCCGCGCTTGGCTGACGCCCAGGCGCTCGCGTTGCCCGCTTTCGCCGGCCTGGTCGGCGGAACGATGAACGCGCTGGCGGGGGGCGGAACCTTCGCCACGCTCCCCTCGCTGATCGCGATCGGGCTGCCGGCCAACAGCGCCAATGCCACCTCGAACGTCGCCTTGCTGCCGGGTGCGGCGGCGAGCGCATGGGGCTTTCGCGACGAGATCGGACCGGTCGGCGGCGTGGATTGGCGCCTGCTCGCGGGGATCACCTTTGGGGCGGGCTTTGCCGGCAGTGGCTTGCTTGTGCTGACGCCCAGCCATGCCTTCGATCTGATCATCCCCTGGCTGCTGCTGTTCGCCTTCATCGTGCTGGCGTTCGGCCGGAGCGCGGCCGACTGGCTGCACGCCCGCGTCACCATCGGCCGGCCGACATTGCTCGTCACCCAGGCCCTGCTGGGCGTCTATGGCGGCTATTTCGGCGGCGGCGTGGGGCTGATGATGACCGCTTTGTTCGGATTGCTTGCGCATATGAATCCGCGCGCGATGTTCGCGCCGCGCACCTTCATGCTCGTCGCCGCCAACGCCGCCGCGGCGATCGTGTTCTCCGCGACGGGGTTGGTGCGCTGGTCAGCTAGCATCCCGATGCTGCTCGGCGCTTTGCTCGGCGGCTGGCTCGGCGCCAAGGTGGGCAAGCGGCTACCGCCGCGCGCGGTGCGGGTCTGGACCCTGCTCGTCACCGGCGGCACAACCGTCATCTTCATGCTGCGCGCCTACGGCTAATCCGCCCAATCAATCCGGACGCCGCATCCGGAACAGCCGGTCTTCGGTGATCGCGGAATAGTCCGCCGGACCGCCACCGCGCACGATCGGTTCCGCGCGCGCGGTAACATAGGCGCCGTCGTCGAGCATCGCCGGATCGATATGCACCGCGATCACCTCGCCGAAGATCACCCATTGATCGAGCGCGCGGCCCTCTGCCGTTTCGAGCCGCAGCGTCTGGGTGTGACGGCATTCGAACTGCACCGGGCTCGCCGCGACGCGATCGGGCTTCACCAGCCGTGACGGTGCCGCTTCGATTCCGGCAAGAGCGAATTCGTCGATATGCGCCGCCACCGTCGCCGAGGTCGCGTTCATCGCCTCGGCGAGCTTCATCGTCGCCAGATTCCACACGAACTCGCCTGTCGCTGCGATATTGGCGGCTGAATCCTTCCAGCCCATCGACGAGAAGCCGACGATCGGCGGACGATAATTGAACAGGTTGAAGAATGAATAGGGCGCCAGGTTACGCGCCCCGCCCCCGCTCACGGTGCTGACCCAGCCGATCGGCCGCGGCGCGACGATCGCGTTCAGAGGATCGTGCTTCAGCCCGTGGCCGTTCTTCGGTTCATAGAAATGATGATCGGTCATGCCCGGCCCACGAATTGGCGATGCGCGGTTCTATAACGCGGCGATCTGCGTTAGGCTTGCACGATGGAAGTCGCGGCAGAGGATTTCACGACGGCGCCTGCCCCGGCACCCTTGGTGATCGCCCGCCACCGCCTGGCGACGCGGATCTGGCATTGGATCAACGCGATCACGATCTTCATCATGATCGGCAGCGGGCTGACCATCCTCAACGCGCACCCGCATCTCTATTGGGGCAATTTCGGCGCCAATCCCGACCATCCCTGGCTCAACACGCCGCACTGGCCGGGCTGGATCACCATTCCCGGCCATTATGATCTCGCCATCGCACGGCGCTGGCATCTGCTGTTCGCGCTGGTGCTGGCCTTCGGGTTGCTCGGCTTCATGATCGCGAGCCTGATCAATCGCCACTTCCAGCGTGATCTGCACGTGGGGGCCGGCGAGGTCACGCCGCGCTATTTGTGGGACGACGTGAAGGCGCATCTCGCGTTCCGCTTCCACGATCCGGAGAAGCCCGGCGCGTACAACACGCTGCAGAAGCTGGCCTACGTGATCGCGATCTTCGTGCTGATCCCATTGATGATCTTCACCGGACTGACCATGTCCCCAGGGATGGACGCGGCGTGGCCCTGGCTGCTCGACGTTTTCGGCGGGCGGCAATCGGCGCGCTCGATCCATTTCCTCTGCGCCGCGGCGATCTTCGCCTTCGTCGTCGTCCATCTCGCTCTGGTGATCCTCGCCGGGCCGGTCAACGAGGTACGATCGATGATCACCGGCAAGTGGCGCGTGCCGGCGGAACCGGAATGAGCGCGATCCTCACCCGGCGCGCGCTGGTCGCCGGTGGCGCGGCAGGGACGGGGCTGCTGCTCGCCGGCTGCGACCGCATCGCCTCCGCGCCGGCCACGCGCAAGATCCTGTTCTCTGGCGAGAAGATCAATCTCGGCCTCCAGCGCGCGCTCACCGATCGCGCCGCGCTCGCGCCCGAATTCCGGCCCGACCAGATGTCGCCCGTGTTCCGGACCAACGGCACGATCAATCCCAATACGCCCCAATATGCCGCGATGGTCGCCGATCGCTTCGCCGGCTGGCGACTGGCGATCGGCGGGCTGGTGCAGCGCCCGCTGTCGCTCTCGCTGGCCGATCTCGCCGCCATGCCGCAACGCGCGCAAATCACCCGGCACGATTGCGTCGAGGGCTGGAGCGCGATCGGCAAGTGGCAGGGACCTTTGCTCGGCACCGTGTTGAAGCTCGCCGGCGTGCGTGACGCCGCGCGTTATATCGTCTTCCGCTGCGCCGATTTCATCCGCGGCGCCGCCTATTACGAATCGATCGATCTCATCGACGCCTTCCACCCGCAGACCATCCTCGCCTGGGCGATGAACGACCAGCGGCTGAGCGTCGGGCATGGCGCGCCCATACGACTCCGGCTCGAACGGCAGCTCGGCTACAAGCATGCCAAGTACGTGATGGCGATCGACGCGGTCGCCAGCCTGGACGGGATCGGCAAGGGCAAAGGCGGCTATTGGGAAGATAATGTGAATTACGATTGGTACGCCGGAATCTGACCGGATGCGCTTCGCGGCTTGATCGCGCGCCGCCTGCTTGGTTACGAGAGCGCACATGGCCCTGATCGACCTCTTTCTCCAGCGCCGCGTCCGCCGCGGGCAACTCGCCGTCACGCATGCCGACGGATCGATAAAGACCTTCGGCACGCCCGATCCCGCTTTCCCGAATGTGGCGATCCGCTTCACCGACAAGGGCGCAGCCGCCGCGATCGTGCGCGATCCCGGACTGGGCGCCGGTGAGGCTTTCATGCGCGGACGACTGGTGGTCGAGCAGGGTGATGTGCGCGATCTGATCAACCTGCTGGCCGCCAATGACCCATGGGAGGCCGGGCAGAACGCGCTTGCGGCCTCGCCGGGCGTGCGCGCGATCCAGGCGGTAACCCACCGCATCGGCCGCGTGAACATGGCGCGGCGATCGAAGAGGAACGTCGCGCATCATTACGACCTGTCGGACCGGCTCTACGATCTCTTCCTCGATACCGATCGTCAGTATAGTTGCGCCTACTGGACCGATCCCGCGCACGAGACGCTGGAGCAGGCGCAGTCCGACAAGAAGGCGCACATCGCCGCCAAGCTGGCGCTGAAGCCAGGGATGCGCGTGCTCGACATTGGCTGCGGCTGGGGCGGGATGGCGCTCTATATCCACCAGCATACCGGTGCCGATGTGCTCGGCGTGACGCTCAGCGAGGAGCAGCTGAAAGTCGCGCGCCGCCGCGCCGGGGAAGCCGGCGTCGCTGCCCATGTGAAGTTCGAGTTGATCGACTATCGCCATGTGACCGGCGAGTTCGACCGCATCGTCTCGGTCGGCATGTTCGAGCATGTCGGCCCGGCGCATTACCGGGCGTTCTTCCGCCAGTGCCGCGACCTGCTGACCGAGGATGGCGTGATGCTGCTCCACACGATCGGCCGCGCCGGCGCGCCCGGCGTAACCGACAAGTGGACGACCAAATATATCTTCCCCGGCGGTTACAATCCGGCGCTGTCGGAGATCGTGCGCGGCTATGAGGGGCTGCGCATGTGGTGCAGCGACGTCGAGGTGCTGCGGCTTCATTACGCGTTTACGCTCGATCGCTGGTACGATCGCACGGTGGCCGCGAAGGATGCGATCGTCGCCCTGTACGACGAGGATTTCTACCGCATGTGGATTTTCTACCTGGCGGGCGCGAGCGCAGCGTTCCGTTATGGCGGGCTGGTCAACTACCAGCTGCAGTTCACCAAGAACCGCCACGCGCTGCCGATCACGCGCGATTACATGCTCGAAGACGAGCAGCGGATGCGAAGCTAGCCCCGCGCGCAGCCCAGGGTCGCCGCATCAATCGCGGTCGCCGCGCCGCGCAAGGCATAGACGTCGGCAAAGGGCTGGCCGTTCTTGCCCAGCGTTTCCACGCTCATCGAGCGGCCGGAACGGATTGCCGCGACGACTGCCGCATCGGTGCGCGAATCCGGCGCCCAGGCATCGGCATTGCCCGCGACCAGCGCGAAGCGGCGATCGCCGACCGAGAGCGTGACCTGCGCGCGCGGATCACGCTCGTGGCTGAGGCGCACATGCAGCTGATTGCGCGCGCTTTGGCCGGGCCAGCTGCCGATCGAGGCGAAGGGGCGCCATTGGCCGTTGCCCGCCTTGGGACCGACCGGTTGCGCGATCGCGAAGCAGCGCCGCGGCGCATCGTCGGAAAATGCTCCCCAACTGTCGAATATGCCGAGCGAATCGCGTGCCGCCGCGGGCGCCGCCACCGCGACGAGCGCAAGCATCAGGCCGGCACGCTTCATGCCGGCGCATATCCCGTACCGAGATGCGGAACGCTCTCGGCGCCCTGCTCGATCAGCACGACACTGCCTTGCGGCAGGCCGTCGCGGACCGGGACGCCCGTGACCGGATCGGTCGCCGCACCCGTCATCACGCCGCGCAGCACCCGGCTGGAAATGCCGTGCATGATCACCAGCCGGTCGCCGGGATCGTCGTCGGTGTCGGCCAGCCACCCTGAAACGCGCGCGGCGATCGCAGGATAGTCCTCGCCGTCGGGCGCGGGATTGAGCAGGCCGGTCGCCGGATCGATCAGCGGCCCGACCTCGCCCGCGACATCGGCATAATAGCGCCCGCCCCAGCTGCCCATGCCGATCTCGGTCAGCC
>Ga0153956_1000741_pt1 | contig 33806 bp, 30 predicted proteins | sample TSFL040MetaG_FD_104704 | JGI IMG/M metagenome (GOLD analysis project Ga0153956, IMG submission 104704) | Attine ant fungus gardens microbial communities from Florida, USA - TSFL040 MetaG | ecosystem: Host-associated > Fungi > Mycelium > Unclassified | place: USA: Florida, Wekiwa Springs... | reverse complement strand
CTCAGGGTCGGTCCTGGTCCAGCTCGCCCTGAGCGAGGGAGACGTGGACTCCGCCTGGGAAGCCGCCGATCGCTACGGTCCCGGCTGGGCATGGCAGGAACTCGCTACCCGAGGCACGGAGGCCCGGCCGGTGGCCGCCGCAGATCTATACCGGCCGCAGCTCGAGAACGACCTGCGGCGTCCCAACACCAGGCTGTATCCGGGCATTGCCGCGACGCTGGCAACGATGGCCGAACTGTATGAAAGAGGCGGCCGTAGTGCAGATTTCGCGTTATTCATCGCCAAGATCCGACAAGACTACGGCAGGCGCCCGTCTCTGATGAAGGCGCTCAAGGCGAAAGGGCTCTGAGCTGTCGTCACCTGTGTAGGGGCGTCGCTTAATCGGGGACCGGCACTCTTGTTGGCGTATTTTCGCCGTGGCAGGCCCCGGCGGACACTAAAGGCTCAGCACGACGCGAGACCCGTCTGGGCGCTTCACCGAGACCTCCAGCTCGCCGCCGGTGGCCTCGACGTACTTGCGGAGGGTGTCCACCCGGCTGGTGCCCAGATTGCCGTGTTCCATTTGGGAAACGCGGTTCTGTCCGACGCCGATGGCTGTTGCAAGGGAGGTCTGGGTGTAACCAGCGTCTTCGCGCAGCTCACGAAGTCGATACTGCGCAACCTCGCGATCCATCTCGTCCTTGATTGCGTCGATGCGGGCACGGTTGCCCGGACGGCGACGTCGAAGATCATCGAGCGTGGTCATCGTTTCTTCCCCTTTCTTGTCTTCGGCTTGGCGGCTTTGGCTGCGTCAGCCTGCTTCATCTTCTCTTGGTGCTCGCTGAATAGGCGGTCGGCGACAGGAATGTTCGTCGCATACCACTTCGTCCAATTCCCTGCCTTGTCTCCGGCGACCAGCATGATCGCCCGGGACTGGATGTCGAAGGCGAAGAGCACTCGGATGTGGGCTCCCCCCTTCGTGGTGCGAGGTCGGAGTTCTTTCATGTTCGGGTGTTCCGACCCTTCGAGGGTGTCCACGAACGGACGGCGCGTGATGGGTCCGTGTTCCTCCAATTGCTCCAGAGCCGCAATCACGCTGTCGTATTCCTCGTCGTCGAGGGTGTCGATCCATGCTTCGATGAGGGTCAGATCAACCTCCCATTTCCGCACACCCGAGAGTCTATCATCTCTAACTGATATCATCTAAAGATGATTTCCGCAGGCTGTGGGTGTATGGCCATGCTGAGACCACCCAGGGGCCACACGTCATGCGCGATGCTGAACGACCTGCACGCTCGTGAACGTCACACGCCGCGCCCTGGCGGTGCGGACCCTCAACGGCCTGGGGAAACGCGCTACCGCTACGTCCTGGGGGTCAAGTGGTCGCAGGTTCAAATCCTGTCAGCTCGACAGAGAAAAATAGGCTTTGACCTGCGTAAATTGCTTGCATGATCGATGCATGGTATCTGGAGCAACAACCGCTCTTGGGACCACTCGGGCGTCGTCGGCGGGCCAATGCTCGGCATTTTGGACTTCGGGACGCACGTCATGCACGCTGTCGGCGCCTACGCACGTCATGTCGTTTGATGAATGCGCTGTTCTCCTGCCGAAATTGACCGATCGTCAAGTGTGCGGCGATATGCGGGATGGCTGGTTCTATCGGCTTATCTTGCGTGGAGCCGTAGCCGCTGCCACCATCGCCGAACAACAACCCGGCGTTGCCGCCATTGGGGTTGTCGGCAGTTCCATCAGTGCCGTCGCCGATCAGATACTGCCCCGATACCGAGTTGACGATGCTGGCGAACTGGTGGCCCTCGGAGCTGTCAAGCCAGGTGTCGATGGACATGTGTAGCGGGGTGTAGAAGTACTCATTGAACAGAACAGCGCCGAAGTCAGGGTTGTCCAAGTTCAGGAGCAGGGCATCCCAGTTGTCTTGCAGGAGCAGGGCATCCCACGCCTCGTTGAGTGCGTCAGGATCAGCCCATGTCGACGACTCAAACAACGACGCCACCGTATCGATGATCACGTCGTCGACATCGGCCTGTGCAGCGGGCGCAGTCGGCGGCGTCATCCCGAAAGCCAGGAACGCACTCACTGCACTTCCAGCACCGAGGGCACGACGCGGGACCCCGTACCGACCTGGCGAACGGCGTTGCTCAGCGTTACAGCGACCGTCATGCAGATGCGCTCCTTGTTTTGGGGGAGTCAAACGAGGGCCTGGCCTGCGAATAAGCAGGCGATGGAGTCGAAGCGACTCCCAGTCTCAGCTCACAATTTCATTAAAAATACATGAATTTTCACTGACCGGCTAGTTAGCCTGTTTTCCGGACAGAAGTCCACATGGAGTCCGTAACCGGCAGTGCCTGCGCGGTGTCTTGTCTGGCCACACCGGACCGCGGGGTAAGAACACGGCCAGCTGCCGTCTCCGGGGTGCAGCTAATTCGGCTGGCATGGCCGGCAGTAGCACCGTAGCTATGGACGGCGGTAACGGCCTGTCGCAGTGAGTCGAGCCGCCGCTCGCCGGGCACAAGCGCCGCAGGCGCGACTCGATCCTGCGGGGTCGCGTAGATTCTTCGAGAGGCAAAACCAGGAACCCCACGCAGCATTCAACGAAAGTCATCATGCCCGAGGACCAGAACACAGACGTTCCACCGAATCAGCTCTCCATCGATCCGCGCAGCGCGTTCTACGACGAAGAGGTGCTCTCCCGCGACGTGGGGATCCGTTTTAATGGCGTCGAGCGAACCAACGTTCACGAATACAACGTGGCCGAGGGTTGGGTGCGTGTCGAAGTCCCTACCGCGAAGGATCGTCGCGGAAATCCGATGGTCGTCAAGCTCAGTGGCACGGTTGAACCTTTTTTCCGCCCGGCAAAATAGCGGCCGCCCCGGGTTACTGGCGTGGCTGACAATCGGCTAGGCAGTTGTCTAGTGGCGCCGACGGCATCGTGCGCTTCGCTGAGGCGCGGATAGGAGACGGTGCCGGGCGGCGGCTGCGGTGACGGGTAGGCCCTGTGCTCGAATGGCGGTTCACTAGCTTCCGTGGTAGACACACGGGGTGAAGATCTCAGGTTGGCTTAAGGAAAATCGGTCGGCGTCGGCGTCGGCGTCGGCGCGGTGGGTGGCTGCTGCGAGTGCGTCTATCGGGGCGATGGCCGCGTTCGGCTTGGCCCCGGTGGCGCACGCCGACATTGACGACTTCATGGCTGACCTGCTCGACCCGGCCGCGTGGGGCACGGTATTCGACCCGGGCTACTGGAACGGGCTTGAGCCGGCGACGGCCGACCTTGCTGCACTGTTCAGCGGTGATGACCTGGCTGGTGCGGCTGTGGGCACTGATTTCGCCGACTGGTTCCAGAACGACATCTATCTGCCGCTGCACGCTGCGATGCAGGACTGGATCGACAGCCCCTTGGGTTCGCAGATCAACGGTTTCATCAATCCTCTGTTCGCTTTCGGTGGCTCTTGCGGCCTGGTGTGTAACGGCATCGACGGCACCGAAACCAACATCGATGGCGGTAACGGGGGCTGGATCTTCGGTGACGGCGGCACCGGGTGGAGCAGTACCGACGACGGCGTGGCCGGCGGCGCTGGCGGTGCTGGCGGCTGGTTGGGCAACGGCGGTGCCGGGGGTGACGGCGGCGCCGGTGCTGACGGCGGTACCGGCGGGGCTTCGAACTGGATCGGCAACGGTGGCGCGGGCGGCAATGGCGGCGCGGGCCTCGATGGCCTCCATGCGGGCGACGGTGGCAATGGCGGCAGTGGCGGCCGTGGCGGAATGTTGTTCAGCACCAACGGCGATGGCGGTAGCGGCGGCAACGGCGGCGACTCGGTCGGCAATGGCGGGACCGGCGGTTCCGGAGGCAACGGTGGCGTCGCCGGTCGCGCTCCGGGGATTTATGCCGTTGGAGGTCTCGGCGGCAACGGTGGGAGCGGTGGTAACGGCGGCAGTGCCGACGGAATCGCCAGTACCGGCGGTAACGGCGGGGCAGGTGGCGGCGGCAGTCAGTCAAGCTATTGGTGGAGCCGAGACGCCGGTTCCGGCGGCAACGGTGGAGACGGTGGTGCGAGCACTGGCGCCGGCAGTATTGCTGGCGATGGCGGCACTGGCGGCCGGGGCGGCATGTTCGCCGTCGGCACGGGAGACATTGACGGTGGCACCGGCGGCAGCGGGGGCAACGGCGGCGGCGCCGTTGGTGACCACAGCACCGCCGGCAATGGTGGTACAGGTGGGCTCGGCGGCGCCGGTAGCGCCATGGGCGGCGGGCGCGACGGTGGTGCCGGCGGCAACGGCGGTAGCGGCGGTATGGCTGTCGGTGACCACAGCACCGCGGGCAACGGTGGTGCCGGCGGTATGGGCGGCGCCGGTAGCGCCTTGGGCAGCGGCCGCGATGGTGGCGTCGGCGGTGCCGGTGGCGACGGCGGCGCGGCCAGTGGTGTCGCCAGCACCGCGGGCAATGGCGGGGTTGGCGGCGGCGGCGGAGTGGGCAGCGCTGTGGGCAGCGCACGTGACGGAGGCGCGGGTGGCCAGGGCGGCGATGGTGGCGTGGCCAGCGGTGCCGGCAGCGTAGCTGGGGCCGGAGGCGACGGTGGCGTCGGCGGTATGAGTGGTGCGTTGGGCGCTAGCCGAAACGGTGGTGCGGGCGGCGACGGCGGACACGGTGGCGACGGCACGGATGGCGGGGTTGCCGGTCACGGTGGTGCGGGCGGCGTAGGCGGCGGCGCTGTATTGGCCGCCAGCGGTCACGGCGGTAGCGGTGGTGTCGGCGGCAACGGCGGTGCCAGCGACGGGGGAGTCGGCGGCATGGGAGGCCAGGGCGGAGAGGGCAATAACTCCTCAGGCTGGATGCGTGCCGGAGGTGGCGGCGGCGGTGGCGGTGGCGCCGGCACCGCAGGCCCGGGTGGGGATGGTGGTGTCGGCGGCAACGGCGGCTTGGGAGCTGCTGGTATCGGTGAGTCCAGTGACTTGGGCGGAAGTGGTGGAACCGGCGGGACCGGTGGAAGTGCCGACGGTGGTATCGGCGGCGTAGGTGGCAAGGGCGGCGATGGAGGATCCAACCCACTGGGAGCCCCCGGAGGCAGCGGTGGCAACGGCGGAAGCGGTGGCCAAGTCGGCCCCAACGGCAACGGTGCCGGCGGCAACGGCGGTAACGGTGGGGCGACTTTCCAGGACCCCGGCGGTAAAGGCGGCAACGGCGGCGCCGACGGAACGCCCGGAACCCCCGGGGCTGATGGCGCACCCATCCCGGACCCACCGGCCTGACCAAAGGCATGTATCTGCGAGCCGCCGACGGTGACACGAGTGGCGGCGCCGGCTGAACCGAAGGAAGAGGCACCTTGAACCTCGCTCGTTGGCGGGTCTTCCTTGCTCTCACACTGCTTTTCGGGGCCGCCCTGCCGGCCGCCCCTCTGCGGCGGCCATGGTGATCTTGGGCGGCGGGGCCGCCATCGTCGTCGACGGCAACAACTACTGCACGCTGACCACGATCGGACATGACCGGGCCGGTGACGTGGTGGGCTTCACCGGAGCGGTGTGCGGCGGGCCAGGGGCTCCGGTCGCGTTAGCGGGCACCGACACGAACGTGGGCACCGTGGTGGCCGTCAACGGCGACCTCCGTTACGCGGTGATCAAGTTCGACGTGCCCGACCTCATCGCGGTATCTGACTACGTCGGTATTGCGATCAACGGCATCGGCCCAGAGCCGCAGTTCGATTCGGCAGTGTGCAAGTGGGGACCCACCACTCCTGGCCTTTGCGGTCGCATCACCACCCCCTTCGGCCCGCGAGTGAACCTGTTGGCGCAATTTGAGCAAGGTGATGTGGGAGCCCCGGTAACCATGGACGGCCTGCTGGTCGGCATGGTCTACGCGGGGGGTGTGACCTTGGGCTCCAAGTATTCGCTTCCGAGGGCGCTTACCTACTTGACGAAATTCGGCGCGATCCTCGATGACGTCAACGCCGGTGACGGGCCGGGCAGCGGATTCGTCCCGATCGGCAGTTGAGCGAGCGGTAGGTCAGCCGGGCAAGGCCGCCAATCGCTCAGAGCTCCCCGTTGCTCGCCGGCGATTGCTCGACGGAAGGCGACCATGAACGCTTTCTGCTGTCCAAACGACGGGAACGGAATACGGACGCTGCTGACGGGCACGGCGGGGCCGTTGCCTGAGCCCCCGAGAGCCCTTACCTCGGAAGCAGATTGCCTTCGACCGCCACTGCGGTGGCGGCCACGGCGACCCAGGTGTTGTTGACGGCGGCGGTCCCGGTGAAGGTGTCCACCCGCTCCGGATTGTGCAGGTCGTTGACGTTGGCCCCAGGCAGGGAGTCCGCGTGACGCCAGCCCGTGTTGCGGTGCCCCCAGCCGTGCGGGACCGAGACGGTACCGGGCCGCATGTCGTCGCTGATGTGCACGGGAACAGCGATCTTTCCGATGTCGGACGTCACCTCCACCATGTCGCCCTCGGTGAGGCCGCGGACCTTTGCGTCAACGGAGTTCATGTGCAGCGTGCACTGGTTGGAGCCACTGGTCATCGACGGTACGTTGTGCAGCCAGGAGTTGTTGCTGCGCAGCTGGCGGCGGCCAATGAGTTGGAAGTCGTAGGCGGTCGGGGGACTAGTGGGTTCGTCGAGCAATGCGGCTGCGGCCGCGATGAACTCGTCCGGGGCGAGCTGGACCTTGCGGTCGCGGGTGGCGATGACCTCACGCAACCGGGGCCGCAGCGGGCCGAGGTCCAGTCCGCCGACACTGTCACGTAGGCGTCGCATCGATATACCCTTGCGGCCCTTACGGATCCATCCGTATGGTCCGGCTGCCAGTGCGATACTGGCCATCCGCAGCGGACTGATCGCAGCGAACAATGGCTTACGCCCAGCTGCTGCCATCTGCCGCAGCGGCGCGGGCAGCAGCTCTATCATCAGCAGGCTCAGGATCTCCCAGTCGTCCTTGCCGTCGGCCGGCGGCTCGAAGGTTCGATGCTGGTACCGGACGTTGTTGCGCACACCGAAGACCGGGAGCAGCAGTCCGACGTCTTCGCGCTCGAGCGGTGAGACCGGCGGCAGGATGTAGTCCGCATGCCGGCTGGTTTCGGTGATGTACATATCCACTGCCACATAGAGATCCAGCGAGGCAAGGGCCTGGTCCAGGCGGCCCTTCTGCGGGATCGATGACACCGGGTTCCCGGCGCAGGTGATCATCGCCTTGATCTGACCTTTGCCGGCGGTGAGGATCTCGTCGGCGATGACGACCGCGGGAAGCTCACCGCGGAACGACTTGTAGCGGCCCGAGCGATCCGTCCAGGCGCCGTGGCCGGCCGGAATGTACTTCGCGAGCCGCGGCACATCCATCACCGGTGTGGAGAACATTGTCCCGCCGGCTCGGTCAAGGTTACCGGTGACGGCGTTGATGACCATGACCAGCCAACTCACCAAGGTCCCGGTCTCCTGCTGGCAGACGCCGATACGGCAGTACAGCGCTGCCGACTCCGCCGCCGCGTGATCGCGGGCCAGGGCATAGATCGTCTCGGCATCGACACCGGCGCGTGCTGCGACGGCCTCGGGGCTGGCGGCCGCGACCAGGCGCCGCAGCTGAGCCAGGCCCACCGACTGGCGGGCAATCGCCGCTGTGTCGCAAAGGTTCTCGTTGATCAGGACATGCAGCATCCCCAGCAGGAGATACAGGTCGCCGCCGGGACGCACGGCGATATGTGCGTCGGCGAGCTTTGCCGTTTCGGTGCGGCGCGGGTCGATCACGACGACGGTTCCGCCGCGATCGCGCAGCGCTTTGATCCGTCGTTTGGCGCCGGGCATGACCGACAGGGATCCGTTGGACACGGCCGGATTGGCGCCCAGGATCACCAGGCGTTGGGTCCGGTCGATATCGGTGATCGGGACGAGCACATTGGAGCCGAACACCTTCCAGGCCGCGTACTCGTGCGGCATCTGATCAATACTCGATGCGGAGAAGAAGTTGGGCGTCATCAAGGCCGCGCGCAGCAGGAGGCCGTAGATCGCGGCGGAACTGTGCGCAGCCGGGTTGCCCAGGTACATCCCCACGGCCTGATTGCCGTGGGACTTGCGGACCCGGCGCAACCGGGTGCCGATGTCGGAGAAGGCTTCCTGCCAGCTCACGGGTTCGAAGGTGTCACCCATCCGCCGCATCGGCGTGCGCAGGCGATCGGGGTCCTCGTGCAGTCCGCCCATCGCGGTCGCCTTCGGGCAGATGTATCCATGCGAGAACACGTCCTCGGAGTTGCCCTGGATGCGACTGACTTTGCCGTCGGTCACCGTGACCTGAATGCCGCAGTGTGCCTCACACAATGTGCACTGGCTGGTATGCGTGGTGCTGGTGCCGTCGTATCTCGCGCCATGGGAATCCGACAGGGGCAGGTCGACCGTTGTCATCTGAGTCTCCATTCTCGGCAGTCGTCGCGACTCGGCGCGAAGCAGGTTTCCACTGCTGGCGCCGCTGCCGTTATACGAACCTGTGAGGATTCTGGCATCCCGGCCGACCCCACCGCCACGGATTCACGCTGACCCGGCCGAACACCCGCACTCCCTCATTGACCCGCGCCCCAACGCCCCCTAAACTTTCAATACTGATAACGCATGTTGTCAGAAGTGGTCAACGATGACTGGGAGTGCGCGCTCGTGACTCAAGACATGTCGGAAACCTGCCCCGCGGCCAGTGAGACGCCGATAGCTGCTGGCTGTCCCGTGAGCAACAGCGGCTACGACGCACCCCCGATCCCGCTGGGCCCTGACTCGCTGACCTGGAAGTACTTCGGTCAATGGACCGGCCTGTTCCAGGGGACCTGGGCCGGCTCGATGCAGAACATGCACCCGCAGCTCGGTGCCGCAGTCAAGGACCACTCGATCTTCTTCATCGAGCGCATCCCGCGTCTGATGCGGTCGATCTACCCGATCGGTGGCGTGGTGTTCGACGGTTACCGTGCCCCGCAGACCGGCGCCGAGGTCCGCGATTACCACATCGGCATCAAGGGTGTCGACGAGCAGGGGCGTCGCTACAGCGCGCTGAACCCCGACGTCTTCTACTGGGCGCACGCGACCTTCTTCAAGTCGACCTTGCTGGCCGCCGAGAAGTTCGCCGGCGGACTGACCGAGGCAGACAAGCGGCAACTGTTCGACGAGCACGTGCAGTGGTACCGGATGTACGGCATGAGCATGCGCCCGGTGCCCAAGTCCTGGGAAGGGTTCGAAGAGTACTGGGACCACATGTGCAACAACGTCCTGGAGAACAACTGGGCGGCCCGTGAGGTCATGGACCTGTCGACCATGCCCAAACACCCGTCATTGGAATGGATTCCGGATTGGCTGTGGGCGCAGAACCTCAAGGTCATGCAGCGGTTCCTGACCTTCATGACCGTGGCCCTCTATGACCCGCCGGTGCGCGAGCTCATGGGCTACACCTGGTCCCCGCGCCAGGAGCGGGCGCACGGGTATCTCTGCAAAGCCATCACCTTGGTGTCTAAGTACGGCCCCAAGCGTGCCTTGATGCATCCGCGTAAGCGGTCGGCGTTGGACCGGGCCTCAGGTCGCCTTCCGGTGGATGCACCCCTGGTGCAGACCCCGGCGCGCAACCTGCCACCGGTCGAGTACCGCAACGACCCGCACTTCTACTGCCCGAAAGTTGACTGACGCGGTTCAGGCGAAGCGGCCCGGGTTCGCCGCGACAGCCCGGTGCAGCGTCGGCCGGTTGGCCCGATAGGCCTGCACCACGGGCGCGAGTTCGTGTGGGCTGGCCCCGTGCATGATCACCGAGTGCACGCCCAGGTCGAATTGCCGGGCGATGGTGCTCGCGCAGTCGCGGGCCGATCCGGCTGCCACCGCCGCCAACCAGTCGTCCGGAATCAGCTCGGCGATCCGCTGCAGCGTCTCGTATGAGGCGCTGGCGTCGATGGGCCCGGCGGTGGCCGCATCGGTGAACAGCTCGGACTGCCGGATTCGGTCCCACGTATGCGGATCCCAGCCATTGGCCGAGACCAGCACATCGGGATAGGCCTGCAAATAGGTCGCCAGGCGGCCTACCCCGCGGCGCAGCTGGTCATCGGGCGACAGCGAGTCGCACACCGTCGCCAGGCAGGCCCAGATGCGGATGCTGTCGGGATCACGGCCTGCACGTTCGGCGCCGCGGCGCACCGCCGCCACCGATGTCGTGGTCGCCTCGCCGGAAAAGAAGGTGTGCAGCACAACGAAATCGGCGATCTCACCGGCGAGTTCCATCGTCTTGGGACCAACGGCGACCAAACCGATCGGTGGCCCCTCGCCCAAGCCGTTCGCATGCCGCAGCATCGGCCACTTCCCGGCCGGGCCGTCGTGATTGAAAATCGTCTCGCCGGCCCAGAGTCGGCGCAGGATGCCGAAGAAGTCGCGCAGCCGAGCAGCGGTCACCGTCGGCAGGCCGATCGCCGGCCAGTACCCGGCCATGCCGCGGCCGAAGGCCATCGCGAAACGACCCTCGGTCAGCGCGTGCATGGTCGATCCCACCGTCGCGGTGACCGTGGGGTGGCGAGTGTGGTGGTTGGTCGACGGGGCGATACCCAGACTGGAGCTGCAGCCCGCCACGGCGCCGCTGAGCACCGCCGGGTCTTTCACGGTGAAGCGTTCCCCGATGTGGCACGAACCCAGGCCGAGCGCATCGGCCTCCCGGGCCTCGGGGAGAACCACGCGAGCATCCGCCGGGTGCCGGGTGACGGCGTAGTAGCCGAGTTCGTTCAACTGAATGCCGGTGTTGGCTGCGCTCGACGGGTCGGTGACCTGCGGTGCAGTGCGATTCATCCCGCAATTACACTACGACGAGTAGCGTTATACAAGCGGTCCGGCCGAGGTTCGTGTGTTTCAGCTGTTCAGCGACCACACCGAGTAGTTCAGCGCGGTCGCGAACAGGGTCCACCCGAAATACGGCAGCATCAGTAACGCCGCAGTGCGCTGGGCCTTCCAAAACGCAGCGATGGTGACGGCCACGGCGACGTCGAGCAGCAGGATGTCGATCAGGGCCGCGCCGCGCCAGCCCAGCCCGAAGAACAGCGGCGACCACAGCAGGTTCAAGAACAGCTGTGCGCCGTAGGCGATGATCGCCGGATTTGTCCACCGCGGATCCGCCCGCCAGACGAGCCAGGCCGCGACCGCCATCGCCAGATAAAGGACACTCCACACCGGACCGAACAGGTAGCTCGGTGGTGCCCAGCTCGGTTGCACGAGCTTCCCGTAGTCGGCCGCGGCGTCGGCCGAGGCGAGCCCGCCGAGGCCGGCGACGACGATGACGAGCACCAGCGAGACCAAGAATGCGGCCAGGTGTTGGGAATTCGGTTGCTGCGCTTTCGGCGAGATAGCTCCCATCTGGTCACCCTAAACCTGAATCGCAGTACCTGGCCAGTTCGCTGGCGCCGCCCTGGTGCCAGGGGAATCCTGGGGAGATATCGTCAGTCCGAAGGGCGGGTTATCACCGCTGGAACCGCGTTCGCTGAAGTTCCCCAACTTCGACAAGAGCGCCAAGGCGGGAAGACCGACCATACGAAGATGGCGCTACTGGCCGCCGCCGGACCCGAAGAGATCAACTCTGCGGACTATGACGCGATCTACTTCACCGGTGGCCGCGCCGTCATGTACGACTTCCCCAACAGTCAAGGACTGCAACGCATCACCCGCGAAATCTTCGAGAACGGGGGAGTGATGTCCTCGGTCTGCCACGGCTACTGCGGCCTGCTCAACACCACCCTCTCCGATGGGTCGCTGTTGGTCGCCGGGCGCAAGCTCACCGGCTTCGCCTGGTCGGAAGAGGTCTTGGCCCGTGTCAACAAACTGGTGCCCTACAACGCCGAAGCCGAGATGAAGAAGCGCGGCGCCCACTACGGCAAGGCCTGATTCCGTTCGCCTCGCACGTCGTCGTCGACGGTCGGCTGGTCACCGGCCAGAACCCGGGATCGGCCAAGGCGACCGCCAGGAAGATCGTCTCCGTGCTGGGGAGCTGACGCCCTCGCCAGTAGGGTTCCAGCGTGGTGGCAGCCAGCAAAACCGTCGTGCTGACCGACGAGTTCCGTACAGCCTTGGGGCTGCTGGCGGCCGGCCGAAACCTCTTCCTGACCGGCAAGGCCGGCACGGGCAAGTCGACGCTCATCCGCCATTTCATGGCCACCACCGAGCGCAACGTCGTGGTGGTCGCACCGACCGGGATCGCCGCCCTCAACGTCGACGGCCACACCATCCACCGCCTGTTCGGATTCCGGCCCACCACCACACTGTCCGATGTCGCCGGCGGCGACTACCGGCCCGGGCGCTTCGCCAAGACACTGGCCAAACTGCAGACGCTGATCATCGACGAGGCGTCGATGGTGCGCGCCGACGTGTTCGACATGATCGCGGGAGCGCTGCAGCGCTTCGGCCCCGAGCCCGGCACTGATTTCGGCGGCGTCCAGGTGGTGTTGGTGGGCGACCTCTACCAGCTGCCGCCGGTGGTCACCGAGGGCGAGCAACACCACTTCTCGACGACGTATGACACCCCGTACTTCTTTTCGGCGAACACCTTCAGTCGTGCGGAGTTCCCGAGTGTCTCGCTGACGACGGTGTTCCGCCAGCTCGGCGATGACCGGATGACCGCGATTCTCAATGAGATTCGTGAAGGCGTGCTGCTCGGCCACGCCCAGCAGCACCTTGACGCCCGGGTGAATCCCGACTTCGTGCCTCCGGATGACGAACTCTGGCTGACGCTGGCGCCCACCAACAGGCTGGTGACCGCCCGTAACCGCCAGCAGTTGGAGCGGTTGCCCGGTGAGGAGATGGTGCACCGCGCCACCGAATCCGGCGACCTGTCCCTGTTCGACAAGCCGTTGGACGACGAGTTGCGCTTCAAGGTCGGCGCCCAGGTGATGATGCTCAACAACGATCAGGCCGAGCGCTGGGTCAACGGTTCGATCGGCCGTGTGGTGGGAGTGGGCTACGACCGCCACGGCGCCATGGTCGAAATCGAGTTCCCTAACGGCGACATCGCCGAAGTCGCCCCGTTCACCTGGGAGGCCACTCGCCCGGTCGTCGAGGGCGGAACCTTGCGCCGCGACGTCGTCGGCACCTTCACCCAGTTGCCGTTCAAGCTGGCCTGGGCGATCACGATTCACAAGAGTCAAGGCCAGACCTTGGAGCGGCTGGTGGTGGACCTGTCCGGTGGCATGTTCTCCACCGGACAGCTCTATGTGGCGTTGAGTCGGTGTACCTCGTTGGCCGGGCTTGTGCTCAAACGCCCTGTGCTGCCGAAGGACCTGAAGGTGGATCGCCGGATCGCGCGCTTTCTACGTGCCTCGGCCAATGGTGACCGGGCGCGCCGTCATTGCGCGATCGGCCTGCTCACAGTGGGTGATGAGGGGCGGATGTCGCGACCGCGCCCGGTGGAATTGGCGGTGGCGTTCGATGATGGCACCGCCGTATCGACCCTGATCAACCCGCAGCGGGATCTGGCCGACGCCCGCCAGGCGTATCGGATCGGGGCAGCCGATGTGCTGCTGGCGCCCACCCTGCGGGAGGCTTGGGCGGTGATCGCGCCGATGCTGGCCGGCTGCACGCCGGTGGGCGTGAAAGTCGATGAGACGCTGGGGCTGATCGACTTCGAACTCAAGCGACTGGGTCAGGTGACTCCGATGCCGCTGGGTATCGACTTGCGGGGCACCAGTATTACCGGCGATACGGCGCTGCAGCGGGCCCTGGCGGCGCTCGAGCGCCTTGATGGCGTCGACGTGGATTCCGGTTCATCGCCGTTCGACGAGCCCGACGAGACCGACGCCCTCTCGGGAATCCTGCTCAGCCGCGACCCGGACGTCGCAACCCCGGCGGCCGAACACCTTCCGGCGCTGTCCGCGCTGCTGCGGATCAGCCGAACCCTCGGAACGGTTCTGCTGGGCACCATTCCCGTCGATCAGGTGTCGCTGGCGGGGGAGACCAACTGGGATCAGGCGGCACGCCAAACTGCCGCCGACCAACTGCTGGTGGCGGCCACCCGCACCCGGCTACCGGATGAGGTGTCGGCACGCCTGCGCGACGCACTGAGCGCGCTGGGCGCCGGCGACGTAGCGGCCGGGCTGGCGCAAACGCCGTCGATGGCCGACGGCATCGACGCGGTCCTGGTTCCCGGCGCCCGCGTATGTTTCACCGGAACCGCGGTCGACGGCCAAGGCCGTGTGGTAGATCGTGACGAAATAGAGCGGCTGGCGGCCTCAGCAGGGCTGGCGCCGGTGCGTTCGGTGACCAAGACGCGATGCGAGGTGTTGGTCATCGCCGAGGCGGGCACGCAGTCCGGCAAGGCCCGCAAAGCCCAGGACTACGGCAAGCCGGTGTTCACCGTGGATGAGTTCCTCGGTTGGCTCGCGCGCCGGTGAGCGACGGCTTTCCCCAGCTTCAGTCCAAGTCCGCCAAGGCTTTCCGGGCGGCCTCGAGCTCGGCTTCCAGTGCGGCCACTCGCGCGGCATGCTGCGAGCGCGCCTCGTCCATCAGCGCCTCGATCGGCGTGAACAGCTCCTCGTGCAATTCCTTGGCGGCGCGTGACACCGCGGCAGCAGCGACTGCGAGATTGCGCACCAGATAGCTGCTGCCCTGCTTGACTTCGGCCTGCCACTCACCGTCGGCGGTACCGGTCACGGTCAGGGTCAACTCCAGCGTCTTGGCCTTCTTCCCGGCCGACTTCTTGACCGGTTCCTTGGCCTCGGGAGCCTCCTTGACCTCGGGAGCCTCCGGGGCCTCGGAGACGGCGGCGACAGCGTCGGGGGCAGGCGTGGTGTCGGCGAACGAACCCATCCCGAGGCTGTCAGGGGCGATGGCCGGGGCTTCGGGGGTGAACGTGGGTGCAGTCATGATCGTGGCGACCTCCTTGCTCATTCGTCGCCCGCGGCGGCGGGCAAGCTCACCACGTATTAGAACACACGTTCGACAAACTGGTCGAGGCAGTCACTCAAGTCACTCAAGTCACTCAATCCGTCGGCCGCGGCGTCATCGACGAGATGAAGTAGGTCTCCTGCCCGGTGGGGTAGCCGCCGCCATCGGTGGCGATGTGGACGTGATCGTAGTGGTTGGCGGTCTCGTTGCCGTAATCCGAGGTCCAGTTGCCACCGCCGACGCCCGGGTAGATCTTCTGCCGCCAGATCACGTGGTTGACACCCCACCGCTGGGCGTTGGCCAGCGCATAGCCGGCGATCTGGTCGCCGAGCAGGATCCCGGCTTCACTGTGGTAATCCGGGATCATCACGTCGATGGCCAACCCGTTGGGGTGCCACTTCAACGGGTCCTGGCGATACCCGTAGATGGTCTTGATCTCCTGAAACAGCACGCCGATGGTGCGGGCCGCCCAGATGGTCTTGACCTGCAGCCCGTTCTCCGGCGCCACCCCGGCCGGCAGCGGGAAGGTGAATTGCTGGCCTTCGGTGGGCATCGGCACGCTCGCCGCCAGAGCCGCGGCCTCGGCGGGGTTGGCGACGCGGATCGCTCCGGCGGGTGGCGTGTGTGGCGGAGCCGACGGCGCCGCTGCGGCGGTATCGGTGGGCTTGGGCACCGCATCGTGGCTGGTCTGAGCGTGGATGAGGGCGGCCGAGACCGTCAGCGACGTCAGAATGGCCAGGCTGCGACCGCAGAACCTGGCAATCTTTCGTCCGTTCACCCAGAGCACTTTAGTGACTTGACCTTGGAAGCTGCGGGACCGGCGCTCAGCTGCGGCTACCGAGTCCGATATACCGGCGTCCAGCCTCCCTGATCTCGACCGCTGCTTACCGCGACGCGGGTGCTGGCACTACGAACCGGGGCACAACTCCTGGCGCGCCGCGTCGGCGATCAGCGGGAACTGCGGCCACGCCCCGTAGTGCGGCTGCTGGATTTCGGCGGTTCGGCCCACGTGCAGGTTCTCGCAGATCATGTGCCCGAGCGCGCGCACGCTGGACTCCGAGATCGGCTCGTCGTTCGCGTAGCGGGCGGTGTAGCCGTGGGTATTGAGGTATTTCATGAAGCTGGCCTCGTCGGCGTGCGCCGGCGCGGCCCCGACCAGAATTCCCGTCGCGACGCCGGTGACGGCCAAGGGTGCGGTGAACCGGGCTGTCCAACTCATACCGGCGATGCTACGACGGGTGAGGCACACGCGGCTGCGCAGTGCCGGCCAGACGCGGCAAGTCCCCCCGAGTGGCTTCATATTGCTGCTAGCGTCAGCGGCGAGGAGAAAGGCGCTGGACGTGAAATCAACCGCACTCGCGGCGGCCCTGGCCGCAGGTCTGCTGGCCGGGCTGATCGGTGCTGCCTCATCCGCTCAGGCCGACCCGCTCAATCCTCGCGATCCCGACTACTGCGGCAACAGTCCCGACATCCTGCTGTGCACCCAGCAGCAGTCGACGTACCCCAGCCGGGCTGAGATGTCCTACCTCAACGCCATCCGCGGCAAGTTCCCGCCCGGCACCGAGGCTCGCCGGCTGGCCGCCGGCCGGACCGCGTGCCTGGAATTCCCGAAACACCCGACCAGCCTCATCGTCGAGCAGGTCTCGGTCTACCTGCAGATCGCCAAGCCCACCGCCGGTGAGGTCGTCGAGTCGGCCCGCACCAACATCTGCCCGACGGCCACGACCCAGGGCTGAACCCGATCAGCGGCGGTATGAGCGCACTCCGTCGCGGATCGCGGCTTGCGCCGCCACGTCACACTCGTTGTAGCTCAGACACCACTGCCGGGCGGCGTCGGCCTGCGGGCCGTTGCCCCGGGCGGCGTCGATAGCACCCTGGGACGCCAGGCCCCCGGGATCGTCGACGTCCCAGTGGAATCCGAAGAAACCGGCGACCTGCTTGATCGACGACGAGGTACGGACGAAAAACGTCGCGTCGAACCACTTCCGCAGGTCACAGGTGAGACCGTCCAGCGCTTTGGCCACCTCGGCGAACCTGCGGGTGCTGCTGATCTCGGGGTGATGCCAGTGGAAGACCCGAAGAGACTTGCCCTCCCGGGCGGCGTGGCTGCGTAATTGCCGCATCCGTGCGGCGAATTCGGCGGCGAGTTCGGCTTCAGCGGCATCGTCGAGCGGATCGAATGAGACGACGGGCTGGTAGCGGGCGGTGGTGTCGTCCTGGCCGTCGCGAATACGCAGACCCCACTGATAGATCCGGCCCTGATCATCCCACTCGATGTCGAAGTCGACCTCGATGTCGGCGGAGGGAACATCCGGCGCGTTGGGTCCGTGTGCCTCGAAATCAACTCCGGTGCAACTCATGCGGGCCCGTCGGACGGCCTTGGCCAGTCGATCCTGCGGCATCTTGGTGCCGACGGACTCGACGCGAAACGCCTCAAGATGCGCGTCCACATCGACAGCCGCCAACTGCGTGACGCTCAACGTCGTGCCGTCGCCGCAGTGTTGATACAGATACTGCCATTCCCGGATCGTGAGGTGTCCGGTCTCGACCGCGAATGACGCATCGTCTTCGCCGGCCACCGTGGCGCAGTGGTCGAACCATGCGCATGTCGTGCAGTCGCTGATGCGGTAGGGCCGCACCAGCTCTCGTCCCGCCGCCGCTGCTTGCGCGACGTCGACACGGAAGGCGAACTCGTGGTCGTAGCGCTGCAGGGCCGAGCGGGATTTGCGGTGTGTCGGATCGCTGGCCGAATACGTGACGATGTTCTCGGCGTCCAGGTCGTACCAGGTGATACCGAGGCTCTCGCCGAGAAGGGCCGTGAGGTCGGAACTGCCGATGATGCCGCCGCGGTTCACTCCGCAGTGAAAACCCAACTCTTGCAACATCCGGGTGTAGTGCGCCAGCTGCATGACATCATCACGCCAGCGCGCGCCGTGATCGCTGTGCCCCGGATGGGTCAACCGCCGATCAGGTTGCGACAGTGTTGAGATCTCCACCTCAGCACGCTTTGCCGAGGCCAGCGTGCGGTGGTTCTTGATGTCGACGGGCAGGTAGCCGCCCTGGTGTCTGACCAATACATCGGGAAGGCCTCTGCGACCGTTGACATCCGGCAGGCACCCGCCGGCGATCACCTCGACACCGGCTGTGAGCGCGGCCACGGTGCGGCGCTGGCGTTCGGTCCAGCTGGTCTGGGAATCCAGTAGCAGTAGTCGCCCGGAGTCTGGGTAGCGTGTCTGGAGTTCGCCGAAGACGTATTCCTCGAATTCGATTCCGGCAGTGCGCAGCGCCTCCAGATCCGGGGACGGTGGCGCCGGCTCTGCAATGCCGGGGGCGAACTCGTTGTGGGTGACGCGGGCACACCGTTTTGCCGGGTAACCGCCGAGCGTGACCGGTGCCATCGCGTCCGTCCCGTGTGGCCCTACTCCGCCGACCGCTGCGCGGTAGCGGCGATTTCACCGAAGAGCGCGGCGACGACCCCGAATGCGAAGTACAGCGGTACCAGCCACGGTGCCACCCCGAACAACCCGTCCGAGCCGGGGGCGTAACGGAAGTGGCCCGTCGCGGCGATCCCGCTCTCGACCACCGGACCGACGGCTGCGATCAGCACGCCGCAGACGATCGCCGGACGATCTCCCAAGGCGCAGAAAGTGATCGCCGCGAATGCGCAGATCAACGTCGTGAGGGGAACCACCGGCGAAGCATGCAGCATCGCGGTGACGACGTAGCTGCCCAGGACCGCGGCCAGGCCCGCCACCCCCTGACGCACCGTGACGGCGGTCCGCGGAGAGGGGAGATGCAGTCGCAGTTCCGCCAGGAAGACGGTGGCGGACCCGACGAGGATCGGGAAATAGAGGGGACTGCTCCAGATGAACGGCACGACGTGCGATCCCGGCCGGTATTCGGTGGTCCCGGTGATCACATGCGAGTGGTCACCGATCAGACCGGCCGCTCCACCGACGACGAACAGCAACAGTGCGATCCACGGGCGTAGTTTCACCACCGCAGTATCGTCCATCGGGTGAGCGCCGAGGACCGCACCCGCTGGGATGCGAAATACGCCGGCCGCTGCGTGCCGGCGCTGGACAGGGTCGGGCCGGCCGCGGTGTTTGCGCCCTTTGAAGCCGCGTTTCCGGCCGCCGGCCATGCGATCGACATCGCCTGCGGTCAGGGTGCAGCGGCGGTCTGGCTGGCCCAACGCGGCCTGCAGGTGGCCGGTTGCGACGTTTCGCCGCTCGCGATCGAGCAGGCGCGGGCGCTCGCCCTGCGCAGCGGCGTTGGTGACCGGTGCCGATTCGACGTCGTCGACCTCGACGACGGCCTAACGGCCGGGCCGCCGGCAGACGTCGTCTACTGCGCTCGGTTCCGCGATCGCCGGCTCGACGCGCCGATGGTGCGACGCCTGGCTCCGGGCGGACTGCTGGCGGTCACCGCGTTGAGCCAGGTCGGCAGCACCGCAGGGCGGTTCCGAGCCGCGCCCGGGGAGCTGCGCACGGCGTTCGCCGACCTGGAATTGATCGCCGAGGGTGAAGCGGACGGGTTGGCGTGGCTGTTGGCGCGATGCGGCAGGGCGACGGCGCCGTCAGCGCACGAGGACGGACGAGGCTAGGCCGGAGCCGGTGCCTCGCGGTCGATGGGCTCCGGGCCGGGCTCGGCCGGGGCGTCGTCGAGGGGCAGGGCATCCATCGGTGGCGCCTCGCCGGCCGGGATGTCGATCGGCGCCTCCATCGGGGCTTCGATCGGCGGTGCCTCGATCGGCGGAGCCTCCATGGGCGGCGCGGCCAGCTCGACGGCCATGAGCTCGGCCATCGGCTCTGCGGCGGGTTCCGGGGCCGGCTCCACCATGGCGGCGAACTCCACCACCGGGGCGTCCGGTGCCGGTGCCTCCTCGATCGGCAGGTACATGTGATGGGTGAACTGCGACTGGTAGGCGCCGCCGCCGCCGATCCTCACGCCGCCGGGCTCACCGCTGGCTACCGGCGTGCCGTCGGGCAGGGTTACCGCGGTGTGGTGGCTGTTCCAGCCCACCACCACGGCGTTGGGGGCGGTGCCGTACTTGAAACCGCGGGCCAGCAGTGCTGACTCCTCGTTGGCGGTGTGGAACCGGCCGCTGAAGGCCGGCCGGCCGCTGGCGACGTTGGACACCCACGAGGCCAAACCCGAGCAGTCCGTGCCTGCAGGAGTGTTCCCGCCGACGATGTACGGAGTGCCCGAAACCTGCTGGATGAGCGCCATCAGAGCTTCTAGACCAAACATGACCGAGCACATTAACCATGGATAACTGCACTTACCAAAATCTGTGATGCCCATCACGTTTGGCAATCATGTTGTCAAACATAACGTCGCAACGGAAAACGCCAGGTAGATCGGCGAAAATGCACACAGGGTGTCAGTCTATTTCTGTAAGTGCTGGTAGATGCCATGTATGAGTTTGTTAGCCGTGACCTCAAAGGTCACAAATTCGCATTATCGAGATGAAATTGCCTGATCAATGGGTGCATTGCAGGTATCGATTACCGCCGGTATCGGCGAGAATCGCGCCGCGGATGGCCGGTGTTCTTCCGCGTCAAAAGTGATGCTGCTTACAGTGAACGCTTCGTGTTTTTGATCAGATTCGACCCGATGATCAGCCGCTGAATCTCACTGGTGCCCTCGTAGAGCCGCAGAAGTCGGACATCGCGGTAGATGCGCTCCACCGGGACGCCACGGATGTACCCACTGCCGCCGTGGATCTGCACCGCCAGGTCGGCGACCTTGCCGGCCATCTCGGTGCAGAAGACCTTCGCCACCGACGGAGCGATCCGCCGATCTTCGTTGCTGACCCATTTGCGGGCGGCATCACGGACCAGCGCCTGGCCGGCCAGCACCCCGGTTTGTTGATCGGCGAGCATCGCCTGCACCAGCTGGAAGTCGCCGATGATGCTGCCACCCTGGGTGGCGGTGGCGGCATAGCTCACCGATTCATCCAGCGCGCGCTGCGCGGCTCCCACCGCCAGCGCCGCGATATGGATGCGGCCGCGGGCCAGGGACGTCATCGCCGCCCGGTAGCCGATGTCCTCATTGCCGCCGACCAGGGCGGCGGCGGGCAGTTGCACGCCGGTGAAGGTGACGTCGGCCGTCCAGGCGCCTTCCTGGCCCATCTTGGCGTCTTTGGCGCCGACTTCGACCCCGGCGGCATCGGCCGGTACCAGGAACACCGCGATACCGGCGCCGCGCTCGTCGGCGGGCCGGGTGCGGGCGAACACCACAAACAGATCGGCCAGCGGGGCATTGGTGATGAACCGCTTCTGGCCGTCGAGCACCCAGTTGTCGCCGTCGCGGACGGCCTTGGTGCGCAGGCCCGCGGGATTAGAGCCCGCTCCGGGCTCAGTGAGGGCGAAGGACGCGACCGCACCGGATGCGATGGGCTCCAGCCAGCGCTCCTTCTGTTCATCGGTGCCGAACCCCACCAGCACCTGGCCGGCGATGCCGTTGTTGGTGCCGAACATCGACCGGACCGACGGGCAGGTGTAGCCCAGTTCCATGGCCAGTTCGACGTCCTGGGCCAGATTCAGTCCCAGGCCGCCCCATTCCTGGGGGATCGCGTAGCCGAACAGGCCCAGGTCCTTGGCGGCTTGCCGCAGGTCGTCCGGCACCTGATCGGTGTCGAGGATCTCCTGCTCCCGCGGGAGGACCATCGTCCGGACGAACCGGCGGGTCTGGGACAGGATGTCGGCGAAGACGTCGTCTTCAACGGACGAGACGGATGCGGTCGTCATGACACGGCCCCTTTCGGCACTGGCCGACAAATCATATATGAAATATGATGTTCTGGACCATGGGTGGGCACGACATGTAGAGGACGGTTTCGGCGTGGCATTACTCAACGGGCAGACCGCGGTGATCACCGGCGGAGCGCAGGGGCTGGGCTTTGCGATCGCGCAACGCTTCGTCGCCGAGGGTGCCCGGGTGGTGCTGGGCGACCTGAACCTGGAGGCGACCGAGGCCGCGGCCGGGCGGCTCGGCGCTGACGTCGCGGTGGCGGTACGCACCGACGTCACGGACGCCGCTGACGTCGAGGCGCTGGTGGCCGTCGCCGTCGAGCGGTTCGGGGGCCTGGACATCATGGTGAACAACGCCGGCATCACCCGCGACGCCACCATGCGCAAGATGACCGAGGACGATTTCGACCAGGTGATCGCGGTACACCTGAGGGGCACCTGGAACGGGCTGCGTGCGGCCGCGGCCATCATGCGCGAACGCAAGCGCGGCACGATCGTGAACATGTCCTCTATATCGGGCAAGGTCGGCATGGTCGGGCAGACCAACTATTCGGCCGCCAAGGCCGGCATCGTCGGCATGACCAAGGCCGCCAGCAAGGAGCTGGCCTACCTCGGTGTCCGCGTCAACGCGATCCAGCCGGGGCTGATCCGCTCGGCGATGACCGAGGCCATGCCGCAGCGGATCTGGGATTCAAAAGTCGCCGAGGTGCCGATGGGCCGGGCCGGCGAGCCCGACGAGGTCGCGACGGTCGCGCTGTTCCTGGCGTCCGACCTGTCCTCCTATATGACGGGCACTGTGCTCGAGGTGACCGGTGGCCGCCACCTATGACTCTGCGTGAGGCGGTGATCTGCGAACCGGTTCGTACCCCCATCGGCCGCTACGGCGGGATGTTCAAGTCGCTGACCGCCGTCGAACTCGGCGTCGCCGCGCTGACCGGACTGCTGGAGCGCACCGGCCTGCCCGCCGAGGCCATCGATGACGTGGTGCTGGGGCACTGTTATCCCAGTAGTGAGGCACCGGCGATCGGGCGGGTGGTCGCCCTGGATTCCGGCCTGCCGGTGACGGTTCCGGGCATGCAGGTCGACCGGCGGTGCGGATCGGGGTTGCAGGCGGTGATCCAGGCCTGCCTGCAGGTTGGCAGTGGCGCGCATGAGGTGGTGATCGCCGGCGGTGCGGAGAGCATGAGCAACGTGGCGTTCCACTCCACCGACATGCGCTGGGGCGCTGGCCGCGACGGCGTACGGGTGCACGACGGTCTGGCACGCGGCCGGACCACCGCGGGTGGGCAGCACCACCCGGTGCCCGGCGGCATGTTGGAGACCGCGGAGAACCTGCGCCGCCAGTACCAGATCTCCCGCGCCGAGCAGGACGAACTCGCGGTCACCTCGCATCAGCGCGCGGTGGCGGCCCAACGCAGCGGTGTGCTCGCCGACGAGATCATCGGTGTCACGGTGCGCTCCCGCACCGGGGAGCAGCGGATCGACACCGACGAGCATCCCCGGGCCGACACCTCGGTGGAGTCGCTGGCCAAGCTCAAACCGGTTCTGGGCAAAAGTGATCCCGACGCCACCGTTACCGCCGGAAACTCCAGCGGTCAGAACGACGCGGCCTCGATGTGCGTGGTGACCACCCGGGACAAGGCCGAGCAGTTGGGCCTGACCCCGTTAGTGCGGCTGGCCTCCTGGGGGCTGGCCGGGGTGAAGCCCGCCGTCATGGGCATCGGCCCGGTGCCGGCCACCGATGTCGCATTGGCCAAGGCTGGCCTCACGCTCGCCGACATCGACCTGATCGAGCTCAATGAGGCGTTCGCCGCGCAAGCGCTGGCGGTCATGGCGGAGTGGCGATTCGGTGTCGCCGACCGCGACCGGACCAACGTGCACGGTTCGGGGATCTCGCTGGGCCATCCGGTGGGCGCGACCGGCGGCCGAATGTTGGCGACGCTGGCGCGCGAACTGCACCGCCGCCAGGCGCGCTACGGACTGGAAACCATGTGCATCGGAGGTGGCCAGGGCTTGGCCGCCGTGTTCGAGAGGGTGGCGTAAATGACCAAGCTGTGCCAGACGTTGGGGTTGACCGAGAGCCAGACCGAGATCATCGCGGCGGTAAGGGCGTTCGTCGACAAAGAGGTCATTCCCCACGCCGCCGAATTCGAGCGCGCCGACGCCTATCCGCAACAGATCGTTGACGGCATGCGGCAGTTGGGCCTGTTCGGCCTGATGATTCCGGAGGCCTACGGCGGGCTGGGCGAGTCCCTGCTGACCTACGCGTTGTGCGTCGAAGAGCTCGCGCGCGGCTGGATGAGCATCTCCGGGGTGATCAACACCCACTTCATCGTCGCCTACATGCTGCGCCAGCACGGCACCGACGAGCAGAAGCAGCGCTACCTGCCCGCGATGGCGACCGGCGATGTGCGCGGGGCGTTTTCGATGTCCGAACCCGAGCTCGGCTCCGACGTCGCCGCTATCCGGACTCGGGCCACACCCACCGGCGACGGCGACTACCTGATCAACGGCCAGAAGATGTGGCTGACCAACGGCGCCACGTCGAGCCTGGTGGCGGTGCTGGTCCACACCGACGAGGGGGCCGACACCCCACACCGGAACATGACCGCGTTCCTGGTCGAAAAGCCTACCGGATTCGGTGAAGTCGTCCCGGGGCTGACCATCCCCGGCAAGCTCGACAAGCTCGGATACAAGGGCATCGACACCACCGAGATGATCTTTGACGACTATCGGGCCAGCGCCGCTGATATTCTGGGCGGCACCACCGGTCGCGGCTTCTACCAGATGATGGACGGCATCGAGGTCGGCCGGGTCAACGTCGCGGCACGCGCCTGCGGGGTGGGAATCCGTGCCTTCGAGCTTGCGGCCCGGTACGCCCAGCAGCGCACCACCTTCGGCAAGCCGATCGCCGAGCACCAGGCCGTCGCGTTCGGGCTCGCCGAGATGGCGACCAAGGTAGAGGCCGCGCACCTGATGGTCGTCAACGCGGCCCGGCTGAAGGATTCCGGCGAGCGCAACGACCTCGCCGCGGGAATGGCGAAATACCTGGCCAGCGAATACTGCAACGAGGTCACCCAACAGAGCTTCCGGATCCACGGCGGCTACGGCTACTCGAAGGAATACGAGATCGAGCGCCTGATGCGCGACGCGCCGTTCCTGTTGATCGGTGAGGGCACCAGCGAGATCCAGAAGCAGATCATCAGCAAGCGCCTGCTGGCCGACTACCGCATCTGACACCATGTCTGTCCCCGACTTCAGCACCCGGCCGCAGTTGTCGGAGGCCGTCGCGCGCTTCGTGCGTCAGCGGATCTTCGACGGTGGTTACGCCGCGGGGGAGTACGTCCGATTAGACCAGCTGGCAACGGAATTGGGCATCAGTGTCACCCCGGTGCGCGAGGCGTTGTTCGAGCTGCGCGCTGAAGGGCTGCTCGACCAGCAGCCGCACCGGGGGTTCGTCGTGTTGCCGGTGACCCGGCGAGACCTGGCCGATGTCGCCGACGTCCAGGCATTCGTGGGCGGTGAGCTGGCGGCGCGAGCCGCCGCCGGCATCACCGAGGAGCAGTTGAGCGAGCTGACCGAGATCCAGGACAGGTTGGAGCAGGCCTACGCCGGAGACGACGAAGAACGGACCGTGCGGCTCAACCATGATTTCCACCGGGCTATCAACGTGGCTGCCGCCTCACCCAAGCTAGCCCAAATGATGTCGCAGATAACCCGATATGCGCCCGAGGCGGTTTTCCCGGGCATCGCCGGGTGGCCGGAGCGGTCGATGCAGGACCACCGACGGGTGCTCGCCGCGCTGGCGGCACACGATCAGACGCTGGCCCGCACCGCGATGGCCGAGCACTTGGCAGCCGGCGTGATGCCGCTCGTCGAGCATCTGACCGATCGCGGTGTGGTGGAGAGTGAAGACGACCGCGCGGCGCAGCCGGATCAGCGCCCGTCGGCGACGGGGACGTGAGACCGTATCAACCTATGCAGAACCACAATTACCTGACTTACGAAGAGTTCGGGCGCAAGTTCTTCGAGGTCGCGGTCACCGAAGAACGAGTGGCAGCTGCGTTCGCCGTCATCGCCGGCGACGAGTTCGAGATGCCCACGATGCGGCAGGGACCGGGCGGCCTCGCCAAGGTCAGCGCGAAGGTGCGGGTCCAAGAGCCCCGGGTGGCACGCGGTCTGGGCGACCTGCTGACGTTCGCGATTCACATTCCGCTGGAGATCGACCTGCTCATCGATCTGCGTCTGGACAAGCAACGGTTCACCGTGGCCGGTGACATCGCGCTGCACGCCACCGCGCGAGCCGCCGAACCGTTGCTGTTGATCATCGATGTGCCCAAACCACGGTCGTCCGACATCTCCGTCGAGGTGTCGTCGACGTCCATCCGCGGCGAGCTGTTGCGGATCTTCGCCGGCGTCGACGGCGAGATCCGCCGATTCATCGCCAGTTACGTGGCAGCCGAGATCGACAGCCCGCAGTCCCAACGGGCGCAGATCATCGACGTGGCCGAGCAGCTGGACTCGGCATGGACCGGTATCTGACCGCTGGCCGGTGCAATCCCTACGGGTAGGGGATTGCCGGAATGGCCGGGATGGCCGGGATGGCGGGAATCGCCGGGACGGCCGGGATGGCCGGGATGGCGGGAATCGCCGGGACGGCAGGCGCTGACGGGGCCCGTGGCGCTGCCGGAGCTGCTGGAGCCTGCTTCGGAGTGGGTTCGACTACCGGGGCAGCGCTGGTGAGCGGCGCATCCGGCAGGGCACTCGGGGCGGGTTCGGACCCGCCGGCGCCGCCGTCGGCGGGTGGAGTCGGCGCCATCGGCGCTGCGGGTGCCTGGGTGAATTCGCCGTAGGTGTCCTCGTCGGAATCGCTGTCGCAGCCGCCGCAGGCGGTCGCCACCGCACCCACGGCGAGTCCGACCGCCACCACCGACAGGACTGACCTTCCGATACCGCGATTGCGCATGGACTCTCCCCGTTGTTCAGCTGCCTCATCTCACCCTACGACGTGCCCTTGATCCACTTCACCAGCTGGTAGCCGTGCTGCAGTTCGTTGCGTAGCCGCAGCGGCCGGCCGTGCATGTAGGGCAGCTTTTCGACGGCAACGCAAAAGAATCGTGACACGATATTCTGACATCAGATGCGCAGGCTTCTGACAGGAAACCCAGCTATCGCACGTGCGGATTTCAGTACCGGCCCGCCGCCGTGCCCGCAGGCTGCACGGATCTGGCTCGCCGACCGGTGCGATCTTGTGATCGCGGCGATCATTTTCGGTAGGCGAACCACGGTTTTCTGCTGAGTCAGATGCAACTGAACTCACGCGGATCACGCGTTTTACAGACCGTTCATCTAGCGCGGTCATAATTCAGTGAAGAACAGGCGAAGTGCGTTTCGCCATCGCCATCAGATTGCAATCTGCACTGCGGGCAGTCGTAGCGCGACACAGCTAGCATGCGCAGTGTAGAAACTTGTGACCAGGCAGGGGTAGATGACGACCTATAGGGGACCGGCACCGCGCCGTAATCCGGCAGTGCTGCGGGCGGGATCTGGGGCGCGCCGTGGCTGACGAACAGCGGGGACCCGGTTACGGCCTTGGGCTGTCGACGCGTACCCAGATGACGGGGTACCAATTCCTGGCACGACGGACCGCGATGGCGTTGACCCGCTGGCAGGTTCGGATGGAAGTGGAGCCCGGCCGGCGCCAGTCGCTGGCCGTGGTGGCCTCGGTGTCGGCTGCGGCGGTCGTCTGCCTCGGTGCGCTGCTGTGGTCGTTTTTGAGTCCCTCGGGCCAGATGAACGAATCGCCGATCATTGCCGACCGTGATTCCGGCGCCCTGTATGTGCGGGTGGGCGACACCATATATCCGGCGCTGAATTTGGCCTCCGCTCGGCTGATCGCCGGCCGGGCCGACAACCCGCACAAGGTGCGTTCCACTCAAATTGCCGAGCAGCCGCACGGCCCGCTCGTCGGAATTCCCGGCGCGCCGTCGGACATCCTGCCGACGACGCCCTCGACGTCGTCGTGGCTCATCTGCGACACCGTCGCCAACGTGCAGGGCGTCGGTGCGCCGTCGCCGGTGACCGTGACGGTGATCGACGGCGCCCCGGAGCTCAACTCCCGCCGCCGGGTGCTGGACGGGCCCGATGCGGTGGTGCTGCGCTACGGCAACGACTCCTGGGTGGTTCGTCAGGGCCGCCGCTCGCGCATCGACGCCGCGGACCGGGCGGTGCTGCTGCCGCTGGGACTGACCCCCGAGCAGGTCGACCACGCTCGCCCGATGAGCCAGGCGCTCTTCGACGCGTTACCGGTGGGTCCGGAGCTGGCGGTGCCTTTTGTGCCCGAGGCCGGTCATCCGCCGGCCTTTCCGAATGCCCCCGGCCCGGTGGGAATGGTGTTCACCACGCCGCAGTTGGCCGGGCCGCAACAGTATTCGGTCGTGCTGATGAACGGCGTGCAGACGGTGTCGCCGGTGGTGGCCCGCATTCTGCAGAATGCCGGGGCCACCGGAGGCGGTGCGCCTGCAGTGGTGACCCCGCAGGATCTGGCGAAGATGCCGGTGGTCACCGGACTGGACCTGTCGGCTTACCCCGAGGGACCGCTGCAGGTGGTCGACATCAAGGAGAACCCCTCCACGTGCTGGTGGTGGGAGCGTTCCGCCGGTGACAGCCGGGCGCGGGTGCAGGTGGTGTCCGGCCCCACGATTCCGGTGTCGCAGAAGCAGATCAGCCGAGTGGTGTCCCTGGTGAAGACCAACGACACCAACGTGCCGGAGGCCGACCGGGTCTATTTCGGTTCGGGCTACGGCAACTTCGTCGCGGTGACCGGCAACGACCCGGACGCCTCCACGCGGGAATCGTTGTGGTGGATATCGGCGTCGGGTGTGCGATTCGGCATCCCCGGCGATGACGAGCGCAAGGCGCTCGGTCTGGTCGGAGAACCGGCACTGGCGCCGTCGGTGGCGTTGCGCCTGCTGGCGCACGGCCCGACCCTGTCCCGCCAGGATGCGCTGGTACGTCACGACACCCTGCCAACCGATATGAGCCCAGCAGAATTGGCGGTGCCCAGATGAAACGTGGATATGCCCGGCCGACGCCGGAACGCGCGCCGGTGGTCAAGCCGGAGAACATCGTATTGCCGACGCCGCTGAGCGTGCCGCCGCCCGAAGGCAAGCCGTGGTGGCTGGTGGTGGTCGGCGTGCTCGTGGTCGGCCTGCTCGTCGGCATGGTCGCGATGACCGTCGCCAGCGGTTCCCGGATGTTCTTGGGAGCCGGCTCGATCTTCCCGATCTTCATGATCGGCGGCGTCGCGATGATGATGTTCGGCGGCCGTTTCGGCGGCGGTGCCCAGCAACTAAGCCGGCCCAAGCTCGACGCGATGCGCGCCCAGTTCATGCTCATGCTGGACCGGCTGCGCGAGTCGGCGGCCGAGTCCGCGGACAGCATGGACGCCAACTACCGGTGGTACCACCCGGCGCCGTCCACGCTGGCCGCCGCGGTGGGCTCGTCGCGGATGTGGGAGCGCCAGCCCAACGGCAAGGACCTCAACTTCGGCCTGGCCCGCGTCGGGGTGGGCATGACTCGGCCAGAGGTGACTTGGGGTGAGCCGCAGAACATGCCGACCGACATCGAGCTTGAGCCGGTCACCGGTAAGGCGCTGCAGGAGTTCGGGCGCTACCAGAGCGTCGTCTACAACCTGCCGAAGATGATCTCGCTGCTGGTCGAGCCGTGGTACTCGCTGGTCGGCGACCGCGAGCGGGTGCTCGGGCTGATGCGCGCGATCATCTGCCAGCTGGCCTTCTCCCACGGGCCCGACCATCTGCGCATGGTCGTGGTGACTTCGGATGTGTCGCAGTGGGATTGGGTGAAGTGGATGCCGCACTTCGGCGATCCGCGCCGCCAGGACGCCGCGGGCAACGCCCGCATGGTCTACGGCTCGGTGCAGGACTTCGCCGCCGAACACGCCGAACTGTTCTCCGGGCGTGGATCGTTCATGCCGCGCCACGCCAGCTCATCGGCGGAGACCCCGACCCCGCACCATCTGATCATCGTGGACGGGCTGGACCCGCAGTGGGAGTACGTCAACACCACCGAGGGCATCGATGGGGTGACGTTCTTCGATCTGACCGGCGCGCCGGAGTGGCGTGGCGTCTCGCAGCGGGTGCTGCGTCTCGACGACAAGGGCATCATCAACGCGCTGCCGCGTGACCGCGACACCTGGATGGTGATCGACGACAACGAGTGGTTCTTCGCCCTCGCCGACCAGATCAGCCCGACCGACGCCGAGCAGTTCGCGCAGCGGTTGGCGCACTGGCGGCTCGCGGCGGCCTACGAAGAGATCGGTCAGAAAGTGACGCACCAGATCGGTGCGCGCGACATCATGGCCTACTACGGCATCGAAGACGCCGGGCGTATCGACTTCAACGAGCTGTGGGCCAGCCGGCGCGACGCGGGCAGCCGGGGCAGGCTGCGGATTCCGTTCGGAAATCGCTCCGACAACGGCGAACTGTTGTTCCTGGACATGAAGTCCCTCGACGAGGGCGGCGACGGGCCGCACGGCGTCATGTCCGGCACCACCGGTTCCGGTAAGTCGACCCTGGTGCGTACGGTGATCGAGTCGCTGCTGCTGGCTCACCCGCCGGACGAGCTGCAGTTCGTGCTGGCCGACCTCAAGGGTGGATCGGCGGTCAAGCCGTTTGCCGGTGTGCCACACGTGTCGCGGATCATCACCGACCTGGAAGACGACCAGGCCCTCATGGAGCGCTTCCTGGAGGCCATGTGGGGTGAGATCGCTCGGCGAAAGACCATGTGCGACAACGCCGGTGTCGACGGCGCAAAAGAGTACAACGAGATCCGATCCCGGATGCGGGCCCGCGGAGACGACAGCTTGCCTCCGCTGCCGATGCTGGTCGTGGTGATCGACGAGTTCTACGAGTGGTTCCGCATCATGCCCACCGCGGTGGAGGTGCTGGACTCGATCGGCCGGCAGGGCCGCGCCTACTGGGTGCACCTGATGATGGCCTCGCAGACCATCGAGAGCCGCGCCGAGAAGCTCATGGAGAACATGGGTTATCGGCTGGTGCTCAAGGCGCAGACCGCCGGTGCCGCGCAGGCCGCCGGCGTGCCCAACGCAGTGAACCTTCCGGGAAAGGCCGGCCTCGGTTACTTCCGCAAGAGCGGCGAAGAGGTCATCCGATTCCAGGCCGAGTTCCTGTGGCGTGACTACCATCGGGGCGGACTGCTCGACGACGAGCAGATGCCGTTGACGCACTCCGTCGACTACATCCGGCCGCAGCTGTTCACCACCGAGTTCACTCCGCTCGAGGTCAGCGTCAGCACGCCCGAGATCGAGGCGCCCGACGAGATTGCGGCGATCGACTCCAAGCCGGCGGTGCTCGGTGAGCCGGCTGAGGAAGAGGACTTCATCCGGACTCCCAAGGTCGGCACGGTCATCATCGACCAGTTGCGCCAGATCGACTTCGAGCCCTACCGGTTGTGGCAGCCGCCGCTGGATGTGTCGGTGAGCGTCGAGGACCTGGTGAACCGTTACCTGGGCCACCCGTGGCAACAGGACTATGGCACCCGGCGCGACTTGGTGTTCCCGATCGGGGTCATCGACCGGCCGTATAAGCACGACCAGCCGCCGTGGAAGGTGGACACCGCCGGCCCGGGCGCCAACGTGCTGATCCTGGGTGCCGGCGGTTCAGGCAAGACGACCGCACTGCAGACGTTGATCTGCTCGGCGGCGTTGACGCACACCCCTGAACAGGTCCAGTTCTACTGCCTGGCCTACAGCGGCACCTCGCTGACCACGGTCGCCGGGCTGCCTCATGTGGGCAGCGTCTGTGGCCCGACCGACCCCGACGGGGTGCGTCGCACGGTGGCCGAACTGCTCGCGTTGGTCCGAACCCGCAAGCGCAGCTTCCTGGAGAACGACGTTGCGTCGATGGACGTCTTCCGCCGGCGGAAGTTTGATGGTGCTCCGGGAACCGTGCCCAACGATGGTTTTGGCGACGTGTATCTGGTGGTCGACAACTACCGGGCGCTCTCGGAGGAGAACGAGGTGCTCGTCGAGCAGGTCAACCAGATCATCAACCAGGGTCCCTCGTTCGGTGTGCACGTGATCGTGACCGCCGACCGTGAATCGGAGCTGCGCCCGCCGGTGCGAAGCGGCTTCGGATCCCGGGTCGAGCTGCGTCTGGCCGCGGTGGAAGACGCCAAGCTGGTGCGTTCCCGGTTCGCCAAGGACGTCCCGGTGAAGCCCGGGCGGGGCATGGTCGCGGTCAACTACGTACGCCTCGACAGCGACCCCCAGTCCGGTCTGCACACCCTGATCGCCCGGCCCGCGATGGAGGACACCGGCGGCAAGGTGTTCGAGTCCGACAGCGTCGCGGCCGCGGTCAGCCAGGTGGCGGTCGGCCGGGTGCGCCCGGTGCGGCGTCTGCCGGCGCGGTTCGGACTGGAAGAGGTGCGTGCGGTCGCCGCCAACGACCGCCGCGAAGGAGTGGGCGCGGGCGGTATCGCCTGGGCGATCTCCGAACTCGACCTGCAGCCGGTCTATCTGAACTTCGCCGAGAACGGTCACCTGATGGTGACCGGCCGTCGCGAGTGCGGCCGCACCACCACGCTGGCCACCATCATGAGCGAGATCGAGCGGCTCTACGCGCCGGGATCCAGCAGCGCGCCGGAGCCCAGCCCGGACGGGCGGCCGTCGGCACAGGTGTGGCTGATCGACCCGCGTCGGCAGCTGCTGACCACGTTGGGGTCCGACTACGTGGAGAAGTTCGCCTACAACCTGGACGGCGCCGTCGCGCTGGTCAACGAGTTGGCCGCCACGCTGGCCAACCGTGAACCTCCACCGGGGCTGTCGGCCGAAGAGCTGCTGTCGCGGACCTGGTGGAGTGGACCGGAGATCTTCCTGATCATCGACGACATCCAGCAGTTCCCGCCCGGCTTCGACTCGCCGTTCCAGAAGGCCGCACCCTGGGTCACCCGCTCGGCCGACGTTGGCCTCCACGTGATCGCCACCCGCACGTTCGGCGGCTGGTCGTCCGCGGGCGCCGACCCCCTGCTGCGGGCGCTGCACCAGGCCAACGCACCGCTGTTGGTGATGGACGCCGACCCGGACGAGGGCTTCATCCGCGGCAAGATGAAGGGCGGCCCGCTGCCTCGTGGCCGCGGCCTCCTGATGGCCGAGGACACCGGGGTGTTCGTTCAGGTCGCCGCCACCGAGCTGCGGCGAGTGCCGGCGCAAGAGCGCGCGGCCACCCCGGCGGGCTGACTGAACTGTCCAGCAACCACCGTGACGCAAACCACAGTGTCACGGTGGTTGCTGGGGCTCTCACAGTATGGCGTGGGGCGGTGAATTAATTGCGGCAAGATTTAAACCACCGCTTCGCGCCCGCAGGTTTCGGAACCGTTGCCGACAACCCACCGCTCCAGAAATATCACCGCTGTGTTTTTCCAGTTTGGGGGCCGTTTCACGGGCCGAACAACCTGGTTGCGGCTACCGGATTGTTACCTCAGATGAACACTTGTTAGCGGCAGGTGAACACTTCGCGCTGTGGCTACTCTCGGGTCCTCTGAGCCCCTACGATCAACAGCGAAGAGATTGCTGACCGCGATCCAGAGGAGGGATTCGAATGTCGTTTGTGAATGCGCAGCCCGAGGCGCTGTCAGCTGCCGCTGCGAACCTGAGCGGTATCGGTTCGGCGTTGAACGCGCAGAACGCTGCTGCTGCCGCCCCGACGACCGGCGTGGTCCCGGCCGCCGCCGACGAGGTCTCGGCCCTGACCGCGGCGCAGTTCGCCGCGCACGCGACGATGTACCAGCAGGTCAGCGCGCAGGCCGCGGCGATCCACGAGATGTTCGTCGCCACCCTCAACACCAGTGCGACCACCTATGCCGCCACCGAGGCGGCCAACGCTGCCGCGGCGGGCTGATCGAAGCCAGCCGCCTTGCCTGCCACGGACTGATGGAAGGGGAACCATTCATTCGTTCAAAGCCGGTCGTCGGTTACCGACGTAACCGACAGCAATAAACCGTCCACTACAAAAATCAACCAGAGACAACAAACTTCAGAAAAGGAGACAGGGCAGTGGCAACACGTTTTATGACTGATCCGGACGCGATGCGTTCGATGGCGGGCCGTTTTGATGTGCACGCGCAGACGGTGGAGGACGAGGCTCGTCGGATGTGGGCGTCGTCG
>Ga0153956_1000739_pt1 | contig 33833 bp, 24 predicted proteins | sample TSFL040MetaG_FD_104704 | JGI IMG/M metagenome (GOLD analysis project Ga0153956, IMG submission 104704) | Attine ant fungus gardens microbial communities from Florida, USA - TSFL040 MetaG | ecosystem: Host-associated > Fungi > Mycelium > Unclassified | place: USA: Florida, Wekiwa Springs... | reverse complement strand
TAGTGAAAATCGCCGACGAGCGGCACATCCAAGCCGAGGCGGAGCAGCCGCTCGCGGATTTTCGGAACGGCCGCGGCGCTCTCGTCGCGGTCGACGGTGATGCGCACGAGTTCGGAGCCCGCCTTGAAGAGTGCGGCCACCTGCGCGACGGTCGCGTCGATATCGGCCGTGTCGGTGTTGGTCATGGACTGCACGACCACCGGGGCGCCGCCGCCGACGAGGACGCCGCCGACATCGACGGCGACGGAAGACCGGCGCGGTTTCGGATCAAAATCGCTGGCTGACGACATGGAAAAGCTCTTCAGGTAGCCTCGGAAACGGTGCCCATCAGGTGGACCGCCGCAGGCGGCTTGTCAACCGCCCGCGGCTTCACTTTTGAGCCCGCCGCGCTCAGGACTTGCCGCGGATGCCGTCGGCATAGCGCGCCAGCCGGGAGAACAGGAGGACGACGACCAGAAGCACCGGCAACGCCGTGAAGATCGCGGCGAAACCCGCATGCTGCGCCACGAAGCCGATCGCCGAGGGCGCGATCAGGATGCCGGAATAGCCCATGGTGGTCACCACCGAAAGGCCGATGCCCGCCTGCAGGCCGGGGATATTGCCTGCCGCCGAAAAGGCGATCGGCACCATGTTGGAAATGCCGATGCCGCAGAGCGCAAAGCCGATCACCGCGATTTCCGCATTCGGCGCGCGGCTGGCGATCAGCATGCCGGCGATGGCAAACAGCGTGCAGACGCGAAGCGTCATCACCGCGCCGAAACGGTCGCGCACGAGGTCGCCGGCAAAGCGCATGGTCGACATGGTGAGCGAGAAGGCGGCGAAGGCGAAGCCCGAGAGCGTGATGGAGGCGCCGAGTTCCTCGCGCATGTAAAGCGCGCCCCAGTCGAGCACCGCACCTTCCGGTATCATGCTGAAGAGCGCCATCAGGCCGAGCAGCCAGGGCAGCGGCGTCAGCGGCAGGCGAGCCTTCGGCTTCTCCTCGTCGGGATGCGGGTGGTCCGCGAGGATCATCGGCCATGCCGCGACCAGGAAGATGGCGGCAAGGGCCGTCGCCACCTGCGCATGGCCGAGTACGCCCCAATGCGAAATCAGGAAGCCGCCCATCGCCGAGCCGATCAGGCCGCCGAGGCTCCAGAAGGCGTGGCAGGACGACATGATGGCGCGATGCATGGATTGCTCGACGGCCACCGCATTGGCGTTCATCGCCACGTCCATGGCGCCGATGAAGCCGCCGAACAGGAAGATGGCGACCGCCGCCGTCCAGACGCTCTGGGTGACGGTCAGCGCCAGCAGCATCGGCAGGACGAGAACCGCCATCGTCCTCGCCACCACTCGTGAGCCGCGCGTGGTGATCTGCGTGCCGGCGAGCGGCATCATCACGAGCGAGCCGAGACCGAAGACGAGGATCATCAGGCCGAGTTCGAACTTGTTCAGATGCAGCCGTTCGGCGAATTCCGGGATTTTCGGCGCCCAGCAGCCGACCAGAAAGCCGTTCATCAGGAAGAGCAGCGAGACCGCGGCCCTGCTCCTGGTGAAGAAGCTGGCCCGCGTCTTTGCGGCCGTCGTCAATTGATTGTCCATCTCTCTTACCCTCGGGTAGCGGCCGCGCGGGGCGGCTGCACATCATTCCAATCTTGTTCAGGCCGACGCATCGGCAATCACGGTTCGGCAGCCGCGCTCGCGATAGAGCGCAACGGCTGCGGGATCGGCATCGTGCTCCACCACCAGACAGGCGCAGCGGCTGACCGATGCGACCTTGTGCGGCGCGACCGTGCCGAGCTTTTCCGACGTCGCCGCCACGAGCACACTGCGGCTCCTTGCGACGACGAAACGCTTGAATTCGGCATCCTCGAATTCGAAGGCGGTAACCCCCGCTTCCGGATCGACCCCGCAGGCGCCGAGGACGCAGAGGTCCGGCGCCAGCGGCTCCATATCCCGCAGCGCCTTGGCGCCGAGGACGCCGCCGGTGCGCCTGTCGACCACGCCGCCGATCAGGATGACGTTGACGGCGGGCCGGTCGACGAGGGCGGCGGCAATCGCCGGCGCGGTGGTGATGGCCGTCAGCTCCAGCTCGTCCGGCAAGGCGTTCGCAATCGCCAGGTTCGTGCTGCCCGCATCGAAGAACACGGTCGAGCCGGCGGCGATCTCGGCGACCGCCGCGCGCGCCAGCGCCTGCTTGCGATCCACCGCAAACGCCATGCGATGCTTCAGGCTGCCGCCCGCCGGCGCAACCGGCAGCGCGCCGCCATAGACCCGCTCGCAGAGGCCGGCCGCCGCCATTTCCCTGAGATCGCGCCGCACCGTATCCTCCGATACGCCGAATTCGGCGGCCAGTTCGGCCGCCAGCACCCGGCCATGGGTGCGCAGCCGGTCCGAAATGACGCCCTGCCGTTCCTTGAGCAAGAATTCCTGCATGTTCGTGCCGATTTTGTGGAATACGAAACTTCTCTTTACGGAATCGTGTATAAACGTGCATCACCGTGCAGGCAAGGACCGCCGCGAACACATATTTTAACCGAGCGGAAACAACGTTGCGCCAAGAGGCCGATCCTGGCCATTGACGCCATTCATGACCTTGCTAACGATAAGTCTTCATTCCGATTCTCGCGGCGCCCGCCGCCCTGGTCCTATCCCGTGAAGAACCCCGTCAGCCTCGGCATCCTGCTCACCGGCTTCGCCTACATGCTGTTCACAGCGCATGATGCGGCGATCAAGCTTCTCGTCACCACCATTCCCGTCTGGCAGATCCTGTTTTTCCGCAGCGTCACCATTCTCGTCGGGTGCTTCCTCTTCGGAGGCCCGTCCTTCGTGGGGCAGGTGGTGCATTCGCCGATCGTCAAGCCGATGATGGTGCGCAGCACGCTGCTCCTCGTCGCCTGGTTGTCCTTCTATACCGCGGCGCGCTACCTGCAACTCGCCGAGGTGACGACGCTTTATTATGCTGCGCCCATCGTCGGCACGATCCTTGCCAAGATCGTGCTGCAGGAGCGCGTGACCACCTCGCGATGGGCGGCGGTCGGCGTCGGCTTCGCCGGCGTCCTCATCGCCTGCAATCCGGTCGGCCTTACCATCTCCTGGCCCGTTTATCTCGCGCTGCAGGCGGCCGTGCTGTGGGCCTGCGCCATGGTGCTGCTACGCAAGACCGCATTGCACGAGAAGAGCCTGATCCAGATGGCGATTTCCAGCCTCTTCTTCCTGGTGATGACCGGCGTGATGATGGCCTTCGACTGGAATATCCCGAATGGGTACGAGCTTGCCCTGCTCTGCGTGACCGGCGTGATTGCCGGTATCGGCCAGTTCGCGCTCTTCGAGGGCATGCGCAAGGCGCCGGTCTCGGTGCTGGCGCCGTTCGAATACACCTCGCTCATCTGGGCCTTCCTGCTCGGCTATCTCATCTGGCGGGACGTTCCGGCGCACAACGTCTTTGCCGGCGGCACGCTCATTCTCGCGGCCGGCTGCATCATCGTCGTCTTCGAGCGCCGGGCAGGCCGCGCCACGGCATGAGCGCTTTTTGAAAAAATTATCCGCAAATGCCCAAAGGATTTGCAGTTTTCTACGCTTCCGCTCTACGTTTTTTCTGCGATCAATAGGTATCGAACTCTCGCCACGGAAGAACACGATGAACTGGTTGAAAACATTTGCCGCCGCCGCACTCGTGCAGGCCGCTTTCCTCCTGCCCGCGTATGCCGGCGAAAACCTGCAGGCGATCAAGTCCGCCGGCGTTTTCAAGATCGGCACGGAAGGCACCTACGCGCCCTTCACCTATCATGACGACAGCGGCAAGCTCGTCGGCTTCGACGTCGAGATCGGCGAGGCGATCGCGCAGAAGCTCGGCGTCAAGGCGCAGTTCCTCGAAGGCAAGTGGGACGGCCTGATCGCCGGTCTCGACGCCAACCGCTACGATACCGTCATCAACCAGGTCGGCATCACCGAGGCGCGCAAGCAGAAATACGACTTCTCGGAACCCTACATCGCCTCCAAGGCCGTGCTGATCGTCAAGGACGGCAACAGCGATATCAAGGGCTTCGCCGACCTCAAGGGCAAGAAGGCCGCCCAGTCGCTGACCAGCAACTTCGGCAAGCTCGCCGAACAGTCCGGCGCCGAACTCGTCGGCACCGACGGCTTCGACCAGTCGATCCAGCTCGTGCTCACCGGCCGCGCCGACGCCACCGTCAACGACAGCCTCTCCTTCCTCGACTTCAAGAAGCACAAGCCGGACGCGCCGGTGAAGATCGTCGCGCAGCAGGAAAACGCCGACTATTCCGGCGTCATCATCCGCAAGGGCGAGCCGGAGCTTCTGGAAGCGATCAACAAGGCGCTGGCCGACATGAAGGCTGACGGCACCTATGCCAAAATCTCCGACAAATATTTCGGCCAGGACGTTTCGAAGTAATCAACCATTGCCCGATAGGGTGTCGAATGACGCCGGTTTCATAGCCCGGCGCCATTCGATATAAGCGTCATAAGCTTCAATTTGATGCGTCCGGGCTCCATCCTGGACGCATTCTTCTATCGAAAGGCGCGGATCGTGCCGCATTGGCTGCAATTGATGGCGAATTCGCTGGGCTCCCTGCTCTGGGCCGGCCTGATCTTCACCATTCCGCTCACCCTGCTGTCCTTCGTCCTCGGCCTGACGCTCGGCCTCCTGACGGCGATCGCCCGTCTCTTCGGGCCGCCGCCACTGGTGGCCGTCGCGCGCTTCTATGTCTGGGTGATCCGCGGCACGCCGCTTCTCGTCCAGCTTTTCGTCATCTTCTACGGCCTGCCGAGCATCGGCATCCTACTCGATGCCTTTCCGGCCGCGCTGATCGGCTTCACGCTGTCGATCGGCGCCTATACGTCGGAAATCATCCGCGCCGTCATCTCCTCCGTGCCCAAGGGTCAATGGGAGGCCGCCTATTCGATCGGCATGAGCTGGCGCCAGGCGATGAGCCGCACCATCCTGCCGCAGGCAACCCGCGTCGCCGTGCCGCCGCTTTCCAACACCTTCATTTCGCTGGTGAAGGACACCTCGCTCGCCGCCGCCATCACCGTGCCAGAATTGTTTCAGGCAGCGCAGCGCATCGTCGCGGCCACCTACGAACCGCTGATCCTCTATATCCAGGCGGCGCTCATCTATCTCGCCATGAGTTCCGTGCTCTCCGCCCTGCAGGTGCGGCTGGAGCGCCGCTTCGCCCGCTACGGCGGCATGCTGGAGGCGCGGGCATGATCGAGCTTTCCGACATCGAGAAGCGTTTCGGCGACGCGGTGATCCTGAAGGACATCAGCCTGCGGATTCCCGAAGGCAACGTCACCGCGCTCGTCGGCCCCTCCGGCGGCGGCAAGAGCACGCTGCTTCGCTGCATCAACCTGCTCGAAATCCCGACCGCCGGCACCATCCGCCTCGGCGAGGAGACGATCACCTTCGCTCCCGGCCAGAAGACGAGCTGGCAGGCGATCCAGAAAATCCGCCGCCAGACCGGCATGGTCTTCCAGAATTTCCAGCTTTTCCCGCATCAGACGGCGATCGAAAACGTCATGGAAGGGCTGGTGACGGTACTGAAATGGCCGAAGGAGCGGGCGCGCGAGCGCGCCACCGAACTGCTGACGAAGGTCGGCATGGCGCACAAGGCCGACGCCTGGCCCTCGACCCTTTCCGGCGGCCAGCAGCAGCGCGTCGCCATCGCCCGCGCGCTTGCCCCCTCGCCGCGCGTGCTGCTCTGCGACGAGCCGACCTCGGCGCTCGACCCGGAACTTTCCGCCGAAGTGGTGGACGTGCTCGCCAAGCTCGCAAGCGAGGGCACGACCATGGTCATGGCGACCCACGACCTGAGACTCGCCTCGAAGATCGCCAACGACGTCGTCTTCCTCGAAGCCGGCAGCGTCGTCGAGACCGGCAGCGCCCGCGACGTGTTCACCGCGCCGAAGCGCGAACGCACGAAGCGCTTCATCTCCACGCTGAACGCCAGCCACAGCTACGATATCTGAGAGGGTCGGCCTCGGCCTTATGCAGAGGACGACGGAGACGGGTCACCCCGCGTAAACCACCAGCAGGTCCTTGGCGTCGATCTGGTCGCCGGCGCGGACCAGCACTTCGGCGATGGTGCCGTCCTTTTCAGCATGCAGCGCCGTTTCCATCTTCATCGCCTCGATCGACACCAGCACGTCGCCGGCCTTGACCGCCTGGCCGGTCGCCACGAAGACGGTGGAGATGACGCCCGGCATCGGGGCACCGACATGGGCGGCATTGCCCGTCTCGACCTTGCGGCGAACAGCGCTTCCCGAGGCGCCATGGGCGCGATCCGGCACCTTGATGCGGCGCGGCTGGCCGTTGAGTTCAAAGAACACGGTGACCATGCCCTTGTCGTCGGTCGGCGTCATCGCCTGGTTGACGACCACCAGCGTCTTGCCCGTCTCGATGTCGGCGAACAGCTCGCCGCCCTGCTGCAACCCGTAGAAATAGGCGGGCGTCGGCAGCACCGAGACCGGGCCGTAGGTATCGGCGGCCAGCGCGAAATCGGTGAAGACCTTCGGATATATCAGGTAAGAGGCGAATTCGAAATCGTCGACCTTGCGTTCTAGCCTGGTCTCGATGACCTTGCGCTCCGCATCGAGATCGGCCTCCTTGAGCAGCGAGCCCGGCCGGACGGTATAGGGCCTCTCGCCCTTCAGCGCCTTCTTCTGCAGCATTTCCGGCCAGCCGCCCGGAGGCTGGCCGAGATCGCCCTTCAGCATGGAAACGACCGACTCGGGGAAGGACACTTCCTTGTCCGGGTCGGTGACGTCGGAAACGCTCAGGTCCTGGCTCACCATCATCAGCGCCATATCGCCGACCACCTTGGAGGACGGCGTGACCTTGACGATATCGCCGAACATCCGGTTGGCGTCGGCATAGGCCTGCGCCACCTGATGCCAGCGGCTTTCGAGGCCGAGCGAACGGGCCTGTTCTTTCAGGTTGGTGAACTGGCCGCCCGGCATTTCGTGCAGGTAGACTTCGGATGCCGGCCCCTTGAGGTCGCTTTCGAAGGCCGCATACTGGTGACGCACCGCTTCCCAATAGAAGGAGATGCGCCGAATCCATTCCGGATCGAGCCCCGGATCGCGCTCCGTGCCCCTCAGCGCCTCGACGATCGAGCCGAGGCAGGGCTGCGAGGTGTTGCCGGAGAAGGCATCCATCGCCGCGTCGACCGCGTCGACGCCGGCTTCGACGGCGGTGAGCACGGTCGCGGCGGCGATGCCCGAGGTGTCGTGCGTATGGAAATGGATCGGCAGGCCGGTCGCCTCGCGCAGCGCCTTGAACAGCACCTTGGCTGCCGCCGGCTTTAGCAGACCCGCCATGTCCTTGACGGCGATGATATGCGCGCCGGCCTTCTCAAGCTCGGCGGCAAGCTCGGTATAGTATTTCAGATCGTATTTCGGCCGCGCCGCGTTCAGGATATCGCCCGTGTAGCAGATCGCCGCCTCGCAGAGCTTGTTCTCCTCGATGACGGCATCCATCGACACGCGCATGTTGTCGACCCAGTTCAGGCAGTCGAAAACGCGGAAGAGATCGATGCCGCCCTTCGCCGCCTGGCGGACGAAGTATTTCACGACATTGTCGGGATAGTTGGTGTAGCCGACGCCGTTCGCGCCGCGCAGCAGCATCTGCAGCAGCAGGTTCGGCGCCGCCGCGCGGATCAGCGACAGGCGCTCCCAGGGATCTTCCGTGAGGAAGCGCATGGAAACGTCGAAGGTGGCACCGCCCCAGCATTCCAGCGACAGCAATTGCGGCAGAGCGCGGGCATAGGTGCCGGCGACCTGGGCGATGTCGAAGGTGCGCATGCGGGTCGCAAGCAGCGACTGATGGCCGTCGCGCATCGTCGTGTCGGTCATCAGCACGCGCTTTTCGTTGCGCATCCATTCGGCAAACTTCCGCGGACCGAGCTGGTCGAGACGCTGCTTGCTGCCGTCCGGCACCTTGCCCTCGATATAGGGCACGACGGGTGCCGCGACCTTCGGGGACGGCTCAGGTCGCCCGCGCGTTTCCGGATGGCCGTTGACGGTCACGTCGGCGAGGTAGGTCAGGAGCTTGGTGGCGCGGTCCTGACGCTTGACCTGCTGGAACAGCTCCGGCGTCGAGTCGATGAAGCGCGTGGTATAGGAGTTGTCGCGGAACTTCGGATGCCCGATGATCGCTTCGAGAAAGGTCAGGTTGGTCGCCACGCCGCGGATGCGGAATTCGCGCAGCGCGCGATCCATGCGGCTGATCGCCTCCACCGGCGTCGAGGCCCAGGCCGTGACCTTGACCAGCAGCGGATCGTAGAAGCGCGTGATGATCGCGCCGGTATAGGCCGTGCCGCCGTCGAGGCGGACGCCGAAACCCGCAGCCGATCGATAGGCGGTGATGCGGCCATAGTCGGGAATGAAGTTCTGCTCGGGGTCTTCCGTGGTGATGCGGCACTGCAGCGCGTGGCCGTGCAGGCGAATGTCTTCCTGCTTCGGTACGCCGGACTCGGGCGTGCCGATGGCAAAGCCGTCGAGGATGTGGATTTGCGCCTTGACGATGTCGATGCCGGTGACGACTTCCGTCACCGTGTGCTCGACCTGGATGCGCGGATTGACCTCGATGAAGTAGAATTTGCCGGTATCGGCATCCATCAGGTACTCGACGGTACCGGCGCCGATATAGTTCGTCGCCTTGGCGATCTTCAGCGAGTAGGCGGCAAGCTCCTGACGCTGCGCCTCGCTGAGATAGGGGGCCGGCGCGCGCTCGACGACCTTCTGGTTGCGGCGCTGGATCGAGCAGTCACGCTCGAAGAGATGCACGACATTGCCGTGCGTGTCGCCAAGCACCTGGCTTTCGACATGGCGGGCGCGCTCGACCAGCTTTTCGAGATAGACCTCGTCCTTGCCGAAGGCGGCCTTCGCCTCGCGCTTGGCTTCCGTCACTTCCTTGGCGAGGTCCTTGGGATCGCGGATGGCGCGCATCCCGCGGCCGCCGCCGCCCCAGGAGGCTTTCAGCATCACCGGATAGCCGATTTCCTCGGCCATGCGGGCGACCTCGGCCATGTCGTCGGGCAGCGGCTCGGTGGCGGGCACCACCGGCACGCCGACGGAAATGGCGAGATTGCGCGCGGCGACCTTGTTGCCGAGCTGGCGCATCGTGTCGCTCTTCGGCCCGATGAAGATCAGCCCCGCCGCCTCGCAGGCATCGACGAATTCCGGGCTCTCCGACAGGAGGCCGTAACCCGGATGGATCGCATCGGCGCCGGAAAGCTTGGCGACGCGGATGATTTCCTCAATCGACAGATAGCTTTCGATCGGCCCGAGATCGCGCGCCAGATGCGGGCCGCGGCCGACCTGATAGCTCTCGTCCGCCTTGAAGCGGTGGAGCGCCAGCTTGTCCTCTTCCGCCCAGATGGCAACCGTTTTTATGCCAAGCTCGTTTGCAGCGCGGAAGACGCGGATGGCGATTTCGGAACGGTTGGCAACGAGAATCTTCGAAATGGGCAAGTCGGTTTCCTCCAGCTTGACGCGGGCTATGCTGCACCAGCGAAGAGAATTCTTAACCCGATGTCACAAGAAGTTCAATTTCCTCCCAGAGCCGTGGCGAAAATTGTTCGCACGGTGTCGCAACAAGGAATAAGCGCGGAATCATCGTTCAAAATCAATCCGCTATTAGGAGACGAGGCCGTAGCGGAAGGCGAGCGCGACGATATGCTGGCGGTTCTTGGCCTTCAGCTTGACCTGGATGCCGTTGATATACCAATCCACCGTATGGTTGGAGATATCGAGGGTGCGCCCGATCTCCATCGATGTCAGCCCGTCGACGAGATAGTAGAGGATCTCCATTTCGCGGTGCGTCAGCTTCGTATCGACCATCGCTTCCTGCTCGAGGGCGGCCGCATCGTCCCTGAGGTCGAGGATGCGCCAGAACGCCTTTCGCGCGACCGCGTCGAACAGGGCAAGCTCGACCGGCGAAAGATCAACCACCTCGCCGCCGACGGTCAGGTTGCCGAGCAGGCCGCCGCGTCCGTGGATCGGAAACATGTAGCCGTCGGAGAGGCCGTGCACGCGCGCATCGATCATCATCTTCTCCATGCGCCGCCAATGCGGGTCGTTCCGGAAAGCGGCAATCGTGTCCCGCCAGCGGAACGGCCTCTGGGCGCGCGCGAGATAGCGGATCGTCGGGTCGATCAGCACGTATTTCTTGGCGATGTAGACGCCCGGCCATTGCTCCGGCCAGCGGCCGGCGAGCACCAGGCTCATCGGGTCCGCATCCGGCTTCGGCTGCCGCAGCAGGCCGTAGTAACTGAACTTGTAGGAGCGAACCGCCCGCTCCAGCTCCTCGATGACCTTCTCGGCACTGCGGCATTCCTCGATCACCACGAGCAATTCGATAAGCGTATGAATATTCAAGACAGGTCCCCATCCCCGCAAAAGTCGAACGCCCGACGCGCCCCGAAAGAGGTACGTACCGCATTCGCGAAAAACGAACGAAACAAACAACAAGATACCGCTCGCGGCGAGCGGAGGCGACGCACGCGGCGCCGACGGAGCAAACCTAGCAAAATTCAGGGTGGCCCCGCAAGGCGGGCCGCTGTCGTTAAATTTAGCCTTTGGGAGAATTTCGCTGAAAAATCAATGCGAAATTCCGTTAATCGCCGGTTCAGGTTGCGAAATGTAGCATCCCGACATTCCTGGTCTGCTGTCCCCAACGAGGTTCACGACGTGTCGCTTTTCAAGGTTTACGCACGGGCTCTGAGATATCTTGCCGCGTATCGCTTCCGCGTCGCGTTGGTCGTCCTTGCAAACATAGCGCTGGCGGTCATCACGGTGTGGGAGCCGGTCCTCTTCGGCCGGATCTTCGACGCCATCTCCTCCAAGTCCGCGGTCGCATCGACGATGATCGTCTGGGCGGTTTTCGCGATCTTCAACACCATCGCCTTCATCGTGGTTTCCCGTGAGGCGGACCGGCTGGCGCACGGCCGCCGCGCCACGCTTCTGACGGAAGCCTTCGGCCGCATCATCTCCATGCCGCTCTCCTGGCATAGCCAGCGCGGCACGTCGAATGCGCTGAACACGCTGCTGCGCGCCTGCGAAACGCTGTTCGGCCTCTGGCTCGAATTCATGCGCAACCACCTGTCGACCGCGATCGCCCTGATCGTCATGGTGCCGACGGCGCTTGCCATGGACCTGCGCCTTTCGGCGGTGCTCGGCTTGCTCGGCGTCTTCTACTGGCTGGTCAGCCGCGTCGTCATGAGCCGCACCAAGGACGGCCAGGCCTCGGTCGAAAGCCATTACCACACTGTCTTCTCGCATGTGAGCGACTCGATCAGCAACGTCTCGGTGCTGCACAGCTACAACCGCATCGAGGCCGAGACGAAGGCGCTGAAGTCGCATGCCGACCGCCTGCTGTCCGCCCAGTATCCGGTCCTCGACTGGTGGGCGCTCGCCGGCGCGCTGAACCGCACGGCCTCGACCATCGCCATGGTCGCCATCCTCCTGATCGGCACGACGCTGGTTCAGGACGGCAGCCTGCGCCTTGGCCAGCTGATCACCTTCATCGCCTTTGCCAACGTGCTGATCTCCCGCCTGGAACAGCTCCGCAGCTTCGCGAACCAGATCTTCGAAGCCCGCGCCAAGCTGGAAGACTTCTACGCGCTGGAAGACTCCGTCCGCGACCGCGAGGAGCCGGCCGGCCTCGCCGAAATCAAGGACGTCCGCGGCGAAGTGGAGTTCCGCAACGTCTCCTTCGGCTTCGGCAACTCCGCGCAGGGCCTGCACGACGTCTCCTTCAAGGTGAAGGCCGGCCAGACGGTTGCGATCGTCGGCCCGACCGGCGCCGGCAAGACCACGCTCGTCAACCTGCTGCAGCGCGTCTACGACCCGCAGAAGGGCGAGATTTTGGTCGACGGCAACGACATCACCAAGGTGACGCGCAAGTCGCTGCGCCGCTACATCGCCACCGTCTTCCAGGATGCCGGCCTGCTGAACCGCTCGATCAGCGACAACATCCGCCTCGGCCGTGAAGGCGCCAGCGAGGAGGACATGCGCGCCGCCGCCGAAGCCGCCGCTGCCGCCGACTTCATCGAGACCCGCGAGGAGCGCTACGAGACCCGCGTCGGCGAACGGGGCAACAAGCTCTCCGGCGGCGAGCGCCAGCGCATCGCGATTGCCCGCGCCATCCTCAAGGACGCGCCAATCCTGGTGCTCGACGAGGCGACCAGCGCGCTCGACGTCGAGACCGAGGCCCGCGTCAAGTCGGCGATCGACAATCTGCGCCAGAACCGCACGACCTTCATCATCGCCCACCGCCTGTCGACCGTCCGCGAAGCCGATATGGTGCTGTTCCTCGAAAACGGCCGCGTCATCGAAAAGGGCGGCTTTGATGAGCTTAGCCGGAGCAACGGCCGCTTCGCCGCCCTGCTGCGCGCCAGCGGCATCCTGACGGACGAGGAAGTCCGCAAGGCACACGCCACCGAGCCGGAAGCCGCATAAGCTTTTGCCAAGCGCCAGACTTTGAAAAGGCCGGGAGAGCATCGCTCTCCCGGCCTTTTTGCTTTGCCTTCGCCGAACCCGCTCCCTCAATCGCGGCGGATAGCCCGCCGCCAGGACGCCGCGCGAACCGGCAGTGCCGCAAGGCGGCCAACGCCGCCGGCCGGCATGATGCCGCCGCTCGCATGCAGGCGCTTGCGCTCCAGATGGTGCGCGTAAGCGAACTGCACCAAAATGCCGGCGATCACGTAGCAGAGGCCCGTCATCCGATTGCCATGCGAAACATAGAGCCAGACCTGTCCGGCCATGGCGAGGATCGTGCCGGCGACGAAGATGTTGAGCGAATGACGGCCGAGCACCGTCAGCGGATGATCGGTAGAGCGCTTGAGAAGCCGGCCGAGCGCCGGAAGGTTGAGCACGAGATAGGCAAGCGCCAGCACATGAAGGAGGCGCGGCAGCGACAGAAATGTCTTGTCGAAGCCGGTCACCACCGTCGGAAGGCCGAGCGAGGCGAGCAGATTGCCGAGCCCCCAGAGCTGGAACACCACCCAGATGAGGGCAACGGCCGCATAGACCGCCGCCAGCCACAGCAGCAGCGGATGGTGCGGAAGCGCACCGCCGCGGCGCACATGCATCGCCGAAACGATGCCGATCGTGAAGAGGAATTGCCAGGAGAGCGGATTGAGGAACCAGAAGCCCTCCATCAGCATCGTGTGCGGGGCGATCTGGTAGACGCCCGCGAACAGCCAGACGCCGCCGGAGACCGTCAGCGCCAGCAGCGGGCTTCTCGCCTCCAGCATCAGGATGAGCGGCACCATCAGCATCAGCGCGCCATACATCGGCAGGATGTTGTTGTAGCCGATCTGGTGGCCGAGCAGCATGAGAGCGGGGATGCCGGCCTTGAGGTTGGTGAGGACCGCGAGGATGTTGATTTCGCAAAGCAGCCCGGCGCGGTTGAACGCCCAGGCGCCGGATACGAAGAGCACCAGCGTGATGAACGTGGTGATCATGTGGGCGAGATAGAGCGTGAAGGCGCGCTTGATCGCCTTGAGGCAGGCCGTGAGGCGGCTGCCGGACGAGAAGGCCCGCCCATAGGCAAGCCCCACGGCGATGCCGGAGATCAGCACGAAGGCTTCAGCCGCATCGGAAAAGCCGAAATTCTTCGTCGTCAGGCGTTCGAGAAACTGGCCCGGCACATGGTTGATGAAGATGGTGATCAGGGCGAGGCCGCGCAGCACGTCGAGCCGCGTGTCGCGCCGGCGGGGGCGTGCCGGGATTTCGCTGCAGGAGGTCCCTGTGATGGTCCTTGCTGAATCGGGGGCCATGGGTTCTCTCCTTCTTCCCGGCGAACGAACGCGGTTGCGGCCGAAGGGTTTCCTCTCCGGCCGCAGCGATCAATGCAAAAGATGGTGAAGAGGGCAGAGGCCTAGCCGCCGATGGCGAAGCCCTCTTCGGGATGTGCAATCGCCTGATCGTTGATTCTTACATCATAACCGGCACCATCGGACTGTTTTGAGACCGAAATGCGATATTTCCCGTGCGGCAAATCGAGTTCGGCGCTGAAACCGTCCCAGCCGGAAGGCAAGGCGGGCTTCACGTAAAGGTGACCATCGGCGACGCGGATGCCGAGAATGCCTTCGATCGCCACGCGATAGAGCCAGCCGGCCGAGCCCGTATACCAGGTCCAGCCGCCGCGCCCGGTGAGCGCGCCGTCGCCGTAGATATCGGCCGCGACCACATAGGGCTCGACGCGATAGTGATCGGCAGCGGCCCGGTCGCGGGCATGGTTGACCGGGTTCAGATGCTCGAAGCAGCGCCATGCGTCGTCGCCGCGGTTCATCTCGGCCAGCGCCAGCACGACCCAGGTGGCGGCGTGGGTATACTGACCGCCATTCTCGCGGACGCCGGGCGGATAGGCCTTGATATAGCCCGGATCGCGCGCCGACTTGGCGAAGGGCGGCGTGAAGAGGCGGATGATCTTCGCCTCGTCGTCGACCAGCCGGTCGAGCACCGCATTCATCGCCTTTTCGCCGCGCTCGCGGTCGCCTTCGCCGGAGAGAATGTTCCAGGACTGCGCGATGGAATCGATCTGGCATTCGAAGTTTTCGTTCGAGCCGAGCGGGCTGCCGTCGTCGAAATAGCCGCGGCGATAGTAGCCGCCGTCCCAGCCGGCCCCTTCCAGCGCCTTCTTCAGCTCCGGCAGATGCGCGCTCCAGCGCTCCGCCCGCTCCCTGTCGCCGCGCGCTTCCGCATAGGGAATGAAGCGCGTCAGCGTGCCGGCCAGGAACCAGCCGAGCCAGGTGCTTTCGCCGCGCCCCTGAAAGCCGACGCGGTTCATGCCGTCGTTCCAGTCGCCGCCGAGGATCAGCGGCAGGCCGTTGCCGCCCTTGCGCTTGATCGCAAGATCGAGCGCCAGCGCCGCGTGCTCGTAGAGGCTGACCGTGTCGGTCGAGACCTCCGGCTTGAAGAAAGCGTCGTGTGTGCCGGGCATGAGCTGCGCGCCGACGACGAAGGGCAGTTCCTCGTCGAGCAGAGACTTGTCGCCGGTCACCGTGCAATACTGGTCGATGGCGTAGGCGAGCCACACCACGTCGTCCGAGATATGCGTGCGCACGCCGGCGCCCGAGTTCGGCAGCCACCAATGCTGCACGTCGCCTTCATGGAACTGGCGGCGGGCGGCGTTGAGGATCTGGTTGCGGGCAAGCTCCGGCGCATGCATCAGGAAGGCCAGCGTATCCTGCAACTGGTCGCGGAAGCCGAAGGCGCCGCTTGCCTGATAGAAGGCGGTGCGGGCCATGATGCGGCAACCCAGGGCCTGATAAGGCAGCCAAGCGTTGACCATGTTGTTCATCGCCGTGTCCGGCGTCGAAATCTGCATGCGCCCGGTGAAGCCGGTCCAGAAGGCGCGGCTTGCGGCCAGCACATCCTCGAACGTCGCCTTGCGGATTTCGGTGATCAGGCCGATCGCCTCCTCGTTCGAAGCCGCATCGGCCATGTAGAAGCAGACTTCCCGCTCCTCGCCCGCGCCGAGCGTGACGTCGATCGCAAGTGCGGCGCACGGATCACCGTCGAGATCGGCCGTGTTCGACAGCTGCGCGCCGGCGGCAACCGCCTGCGGCATCTGGACCGTGCCGTGACGGCCGACGAATTCGCGGCGGCTGGCCGAGAAGCTGCTGGCCGTCTCGCTGGCGGCAAAGGCGGCGACGCGGGTTCCGTAGTCGATGCTGAAAGCATTGCGCGCCGTCAGCACGCCGCTTTCCTCGTCATGCGCGGAAAGGGTGAACGGCCGGGTGCGCTGCGGATTGTTGCCGAGCACCCATTCCGCATAGCCGTAAAGCCGGAGGTTGCGGGCAGCCGAGCCGTCGTTGCGGACGCGCAGGCGCATCAGCTTGACCGGCCGCTCGCGGTCGACGGTCTGGGTCACTTCCAGCGCGATATCGTTGTCGCTGCTGGAGAAGACCGAATAGCCGAGACCATGGCGGGCTTCGAAGCGGACGGAGGGACGCCGCGACAGTGCCGCGTAAGGCGTCATGACCGCGCCGCTGTCGAGGTCTGCCACGTAGATCGCCTCGCTCGGACGGTTGACGACCATGTCGTTGGTCCAGGCCGTGAGCTGATAGTCGCGCGAGTTGCTGCTCCAGGTGAAGCCGGAGCCTTCCGCCGCGACGTGGAAGCCGAAGGTCTCGTTCGAAATGACGTTGATCCACGGCTGCGGCGTCGACTGGCCGCCGAAGAGGCGCATGACATATTCGCGGCCGTCCTTGGCAAAGCCGCCATAGCCGTTCCAGAAATCGAGATCGCCCGCATCCTCGACGGTTGACGCCGAAAACACCGGTTCCAGCGGCTGCAAGGGCACGACGCGGCGCGCGCCGGTCTCGAGGCTGCCGCGCGCCGAGGCGAGCGACGGCGCACGCGAGATCTGGTCGACGATCTTGCCGTTGCGGGCATGGAAGACGACGCGGGAAGCGGCCATCAGCGCCTGGTAGGTGGCAGGCTCGATCAGGTCGCGGCGCACCGTGAAGATGTCCTGCCGGTGCCCTTCGGCATGGCCGACGCGGCGCGCGTTTTCGCAGAGCGCCTCGATGGCGTGCTGCATGTCCTGCGCATAGGAGGCGGCGCGCTCGTTGAGGATCACCAGATCGGCGACGATGCCGCGCGAGCGCAGATAGTCCTGCGCGCTCAGGGCTTCCTTGACGCTCTCGATGTCGAGGTCGTCGTTGATGCGCAGCGTGAAGATCGGGAAGTCGCCCGAAATCGTCAGCGGCCACAGGGCGGATTGCGGCTGCAGCCCGGCATGGACCGTGGTCGCCTCGGCGCGCAGATGCATGTCGGGATAGACGAGGTAGCGCGCCAGATGCTGGAACACCGCCGCTTCCTGCGAGCTGACGCCGACATGGCGCATCTGCACCTGCGTCCGCGTCCAGGCATGGACAAGCTCGTGGGCGAAGGCATCGGGGTTGCGGTAGCGGTCGACCGCCTTGTCGACCTCCTCGCGGTTGGGCGCGGCGATGGTCCAGAAGATCACGCTCACCTTCTTGCCGGCCGGCACGCGAACGACGCGGCGCAGCGACAGGCAGGCGTCGAGCGTGAAGCCGTCCGTTCCCGAAAGCGTCGCCCCCGGATCGAAGGCGGCGGCTTCGGCAAGGCTGCGGCCACGGCCGATGAACTTGCGGCGGTCGGTCTCGAATTCGGTCGGACGCTCCGATCCGGCATTGTCGACCACCAGATGGGCGATCGCCATGTCCGGCTCGTTCGGGTCGCGCTTGTTGCGCTCGACGCGGATCACGTCGCCGCGGCGGCCGATTTCGGTCTTCACGAACATGCGGGCGAAGACCGGGTGGGCGCTGTCGACGTCGTCGCTCGCCACCACCGGCTCCAGATAGGAGGTCACTTCGATGAAGCGGTCCTCCGCCCCCATGTTCAACAGCGTGACGCGGCGGCCTTCGGCGTCGTTCTCGGTGGCGACGATGACCTCCACTTCGCTGGTGAGGTCGCCGACGGATTTAACGAATTCCGCCTTTTCGTCGCTGAAGGAAACGCGGGTCCTCTCGCCCTCGATGGCGCGCGGCTCGGCCGTCGCCGACCACCACTGGCCGGACTGCGTATCGCGCAGGAAGATGAAGGTGCCCCAGCGGTCTTCCGTGGGATCGGCCCGCCAGCGCGAGACGGAAAGGCCGTTCCAGCGCGAATAGCCGGCGCCGGTGGCGGTCAGCATCAGCGAGTAGTGGCCGTTCGACAGGAAGGCAAGCTCGCGGTCCTCAGTGGCGGGATCGTTGATCTTGCGGACTTGCGGGCGCAACAGATCCTCCTGGATGTTGGCCGGCGCGTCGGTTTCGTGCTTGGCGGCCATGACCGGGATTTCACGTGGCGCCTTTTCCTGAAGCAGCAGTTCCGCAGCCTCGATCACCGGGTCCGAATGGAAAAGCTCGCGCAAACGGCCGTTGAACGCGACGTTGGCAACCGCCGCGATCGACATGCCGTGGTGGTGAGCATAATAGTTGTAGACGACCGCGCAGGTCTTTCCTTCCGGCACGCGGGTCGGCGTGAAGTCGACCGCGTCGTGGAAGCCGTAGGTGCCGAGCGCGCCCACCTTGCGCAGCCGCTCGAGGTTTTCGAGCGCCGCATCCGGATCGTACTGGCTGGCGAGGATCGAGGCGTAGGGCGCGATGACCGCATTCTGGCCGAGACCGCGCTTGAGGCCGAGCGTCGGCACGCCGAAATTGGTGTACTGATAGTTCATGTGGTGGTCGCGCGCGTTGAAGGCGGCTTCCGAAATACCCCACGGAACGCCCAGGCGACGGCCGTAATTCATCTGCTCGATGACGATCAGATTGTTGGTCTGGTTCAGGATGCCGCCCTGGCGCTCCTGCATAACGAGCGGCGGCATCAGATATTCGAACATCGAGCCGGACCACGAGACCAGCGCGCCGCGCGAGCCGACGGGCACGACCTGACGGCCGAGACGATACCAGTGCTCCGTCGGCAGGTCGCCCTTGGCGATGGCGAAAAGGCTGGTGAGACGCGCTTCCGACGCCAGCAGGTCGTAGCAGGCGGCATCGAGTTCGCCGGTTTCGACGCGGAAGCCGATCGAGAGCAGGCGCCGCTCGGGGCGGAACAGGAAGGCGAAATCCATCGAGAAGGCGATGTCGCGGGCGCGGTCGCGCACATGGATCAGCCGCTGGCGCAGCGCATCGACGTTGGAAAGATCGAAGACGCTGTCGGCGATATGCCCTTCGCAGACCGTGACCAGCGATTCCGACCACTTGGTCACCTCGCCGCTCTGCGCCGTCTTCACCTCATGGTCGAGATTGGCGGCGAGCTTCTGGATGTCGCGCGCCAGCACCGAGAGGTTGATGATGCGGATCGAGGCGAATTCGTGCTCGCGCTTGACGGCGGCGAGCGCGTTCTGGAAGCCGACGATGCGCTCTTCGAGCCGCCGGCGGAGCGGGCGCACCGTCTTGCGGTCGTCCGGCAGGTCGTCCAGCACCTCGCCGAGAATGCCGGCAACGTCGCCGATGCCGTCGAGATTGCCCTGCATATGTGCCGAGGGCGCTTCCGCCCAGATGCGGCAGGCGGACGAGACGGCGATCAGGTGGCCGGCGAGGTTGCCGCTGTCGACCGCCGAGACGTAGCGCTGGCCGAGCGGCTTCAGCGTGTCGGTGTGATACCAGTTCAGCAGGTGGCCGCGGAACTTCTCCATCTTGTCGATGGTGGCGATGGTCTGCTCAAGACGCTCGATCGTCTCTTCGAAGGCGATCCAGCCGAAATGGCGGGCCGACACGACGGAGAGCAGGTAGACGCCGATATTGGTCGGCGAGGTACGGGCCGCGACGACCGCATGCGGCGTCTGCTGCACATTGTCCGGCGGCAGGTAGTTCTGCTGCGGCACGACGAAGCTTTCGAAATAGCGCCAGGTGCGCCGCGCGATCTTGCGAAGCTCGCCCGAGACATGCTCGGAAACCACCAGCTTGTCTTCGGTCTCCGCCGTCTGGCTGACATACCAGGCGACCAGCGGCGAGAGAATCCAGAGCGCCGCGAAGGGAATGCCGACGAGGAAGGCGTTGTCGCCGGGGATGGCGGCGACCGCAAGCCCGGCGACCGCCAGAGCCGGCGCGTGCCACATGACGCGGTAATGCCCGAGGATCGTGGTCTGCGCCATCGCCTGGGCGCTGGCCGCCGTGCGCCACTGCAGCATCAGCTTGCGGCTGACGAAGAGGCGGTAGAGCGAGCGGACGATGGCGTCCGCCATGACGCAGGCCGAATCGGCGATGAAGACGATGCGCAGCGCCACTTGCGCGTTGGCGGCGCGGATATCGGTCCAGATCGTATAGAGATGGGCGCGCGCGACGATGTCGCTGGTGCGCGGCACGATGCCGTTGATGAGCGACAGCGTCGGGGCGACGAACAGGCAGAAGATCAGGACGATCTGCCAGATCAGCGCGGCCGCCGGTCCCATGAAGTACCAGCCGAGCACGGACGCGAAGAACCAGGCGATCGGCGTCAGCGAGCGGCGCAGGTTGTCGAACATCTTCCAGCGGCCGAGGCCGGTGACGCCCCGCAGCGGGTTGAAGATATAGGGCAGGAGCTGCCAGTCGCCACGCGCCCAGCGATGCTGGCGCGACACTTCGACTTCGTAGCGGATCGGGAAATCCTCGACGAGTTCGCAATCGGTGACGAGGGCGCAGCGCGCCATCGAGCCTTCGAGCAGGTCGTGGCTGAGAACCGAGTTCTCGTCGATCTTGCCCTTCAGCGAGTGTTCGAAGGCGTCGACGTGATAGAGGCCCTTGCCGGTGAAGGTGCCTTCGCCGCAAAGGTCCTGATAGACGTCGGAAACCGTGAAGACGTAGGGGTCGAGGCCGCGGTTGATCGAGAAGACGCGCTGGAAGACCGAGGCGTCCTTGCCGGTGGTGAGCGACGGCGTCACGCGCGGCTGAAGCACGCCATAGCCGGAAACGACGCGCTTGCTCTCGGGGTCGAGAACCGGGCGATTGATCGGATGGTAGAGCTTGCCGACGAGCTTGGTGACCGTGTCGCGCATCAGGCGCGTATCGGCATCGAGCGTCATGACGTACTGCACGTCCTTCGGCACGATGTTGGCGCCGGGAAGGTAGGTGGTGTCGCGGTCGCCGCGCAGCAGCATGTTCAGCTCATGCAGCTTGCCGCGCTTGCGCTCCCAGCCCATCCATGCGCCTTCGGCCGGATTGTAGAGCCGGCGGCGATGCAGGAGGTAGAAGCGCGTCTTGCCGTCATAGGCGTAGCGCGTCGACAGGTTGGCGATTTCGCGGCGCGCATAGTCGAGCACTTCGAGATCGGCTTCGCTTTCCTCGACCTTGCTGTCCGGCCAGTCGCTGAGCAGCGCGAAATAGATCTCGCCGCGCGGATTGGCGAGGTAATGGACTTCCAGATTGCGCACCAGCTCGTCGACGGTGTCGCGGTTGTTGATCATGCAGGGGACGGCGACGAGGGTCCGCGCATCTTCCGGAATGCCTTCCTTGAACTCGTATCCGACGAGGCGCGCCGGCGTGACGAAGAAGGTGATCAGCGTGTTGAAGAGGCCAGTCGCACCTTCCGAGGCGGGAAGCGAGAACATCAGGAGCAGCACGATGGTCTCGGCCGCCCCCATGCCGGCGCGGATCATGAAGCTGCCGACGATCGCCATGGCGATGACGGTGAGGATCAAGACCGGCGCGGCGATCGCCAGCCAGTTCAGCTTGCGCACCGGCCGGATGATCCGCTGCACCGGCGTCTGGCGGTAGTTGATCGCCGCTTCCAGCGCGTGTCGCTGCGAGCCGACGAGAAAGCCGCCGACATTCGGCTCATGCGGCTGCCGCGCGGTGGAGCGCTTCGCGGCCTCGGTCATGTCGATGGCCTGCTGCGCCACTTCCATTTCCGTCCTGTCGGAGCGGCGGGCGTATTTCTCGATCTGCTTGCGGTATTTGTTGCGCGAGCCGGCATCGAGATCGGCATAGTCGGTCTGCTTCCAGAGCAGCTTGTCGACCTTGCTGACCTCTTCGACCCAGACCGACCACTCGGTGTCGTCGATCTCGCGCAGGCTCTTGATGATGTTGCCCATCGTCACGTTGCCGGACGAGAGGCGGCTGTGCTCGGCCATCATGACGCTCTCGGCGTCGGTGCCGGCCTCCGCCAGACGGCGCTCCAGCCAGGTGATCGCCATGCCGGAGGTCTGCGAGCCGTCGCGCAGGCGATAGAGGAACTGCGTCGCGAAGGTGTTGTCCGAGGTCAGCGGCTCCAGCGTCTTCAGGAATTCCGCGGCCTTTTCGTCGTCGTTGAGCCGGATCAGCTCGTCGGCGGCCTGGTTGGCCTTGCGGCGCGTCTGCCGGCTCTTTTCGACGCGGCTCGAGATGCGCCGCAGGTTTTCGACGAGCACATAGCGGACGAGCGACGGCAGAGCCCAAAGCTCGCCGATCTTCAGCGTGCCGCGCGACTGGAAGCCGTCGACCAGCGCCATCAGCCCCTTGTAGGACACGGTGCTGTGCGTGTGGGCGACATAGAGCCATGCAAGCGCCAGCGTGCGCGGCATGACCATGCCGTCGACGGTCATGGTTTCGAGCTGGCGATAGAATTTCTTCGGGAAGTCGCGGCGGACCTCCTGGATCGCTTCCTCGACGATGTAATGGTTGTCGAGCAGCCATTCCGCCGCCGGCGTGATCGTCTCGCCCGCCTCGACGTCGGCCGCGGCCGAGCGGTAGACCCTGAGAATCTCCCGTTCGTTCTCGCGGTGGCGCGCGAAGAAGTCGAAGGGATGGAAGCCGGCGAGTTCCGCGCTGCCGTCGCGGGCGAAGGCCTCGGCGCATTCCGTCAGCTGATCGTTGGAAAAATACGTCGATCGGATCGAGTCGTTATGATCGATCTGCTTCGGTTCAGTCTCACGCGATGAAAGGGCGGAATTGGTTTGCGACGACATGGGTACCGGTTCTGAATCCAGACTGAGTTGCGAGCAGTTTGCCTTATGCGCCCGAGGATAGACGGACGTGCCTAAGGAGGCCTAAAGACGAGACGACAAATTCATAAAAGCATTCCCCCTTTTGCTGCCTTCAATCGGTTGAATGCCGGTCGGGAGGCGGCAAACCTATCCTCCATAGACAGCAGAAGATGAACTCAAAATGAACTCCGCCGACGGGAACCCGGCAGCATATCCCTGCCGGAGCGCCATGGCATTTTCCCCCGCACAGATTACCGGCTTTGCGGCTTCCATTCTATCGGGCGTTTGAAATTTTCTCATGTGAGCCTGCGGCCGCGCCGGGAAGAACGCAAGACAAATCCGGCAGCCGATGACTGCCGGACGTTTCATGGAGCCGAGTATCAGCCCTAAACCCTGCGCATCAGCCGCATGACGAGGGAAACGATGAAAAGCACCAGGAAAAGGAAGAACAGAACCTGGGCGATCGAAGCGGAAGCGCCGGCGATGCCGCCAAAGCCGAGAACTCCGGCAATGATGGCGACAACAAGAAAGACCAGAGCGTAGTAGAGCATCAAAATCTCCTTTGCTTTTACTGTCGCTTAAACGAAGCGCGCGGGTAATTGGTTCCAGGAGCGCGCAAAGGAGGAAGGGAACCGGGCAAAAGTAAAGCCGCTCGCGGCGGCTTTGAACAAGCGTGATTTGATGAGGTTATGTCCGGCCGGGACGAACCCGCCGGCTTCAGCCCGCACTCAGGCGAGCACGCCACAGACCAGCGCCGCCACGAAGATGAAGGCGGCCGAGAAAAGGGCGACGTGCAGAACCGTCTGCAGCTTGTGCCGCGTGGAAGCGGGGCGCGGCAGGGCGGTTTTGATCCTGCTTGCCTGCGCGGTTGCCAGATCGAGGTTGGCCATAATCGGACCTCCGTTCGAATATTTCGATGGTCGCATCGATGCGGACCGAACTCCGCATCATCTTCATATATTCCCTATCAACTAGGTAGAGATGAATTTTCGTCCATAGCGCCGCAAGGGAAAAATTAACCTATAAGGATAGGGTCTCCGGTATCAGCAAAGCACCCGCCAGGCCCACAGCAACGGCCGCTCGGCTATCGTCCGCTTGCGCGCCGGCGTGGTGGCAGCACCCTTTTCCGCCGGCGACGCCGCAGCGGCCTGAGGCCGTTTCGCCCGCACCGGGGGCTGGAGATAACCGATGGTCATGCCCATGAAAAACATGCCTGCCTCCTGTCCTGCGGCCTCGAAAGCCGGCCGCCAATGCCCAGATCATGACAGAAATAAGGCACCTGTCAATAGTCTATACGATTGGTCGTCTTTTAAGGAGTGCTTAAGTATATGCAGCGGCAAGGCCTTGAAAAATAAAAGCTCGTGAAAGCTAGATCCGTTCCTTCCAGGCCAGGGACAGCACGCGAAGCCAGTTTTCCCGCGCCAGCTTCGCAAGCTCCACCTCGCCGTAGCCCGCCGCTTCGAGCGCGGCGATCAGCCGCTGATTGCCGGCCGCATCGCCGATATCGGCGGGGATCGTCGCGCCGTCGAAATCGGAGCCGAGCGCCACGCAGTCGATGCCGACGCGCTTCACCAGATAGTCGATATGGCGCAGCATGTCCGAGAGCGGCGTGTCCGCATCGGAGCGGCCGTCGGCGCGCAGCATGGCGGTGGCGTAGTTGACGCCGACGACGCCGCGGCTTTCACGGATCGCGTCGAGCTGCCGGTCGGTGAGGTTACGGGCGACCGGGGTCAGCGCATGGGCGTTGGAATGGCTCGCGATCAGCGGCTGGTCCGTCGTCTTTGCCACGTCCCAGAAGCCTTTTTCGGTGATATGCGCCAGATCGATCAGGATCCCGAGGCGGTTGCAGGCCCGCACCAGTTCGAAGCCGGCCGCCGTCAGGCCCGGCCCCGTATCGGGCGACATGGGATAGGCGAAGGGCACGCCGTGACCGAAAATATTTTGACGGCTCCAGACCGGGCCGAGCGAGCGCAGGCCGGCCGCATGAAACACGTCCAGCGCGGTAAGATCGGCGCCGATCGCCTCACAGCCCTCCATATGGAGCACGGCGGCAAAAACGCCCTTCCCGATGCTCTCGCGGATTTCGGCGGTCGAGCGGCAGAGCTTCCAGGCGCCGGCGCGGTCAAGGCGCAGCGCGATCGCCGCCATGTCGTTGGCGATATCGAGCGAGGGCGCGCGCTCCAGCGGTGCCGCCATCGGCGTGACGTAGTGGCCGATGCGATCCGGCTCGGCAAAGACGAGGTCGCCGGAGGGCACGTAGATGGCGCAGAGCCCCCCGGCAAGGCCGCCCGCCCTGGCGCGGGGACCGTCGATATGGCCGACCGACGTGCCATCGCGGAATTCGGCCACCGGATCGGCGCCATCGCGGGCATGGGTCCACAGCCTGAGGAGAACGTCGTTATGGCCGTCGAATACCAGTTGCATGTCTTATCCTGCGGGCTCGCGCAAATCGGAAGCGGCCAGCATAAGAATGCTGCGTGAATTCGCCATCCCTAAACGAGAAAAATCCGCGTGAGGAACCGGCCCGCCAAACATGGAAAAGCGGGGACAAGCCCCGCTCTTCGCCTTTTCATAGGCCGTTCATGCACGGATCAGTGCTTGGCGCGCTTCTTCTGGCGATAGACGTCGACCACGACGGCGGCGACGATGATCACGCCCTTGACGATCTCCTGATAGTAGGCGTCGACGCGCAGGAAGGTGAAGCCGGAAGTCATGACGCCGAGGATGATGGTGCCGATCACCGTGCCGGTGACGCGCCCGACGCCGCCGGTGAGCGACGTGCCGCCGATGACGGTCGCGGCGATCGCGTCCAGCTCGTACATCACGCCCATGCCCGCCTGCGCGGTCTGCGCACGCGCCGCGGTCACGATACCGGCAAGGCCCGCCAACAGCCCGGCGATGGCATAGACCTTGATCAGATGCGCCTCGACATTGATGCCGGAGACGCGCGCCGCCTGCACGTTCGCGCCGATCGCATAGGTGAACTTGCCGTAGCGGGTGTAGCGCAGGGCGATGTGGAAGATCAGCGCGACGACGAGGAAGACGATGACCGGCCAGATGCCCGTGCCGATGAAGTTGAACTGGTCGGTCAGGCCCGAAACCGGCTGCCCCTTCGTGTACCACTTGGCGACGCCGCGAGCGGACACCATCATGCCGAGGGTGGCGATGAAGGGCGGGATCTTGGTCCGGGCGATCAACTGTCCGTTGACATAGCCGGCCGCCAGACCGATCAGCAGGCCGACGCCGATCGGCACCACGAAGGGCAGATCGGTCAGCGACGGATAAAGCGCCCGCGACCATGTCGACGATTGCGCGAAACTCGCCGCGATCATCGCCGTCATGCCGACCACCGAGCCGGAGGAAAGGTCGATGCCGCCGGTGATGATCACCTGCGTCACGCCGACGGCAATAATGCCGATCACCGAGACCTGCAGGATCATGATCGTCAGGCGCTGCGTGTTCATGAGAAAACTCTGGCCGATGAAGATCCAGCCGAGAACCTCGTAGATCAGAGCGATGCCGACCAGCACGAGAAAGATGCTGAGTTCCGGCGGAATGCGGCGGCGCCTCGGACGGGTCGCGACCGGAGCCGTCGCCTCTACAACTTTGCTAGCCATGTCCAATCTCCTTTGTCGATGCCGCAGCCGCGCTCATTGCGCCGCCAGCTCCATCACCTTGATCTGGGTTGCTTCCGCCCGGTCGAGGAAGCCGGTCACCCTGCCCTCGTGCATCACCATGATGCGGTCGCTCATTCCGAGCACTTCCGGCATCTCCGAAGAGATCATGATGACCGCCACGCCGTTGCGGGCCATTTCGGTCACGAGCCGGTGGATTTCCGCCTTGGCGCCGACGTCGATGCCGCGCGTCGGCTCGTCGAGGATCAGGATGCGCGGCTCGGTGAGCAGCCAGCGGCCGATCAGCACCTTCTGCTGGTTGCCGCCGGAAAGGTTTTCGACGCGCTCGTCGAGGTTCGGCGTCTTGACGCGCAGCTTGCGCGCCATGTCCTCGCAGGTTCGCTCGATGGCGCCCTCCTGCACGAAGCCGCCCTTGACGAACTTGTCGTGCAGCACCGCGACCTGCATGTTTTCGAGCACGTTCAGGATCAGGAGGCAGCCCGTATCCTTGCGGTCCTCGGTCAGGAAGGCCATGCGGTTGCGGATCGCGACCGCCGGCGAGGTGATCTCCACCGGCTCACCGAAAAGCTCGATCGAGCCGGCGGTTGCCGGCGTCACGCCGAACAGCGTTTCCGCCACGTTGGAGCGCCCGGAGCCGACGAGGCCCGCGACGCCCAGGATCTCGCCGGCGCGCAGATCGAAGGAAACGTCGTGGAAGACCTTGCCGAGGGTAAGCCCCTTGACCGAGAGCACGACGTCGCCGATCGGCACCTCCTCCTTGGGAAACATCTGCGTGATTTCGCGGCCGACCATCATGCGGATGATGTCGTCGCGGGTCACGTCGGTCGAGGCGTGCGTGCCGATATACTTGCCATCGCGGAACACCGAGAATTCGTCGGCGATCTCGAACAGCTCGTTCATCTTGTGGGTGATGTAGACGATGCCGATCCCCTGCGAGCGCAGGTCGCGGATGATATCGAAGAGATGCGCCACCTCGCGCTCGGTCAGCGCCGAGGTCGGCTCGTCCATGATCAGCACGTCGGAATTGTAGGACACGGCCTTGGCGATCTCGACCATCTGCCGGTTGGCGACGGACAGCTCGCGCACCTGAATTTCCGGGTCGATCGAAATATTGAGCCGGCGAAACAGCTCTTCCGTCTTCTCGCGCATCGCGCGGTGGTCGACGAAGCCGAAACGGTTCTGCGGCTCGCGGCGAATCCAGATGTTTTCCGCCACCGTCATGAAGGGCATCAGGTTCAGTTCCTGATGGATCATGGCAATGCCGTTTTCCAGCGCGTCGAGCGGCGATTTCAGGCGGATATCGACGCCCTTGAGGCGCACCTCGCCCTGATCCGGCGTGTAGATGCCGGCAAGGATCTTCATCAGCGTCGATTTGCCGGCGCCGTTTTCACCCATCAGCGCATGCACCGTGCCGCGCTTCAGCTTGAACTGGACATCATCGAGGGCGACGACGCCCGGAAATTCCTTGCGGATGCCTTCCGCGCTCAGCAGGTATTCGGCATTGGGTATGGCGCCGCTCGCGCGGACAGCGGCCATGGTGGACGGGCTGACAACCATATCGCTCCCTCCCGATGGATCGGATGACGGCGGATGCAAGCGCAAAGCCCGCATCCGCGCTGATGGAGACCGTCAGTTCTTCTTGACGAAGTCCTTGACGTTTTCGGGCGTCACGAGCTGGAAGGGAATGTAGACCTTCTTCTCGACCCTCTCGCCCTTGGCGAGCTTCAGCGCCGTGTCCAGCGCGCCCTTGCCCTGGCCCGCTGCGTCCTGGAAGACGGTGACGTCGAGGTCGCCGGCCTGCATGGCGGCAAGCGCGTCCTGCGTGGCGTCGACGCCGCCGATCACCACCTTGCTCATGTCCTTGCCGGCGGCTTTGAGCGCCTGGATCGCGCCGATCGCCATTTCGTCATTGTTGGAGATGACCGCATCGAAATCGATCCCGGCGGAGAGCCAGTTGGTCATCAGGTCGGAACCCTTGGTGCGATCCCAGTTGGCGGTCTGCTCCTGCACGATCTTGATGCCGGTGCAGGGGTCCTTGGCGACGACGTCATGCACGTCCTTGGTGCGCATGCGGGCGGCCTGGTTGGAGAGTTCCCCCATGATGACCACCGCATTGCCCTTGCCGTTCAGCAGGCGGCAGACTTCCTTGGTTTCCAGCGTGCCGGACTCTTCCTCGTTCGAAGCGACGAAGGCCTGGTTGGCGGGAAGCGAATCGACGTTCACCGGCTCGCGGTTGACATAGACCAGCGGGATTTTCGCATCGGCGGCGAGTTTCGACATGGCCGCGGTCGCATCCGTATCGACCGGATTGACGATGATCGCGGTGACGCCGGAAGCGATGAAGTTCTGGATCTGGCTCTGCTGCTTGGCGACGTCGTTCTGCGCGTCTTCCACCTGCAGCGTGACGCCCGGCAGCGTCTTCGAATAGTCGATCATGCCGTTGCGCAGCACGGTCAGGAAGTTGTCGTCGAACAGCGCCATCGAGACGCCGACCGTTTCGGCATGCGCCGCGGTCGAAAGCAGAAGCGCCACCGCAGAGCCCAGGATAAGCTTTTTCATTGTTTTCTCCTCCTAAAACGGTGTCCGGCCACACCCTCCTCACGCCGGAACTCCGAGGCTTGCCGCCGCGGAGCCATCGTCACGACACCGGCCGCCACTCCCAAGGCGAAACCGAAAACGGAACAAACAAACCGCAAAAATCGTATGACGGAATATTCATTCCATTTTCTGGAGAGAACGTCAACCCCCTTGCGCGCTTTGACGCGATCTCCGCCGGTTGGCGGCTCGGCTGGTGAAATCCGCGCTGGATATCGGCGCGCGGGTCGTGGCAATGTCCGGGCCGCCGCGTTCCGCAAGCGAACGCGCCATGGAATGAATGTTTCATCCAGCCCCAATGCCGGCTCCCGAAGGGAAGCCCCAGGAGATACCAATGACCGTCTCGATGTTCCGCCTATCGGTTCCCGTGTTCCAGCGCGGCCTTCGCGTCCTGTCGACCTACCTCGACAAGGCGGAAGCCTTCGCGAAGGAGACGGGAAGCGACCCGAACGCGCTGGTCGGCGCACGGCTCGCGCCCGACATGCTGCCGCTTTCCGGCCAGTACCAGCGCGCAAGCGACTCGGCGAAATTCGCCGTCGGCCGGCTGACCGGCGTCGAGATGCCGCGCTTCGAGGATAACGAGCAGACGATCGCCGATCTGCGCGAGCGCGTCGCCAAGACCGAGGCTTTTCTGGCGACGGTTCCTCAGGCAGCATTCGAGGCCAGCACCGACCGGATGATCACGATCTCGCCCGGCGGCAACGCGATGAGCCTGCGCGGCGACGACTACATGCTGACCTTCGGCCTGCCGAACTTCTTTTTCCATATCAGCATCGCGCACGCGATCCTGCGCAATGCCGGCGTTGCCGTCGGCAAGCGCGATTTCCTCGGCCCGCTCGGCTGACGATATCGGTCAGGGATGCGCCGGCGAGCCGGTTCGCATCCCTGGTTTCGGCGACAGCCGCCGCCGGCTCAGTGCTGGTTCGACCGGGAGTGCCAGGCCCAGGCCGTCCCGATGATGTCGGAGAGGTCGTATCGCGGCGTCCAGCCGAGAACGGCGCGGGCCTTGTCGTTGTTGGCGACCAGCGTCGGCGAATCGCCCTCGCGCCGGCCGGCATACTCGACCGGGAAAGGACGGCCCGTGACGCCCTCGATGGCCGAGAGCAGTTCCTTCACCGTCGTCCCGGTGCCGGTGCCTAGATTGAGCGCCACCGACTCGCCGCCCTTCAGGAGATAGTCGACCGCGCGCACATGCGCGTCGGCAAGGTCGAGCACATGGATATAGTCGCGGACGCAGGTGCCGTCGCGCGTCTCGTAGTCGCTGCCGAAGACCTTGAAGCCTTGGCGCCTTCCGAGCGCCGCCTCGATCGCCAGCGGCACGGCATGGGTTTCCGGCTTGTGCCATTCGCCGATGCGGCTCTCGAAATCGGCGCCGGCGGCATTGAAATAGCGCAGGCACACGGAGCGGAAGCCGGTGTACCGGTCGTAATCGGCAAGCGCCTGCTCGACGATGAACTTGGTGCGGCCATAAGGATTGATCGGCACCTGCCGGTGCGTCTCATCGAGCGGCAGCGACTGCGGCAGGCCGTAGGTGGCGCAGGTCGAGGAGAAGACGAAGGCCTTGATGCCCGCCGCCTGCGCCGCCGACAACAGCGTCAGCGTGCCGACGACATTGTTCTCGTAGAAGGCAACGGGGTCCTTGACCGATTCGCCGACCTCGATCAGCGCGGCGAAATGCAGGATCGCGGCGGGCTTGTGCCTGGCCAGCACCGCGTCGAGACGGGTGCGATCGCGGATATCGCCATCTTCCGCCGGACCCCATTTGACGAATTCCCGATGACCGTTGGAGAAGTTGTCGAAGACGACGGGCTTGTAACCTTTGCTCGCCAGGTCGAGGCAGGTGTGCGAACCGATATAGCCTGCACCGCCGACGACGAGCACCGTTTCTCCGGACATGCGAATCCTCCTTGAAGCCTTTGCGGAAAGGAGACTTAACCGAGTTCGCCGGGCAGAAAAAGGGCAGACCCGCCGATAGTTTCCGGCCATCGGCGCCAATATGGGAGGCGGCACAGCGCGACCTTCCCGGCAGACCACACGGAATCGGCAATCCTTTCGCGCCCCATCAAAAAGGCGCTTGCATCGCCGGGAAAAGTAGCTATATGACGTCCGCACCGGCAGCGGGCCCGACTCAGCGCCCGCCTGTTGGGGAATAGTTCAATGGTAGAACAGCGGACTCTGACTCCGTCGATCTTGGTTCGAATCCAGGTTCCCCAGCCAATTCTCCCGGTAGTTCCCGTAAAAATTGATGCGCCTCTATTCCACCAGCCGGCTTTCCGCGTCTGCGCCGATCCCTTGAGGGCAAGTAGCGAAAGCTATGGCCGGACGCCGCCTGAGGCGTCCGGCAGGGCAAGGAGACCCGCGAGCGGCGAGGGCTCCGTCGAGAAAGCGTCATAGGCGCAGGGCGCCGCAAAGACGGCGCAAGCCAGAACGGCAAGGACGATGGTCTTCATCGGGATCTCCAGGAAAGGCCGCCTGATCAGGCGAGCGTCAGCTCGACCGCGATGTTGCCGCGTGTCGCCTTGGAATAGGGGCAGGTCTGGTGCGCCTGATCGATCAGGGTGCGTGCGAGCGCCGGATCGATGCCGGGCAGGCTGACGGTCAGCCGCGCCTTGAGGAAATAGGCGCCGTCCGTATTGGCAAGGTCGACTTCCGCATCGACGGCGGCTTCCGCCGGGAGCCGGATCTTGTGGCTCGCCGCGGCAAGGCCGAGCGCGCCGATGAAGCAGGCGGACCAGCCAGCGGCAAAGAGCTGCTCGGGATTGGTGCCGGGCTTGCCGCTGCCGGGCGGCGAGAGGCGGACATCGAGCGCGCCGTCGCTGCTGCGCGCGGCGCCGTCGCGTCCGCCGGTGGTGTGGGTACGGCCGGTGTAGAGGATTTGTTCAGGCATTGGACACTCCGTTCGTTTCGTTCGCTTCACTGCGAACCCCGTTGACGAAGTGGGTTTTGCGCTTCCGGCGTATCCGGCATGTTTCCGAAACCGGCGGAAATGTATCCGAACGTAGCGACGGCCGACGCCCCATACGTTTGCGTACAAAGTCGCCGGCGAGGCGGCGCCTTACGGCAGCGTCACTTCCGCCGCCAGGCCGCCGCCAGGCCGGTTATAGAGCCGGATCGAGCCGCCGATCGCGCCGCTCAACTGCTGGGCGATCGCAAGCCCCAATCCGCTGCCGCCGGTCTCGCGGTTGCGGGATTGCTCCAGCCGGAAGAACGGCTGCATGGCCGCCTCCAGCCGGTCGTCCGGTATGCCCGGTCCGCGGTCGAGGACGGAGATGGCGGTGCTGCCATCCGCCCTGCGCTCGACGCCGATCTCGGCGCTGCCGGCGAATTTCAGGGCGTTGTCGATGAAATTCGTGAGGATGCGGCGCAACGCATGCGGCTTGGTCGCGACCGTTCCGTGCACCATGCCGGCGACCGTCACCGCCTTGCCCACGTCCTGATAGTCGTAGGCGATGCTGTCGATGAAGGAGGCAAGATCGATGCGGGACGCCTTCTCGCCGTTGCCATGGGCGCTTCGGGCATAGGCGATGCCGTCCTGCACCAGCCGCTCGATTTCGGCGAGATCGTGAACCAGCTTTTCCTTTTCCGGCGTATCGTCGGCCATGTCGGCGCGCAGCCGCATACGGGTAATCGGCGTCTGCAGGTCATGGGAGATGGCCGCGAGGATCTGCACGCGCTCCTCGAGATAATGCGCGATCCTTTCCCGCATGGCGTTGAAGGCGCGCGCCGCATGCGACACTTCGCTCGGCCCCATCTCGCTCAGCGGCGGACCCGGCCGGTTCGGATCGAGCGCATCGGCGGCGGCAGCCAGCCTGCCCAGCGGCCGGATCGCCTGCCGCACGGCAAACCACGCGCAGAGAAGGAGCAGCACCATCTGCAGCATGAAGACGTAAGGCAGCCACTCCGCGACCGGCATGATGGGGCGCGGCGTGATATCGATGGTGAGCGGGCTTCCGTCGCTGAGCGCCAGATGCGCCTGGAGCCGCACCGCGTCGCCGGGGATGACGTCGAGCCGCAGCGGAAAGCGATGGCCGGCGGCCTCCTCGATCCGGGCGGCGATCTCCGCACCCCGGCGGGACGTGTCCGGCACGCCCGGCAGGCCGTTGCCCATCACGAAACGGTAGCTGCCGCGGCTCAGCCAATCGGTGAAATTTTCCCTCTCGTTCGCCGGGAGCCGGTCGAGAACGGCGATCGACGTCGCCACGTCGCTTTCCAGCGTGCCGAGCATGATCGCCTTCGCCGACATGTAGCGCTCGACATACAGCACGCTGAAGGAGAGGCCGTAGGCGATCGCCAGCCCGAGGAGGAGAATGACGAAGATCCGCGTGCGAAGCGTGCGCGGCCACAGCAGCGAGCGAAGGGCGTCGGCCGCCTTCATCATGGCCGCGGCTCCGAGATTTCGACGGGCACGGAGAAGACATATCCCTCGCTGCGCACCGTCTTGATGTAGGTCGGTTCGCGCGCGTCGTCGCCGAGCCTCTGGCGCAGGCGGCTCACCAGAAGATCGATCGAGCGATCGAACAGTTCGGCGTCGCGGCCCTGCGTCAGGCTCAGGAGCTGATCGCGGTTGAGAACGCGCTGGGGATGGTCGATGAAGACGCGCAGCAGGCGGTATTCCGCGCCGCTCAGCGCGATCTCCGTGCCGTCCTTGTCGAGAAGATGCCGGCCCACCGTGTCGAGCCGCCAGTCGCCGAAGGTCAGGATCTGCCCCGCCTCGCTGATCTGCAGGTTGGGCGGCAGCATGCGCGTCCGGCGCAGCACGGCCTTGATGCGCGCCAAGAGTTCCCGCGCCGCGAAGGGCTTGGCCAGATAGTCGTCGGCGCCCATCTCAAGCCCGATGATGCGGTCCATCTCGTCGGTGCGCGCCGTCAGCATCAGGATCGGGATCGCCTTGTGCCTGCCGGCGCGCAGCTCGCGACAGAGTACCAGCCCGTCGTCGCCCGGCATCATCACGTCGAGCACGATCAGATCGACGCTGTTGGCCTCCAGGAAGCTGCGCATCTGGCGGCCGTCGGCCGCGACCGTTGCCCGCAGGCCGTTCTTCTTCAGGTAGGACGACAGCAACTCGCGGATTTCACGGTCGTCATCGACGATCAGGATGTGGTCGGTATGCTCCATGGACGTCTCTTCGAACCCCTCGCTCGATATGGCGGCGTGCTTCGCCCTTCTTTACCCTCGGAAGGAAGCGCCGCGAAGGGGCAAAGCCT
>Ga0153956_1000738_pt1 | contig 33836 bp, 35 predicted proteins | sample TSFL040MetaG_FD_104704 | JGI IMG/M metagenome (GOLD analysis project Ga0153956, IMG submission 104704) | Attine ant fungus gardens microbial communities from Florida, USA - TSFL040 MetaG | ecosystem: Host-associated > Fungi > Mycelium > Unclassified | place: USA: Florida, Wekiwa Springs... | reverse complement strand
AGCACCGACGCCGGAGACGCGCCCAGCACCCGCCCGATCGCCCGGATGCCCATGTTGTTCATGTACAGCTCGATCGCCAGCGCCTTGGTCCCCGCACTGAACTTCGGCTCGCTGTCCGTGCTGCACCGCCCGCACTCTCGACACTGATACCGCTGACGACCCGCCTTGCGCCCGCGCTTCATCACGTCCGACCCGCCACACCCGCGGCAATCCATCAACAACTCCTTCAGATACTCACCCCAACAGGATGAATCCCAAACGAGCCCTTTGTACACACTCCCCCCCAGGGGGAGGATTTTTGGCTGGCAATGTTGGAATTGCCTTGCGATCATTCGGACAAGAGGGGCAGACGCGGTCGCGATATCACATGGAAACGTGAACGACCGGCACCTGTTCGCCGTAAAAGCAGGTCGCCAGCGTGACCTTCGTGTGACCTTTGGATGAAAAATGTGAAATTGCATTGGACTCATCACATCACAATGTGATACGCGCCGGAGCATGAGCACGATGCTGATCGATCGCGTCCGCGATCTCGTCGCCTCGGGCGGGATTTCCCGCTCCGGGCTCGCCCGCGCCGCCGGGCTGCACGCCAATTCGCTGCGCAGCCTCGACGAGCAGGAATGGAACCCGACCGCCGACACGCTCAGGAAGCTCGAAAGCTATCTGACCCAGCGCGAGAAGCGCCCCGCGCTCGTCCCGATCGAGGAGATCATCGAGGAAGCGCGCAACGGCCGCATGTTCATCCTGGTCGACGACGAGGATCGCGAGAATGAAGGCGATCTGATCGTCCCCGCGCAGATGGCGACCCCCGACGCGATCAACTTCATGGCGAAGCACGGCCGCGGCCTGATCTGCCTCGCCATGACCAAGGACCGCACCGACCAGCTCGGGCTCGAGCTGATGAGCCGCAACAACGGCACGCGGCACGAAACCGCCTTCACCGTGTCGATCGAGGCGCGCGAGGGCGTCACCACCGGCATCTCCGCCCATGACCGCGCGCGCACCGTGTCGGTCGCGATCGACGCGTCGAAGCACCGGCAGGACATCGTCACCCCCGGCCATGTCTTCCCGCTGGTCGCGCGCGACGGCGGCGTGCTGGTGCGCGCCGGGCATACCGAGGCGGCGGTCGACGTGTCGCGGCTCGCGGGGCTCAACCCGTCCGGCGTGATCTGCGAGATCATGAAGGACGACGGCACGATGGCGCGGATGGACGATCTGATCGCCTTCGCCGAGACGCACCGCTTGAAGATCGGCACGATCCGCGACCTGATCGCCTATCGCCGCCAGCACGACCATCTGGTCGAGCGCCGCGCCGAGGCCAGGTTCACCAGCCGCTGGGGCGGCGACTGGACCGCCCGCACCTATTACAACAAGGCGACCGGGACCGAACAGATCGCGCTGATCAAGGGCCGGATCGATCCCGACAAGCCGACGCTGGTGCGGATGCACGCGCTGAACGTCTTTGCCGACACGTTCGGGGAAGAGGGCACCCGCAGCGGCCTGCTCGCCCGGTCGATGGAATTGATCGGCGAGGCGGGATCGGGCGTCGTCGTGCTGTTGACGCAGAGCGGCGGCGCGGGCTCCTTCACCCAGGCGCTGCAATACAAGGCGAGCGGCCCGTCGGGCGACGAGCTGCGCGATTACGGCGTCGGCGCGCAGATCCTGACCGAACTGGGCGTCGAGGACATGATCCTGTTGACCAACACGCACCATGTCCTGGTCGCGCTCGACGGCTATGGCCTGTCGATCGTCGGCGAACGCGCGATCACCGGAGGGAATGACTGATGGCCCATGTCCTGATCGTCGAGGCGCGCTTCTACGACCACCTCAACGACATGCTGCTCGCCGGCGCGCGGGCGGCGATCGCGGCGGCGGGGCACAGTCACGAGACCGTGACCGTCCCCGGCGCGCTGGAAGCCCCCGGCGCGATCGCGCTGGCGGTGGAGACCGGGCGCTACGACGCCTATGTCGCGCTGGGCGTCGTGATCCGCGGCGAGACCTATCATTGCGAGATCGTGTCGAACGAAAGCGCGCGCGGCATCATGGCGCTGACGATGGACGGCATCGCGATCGGCAACGGCATCCTGACCACCGAGAACGAAGCGCAGGCGATCGTCCGCGCCGACCCGGCCCAGGCCGACAAGGGCGGCGGCGCGGCCAAGGCGGCACTGGCGATGCTGGCGTTGAAGGAACGCTTCGGCTGATCAGACCGACCGGATCACCCCGCGCTGGTGGAGGCGGTTGAGCAGCCGCCGCCACAACGCCATCGAGATCAACGCCGGCTGGCCCAGCCACGGATTGATGAAGCAGAAGACGACCGCTGTGACGGTGCCCAGCAACACGGCCCAGCCGCGCCGCCGGATCATCGCCGCATATTCGGGATCGAGATCGTCGGCGGCGACCGGCGCCGCCACCGCCGTGCTGTTGTTCCACAGGTTGCAGATCGCGACGAACAACAACCATAGACAATAGACCGCCGACGGCACCAGCTTGCCGTAATAGTCGCTGACCAAAGCGGTGAAGAACGGCATCCCCGCGACCGACAGCAGCAGGAACAGGTTCGGCATGACCAGCCTGGGCGACCAATGCCGCGCGCAATCGAAGGCGCGATGATGGCCGTGCCAGAACGCGCCGACCACGAAGAACGAAATGAGGAAGCCGATGAACTGCGGCGTCATGCTGGCCAGCGCCTGCAGGAACTCCTGGTCACTCGCGCTTCCCGGCAGATGCGGAAACTTCAGCTCGATCACCAACAGCGTGATCGAGATCGCGAACACCGCGTCGGAAAAGAACACCAGCCGTTCCAGCGCATGCGCCGGCGCGCCGTGGTGCATCGGCAGGTCGTTCGACGCCTTGCTCATCATCGCTCCCTAAAGTCGAACTTCATGCTGCCCGCATCGTCGCCGCTTGCCAAGCGCGCGCGTCTTTCGCAACAAGGGCGGAGTCGAGGGGAAACACATGTCCGACCAGAGCCTCTATCCCGTTCCGCCCGAATGGGCACGGCGCGCCAGGGTCAATCGCGCCGGCTACGATCAGCTCTATGGCCGCAGCCTCGCCGATCCCGGCACCTTCTGGCTCGAACAGGCGCGGCGGCTCGACTGGATCAAGCGGCCGGAAATCGCCGGCGACTGGTCGTTCGACAAGGCCGATTTCCACATTTCCTGGTTCGCCGACGGCAAGCTCAACGTCGCGGCCAACTGCCTCGACCGGCACCTCGCCGCCAACGGCGATCGCGTCGCGATCATCTGGGAACCCGACGACCCCGCCGAACAGCCGCGCCGGATCACCTATCGCGAGCTTCACGCCGAAGTGTCGCGCTTCGCCAACGCGTTGAAGGACCGCGGCGTCGCGAAGGGCGATCGTGTCACCATCTACCTGCCGATGATCCCGGAGGCCGCGGTGGCGCTGCTCGCCTGCGCGCGGATCGGCGCGATCCATTCGGTCGTGTTCGGCGGCTTCTCGCCCGAGGCGCTGGCCGGGCGGATCGAGGATTGCGCGTCGACCATCGTCATCACCGCAGACGAAGGCCGGCGCGGCGGCAGGACGGTGCCGCTCAAGGCCAATGTCGATGCGGCGAAGCAGCACGCGCCGGGGCTGAAGACCACCATCGTGGTCAAGGCGACGGGCGGCGACATCGCGATGGGCGACGGCGACCATTGGTATCACGACCTGCTCGCGGCGGCCGAACCCGAATGCCGCCCCGAGCCGATGGCGGCCGAAGACCCGCTGTTCGTCCTCTATACGTCGGGATCGACCGGCAAGCCCAAGGGCGTGCTCCATACCACCGGCGGCTATCTCGTCTGGGTCAGCCTCAGCCACGAACTGACCTTCGATTACCGGCCGGGCCAGGTCTATTGGTGCGCCGCCGATATCGGCTGGGTCACCGGGCACAGCTATATCCTCTACGGCCCGCTCGCGAACGGCGGCACGACGCTGATGTTCGAAGGCGTCCCCAACTGGCCCGACGCCAGCCGCATCTGGCAGGTGTGCGACCGCCACGGCGTCGAGATCCTCTACACCGCGCCCACCGCGCTGCGCGCGCTGATGAAGGAGGGCGACGAATTCGTCACTCGCACCAGCCGATCGACGCTCAAATTGCTCGGCACGGTCGGCGAACCGATCAACCCGGAGGCGTGGCGCTGGTATCACGCGGTGGTCGGGGAAGGGCGCTGCCCAATCGTCGACACCTGGTGGCAGACCGAAACCGGCGGGCACATGATCACGCCGCTGCCCGGCGCGACCGATCTCAAGCCCGGCAGCGCGACGCTTCCCTTTCCCGGCATCGACCCGCAGATCGTCGATGCCGACGGCGTCGTGCAGACCGGCGCGACCGAGGGCAATCTGGTCATCGCGCGGAGCTGGCCCGGGCAGATGCGCACCGTCTGGGGCGACCATGACCGCTTTTTCCAGACCTATTTCACCACCTATCCCGGCAAATATTTCACCGGCGACGGCTGCCGCCGCGACGAGGACGGCTATTACTGGATCACCGGCCGCGTCGACGACGTCATCAACGTGTCGGGCCACCGCATGGGCACCGCCGAGGTCGAAAGCGCGCTGGTGCTGCATCCCAAGGTCGCCGAGGCGGCGGTCGTGGGCTTCCCGCACGACATCAAGGGCCAGGGCATCTACGCCTATGTCACGCTGAACGCCGGCGAGAGCCCTTCCGAGGCATTGCGCAAGGAGCTGGTCGGCTGGGTCCGCACCGAAATCGGCCCGATCGCCTCGCCCGACGCGATCCAGTTCGCCCCAGGCCTGCCCAAGACGCGCAGCGGCAAGATCATGCGCCGCATCCTGCGCAAGATCGCCGAGGGCGACGTGTCGTCGCTGGGCGACACGTCGACGCTCGCCGACCCGGCGGTAGTCGACGATCTGGTCGCGAACCGGCGGAGCTGATTGCGCCCGCCGTGTAGCGCCGATATAGCGACGCAACACACAAAAGGGTGGAGAGTTTTGCGATGAAGACCAAGGTTCTGGTGCGCGCCCTGTTGGGCGGCGCGGCGCTGGCGATTGCGATCCCGACGATCGCGCAAGTGACCAAGGCGCGCTACGGCGCGTTCGGCATCGACGTCGCCGGCGAGGACAAGACGGTCAAGCCGGGCGACGATTTCTGGGCCTATGCCAACGGCACCTGGAGCAAGAACACGCCGATCCCCGCCGACAAGACGCGGGTCGGGCCGTTCGCCACGCTGCGCGACGAATCCGAGGACAATGTCCGCAAGATTCTCGACGACATGGCGGCCAACCCGACGAAATACGGCGCGACCGGCCAGCAGGTCGGCGATTTCTATGCGAGCTGGATGGATGAGGCCGGCCTGGAGGCCAAGGGCGCCGCGCCGCTCAAGCCCTATCTCGACAAGATCAACGCCGTGAAGGACACGACCGAGCTGCAGGTGCTGTTCGCGACTACCGGCTACGCCACCCCGGTCGAGGTCGGCATCATCCCCAACCTCGCCGATCCGACGCATTATACCGGCGTGACCAGCCAGGGCGGCCTCGGCATGCCGCGCGACTATTACCTGCTGGCGGGCGAGAAATACGATACGGTCCGCAAGGCCTATCGCGCCTATATTCAGCAGATGCAGGAAATGGCCGGCATCCCGGACGCCAGCGCCAAGGCCGACACGATCTTCGCGCTCGAAACCGAGATGGCGAAGGAGCAATGGTCGCCCGAGCAGAGCCGCGACATCGCCAAGCTCAACGATCCCGAGGATCTCGCCGGCCTGACCAGGAAGGCGCCCGAATTCGACTGGTCGCTGCTGCTCAAGACGGCGGGCATCGACAGCGCGCCGACGATCATCATGGCGAACAACACCGCGATCACCGCGCTGGGCAAGACGTTCGCCGCCACCCCGCTCCAGACGTGGAAGGACTATCTCGCCTATCGCTTCGTCAGCGATCACGCGACGTTCCTGAACAAGGCGTTCGACGACGCGCAGTTCGCCTTCTACGGCAAGACACTGTCGGGCCAGCCGACCCAGCGCGAACGCTGGCGGCGCGGCGTGGCGATGACGAACGGCGCGCTGGGCGAGGCGGTCGGCAAGCTCTATGTCGAGCGCTTCTATCCGCCGTCGGCCGAAGCCAAGATGGCCGACCTGATCGAAGACCTGCGCGGCGCGTACAAGGACCGCATCACCGCCTCGACCTGGATGGACGAAGCGACGCGCAAGGCCGCGCTGGCCAAGCTCGCGGCGTTCGATCCGCGCATCGGTCACCCGGTCAGCTATATCGATTATTCCAGCATGAAGGTCGTGCGCGGCGACCTGCTCGGCAACGTGATGCGGTCGGGCGAATTCCAGCACCAGCTCGAACTGTCGCGTTTCCCCAAGCCGGTCGATCGCACCTTGTGGAGCATGTTCCCGCAGACGGTGAACGCCTATTACAACCCGCTCTCCAACCAGATCACCTTCCCGGCCGCGATCCTGCAGCCGCCATTCTTCGACCAATATGCCGATGCGGCGGTCAATTACGGCGCGATCGGCGCGATCATCGGCCACGAAATGGGCCATGGCTTCGACGACCAGGGCAGCCAGTTCGGGCCTTCAGGCAAGTTCGAGAATTGGTGGACGCCCGAAGCGCGCAAGGCATTCGAGACCCGCACCGCCGCGCTGGCGGCGCAATATGACGCGTTCGAGCCGGTGCCCGGCGTGCACATCAACGGCAAGCTGACGCTGGGCGAGAATATCGGCGATCTCGGCGGGATCGAGGCCGCCTATGCCGCGTATCAGAAGTATCAGGCGAAGCACGGCAAGTCGAAGGTGATCGGCGGCCTGACCGGCGACCAGCGCTTCTTCCTCGCCTTCGCCCAGGCATGGCGGGCGAAGATTCGCGACGACGCGGCGCGCGCGCAGGTGCTGACCGATCCGCACAGCCCCGATTATTTCCGGGCCAACGGCGTGGTTCGGAACGTCGATGCCTGGTACGCGGCATTCGACATCAAGCCCGGCGACAAATTGTACCTGCCGCCGGAACAGCGCGTGCATATCTGGTAGCGGACGGCCCGGATTTGCTGCGCAAATCCGGGACTCGTCACGTCGGGCAGCGGGCCGGCGCAGCCGGCTCGTCTGACGACGTGACGTCGGTTAGGATCGGCGCATGAAAGCGCTCGTCATCTCCAGCCTGGGCCCCGACTTCGCCGGCTGTACGCTGACGGACCTCCCCGCCCCCGCGCGCGGCACGGGCCAGGTCCTGATCCGCGTCCGCGCCGCCTCGCTGAACTTCCCAGACCTGCTGATGACCGAGGGCAAGTATCAGCTCAAGCCCGATTTACCGTTCGTCCCCGGCATGGAAGTCGCCGGCGAGGTCGCCGCCGCCGATCCCGATAGCGGCTTCGTCCCCGGCGATGCGGTGGTCGCCGGCACGCGGCTCGGCGGGTTCGCCGAACTGGTCGCGGTCGATACGCGCAGCGTTCGCGCCAAGCCCGCCAATCTCGACTTCGCGCACGCCGCCAGCGTCGGTGCGGCCTACAGCACCGCTTATGTGTCGCTGGTCCGATTGGCGAACGTGCGGCCCGGCGAGTGGGTCGTCGTCCACGGCGCGACCGGCGGCGTCGGACTGGCCGCGGTCGATCTCGCCAAGGCGCTGGGCGCGCGCGTGATCGCGACCTCGCGCTCGGCGGAGAAACTGGCAGTGGTGGCGACGGACTACGCCCCCGACGCGACGCTGACCGCACCGGGCTTTCGCGAGGCGGTCAAGGACCTGACCGGCGGCGGCGCGGACGTGATCTACGATCCGGTCGGCGGCGACGTGTTCGACGAGAGCACCCGCTGCATCGCGTTCGGTGGACGCCTGCTGGTGGTCGGCTTCACTTCGGGCCGGATCGCGACCGTCCCGACCAACATCCCACTGATCAAGGGCTTCTCCGTCATCGGCGTCCGCGCCGGCGAATATGGCCGGCGGTTCCCGGACAAGGGCCGCGAGAACCAGGACGCGATCTGGGCGCTGGCGGCGGCAGGGAAAATCCACCCGCGCGTCGATGCGCGTTATCAACTCGCCGATTGGCGCACCGCCTTCGAGGCGATGCGCGACAGCCGGATGATCGGCAAGATCGTGATCGAGCCTTAGACCAAATCCAACCGACTGAAATCCATGCGAGCGTGGAGCACGCGAATCACGAATAGCCGATCGGCATCATAGGTGAAGACGATGCGATGCGATCGATATAACCATCCGTAAACATCCCGGCGCCGTTTCAGCGGCAGCATGGGCGCGATCGTCGGACCGGCACACAGCATGCCGACGGCGTCGTTCAGACCCGTCACATAATCCACGCCAACGCGTTCGCCGAACCGACCGCAGCCATAATCCAGGATATTGGCGATATCGGCGTCCGCCGCCTCGCTCAGTTCAAGCCGCCGCAAGCTTTGCCTGGCGATCCGCGATGATATCCTCAATGCTGCGACTGCTGACGCCCGAAGCGAAACCGCGCTCGATCTCGCTTTCCAGCCAATCCAGGTATTCACGCCGTTCGATATCGCGCCGAATCAGGTCGCGGATATAATCGCTGGCGCTGGCGTAATTGCCCGATCCGACCGCCCGATCGACAACGGTTTTCAGGTTGTCGGGAAGCGAGACATTAAGCTGGGCCATAGCCCATCATACATATTCGCGCGAAATTGTCTAGATTCCGGCAAACGACCGTAATGCCGCGATGTTGGTCACCAGCACCGACCGATAGAGCGGCACCACCCATTCCCGCTCCGCCAGCGCGAGGATGTGCCCGCTCGCCGACTTGCGGCTGAGCCCGCACATTTCGGCGATGTCGGCCTGGGTCGCGGCGACGACGCCCTCGGCATCGGCGAGTTGCGCCAGCCGCGCCGCGATCCGTTGACGCGGGGTCAGGCACAGGTTGAGCGCGGCGGCGTGGACCGCCGCGTCGAGCTGGTCGTAGAGCAACGCGATCACCGCCGCCCACACGCCGGGCGCGCGATCGGCGATCCGCGGCAGCGCGAGGTCGGGCACGAGCAGGACATGGCTCGCGCGCTGCGCCCGCGCCGTGACGATTCGCCGCCCGCCGCCGAACCGCCGCGACTGGCCGATCGCCTGCCCCGGCCCGACCAGCGCGAGCATGACGCCGCGATCCCGTCCCGCACTCGCCTCCAGCCGCAGCACGCCGTCGATCACCAGGCACAGGCCGGGTTCCTCATCGCCCTCGCTATAGATCCACTGCCCCTCGTCGAGCGCGCGCACCCGCCCGGCGGCGACCAACGCCTCGGCCAGCATCGGATCGAGCCCGGCGAACCAGCGCCCGCGTTTCAGAGCCGCCATCACGTCCATGCGTGATTGCTACGATCGTAGCATTTTATCCGCAAGCGACTCGCCATGACCGCGGCGAAAGGCGCGATGAACGATTATCACGGGCATCGGCGGCTGATCACTGGATCACGATTTCGGGGGTTCCCCTGAACCAGGGCGCCTACTCAGCGCTGCTGAAGGATGAGGGTGTTGCCGCTGGGGTCGTCGATATAGACCTCGCGCGTGCCCCATGTCTGATCGAGTGGACCGTCGTGCACGGGCGAGTCGGGTTTGGTCGATAGCGGTAGCCCGCGTGCGCGGTAGGCGGCGAACTGCGCGTCCACATCGTCGCACAACAGCATCGCCGAGCAATGCCCGAACGGGCGCCCGGACGACGCCAGCGACAAGTGCAGCTCGTCCTTGCCGCGCACCAGACCGGCATAGATCGGCGATTGTTCGGGCCACGCGAAATTGAGCTGAAAATCGAGCACCTGCGTATGAAAAGCGATCGCCTCCGTCATGTCGCGGACGATCAGGATCGGGATCAGCATCGGCCCTCCTCAGGCATCACTTCATCAGCACCAGTTCCTCCGCCATCGTCGGATGCAGCGCGACGGTCGCGTCGAAATCGTCCTTGGTCAGCCCGGCCTTCACCGCGACCGCGGCGGCTTGCAGGATTTCCGCCGCTTCCGGCCCGATCATGTGGATGCCCAGGATCCTGCCCGTCACATCGTCGCAGATCATCTTGTACAGCGCGCGCTCGTTGCGCCCCGCCAGCACGTTCTTCATCGGGCGGAAGTCGCTGAGATAGACCTTGACCGATCCGTGCTTGGTCCTGGCCTGGCTCTCGGTCATGCCGACGCCGGCCATCTGCGGGTGGCTGAACACGGCGGCCGGGATGCAATGATAGTCGACGCGGCTGGGCTTGCCGCCGAACACGGTGTCGGCGAACGCCTGACCCTCGCGGATCGCGACCGGGGTCAGCTGGACGCGATCGGTGACGTCGCCGACCGCGTAGATGCTCGACACGTTGGTGCGGTTGTCCTCGTCGACCTTGACCGCGCCCTTCTCGTTGAGGTCGACCCCGGCCGCCTCCAGCCCCAGATTCTCGGTCTGAGGCACGCGGCCGGTCGCGAACATCACGCAATCGACCACGATCGGATCGTGATTCGACATCGACACCTTGAGGCTGCCGTCGACCTGCTGCTCGATCCCCTGGAACTTGGCGTTGAAGCGGAAGTCGATGCCCTTCGTCATGCTGATCTGCAGCAGCCGGTCGCGAATCGATTCGTCATAGCCGCGCAAGATCTGATCGCTGCGGTTGATCAGCGTCACCTTCGCGCCGAATTCGTGGAAGATGCCGGCGAACTCGTTGGCGATATAGCCCGCGCCGGCGATCAGGATGCGCTTCGGCACGCTGTCGAGATGGAACGCCTCGTTCGAGGTGATGCCGTATTCGTGCCCCGGACAGGTCGGGATGTGCGGCCGCGCGCCGGTGGCGATCAGGATGTACCTGGCGGTGACCTCACGCCCCCCCGCGAGCCGCAGATTGTTCGGTCCGGTGATCTCGGCATGTTCGTTGATGATCTCGACGCCATGGCTGTCGAGCGTCGCGGTATAGGCCTTGTTGATCCGGTCGACTTCCTCGAACACGTTCGCGGTCAGGGTCTTCCAGTCGAAGGCGCAGGGCTGGGGCACGTCCCAGCCGAACCGCTTGGCGTCCTGCAGATCCTCGGCGAAATGCGCGCCATAGACGAGCAGCTTCTTGGGTACGCAGCCGCGGATGACGCAGGTGCCGCCGACGCGATACTCCTCCGCCACCGCGACCTTCGCGCCATGCGCCGCCGCGACGCGGGACGCGCGCGTGCCACCTGATCCCGCGCCGATGACGAACAGGTCGTAGTCATAGTCGGTCATCAATTAGCTCCAGGGGTATCAAATGCCGATCTCAAACCGAGATGGGCGACAAAGGGGTCGAAATCACGATCGCTGTAGAGCAACGCAATGTCGTCGATGATGCAGCGCGTCGCGATCAGCGTGTCGATGGTCTTGCGGACCGTAATGCCTCGGGCGCGTAGTGCGCGATAGTGGCGTGCCGCTTCGATCACCACAAGCTCACCGCCAATTTCGATCATGGAAAACCGACTCATTTCAGCGAGCGTCGCGTCGAAATCCCGATCGGAATCACAACCTTGCAAAACCTCGGCAAGGATCAGATCGCCCACAAGAATTCGCTCGCGATTGAGCCTGATGTCGAGCCAGTCGGCCTGGCGGCTAGGCCGCCCGGTCAGATAATCAATCCAGACGCTGGAATCGACGACGATCAATTGCGGCGCATTGCGTCGAGGTCACCGATCCAATTGATTTTGCCCCGCAACCGGCGAATCCCCTGTTGCCGGTCGAGCCGTACGAGGGTTCGCAAGCCAGCCTCAACCGCCTCGCGCTTGGTTTTCACGCCAGCGGCAGTCATCGCCTCCGCGATGAGATCATCGTCGATATCGATATTGGTCCGCATGTGTACACTCCGATCAATTCATACACATAAGCCGTCTCTTGCGTCCGAACAAGTCACCCGAACGCCCGCTTCAACAGGTCGTTGGTCGACACGTCGAAATCGGCGCCGCCCTTGCCCGCCGCCTTGGCCATTTCCTTGCCGAGTTCGACCCCGAACTGGTCGAACGAATTGATGTTCAGCAGCACGCCGTTCACGAACACGCGATGCTCGTGATACGCGATCAACGCGCCGAGCGTCCGCGCGTCGAGATCGTCGAGCAGCAAGGTGGTCGAGGGCCGGTCGCCCGGATAGGCGCGCGCGGGATCGTCGGGATTGGCCTTGCCCTTCATCAGCGCCGCCCCTTGCGCGAACATGTTGTTGAGCAGGTTCTTGTGGTGATCCTCGTTCAGCGTGTCGCCCGGCTCGATCACGCCGATCAGTTCGAGCGGGACCAGGTGCGTGCCCTGGTGGAGCAACTGGAACACCGCATGCTGCGCGTCGGTGCCGACCCCGCCCCAGGTGATCGCCGCGGTCGGGCGGCCGACCGGCTTCCCCTCCAGCGTCACGCCCTTGCCGTTCGATTCCATCTCAAGCTGCTGGAGGTAGGACGGCAGCAGCCGCAGCCGCTCGTCGTAACAGAATACCCCGCGCGTCTCGCAGCCCAGCACTTGCGTATAGAGCAGGTCCGAAAACGCCGCGAGCGCCGGCACGTTCTCGTGCAGCGCCGCCAGCCGGAAATGCCGGTCCATCTCCGCCGCGCCCTCGAGCAATTCGCTGAACGCGTCCCAGCCGAGCGCGATCGCCGCCGGAAAGCCGATCGACGACCACAAGGAATAGCGCCCGCCGACCGTGTCCGCGAACGGCAGCACGCGCGTTTCGTCGACGCCCCATTCGATCGCCTTGTCGGGGCTCGCGGTCAGCGCGACGACGCGGCCATAGGGGTCTTCCACGCCGCCGGCCTGCATCCATTCGATCACGCTTTCGGCGTTGAGCATCGTCTCGGTGGTGGTGAAGGTCTTCGACGCGACGGCGAGCAAGGTCGCGGTCGGGTCGAACCGCTTGAACACCTCCTCCAGCGCCTGTCCGTCGACGTTGGAGACGATCGCGACCTCGTACCGCGTTTCCTCGCGGCCGAGCGCATCGACCAGCAGGTCCGGCCCCAGCGCCGACCCGCCGATCCCGACATGCAGAATGTTGCGGATCGGTCCCAACGCGCCCTGCTCGATCGCGTCGATCAGCGCGCGCATCCGGGCGTGGAACCCTTGCGCGATCGCGACGTCGTCCTTGTTGCCCTCGCCACGCTCCATCGTGTGCGTGACGGCGCGGCCCTCGGTGGTGTTGATCACATCGCCCGCGAACAAAGCCTCGCGCTTGCCCGCGAGATCGCATGCCTTGGCGAGACGCTCGAACGCCTTGATGCCGTCGTCGGTCAAATGCGTCTTCGACCAATCGAAATGGATGCCGGCGATGTCGGCGCTGTATTTGGACAGCCGGTCGGGATCGTCGGCGAACAGCTCGGTCAACGGGGTCCGCTTCAGTGCCTCGATCTCACTCCAGTCGGCCATCGATACGCTCCTTTTCGACTCGCAAGGGTCCAATGGGCGTTCACAACGTCCCGTTCAAGGAACAGCGGCCGGAGTCTTTGGTTCAGCTCCCGCTGAACGCCCGGCACCGACCCGCTCCCCCACCCGACCGCCCATTTCAGGATACCTTGTGGGCGGTCGGGTGGGAGAGCGGACCGGTGCCGGGCATGTCGCAGAATGCGACATCAAAAAGCGCCGCCTTGACCTTCTGACACACCATGCGCAAACCCCGCGCCATGACCGACACGCCAGAAGCGCCCCTCACCGCGCCGGAACCGATTCCGGCCGCGCCCGAACCGGCACCCAGGGCCGTCAAGGAAAAGAAGAAGGAGGACTGGCGCGACACGCTCAAGTTCCTGGTGAAGCTCGCCTTGGTCGTGTTCGTCTTCAGGAGCTTCCTGTTCTCGCCCTTCTCGATCCCGTCGCAATCGATGCTGCCGCGCCTGTACATCGGCGACTATCTGTTCATCTCGAAATGGAATTACGGCTATTCGCGGCACTCGCTGCCGTGGAGCCTGCCGCTGATCCCCGGGCGGATTTTCCCGCACGACCCCAGCCGCGGCGACGTCGCGGTGTTCAAGACCCCGGCGGGCAATGGCGAGGACATCATCAAGCGCGTGATCGGCCTGCCCGGCGACACGATCCAGATGCGCGGCGGCCAGCTGATCCTGAACGGCGTCGCGGTGCCCAAGGTCCGGGTCGCCGATTTCGTCATCCCGCTGACCCCCAATTACAACGACCGGCCCAAGCCCAACCCGATGGAGGAAGCGGATTGCCCCGCGCCCTACGTCACCCAGGCGAACGGCCAGCCGGCATGCAAGTACGAGCAATATAAGGAAACGCTGCCGAACGGCGTCAGCTACCTGGTGCTCGATCGCGGGCCGCGTCCCGGCGCCGACGATACCGGCCTGTTCACCGTGCCGCCCGGTCACGTCTTCATGATGGGCGACAATCGCGACGATTCGGGCGACAGCCGCTTCCCGGTCGTCGAGGGCGGGCTCGGCATGGTTCCGATGGAGAATCTGGAAGGCAAGGCGGTCATCACCTTCTGGTCGACCGACGGCAACGCGCAATGGCTGCTGCCCTGGACCTGGTTCACCGCGGCGCGCTGGAGCCGGATGGGGCACGGCTTCTGATGGGCGAAGACCTCGCTGGGTGGATCGGCGAGACCTTTGATCACCAGCCCGGGAACCTGGCCGGGTTCGCGCGCGCGCTGACGCATGGCAGCCAGGCGGCGGAGAATTACGAGCGGCTCGAATTCCTCGGCGACCGCGTGCTCGGGCTGGCGATGGCCGAGTGGCTGTACGAGTTGTTCCCGCAGGAACCCGAAGGCGGGCTGTCGAAACGGCTCAACGCGCTGGTGACTGGCGCGGTGTGCGCCGATGTCGCGCGCGGCATCGGAGTGCAGCCACACCTCCGCCTCGGCAAGCAGGCGCGCGACGACGGCGCGAGCGATAGCGACAACGTGCTGGGCGACGTGATGGAGGCGCTGATCGGCGCGCTCTATCTCGACGGCGGCTACGCGCCCGCGCAAGCCTTCGTGCGGCGGGCATGGGCAGCCCGCGTCCACGCCAACGCCCGCGCGCCGCAACACCCCAAGTCCGCGCTCCAGGAATGGGCCGCCGCGCACAACCGCAAGACTCCGCATTACGAAGTCACCGACCGCTCCGGCCCCCAACACGCCCCCCGCTTCACCGTCCGCGTCAGCCTGGGCGGGTTCGCGGAGGCCGAGGCGACGGGGACGAGCAAGCAGGAAGCGGAGACCGCGGCGGCGGCGGCGTTGCTGGCGCAGGTGGGAGGATGACCCAGCATTGCGGCCTCGTCGCCGTTCTCGGCGCGCCCAATGCGGGGAAGTCGACGTTGGTCAATGCGCTGGTCGGGCAGAAGGTCGCGATCGTCAGTCCCAAGGCGCAGACCACGCGCACGCGGCTGCTCGGCGTGGCGATTCGTGACGAGACGCAGATCCTGCTGGTCGACACGCCCGGCATCTTCGCGCCGCAGCGCCGGCTCGACCGCGCGATGGTCGCCGCCGCCTGGGGCGGGACCGAGGGGGCGGACCTGATCTGCCTGGTCGTGGATGCCAAGGGAGGGCTCGGTCCCAAGGTGATGCCGATCGCCGAGAGCATCGCGGGGCGGCCCGAGCGCAAGTTCCTGATCCTCAACAAGGTCGACCTCGCCGACAAGGCCAGGCTGCTGGTCCATGCCGAACGGCTCAACGCGGCGGTCGCGTTCGACGAGACGTTCTTCATCTCGGCGGAAACCGGCGACGGCCTGCCCGAGCTTAAGAAGTCCCTGGCGTACAACATGCCCGAGGGGCCGTGGCATTTCCCCGAGGACCAGGTGTCCGACGCGACCGAACGCGCGCTCGCGGCCGAGGTGACACGCGAACAGCTCTACCTCCAGCTCCACGCCGAGCTGCCCTATGCGAGCGCCGTCGAGACCGAGAAATTCGACGAACGCGCCGACGGATCGGTCGAGATCCACCAGCAGATCCTCGTCGCGCGCCCGACCCAGCGCGCGATCGTGCTGGGCAAGGGCGGCACGCGGATCAGGGAGATCGGCGCACGGGCGCGGGCGCAACTCCGCGACCTGCTCGACCGCCCGGTCCACCTCTATCTGCACGTCAAGGTGAAGGCCGATTGGGACGACGATCGCGAGGTCTATCGCGACATCGGGCTCGACTGGGTCGAATGAGTTTCGCCGCGTAGGATTATGTTATCGTTTCCGTGACATCAGGATCGTCCTTTCGGCGGCCCGACCAGGATGTTGCGTAACCCAGCCGACCTGCCCCCGATTCAGAAGCGTCCGCGCTTGCGGCCCTGGCTGCTCGCCGCACTCGTGCTGCTCGCCGGTTTCGTGACCGCGCGCGACATCGCCACGCAGCATGCGCCGGGTTGCCGCTTCTACCGGCCGGCGAGCGGACGCCTGCTGATCGCCCACGCGGCGGGTGGGCTGTCCGACCGCAAATATCCGAACAGCATCGCCGCGCTCGACCGCTCCTATGCGCACGGACTGCGCTATTTCGAGATGGACTTCCACCAATTGCCGTTCGGGGTGCTCCGATCGGGCCACGATTTCACCGACGTGCTCGATCCGCGCGGCGCCTGGATCTCGCAAGTCATCGCCTGGATGCGGAGCCATCCGGGCACGTACCTGTTGCCAGACATGAAGACCGACAACGTCGCCGGGCTGAAGCAGATCGCGGCGGATGCGCCCGACCTGAAGGACCGGATCATCCCGTTCGTCTATCACCAGAGCCAGTACGAGGCCGTCCGCGCGCTCGGCTTCCACCTGCCGATCTACGCGCTGTTCCACGACAATCGCGACGCCGACTGGCTGGCCTTCGCCAACAGTCACGCCTTCTGGGCGGTCGCGGTCGCCGAAGAGCATATCGGCCAGATTCCCGCGGTGCGTCACCCGGTGATCGTCTTCACCTATGACGTGATGGTGAAAGCGCCCGGCGCGCGCGCGGTGATTACGAACTGCATGGTGCCGGCCGGCCCACGGTCATGACGTTCAGCTAAAGGTTGCCAGCACCGCTTCGGCCCACGCGGGCACCAATTCCCCCGCCGGCCCGCGCCGGCTCTCGGCGAACCAGCCGCTGCCTTCCGACCGGTCGAGGTTCATCTCCAGCGTCCTCGCGCCGTGATATTTCGCGGTCCGGACGAAGCCGGCGGCGGGATAGACCGCGCCCGACGTGCCGATCGACACGAACAGATCGGCATGGGCCAGCGCCCGCTCGATCGCGTCCATGTGATAGGGCATCTCGCCGAAGAACACGATGTCGGGGCGAAGCGCCGGGGCGCCGCATGCCGCGCAGCCCGTTCCCGGCGGCAGGTCGCCCGACCACACCGCCCGCTCCCCGCAATCCGCGCACAGCGCCGACCGCAACTCGCCGTGCATGTGGAGCATCCGCGTCGCCCCGGCGCGTTCGTGCAGGTCGTCGACATTCTGCGTCACGATCAGCAATTCACCCGGCCATGCGGCATCGAGCCGCGCCAGCGCCCGGTGCGCCGCATTGGGCTCGACCGTCGCGAGCCCCGCGCGGCGCAGATCGTAGAAACGGTGGACCAGCGCGGGATCGCGCGCGAGCGCTTCGGGCGTGCAGACATCCTCGACCCGATGCCCCTCCCACAGCCCGCCCGGCCCGCGAAACGTCGCGATCCCGCTTTCGGCGGAGATGCCCGCGCCGGTCAGGACGACGATGTTGCGAATGCCGGTCATAAAGCGGCCATAGCACGCCCCCTTTACAACATCGCGATTTCGGGGCCTGTCCTCCCCATGACCGATTTCGCGAAGACCCGCGCCTTGTTCCACTTGCCGCCGGGGGTCTATCTCGACGGCAACTCGCTCGGGCCGTTGCCGGTCGCGACCGCGGCGCGCATCGACGAGGTGATACGCGCCGAATGGGGCGATCAGCTCATCAAGGCGTGGAACAGCGCCGACTGGATCAGCTTGCCACGCCGCGTCGGCGACCGCATCGGCCGGCTGATCGGCGCGCCGGCGGGCAGCGTCGCGACCGGGGACACGCTGTCGATCAAGGTGTTCCAGGCGCTGTCGGCGGCGCTGGCGATGCGGCCGGAGCGCAAGGTCGTGCTGTCCGACACCGGCAATTTCCCCTCCGACCTCTATATCGCCGACGGCCTGCTCAAGGCGCTGGGGCGCGGGCTCGAATTGCGACTGGTCGCGCCCGAAGCGGTCGAAAGCGCGATCGACGAGAGCGTCGCGGTGACCCTCATCACCCAGGTCGATTACCGCACCGGGCGGATGCACGACATGGCGGCGTTGACCGCGAAGGCGCATGCGGCGGGGGCGATCACGGTGTGGGACCTGGCCCATTCGGCGGGGGCCGTCCCGGTCGACCTGACCGCCGCCGATGCCGATTTCGCGGTCGGCTGCACCTACAAATATCTCAACGGCGGGCCGGGCGCACCGGCTTTCATCCATGTCGCGCCGCGCTTCGCCGAGAGTGCACAGCCGATCCTGTCGGGCTGGATGGGGCACGCGGCGCCGTTCGCGTTCGATCTCGATTACCGCCCGCACGCCAGCGTCGAGCGGATGCGGGTCGGCACGCCGCCGGTGCTCGCGCTGGCGGTGCTCGACGCCGCGCTCGATGCGTGGGACGGCGTCGACATGGCCGACGTCCGCGCCGCCTCGATCCGGTTGAGCGAACGCTTCATCGCGGAGGTGGAGGCGCGCTGCCCCGACCTCGAACTCGCCTCCCCCCGCGATCCGGCGCAGCGCGGCAGCCAGGTCTCGTTCCGCCACCCGCAAGGCTATGCGATCATGCAGGCGCTGATCGCCAATGACGTGATCGGCGACTTCCGCGCGCCCGATCTGATCCGCTTCGGCTTCACCCCGCTCTATCTGAGCGAGGACGAGGTGGCGGAAGCGGCGCGCATCCTCGAACGCGTGATGACCGAACGCTTGTGGGACGACCCCGCTTATGCGACGCGGAGCGCCGTCACATGAAGGACGTCGCAAGCAACCATGCAGTGCTCCTGCGGAAGCAGGAGCCCAGGGCGACAGAGCGAATCGCTTGCGACTCTGGGTTCCTGCTTTCGCAGGAACACGAGGATGGATTGCGATGACCGACACGCCCGAAACCGATTTCGCCGGCAAGATGGCCTATGGTGACTATCTGCGCCTCGATCTGATCCTCGGCGCGCAGGAGCCGCGATCGGCCGCGCACGACGAATTGCTGTTCATCATCCAGCACCAGACCAGCGAGCTGTGGATGAAGCTCGCGGTGCACGAACTCGAATCCGCGCGCGAGGCGATCGCCGGGGACCAGTTGCCGCACGCCTTCAAGATGCTCGCGCGAGTCTCCCGCATCCTCGAACAGCTCAACAATGCCTGGGACGTGCTGCGCACGCTGACGCCGAGCGAATATACCGAGTTCCGCGAAGACCTCGGCCAGTCGTCGGGGTTCCAGAGCCATCAATACCGCGCGATCGAATTCCTGTGCGGCAACCGCAACGCCGCGATGCTCAAGCCCCACGCGCACCGGCCCGCGATCGTCGGCAACCTGCGCGCGATCCTGGCGCGGCCGAGCCTGTATGACGAAGCGGTGCGGCTGCTCGCCCGGTCGGGGTTCGACGTCGGCGAGGAGCGCGCCGACCTCGCCGAACAGCGCGCCGAAAGTCCAAAGGTCCAGGCGGCGTGGCGGGCGGTCTATCAGGCGCCCGAACGGCATTGGCCGCTCTACGAACTCGCCGAAAAGCTGGTCGATCTCGAGGATTATTTCCGCCGTTGGCGCTTCAACCATGTCACCACGGTCGAGCGCGTGATCGGCCTCAAGCGCGGCACCGGCGGCACGCAGGGCGTCGCCTACCTCCGCCGGATGCTGGAGGTCGAGCTGTTCCCCGAACTCTGGCACGTGCGGACGGAATTGTGATGCGGCACCGGCCCGCTCCCCCACCCGACCGCCCGATCAGTTTATTCTATGGGCGGTCGGGTGGGGGAGCGGGCCGGTGCCGCCCGGTTCGGCCGCGCCGAACCGCAAAAGGAAACCCTTGACGGCACCATACCCGATATTCCAATTCGGGAAAGGCCGTAGCGTCAGCAGAATGCGCGGCGGGAGAGTCGCATGACCGCATGGACCTATGCCAATATCTGGGAATCGGTCGCCGCCGCGATCCCCGACCAGCCCGCGATCGTCCAGGACGAGCGCATCGTCAGCTTCGCCGAATTCGAGGCACAGGCCGACGCGCTGGCCGCGCACCTGCTCGCCGCCGGGTTGCAACAACAGACCAAGGTCGCGGTCTACGCCGCCAACTGCCCCGAATTCCTGATCGCCTATTACGCCGCGTTCAAGGCGGGCCTCGCGCCGTTCAACGTCAATTACCGCTACGGGCCGGAGGAGGTCCGCTACCTGCTCGACAATGGCGATGCCGAGGCGGTGGTGTTCGAGGCCGGGTTCGCCCCGATCCTCGCGCCCGTTCGCGCCGCGATGCCGAACGTGAAGAGCTGGATCGCGATCGGCGCCGATCCGCCCGAATGGGCCGGGAATTTCGCCGCGCTCGCCGCCCAAGTGCCGGCCACCCGCCCGACCATCGCCCCGTGGGGCCGGCATGACGAGGACCTGCTCCTCATCTTCACCGGCGGCACCACCGGCATGCCCAAGGCGGTGATGTGGCGGCAGGGCGACTTGATGGCGAAGGGCAATTACGGGGCCAACCCGCTGCTCGGCACCGGCCCGATGGCGGCGCCCGAGGAAGCCGGGCCGCGCGCCGCCGCGTCGCCGATCAAGCCACGCTCGCTGATCGCCCCGCCGCTGATGCACGCGACCGGCCTGATCGGCGCGTTCGCCGCGATCTCGGCGGGCGGCGCGGTGGTGCTGCTTCCCCACGGCAAGTTCGACCCCGAGGACGTGTGGAGCGCGGTCGAGCGCTGGCGGGTGACGCGGATGACGATCGTCGGCCAGCCCTTCGCGCAACCCTTGCTCGAAGCGCTCGACGCCGATCCCGGCCGCTGGGACCTGACCAGCCTCTTCATCATCGGCTCGTCGGGCGCGATGTGGAACCGCGAGAACAAGCTCGGCCTGATCCGCCACATGCCGCAAGTGCAGTTGATGGACAGCTATTCGTCGTCGGAAGCGTTCGGCATGGGCATTTCGACCACCAACGCGCAAGGGGAGAGCGCCACCGCCGCCTTCGCGCTCGGCCCCGATTGCGCGATCTTCACCGAGGACGGGCGGCGCGTCCAGCCCGGATCGGGCGAAAGCGGGCGGCTCGCGGTCGGCGGGCATATCCCGCTCGGCTATTACAAGGACCCGGTGAAGTCGGCGCAGACCTTCCCGACCTATGAAGGGCAGCGCTGGTCGATGCCCGGCGACTGGGCGAGCGTCGACGCCGACGGCACCGTCCGCATCCTCGGCCGAGGGTCGCAATGCATCAATACCGGCGGCGAGAAGGTGTTTCCGGAGGAAGTCGAGGAAGCGCTCAAGCGCCACCCGAGCGTGCGCGACGCGGCGGTGACCGGGGTGCCCGACGCACGGTTCGGCGAGCGTATCGTCGCCTTGGTCGAGCCGCATCCCGGCCAGACGCCCGACGAGCCGGCGTTGCGCGACCACGTCAAGGCGCAGCTCGCGACCTACAAGGCGCCGCGCCACGTGCTGGTGGTCGACAGCGTCGCCCGCGCGCCCAACGGCAAGCTCGATTACAAGGCGGTGAAGGAGCGCGCGCTCGCCGCGTTTGGAGAACAAGCCGGATGACCATCAGAAACAAGGCCTATATCGCCGGCGCGTTCGAGCATCCGACCCGGCTCGCCCCCGACAAGTCGACCCCGCAACTCCATGCAGAATGCGCGGCCGGGGTGCTCGCCGATGCCGGCCTCAGTCTCCAGGACGTCGACGGCTATTTCTGCGCGGGCGACGCGCCGGGGTTCGGCGGGATGTCGATGATCGACTATCTGGGGCTGAAGGTGCGCCACACCGACAGCACCGAGACCGGCGGCTCGTCCTACATCCTGCACGTCAGCCATGCGGCCCAGGCGATCGCGGCGGGGCATTGCTCGGTCGCGCTGATCACGCTGGCCGGGCGGCCGCGATCGGAGCCGTTCACGCGCGGCCGCCCCGGCGCGCCGGAGGAAGCGTTCGAAAGCTGGGCCGGCGGCACGACGCACAACAGCTACGGCATGTGCGCCGCGCGGCACATGTATGAGCATGGCACCACGTCGGAGCAGCTGGCGTGGATCAAGGTCGCCGCCTCGACCCACGCGCAGTACAATCCGCATGCGATGCTGCGCGATGTCGTGACGGTCGAGGACGTGTTGAACTCGCCGATGATCTCCGACCCGCTCCATCGGCTCGATTGCTGCGTCGTGTCGGACGGCGGCGGGGCGTTGCTGGTGGTCGCGCCCGAAGTGGCGAAGTCCTTGAAGCGCCCGCTGGTCGCGGTGCGCGGCGCGGGCGAGGCGGTGAAGGGGCCGCGCGGGGGCATGAACCTCGACCTCACCACCTCGGCGGCGGCGGTATCGGGACCGGCGGCGTTCGCCGAAGCCGGCTGCGCGCCGACCGACATGAAATACGCCTCGATCTACGACAGCTTCACGATCACCGTGTTGATCCAGCTGGAGGATCTCGGCTTCTGCAGGAAAGGCGAGGGCGGCAGGTTCGTCGCCGACGGCAACCTCATTTCCGGCACAGGCAAGCTGCCGTTCAACACCGACGGCGGGGGCCTGTGCAACAACCACCCGATGAACCGCGGCGGCATCACCAAGGTCATCGAAGCGGTGCGCCAGTTGCGCGGCGAGGCGCATCCGGCGGTGCAGGTGCCGAATTGCGACCTGGCGGTGGCGACCGGGATCGGCGGATCGCTCGGCGTGCGGCACGGCGCCGCGACCCTCGTGCTGGAGCGACAATGATGAGCGAACCCCGCAAGATTCCCGCGCCCCGGCCCAATGTCGAGAACCAGCGTTTCTTCGACGCCGCCGCCCGGGGCATATTGCTGATCGGCCAGTGCGACGCGTGCGGCCGGCCGCATTATTACCCCCGCGCGCTCTGCCCATTCTGCATGGCCGAAACACGCTGGGTCGAAAGCGCGGGCAAGGGCGAAATCCATTCGCTGTCGACCATGCGGCGCGGGGCCGGCGCGCCCTATACGCTCGCTTATGTCACGCTCGACGAAGGCCCGGCGGTGCTGACCAACATCGCCACCGACGATCCCGACTCGCTGCACATCGGCCAGCGCGTGGCGGTGACGTTCACGCCCAGCGACGGCGGCCCGCCGGTGCCGATGTTCGCGCCGGCGTGACTTTTCTGTCGTGGCCCAGAATCACTCGTCACCCCGGACTTGATCCGGGGTCCCGCTTTTTCCGATGCCAGCAGAAGAAGCGGGATGCCGGATCAAGTCCGGCATGACGGAAGTGAGTGAGCCTCGCACCCTCGCCGAGGGCGAGGCCGAGTACGACGCGTTCGTCGCCGCGAACCTGCGCCGCAATTACATCGCGCATTTCACCCACGGCATGCTCGGCATGACCGGGTTCCGGCTGATCTACGCCCCGACCTTCATCCCGACCTATATCCACCGCCTGACCGGCTCCGACGCTCTGGTCGGCCTCGGCACCGCGTTGCTCCAGTTCGGCGCGATCCTCTCGCCGATCTTCAGCGCGTCGCGGTTCGAAACCAAGCAGCGCATCCTGCCCTATGCGATCCGCACCGGCACGATGATGCGGGTGATGATCCTGGGCCTCGCGCTGGCCGGCTGGTTCCTTCGCGGCGAGGTGCTGCTGGTCGTCACGCTGGCCTTGTTCTTCCTGCTCGGCGCGTTCAACGGGACGCAGCGCGTCGCCTTCCAGATGCTGATGTCGAAGGTGATCCCGATCCACCGCCGCGGGCGGTTGCAGGCGTATCGCAACGTGACGGGCGGGCTCATCGCCGCCGCTTTGTCCTATGCCGCCGGGCGCTGGCTGATCGGCAACGACGTGCTGGGCAACGGCTATGCCACCACCTTCTTCGTCGCGTTCGTGCTGACCAGCATGGGGCTGACCGTGCTGCGCCTGCGCATGGTCGAGCCCGTCCCGGTCACGGTGCGCGCGCCGATGAAGTTCGTCGACCGCGTCAGGACCTTCCCGCAACTGCTCGAGGATCGCGGCTATCGCTGGTTCATCCTGGCCGAGGCGTGCTGCGTCTGCGCGCGGATCGCCGCGCCGTTCTACATCCTCTACGCCGGCAACCAGATCGGCCTGTCGGGGATCGTGATCGGCGAATTGAGCCTCGCCTATCTCGGCGCCGACACCGCGTCGAACCTCGTCTGGGGCCATCTCGGCGACCGCACCGGCTATCGCTCGACCTTCACGCTGGCCGCCACGCTCTGGGCGGGCGGGATCGTCCTGCTGCTGAGCGTGCATCACCCCTGGGCGGTGTTCGCCGCCTTCTGCTGCCTCGGCGCGGGCAATTGCGGGTATCAGATGAGCCAGCAGACGATGGTGCTCGAATTCGGCGAGCGCGCCGACATCGCGATGCGGCTCGCGCTGTCGACCACGATCGAGGGGACGATCTCCGCGATCGGCCCGCTGATCGGCGGGCTGGTCGCGTATCGCTTCGGCTATCCGCCGGTGATGTGGACCGCGTTCGCCTTCCTGTGCGCCGCCGTCCTGCTGCTGATCTTCCGCGTCCGCGAACCTCGCCAACGCCATGTCGCGCCGGTATTGGAGGGCGATCTGCCCAATCCCGAAAGCGTATCATGACCCTTCCGACCCGCCCGCTCGGCCCGCTTACCGTTTCCGCGATCGGGCTCGGCTGCATGAACATCTGCCACGCCTATGGCATCCCGCCGTCCGAAGAGGAGGCGGGCAGGCTGCTCAACCGCGCGCTCGACCTCGGCGTCACCTTCCTCGACACCGCCGCGATCTACGGCCTCGGCCAGAGCGAGCGGCTGATCCGGCGCCACGTCATGCACCGCAAGGCCGCGTTCACCCTCGCCTCCAAATGCGTGATGGACGCCCCCGACGGCAAGACCCGCATGCTCGACGGCCGCCCGGCGGCGATCACCGCGACGCTCGACCGCGCGCTGGAGCGGCTCGGCGCCGACCATATCGATCTCTATTACCTCCACCGGCTCGACCGGAAGGTGCCGATCGAGGAATCGGTCGGCGCGCTCGCCCGCGCCCGCGAGGCGGGCAAGATCGGCGCGATCGGCCTGTCCGAAATGGGCGCCGGGACGATCCGCCGCGCGCACGCCGTCCACCCGATCGCGGCGGTGCAGAGCGAATATTCGCCGATGGTCCGCAACCCGGAGGTCGCGGTGCTCGACACGTGCCGCGAGCTCGGGATCGGCTTCGTCGCCTTCTCGCCGGTCGCGCGCGGGATGCTGGCGCGGGCGGTGCGCGATGACGCCTATGAGCCGCACGATATCCGCACGACGATGCCGCGCTTCCTCGGCGACAACCTTGCGCACAATCTCGGCGTGGTCGCGACGTTCGAAGCGCTCGCCGCCGATCTCGACCACACGCCGGCGCAACTCGCGCTCGCCTGGGTGCTGGCGAAGGGCGAGCATATCGTCCCGATCCCCGGCACCCGCCGCATCGCGCATCTGGACGAAGACGTCGCCGCCGCGACCATCCGCCTGACGCCGGAAACGGTCGCCGCGGTGGAAGGCATCTTCGCCGGCACGATCCGCGGCGCGCGCTACTCGGCGCTCGCCCAGGCGACGGTCGATACCGAATTGCTGCCGGGCGAAGAACTTGCGTAATTTCCTAGCCCCTCCCCTTCAGGGGAGGGGTTGGGGTGGGGCAGTCACGGGCGACGAACTCTGCGAGGCATCCCCGACCCCTCCCCTGAAGGGGAGGGGCAAGCCCTTCACCCTTCGTCCCGCAGCCGCTCGTGGTGGCGGATCACTTCGTCGATGATGAAGCGCAGGAACTTCTCGCTGAATTCGGGGTCGAGCCGCGCATCCTCGGCCAGTTTCCGCAACCGCGCGATCTGGCGGTCCTCGCGACCGGGGTCGGCGGGCGGCAGCCCGGCCTTCGCCTTGTAGCGCCCGACCGCCTGCGTCACCTTGAAGCGTTCGGCGAGGATGTGGACCAACGCCGCGTCGATATTGTCGATGCTGCTGCGATAGGCGTCCAGGATTTCGTCGCTCATGGTCCCTCCCGAGTCGCTCGCCTTGTGGCGCATGCACGGCGGCATGCGCAACCTGCGCTTGCCTTCGCGGGGCCGCTCCGCCAAACGCCGGCCACGATGAGCGCCACGATCCACCGCCTCGACCCCAGCCGCCCGGCCCCCAGCCTGGAACCGATGATGACCCTGGTCGCAGCCGACATGAACGCGGTCAATGCGGTGATCCTCGACCGCATGCAGTCGGAAATCCCGCTGATCCCCGAACTCGCCGGTCACCTGATCGCAGGCGGCGGCAAAAGGATGCGGCCGATGCTGACGCTCGCGAGCGCAAAGCTGCTCGGCTATACCGGCAACCGCCACCACCGCCTCGCCGCCGCGGTCGAGTTCATCCACACCGCGACCCTGCTCCACGACGACGTCGTCGACGGCAGCGACCTGCGCCGGGGAAAACGCACCGCGAACCTGATCTGGGGCAATCCGGCGTCGATCCTGGTCGGTGATTTCCTGTTCAGCCGCAGCTTCGAACTGATGGTCGAGGACGGCAGCCTGAAGGTGCTCAAGATCCTGTCGAACGCCAGCGCCGTGATCGCGGAAGGCGAGGTCAACCAGCTCACCGCCGCGCGCCGCGTCGATCTGGGCGAGGAACGCTATCTCGACATCATCGGCGCCAAGACCGCCGCTCTGTTCGCCGCCGCGTGCAAGATCGCCGCGGTCGTCGCCGAACGCCCCGAAGCCGAGGAAGCCGCGCTCGACGCGTTCGGCCGCAACCTGGGCATCGCGTTCCAATTGGTCGACGACGCGATCGATTACGTCTCCGACGCCGGCACGATGGGCAAGGACACCGGCGACGATTTCCGCGAGGGCAAGGTCACCCTGCCGGTGATCCTGGCCTATGCACGCGGGTCCGACGCGGATCGCAAGTTCTGGAAGGACGCGATCCACGGCCACCGCGCCTCGGACGACGACTTCGCCCACGCCGTCGACCTGGTCCGCGCCAGCCACGCGATCGACGACACCCTCGCCCGCGCCCGCCATTACGGCCAGCGCGCGATCGACGCGATCGCCGGCTTCGCGCCGGGCAAGGCGCGCGACGCGATGACCGAAGCAGTCGAATTCGCGGTGGCGCGGGCCTATTGAGATCCATTCGGCCCCGGACTTGATCCGGGGTTGTCGAAGCCCGGCATTTTCTTTCCAGGCAAGGAAGTAGAGCCCTTTCGACTGCTGGCGCTCAGGGCGAATGGGTGATTTGAGATTCCCACCACCCAATCGCCACGATAAGCTGTCCGCCAAGGGGGACGGATCATGGATCGACGCGATTTTCTCATGTCAAGCGCGGCGCTGCCGCTCGCCGGCACGGCGGCGGCACCGGCACTGGCGACCCCACCCGCCGATCCGTTCAACCCGCCCGGCATCAAGGTCGCCGGCATCCGCATGCTCCCGGTGCGCGGCGGCAAGTACAAGGTCTGGACCAAGACGATCGGCGACGGCCCGATCAAGGTCTTGCTGCTCCACGGCGGTCCCGCCGCGACGCACGATTATCTCGAAGCGTTCGAAAGCTTCCTGCCGCCCGCGGGCATACAGATCATCTATTACGATCAGCTCGGCTGCGGCAATTCGGACATACCCGACGACCCGTCGCTATGGACCCTGCCCGGCTTTCTCGGCGAGCTGGAGGAGGTGCGCCAGGGCCTCGGGCTCGATCAGTTCGTGCTCTACGGCCATAGCTGGGGTGGTATCCTCGGCATCGAATACGCGCTGACCTATCCGCAGCATCTGCGCGGGCTCGTCATCTCGAACATGGCAGCCGGCGTGCAGGCAGTGCTCAAGCACACGCAGGCGATCAAGGACTGGCTACCTCCTGCCGAGCGCAAACGGCTCGACGAACTGGAAGCGGCGCGGGACTACGACAATCCCGACTATCACCGCATCGTCGAGGGCATCCTCTATCCCCAGATAATCTGCCGCATCACGCCCTGGCCCGAGCCCCTCACGCGCGCGATCGGCAGGTTCAACCTCAAGATCTACGAACAGATGCAGGGCAAGAGCGAGTTTCTGGTCACGGGCAACCTCAAGGACTGGGAACGCTGGGACCGGCTGCATGAGATCAAGACGCGCGCCCTGACGATCGGCTCGCGCTATGACGAGATGGACCCCGCCGACATGCTCAGGATGGCGACGCTGATGCCCAATGCGCAGGGGTTCGTCTGTCCGAACGGCAGCCATATGGCGATGTGGGACGACCAGGCTTATTATTTCGACCATCTGCTGGCCTGGCTGAAGAAGGTCTGATCTGACCAGACCGCTCGACATCGCGATCGCCGGGTGCGGGCCGTGCGGACTGGCGGCGGCGTTGCTGCTCCATCGCGACGGGCATCGCGTGACCGTGTTCGAGCGGTTCGAAACGCCGCGGCCGATCGGGTCGGGGCTGATGATCCAGCCGACCGGGCGCGCCGTGCTGCGCCGATTGGGACTGGAGGAGGCGCTGGTCGCGAGCGGCGCCCGGATCGAGCGGCTGTTCGGGTTGAACGATCGCGGTCGAACGGTGCTCGACGTGCGCTATGACGCGCTGGATGCGGGTGTGTTCGGGGTCGGCATCCATCGCGCGAGCCTGTTCGCCCTGCTCCATCGCGCCGTCGCCGACGAAGGGATCGCGATCGAAGGCGGCCGCACGATCGCCGGGCGCGAGGGCGGATCGCTGGTCTTTGCCGATGGCCGTCGCGCGGGGCCGTTCGACCTGATCGTCGATGCGCTGGGGTCGCGCAGCACGCTCGCGCCACCGACCGGGCGCGACCTCGCCTATGGCGCGCTCTGGGCGAGCCTCGACTGGGCGCACGGGTTCGACGGCCACGCGCTCGAACAACGCTATCGCGCCGCGCGTCGGATGGTCGGCGTGCTGCCGATCGGGCAAGGCCAGGCCGCATTCTTCTGGTCGCTCCGCGCCGACAGTCTCGACGCGTGGCGTTCGGGTGGCCTCGATGCCTGGAAAGACGAGGTGCGCGCCTTGTGGCCGGCGACCGCGCCGTTGCTCGACCAGATCGCCGATCCCGACCGGCTCACCTTCGCGCGCTATGCCCACCGCACGCTCCGCCGCCCCGCCGAGTCCGGCCTGATCCATCTCGGCGACGCCTGGCATTCGACCAGCCCGCAGCTCGGCCAGGGCGTCAACATGGCGTTGCTCGACGCCTGGGCGCTGGCGTTCGCTTTGCGCGCGCGCGAGACGCTGGCCGACGCGCTGCCGCTCGCGGTGTCGCTGCGCCGCGAGCATGTCGGCCTCTACCAGTTGATGAGCCGACTCTTCACCCCGGTCTATCAATCCGACAGCGCGATGCTGCCTTTATTGCGCGACGTGATCGTCGCGCCACTCGCAAAGGCATGGCCCGCGCCCAGGATCATGGCGGCAATGGTCGCGGGCATCGTCGGCGGCCCGATGCGGCGGCTCGGCCTCGCCTGACCGCCACATGGACATGGAGCGGAATATAAACCAGGCGAAACCGATGGAGCCGGACACCGTTGAGCTTCGCCGCCTGGACGCGATCGACGATCAGATTATGCCGCTGATGGTCGAAGCCGAAAGAGATGGCCATCGCTTCGTCCGACGGCTGAACGACAATTGGCTGTCGGGCAGGAATCGGTTCGACAAGCCCGGAGAGTTCTTGCTGGGCGCCTATGCGAACAATCGTCTGGTGGCGATCGGCGGATTGAACCGCGATCCCTATGCGCAAAGCGACGATGTCGGGCGGCTGCGGCATCTGTATGTGCGTGCCGATAGCCGCCGGCTCGGGGTCGGGCGATTGCTCGTCCGGCAAATCGTCATCGAAGCGGCGAAAACCTTCTCGGTTCTCCGGCTACGCACGGCAACGGCCGACGCCGCCGCCTTCTATGAACGGCTGGGTTTTGCAACGACGGGCGACGACACCGCGACGCATATCGTCAGGCTACCCACGATATTGTCCTAGCAATCGGTCCCACACGCCTCGCCGCGCTCGATCTGGATCGTCGCGTGGCCGATGCCGAATCGTTCGCGGAGCATCGTCTGCGCGTCGGCCAGGAAGGTCGCGCCCGGCGCCTCCGCCATCACCAGGTGCGCGGTCAGCACCGTCTCGGTCGTCGACATCGGCCAGATGTGGAGGTCGTGCGTCGCGCCGACGCCGGGCAGCGCCTTCAGCGCCGCCTCGACCTGATCGAAATCGATCGCGCGCGGCACGGCGTTGAGCGACATCTCGATCGTCTCGCGCAACAGCCCCCACGTCTGCCAGAAGATCAGCGCGGACACGACGATGCTCGTCACCGGGTCGATCCAGTTCGCGCCCGTGAACCAGATCGCCACCCCCGCCAGCATCACCCCCGCCGACACCGTCGCATCCGCCGCCATGTGCAGGTACGCGCCGCGCAGGTTGATGTCGGATTTCTGCCCGCGCGCGAACAGCCAGGCGGTCGCGGCGTTGACCAGGATGCCGGCCGCCGCGACCACGACGACCACCGCGCCCTTGACCTCGGCCGGCTGGCCGAAGCGCATCACCGCCTCCAGCACGATCGCCCCCATCGCCATCAGCAACAGCAGCGCGTTGATCAGGGCGGCGAGGATGGTCGACGCCTTGAGCCCATAGGTGAACCGCTTCGATGGCCCGCGCCGCGCCAGCGTCGCGCCGGCCCAGGCGACCGCGAGGCCCAGCACGTCGGACAGGTTATGCCCGGCATCGGCCATCAGCGCGACCGATTGCGACAGGAAGCCGGTGACGAACTCGACGACCACGAACAGGATGTTGAGGCTGATCCCGATCGCGAACGCGCGGTCGAAGGTCAGCGGCCCGTGATGATGCCCGCCCGGGCCATGGCTGTGGCCGTGACCATGTTTATGGTCATGCCCCTTGCCATGATCGTGCGCATGGTCGTGGCCGTGATGGTCGTGCGGGGGCATCGGCATCTGCCTAGCATTGCGCGGGCATGTGATACTAGGACGCCGATTCGCATGACCGATCTTCCCGTCCTGTCCGTATTGCCCGATCTGCTGGCGTCGCTTGGCCGGCGGTCGAACGCGGTGCTGGTCGCGCCGCCGGGGGCGGGCAAGACGACGGCGGTCGCGCCGGCCTTGCTGGGTGAGGAATGGTGTGCCGGCGAAATTCTCCTGCTCTCCCCGCGCCGCATCGCCGCGCGCGCGGCGGCCGAGCGGATGGCGAGCCTGGCCGGCGAGGCGGTCGGCAGGACGTTCGGCTACGCGACGCGGATGGATTCGAAACGCTCGGGCGTGACGCGCGTGACGGTGGTGACCGAGGGTATCTTCGTCGCGCGGATCCAGGCCGACCCCGAACTTACAGGCGTATCGGCGGTGCTGTTCGACGAAGTGCACGAACGCAGCCTCGACAGCGATTTCGGGCTGGCGCTGGCGCTTGACGCGCAAGCCGCGTTGCGCCCCGACCTGCGCATCGTCGCGATGTCGGCGACGCTCGACGGCGCACGGTTCGCGACCTTGCTCGGCGACGCGCCGGTGATCGAGAGCGAGGGGCGCAGCCATCCGCTCGACCTGCGCTATCTCGGGCGGCGCGGCGAGGCCCGGATCGAGGACGAGATGGCGGGCGCGATCCGGCTGGCGTTGCGCGAGGAGGCGGGCGGCGTGCTCGCCTTCCTGCCCGGCGTCGCCGAGATCGAGCGCGTCGCGGAGCGGCTGGGCGAACTGCCCGGCATCGCGCTCCACAAGCTTCACGGCCAGGTTCCGCCACCCGCGCAACGCGCCGCGATCGCGCCCGAGGCGTCGCGCAAGCTGGTCCTCGCGACCAGCATCGCCGAGACCAGCCTGACGCTCGACGGCATTTCGGTGGTGGTCGATTCCGGCCTTGCCCGCCGCCCGCGCTACGATCGCGCGGCGGGGATGACCCGCCTCGTCACCGAACGCGCGAGCCAGGCGGCGGCGACGCAACGCGCGGGACGGGCGGCGCGACAGGGGCCGGGGGTCGCCTATCGCTTGTGGGAGGAAGCGGCGACGGCGGGCCTGCCGCGCTTCGACCCGCCCGAAATCCTCGAAGCCGATCTGTCGGCGCTGGTGCTCGACTGCGCGATCTGGGGCGTCGCCGATCCGCGCGCGCTGGCATGGCTCGACTCGCCGCCCGAGGCGGCCGTGACGGAAGCGCGGGCGCGGCTGGCGACGCTGGGGGCGCTCGACGCCGACGGCCGCCCGACGCCGCACGGCCGCGCGATCGCCCGCCTGCCGATGCCGCCCCGCCTCGCGCACATGCTGGTGCGGGCGGGGGAAATGGGGCTGGCGAAGGAAGCGGCGGAGGTCGCGGTGCTGCTCGGCGAGCGCGGACTCGGTGGGCCGGGGACCGACCTGGAAACGCGCGCGCGCCGGTTTCGCGGGGAACGGGGCCCGAGGGCGGAGAGCGCACGGCGGTTGGCGGAACGCTGGGCCGCCCTCACTCCCTCTCCCCTCCGGGGAGAGGGTCGGGGAGAGGGGCAGGCGCGACGCCCTAGCCACACTGCCCCTCTCCCGACCTCGCCTTCGGCTCGGCCACCCTCTCCCCAAGGGGGAGAGGGAGTTTGCATCGCTCTCGCCTTCCCCGACCGCGTCTCCCGCCGCCGCGACGCGTCGGGCGAGCGCTGGGCGTCGGTCGGCGGGCGCGGGTTCCGGCTCGATCCGGCCGACAGCCTCGCGACCGCCGAGTGGCTCGCGGTCGCCGAGACGCAGGGCATCGCCGCCGGGGCACGCATCCTGTCGGCGGCGGCGATCGACCAGGCGACGGTGGAAACCCTGTTCGCCGACCGCATCGAAACCCGGCGCACCTTCGCGTTCGATCCCGCGACCGGCGCGGTCGAGGCGGTGCGCGAGCGGCGGCTCGGCGCGATCGCCTTGTCGCGCGGGCCGGACAGCAACACCGATCCCGCCGCCATTGCCGAAGCGCTGGTCGAGGGCGTGCGCACGCACGGCCTGTCGCTGCTGCCCTGGGGTGATGCCGCGACCGCGCTTCGCCATCGCGCCGCGTTCGCCGCCAGGCACGACTGGCCGGAGAAACTCGACGACGAAACGCTGACCGAGCGCCTCGACGACTGGCTGCCCCCGCTCCTCGCCGGCAAGCGCCGGCTGTCGGCGATCACCGACGCCGACCTCGCCGAGGCGCTGCGCAATCTCGTCGGCTGGGACGCGATGCGTGCGCTCGACCGCATCGCCCCGGCGCGGCTCGACACCCCCGCCGGGTCGAGCGCCGCGATCGACTATGCCGCCGAAGCCGGCCCGACCGCCGAGCTGCGCCCCCAGGCCCTGTTCGGACTCGCCGCGCATCCCACCGTCGCCGATGGCGCGGTGCCGCTGGTGCTCAGCCTGACCTCGCCCGCCGGGCGGCCGATCCAGACCACGCGCGACCTGCCCGGTTTCTGGGCAGGGAGCTGGGCCGCCGTCGCGAAGGAGATGCGCGGCCGCTATCCCCGCCATCCCTGGCCCGACGACCCGGCGGGCGCCAGTCCGACGCTCAGGACGAAAAACGCTGATGCAAGACTGGGGAAGAAAAGCTAGGGGCGGACGGAATCATTGTCGCAAGCGAGCAGATCCATGGCCAAAGCCCGCATCTTCCAACGTCCCAAGAACGCGATGCAGTCGGGGCGCTATCGCACCGACCGCTGGATGCTCGAATTCGAGCCCGCCGAGGCCAAGCGCCCCGATCCGCTGACCGGCTGGGCCGGGTCGGGCGACACGCGCGAGCAGGTGCGGCTGGGCTTCGCCACCGCCGACGCGGCGATCGCCTATGCCGAGAAGGCCGGCCTGGCCTTCGACATCGTCCCCGCGCCGACGCGGACGCTGAAGCTACAGGCCTACGCCGACAATTTTCGCTGACCTTTCTAGCCCCCCCCTTCAGGGGCATTGTTAACTTGATATTGTGTTGATGAGATGGCGATTGAAGAAGAGAGTGAGGGAGTAGTCGAGCATCTCGATGGACTTTGAATATCGCTTGGATTTGCGGTTGAAGCGAGCGAGGTT
>Ga0153956_1000737_pt1 | contig 33863 bp, 34 predicted proteins | sample TSFL040MetaG_FD_104704 | JGI IMG/M metagenome (GOLD analysis project Ga0153956, IMG submission 104704) | Attine ant fungus gardens microbial communities from Florida, USA - TSFL040 MetaG | ecosystem: Host-associated > Fungi > Mycelium > Unclassified | place: USA: Florida, Wekiwa Springs... | reverse complement strand
TCGAAGATCGGCGACGAGCAGCTCTTCTACCTGCAGAGCCGCGGGCTCGACGAGGAGGAGGCCTCGAAGATGATCGTCAACGGCTTCATCGAGCCGGTCACCAAGGAACTGCCGATGGAGTACGCGGTCGAGCTGAACCGTCTGATCGAGCTGCAGATGGAGGGTTCCATTGGCTGAGCTCGCGACGGAGCCGGCCTGGCTGGAGGAGCGCCGGCAGCGGGGCGCGTCCCTGGCCGAGTCCCTCCCCCTCCCCGACCACAAGTCGAAGGGCTGGGAATTCACCGACCTGGCGAGCCTCGACCTCGGCTCCTACGCCGGCGCGAGCGCGACGGTGGAGCTGAGCGGCGGCGAGGGCGCGACGGTCGTCTCGCTGGCCGAGGCGGTCGAGACGCACGGCGAGCTGCTCGCCGCGGCACTCGGGTCGCTGGTGCCGGTCGAGGACCCGTTCGTCGCCCGCAACGAGGCCGACTGGCGCGACGGCGTGCTGGTGCACGTGCCGCGCGGCGTGCGGCTGGCCGAGCCGGTGCGGATCGAGGTCCCGCTCGACGCGAGCGGCAGCGCGGTCAACTGGCGCACGCTGGTGGTGCTCGAGGAGGGCGCGGAGGCGGAGATCTGGGAGCACTGGTCCTCGCCCGACGACGAGGTCGACGCGCTGCTCAACTCGGTGGTCGAGCTCTCCGTCGGCCAGGCCGCGACGCTGCGCTACATCAACACCCAGGACCTCTCCGAGAAGTCCTGGATCTTCGCCACCCAGCGCGCCCAGGTGGAGCGCGACGGCCGGCTCGACTGGTCGGCGCTCGGCTTCGGCTCGGGGCGCGGCAAGGTGCGGATGGAGACCAAGCTCGCCGGCCAGGGCTCCGAGGCGCGGGTGACCGGCGGTTACGCCGGCGGCCCCGGCCAGCACCTGGACTACGACACGACCCAGGAGCACGCGGCGCCGAACACCAACTCCGACCTCGCCTTCCGCGGCGTCCTCGCGGCGGGCTCGACGGCGGTCTGGCGCGGGATGATCAAAGTCGATCCCGGCGCCCAGCAGACCGACGCCTTCCAGGAGAGCCGCAACCTCCTGCTCTCGCCGGAAGCCCACGCGGACGCGATCCCCGGCCTCGAGATCCTCGCCGACGACGTCCGCTGCACCCACGCCGCGGCGATCGCCCAGGTCGACAAGGACCAGCTCTTCTACCTCACCTCGCGCGGGCTCGGCGAGGCGGCGGCGAAGAGCCTGGTGATCGAAGGCTTCCTCGAGGCCCTGGTCGAACGCCTCGCCGAGGGCCCCGTCCGCGACGAGATCTCCGCAGCGCTCGAGCGGCGCCTCGGCGAGATCCTCTAGTGACCTGAGTCGTAGATCCGTCCCCCGTGGCCGTGGGACGGATAGCGTCGAGCCCCTGGAGAGGGCCTCTCTCTAAGCGGTTGCCCGACGGCTATCAGCTGTTCCTTATGCGCCTCATAGGCGCATAAGGAACAGTTGGAGGCACGACCACGGGACGGCCATCCCGTCCACGACCCGGGCGGGCTGTGGCCAATGACCGGGACGGCCGGGTCCGTGGGGAGAGGGAAGGGTCCGTGCCCGGGAGGGTCACGCGGGGACGAGGGTCACGCGGGGACCACGGACCCGTCACGGGAGAGGGACGGGAAGGGCCACGGATCCGTCACCGATGTGTGGCCTTGTGACGAAGATGCCGGGAACGACACGCTTCTGCCCGTCTTACTCAGACGTAGCAATCACGTGACCCTGGTCTGGGGCCCCTATGGGGTGCCGAAAGTCGACAGCGCGTCCCGGGGCCTCGAGACCGGCCTCCTGAGGGCCTGAAAGTGTGACGTCCCCGGCATCTTCGTCACGGACGGGCTCCGGGGGCGGCTCCTCCTCACGGACCTGTCACGGAAGCGTGGACTTCGTCACGACCTGTGGCGTCTTCCCGACGAGACCCTCACGTCCCGGGCGCATCTGATCGGTCAGGATTCCCCCCTGTTCCTTATGCGCCTATTGGGCGCATAAGGAACAGCGCAACTTCCTGACCGCCCGGATCCCTCCCACCGGGCGGAGGGTCGTGACGGGACCTCCCGGGATACGTGACGAACCCTTGACCCTTGACCCTTAGCCCCGGCAACGCCTCACGTCCTGGGCGCCTCATGGGGGTCACAGCCTGCCAGGACCCCCATGAGGCGCCCAGGACGCACTACCAGCGCACCTCGGACGGCCGCAGGCTCCCTCATGCCGACGGACTGCCGACTCAGCTCACTGGCGCTTCTTCGACTCCTCCTCGCGTTCGCGCTTCTTCTCGGCGCGGGTCGAGCGGATGATCCCGGCGACCACGATCAGCACCGGGATCACGTAGAAGATCCAGAGAAAGTGGCCGAGGTGGGCGAGCGGGATGGCGACGGCGCCGAGCATCAGCTCGCCCCCACCGAGAGCAGGTAGAGCCCGAAGCAGGTGAAGGCGACCATCACCGCCAGCATCCAGTACTGGGAGCGGGAGGCGCGGCGATAATCGCGCCAGTAGACCAGGGCTTTGTCGTGGGCCAGGGTCAGGCCGAAGACGTGGCCGACCAGGAGCGCCGCGACCTGGACGTACCAGATGGCGTTCGGGGAGAGGGCGTTGAAGTCGATGCCGTGTTCGGCGGTGCCGAAGAGGTCGGTCGTCGAGGTCCCCAAGGGGTCCGACAGGAGGTAGGTGAACTGGGCCTGCTCCTGGTAGACAAAGAGGCTGAAGTAGTGGGCGACGAGGTAGGCGAGGGCGATCGGGATCAGGCTGTGGGCGAAGCCCCGCGCCAGCTGCCGGAAGGGCGGCGCGCCGGGGACCGACCGCATGCCCTTGACCCCGAGCAGGTAGACCGCCGCCACCCCGGCCACGGTCCCGGCCATGAAGATGGTGTCGGCGATGCGGATCGTCGCCAGCGGCCCGACGCCGGCGTCGGCGAACCACCTCTCGACGCTTTCGAGCGCCCCTTTGTAGGCGCCGTCCGCGGCCCCGTCGAAGCTGGTCGTGGCGATCGAGGCGATCACCACCGCGGTCGAGCCGGAGGCGCCGGCCACCCAGTGGGTGGCCGCGGCGAGGGGCCGACGGCGACCGATGCGTCCGTCCTCCACACCGAACGGCGCGAGCTGGGAGAACATCCCGAAGTAGACCGAGAAGACCTCGCCGCGCGCGCACCAGGTCTCGCACCCGAAGAGCGCCATCATCGCCAGCGTGTAGGCGGTGTAGACGCAGGCGGCGACGCCCGCGGCGTGCGGTTCGAGGCCGACCGCGACGCCGCCGCTGGAGCCGTAGACGACCTCCAGCCAGACGAAGCCGAGCAGGCCGGCGGCGGCGGGCCAGCGGCCGAGGCGCTCGGGGTAGGCGAGGTGGCGCGGCGGGCGCCCGGCGAGGAGGCGGTGGGCGCCGCCGGCGACCCGGGCGATCGCCCGCCACGGGTTGAAGGCCGGGAAGACGTTGCCGACCAGCGCCGAGACGAAGGCGAAGCCGATCCAGACGGTGACGAAGAAGAAGGTGATCGCGAAGTTGCGGTCGGGCGCTTCGGTGCCGTGGATGCCGGCGTAGATGGCGACCCCGAGCAGGAAGACGGCAAGGCCGCCGCAGAGGACCTGGATCGGCGGGGAGCGCAGGACGGTGGTCAGCCAGGCCGCCGAGGGGCGCCAGCGCTCCTCCTCGAAGCGCGGCTTGCGCCAGGCGGCGGAGAGGGCGAAGAAGGAGACGACGAGGACGATCGAGGCCGCCCAGGCGAAGAGCCAGGCGGGGATCGGCAGGTCCTGCTTGGCGACGAGGGCGTGCGCGTAGGGCAGGGCGGGGATCATCGGTGGGCACCCCCGCGGCGCCGCGCGGCGCGCCTGGATAACGTCCGGCGCCCGTGCGCCCCGGACGCGACAACATCGCCGCCCCCGACCTGCCCACCGGCCTCGAGTGGATCGGCGTCGAACCGGACTCGATGCCGGCGCTGACCGCCGGCGGGCCGGCGATCGTCCACTTCATCGACTTCGCCCAGCTGAACAGCGTGCGCACCCTCCCCTACCTCGGCGAGTGGGCGCGTCGTTACCGCGAGGCGGGGCTCTCGGTGATCGGCGTGCAGACGCCGCGCTTCGGCTTCGGCGCCGACCGCGAGGCGGTGGCGGCGGGGCTGGCGCGGCTCGGGGTCGAGTTCCCGGTGGCGATCGACGCCGGGCGCGACCTCTGGCACCTCTACGGCTGCGAAGGCTGGCCCAGCCTCTTCCTCTGGTCGCTCGGCGGGGCGCTCGCCTGGGTCCACTTCGGCGAGGGCGAATACCTGGGGACCGAGATGGCGATCCAGGAGGAGCTGCGGGAGGCGGACGCCCTGCGCCCGCTGCCCGCGACGATGCCGCCGCTGCGCCCCCAAGACGCGCCGAACGCGCAGGTGATCGCGCCGAGCGCCGAGGTCTTCCCCGGCGGCGGCTGGGAGCGTCCCTGGATCGCGGGCGAGGAAGCCGACGAGCTGGTCGTCGAATACGAGGCGGGCGGCGCCTGGGCGACGGTCGAGGGTCGCGGGTCGTTGACCGTCGCGGTCGATGGCGAGCCCCACGGCGCGCTCGAGATCCCCGGGCCGGGGATCTACGAGCTGGCCACGCACGAGCACCACGGCAGCCACGCCGTGACGCTCGTCCCCGAGACGGGGATGAGCGTCTGGTCGGTGAGCTTCGACCCGGGGCTGCCGTAGGCCGTGGCGCCTTACTCTCGCTATGCGCGAGTAAGGCGCCACGGCAGCGGAGGAGGCGAGCGTCATGCGGGCCTCCGGCGGGTGCCGATGATCGCGGCGCCCGCGACCAGCAACGAGATCACGGCGACTATGAGGGCCGCGATCGCGAGGCCGTTGTCGTCGGAGCGCGATTCGCCCGAGCCCGTCGATTCCAGGGTGAGGTCCTTGCTGTTGGCGGTGACCGACCGCCCCGGTTCCTTCGACGGGGTCACCAGCACCTGCGCGGCCGGGTATTCGCTTTCCGGCGCGCCGATCCAGCGGACGACCTCGCCTTCGTAGGTCTGCACCGCCGGGAAGGTCAGCTCGTCACCGGCCTTGCCGGGGATCTTCACGGACAGCGGGAAGTCCTGAAACTGCCCGGGCGCGATCTTGCCGCCGCTGAAAATCACCTCGCGGACGCCTGCGGCCGACGTCCCGCGGACGACCTTCACCTTCCAGCCGGGGACCGCCTGGTAGGAGACGTCGCCGAACCCTTTCGGGAACTGGACCGCCACCTTGGTCGTGTTTTCGGTGTCGCTCTCGTTCGGCACCCGCACGTCGAGCACCGTGTAGGCCCCTTCCGGGGCTTCGTTCGGCTGCAGCGTCACGTGGGCCTGTGCCATCGCGGGGGCGAGCAGGGCGAGCGCGAGCAGCGCGGCCGGGACGAGCTTCTTGGCCATCATCTGAGTCCTTTCTTCGCGGTTGACGTCGGCGGGCACCGCCACCAAGGCGGCGCGCGGGACCGACGGCGGCGCGCGGCCGGCGCGGTGCCGGACGCCGGCCAGGCGCAGGCGCTCGCCGGGATAGTGGCCGAGCCACAGCGCCAGGAGCAGGCCCAGGGCCGGGAGCGCGTAGAAGAGGAAGGTCACCGGACCGGCACCTCGATCGCTTCTTCGAACTGCTCGAATTCGGAGACGCGGAGGGCGAGGTCGATCTGCCAGTCGCCGGGCGCGTTCAGGAGCGCGCCGGGGACGATGTAGTGACCGGGGCCGGCGCTCTGGACGGTGAGCGGCAGCGGCCCGATTTCCTCCGCGGGCAGCGTCGCGGTGACCGTCAGTTCCTTGCCCTTCTTATATGGGACGCCGGTCTTCGTGTCGAAGAAGTAGACGTGCATCACGTTGGCGCCGACGCGCGCCGGGTCGACGTCCATCTCCAGCGTCGTCGGGCCGACTGCGGTGGTGACCGAGAACGGACCGGCCTGGGCGGAGACCGGCGCGTAACTGGCGAGCGCGGCGGTGACCCCGATCACCACCGCCAGCAGCGCCACCTCGCCCCGCAGCGCCCGGCGCAGCAGGACGCCAGGACGACCAGGCGACTCCCCCCGCTCAGCGATCGCCTCGAGCCGCGGCACCATGCCCCGGCGGCTATAAGCCGCCACGCCGATCACGCACAGCAACAGCAAGAACTTGGCAAGGACGGCGCGCCCATACCCGGTCGAGAAGAGATCGTCGAAGTGACGAACGTAGACGTAGGCCTGCACCAGCCCGGTGACCATGATCAGCCCCACGCACACCAGCGCGACGTTCGAAAAGCGAGCGAGCGGCCCCGCAAGAAGGCGGCTCCGGTCGGCTGCGCTCGCAGCGGCCCGAGTGGCCGCAGGGAGCACGAGCAACATCACCGCCAGCCCCCCGACCCACACCCCCATCGTCCCCACGTGGATCGCGTTCACCGGAAAATTGAGCGCAACAGGCGACTGACTCGCTCCGTGCCCAGCCAACGCTGGACAGAGGACGAGGTACAGAAGCGGCACGACCAACAGCGTGCCGAGGAGGCCGATCAGGGGACCCCCTCCCTCACGAACAGCGGGGAGGTTCGTCCGGGGGTCCCCTGATCGGCCCGTCGCGAAGGGCGTCAGGAGCGCGACTGCGACCCAGGCGATGAGGGCGAACCCCCATACCGTGCCGAAGCGCGTTCCCAGCGTCTCTTCGATGATCGTCTTGGTGACCGCCGAGAAGCCTGAGACGCCCGCCGCCGCGGCGCCCTCGAGGACGATCTGGGCGGCGGTGGCGACCAAGCCGATCGCGGCGGCCGCCCAAAGCACGATGCGCAGCCGTCGCGCGAAGGCGCGGGCGGCGGCGCGTCGCGACTCCTCCCCGATTCCGACCGCCGCCCCCAGCGCCGGCAGCCAGCAGACCAGGAGGAAGGCGACGCCGCCGACGGCCAGCGCGATCGCCGCGTACTCGAGCCCGCGTGCCAGTCCGGCGGCGACCTCGGTCACCTCGCCGGCGCCGGCGCCGGCGATCAGCTCGCCGACGGTCTCGGTCGGCGCCTGGCCCGCCGCGCCAATCGAGAAGACATAACCGCTGGCGACGATGTGGCCGTCGGCGGAGACGACCCGGTAGGTGGCGGTGTAGCTGCCGTCGGGCAGGTCCGGCTTCAGGTGGACGCCGAGCCGCGACTCGTCGCCGTCCGGGTGGAAGGCGTCGCCCTCGTCGACCCGTTCGCCCGCCGCGTCGTAGACGCGCACCGCGCCGAAGTTGCCCTCGACCGGCTCGTCGAATTCGAAGGTGACCGCGCTCGGCTCGCGCGCCACCACCGCGCCCTGCGGGGGGCTGGTCCCTTCCAGGCGCGCGTGCGCCGACGCCGCCGCGGGAAGCAGCAGCGCCGCCAGGCACGCGAGGATCAAGGGCAGGGACCGACGCACCTACCAGGCCTCCGCCGCCTGCTCGTCCGCGGGCCGGTCGCCGCCGGAGCCGGCGTCGCCCCCGTCGCGCCGCCGCCGGATCCACAGCACCAGGGCGCCGCCGCCGAGCACGATCACGATCGCCGCGATCACGAACGGCAGCTTCGAGGTGCCGGTGCCGCCGACCCACCAGAGCGTCCCGTTCAGGGTCGTCTCCTTGCCGTCCACGCCCAGCGGGATCTCGTAGGTGAAGACCTTCGTCTTCTCGCCCGTGTCCTTGACCTGCGGCGGCAGCTGGCCGGGGACCATCCAGTGCATGCGGTGGTCGTGCCAGATGAACGTCCCCGAGTCGTCGACCGTCTTCCATTCCGGCGGCGCCTCCGGGTCGGCGCTCTTCGGCACCGTCACGTCGGTCTCGAAGCGGCTGTCGTTCAGGTAGAGCGCGGGCGATCGCTCGTTGACCTGGACGGTCCCGTCCTGCTCGATCCGCGCGTAGGGCTCGCCGTTGTAGCCGTAGATGACGACTTCGTGGCCCCGCAGGTCCTTCAGTTGCAGGTAGCTGTCGTAGTCGAGAACCTCGATCGAGACGCCGTCCGGCAGCGGCGGCTGGACCGAGTTGATCTCGGATCGGTAGTTCGGGTCGCCCCCGTGGGCGAGGGCTTGGGCGGGTGCCAGCGCCCACGCCGACACGAGGGCGAGCGCGGCGACCAGCAGCGCCCGTCTGGCGCTCCTCATCGTTTCTCCTTGCGTTGGGATTCAGCGGGTCGCGAGCGCGAGCGGCGGCGCGCGACCTGCCGCGGCGCCCGCCAGCGGCACGGGCCGCGGCAAGGCGAGGCGACGGGGTCGGGGAGCGGGCGCCGGGCGCCCGTGCGAAGCCTGGGGACGACGGTGGCGGGCGGCGGCCCAGCGGAGCGCGGAGTGCGCCCCGCGCAGCGCGGCGGCGATGACGAGCCCGCCCGCGAGCGAGAGCGGCACCGCCCACCAGCCACCGCCGCCGAAGACGCCGTCGAGGCCCGCCGGGTGGCCGGTCGAGAGCATCCCCTCGAGCAGCTCCTGGCAGGAGTAGAGCGCCAGCAGCGCGGCGCCGATCAGCAGCGCCAGGCGCATGAAGGAGCGAGGTGGCGCGCCCTCCTCCCCCTCACCCGCGCGCCAGGCGCTCGCCAGGCGGGCGACGAAGAGGCCGACGACGATCGCCACCAGCATCGCGATCGGCGCGGCCAGCGCGCTCAGGTACTGGTGCCCCTCCTTCTCCAGCTCCTGCCCCGTGCCGCCGCCGAAGGCGAGCAGGTAGCGCAGTTGGTGGACGCTCAGCACCGCGGCCGGCATCAGCGCCGCGGCCCGCAGGCGCGGCGACAGCAGCCTGTCTATCCGACTTGACACCAACCCTCAGTCTATGGTCCGAGCAAGCGGACACTTCCCGAATGGAGGAGCGGATGATCACCAAGCTGGATTTCATCGGAGTCCCCTCGACCGACGCTGAGCGCTCGCGGCGCTTCTACGTCGAGACGCTCGGCCTGCGCCCCGATCCCAGCAGCCAGTACGAGTTCTGGGCGGGCGACACCTGCTTCGGGATCTGGGAACCCACCAAGCAAGGCATGCCCTTCGCGCCCCAGAAAAACGCCCACCCGGCCCTCCACGTCGACGACGTCGCCGCCGCCCGCGCCGAGCTCGAGGCCAAGGGCGTCGAGTTCCTCGGCGAGACGTTCGACACCGGCGTCTGCCACATGGCCCTCTTCACCGACCCCGACGGCAACGACCTGATGCTGCACCACCGCCACGCCGATTAGGCGGTTGATCCACCCTCTGCGCGGTTGAGGCCGGCGCCAGGGAGGCTTGAAAGGGACGACAAGGGACGACAAAGGGACCCGGCCCTCTCGTGGCGGCCCGGGCAGGCTGTGGCCGCCACGAGAGGGCCGGGTCTCGTGGGGAGGGTGGAGGGTGCGTGAGGCCGCAGGGTCACGGGAGCGCCACGGGAGACGGACGGGTGCCTCACGGGTGAGGGACGGATCCCTCACCGATCCCGGACCCCGTGACGAAGATGCCGGGAACGTCACGCCTCCTTCCGTCTTCCTCATGCCTCGCGGGTCACGCCAGGAGGCGCGTTCGCACTTAACTACACATGTTGTCGCTAAGTGCGAACTCGGTCCGGGCCGGGGCCCTCGGACGGCCGGGAGGTGTGACGTCCCCGGCATCCTCGTCACGACCTGTGACGTCTTCCCGCAGGGACCCTCACGTCCCGGGGGTGTCTGAGCGGTCAGGGATCTGCGCTGTTCCTTATGCGCCTCATAGGCGCATAAGGAACAGCGGAGAGCCTGGACCGCCCGGATCCCTCCCACCGGGCGGAGAGTCGTGACGGGGCCTCCCGGGGTTCGTGACGGACTTTTGACCCTTCCCCCCGCAACGCCTCACGTCCTGGGCTCCTCATGGGGGTCACAGCCTGCCCGGACCCCCATGAGGAGCCCAGGACCCACCTCGGACGGCCGCAGGCGCCACGGGCCCCCCGCCACCTCGGACGGCCGCCCGCCGCCCCGGACCCCCGCCACCTCGGACGGCCGCCCACCCGTTCGCCGCCGGGCGGATCTCCTTCGGCAGCATGAAGCGGACGTCCTCGTGGACGGTGCGGAGCTCGGCGACGTCCTCGGCGCCGCGCTCGCGGAAGAAAGCGACGAGGCGCTCGACCAGCTCCTCCGGGGCGCTGGCGCCGGAGGTGATGCCAACCGTCCCCACGCCCTCCAGCCACTCGTCGCAGACCTGGGTGTGGTTATCGATCAGGTGGGAGGCGGCGCCGTGTTCGCGGGCGACCTCGACCAGGCGGTTCGAATTGGAGGAGTTGGTCGAGCCGACGACCAGGACCAGGTCGCACTCGCGCGCCAGCTGCTTGACCGCGATCTGGCGGTTGGTGGTCGCATAGCAGATGTCTTCGGACTTGCTGGAGACGATCGCGGGGAAACGGGCGCGGAGGGCGGCGATGGTCTCGGCGGTCTCGTCGACCGAGAGGGTCGTCTGGGTGATGAAGGCGACCTTGTCGGGATCCGGGACCGCGAGCGTGGCGACTTCCTCGGCGGTTTCGATCAGCACGATCGAGTCGGGCGCCTCGCCCATCGTCCCTTCGACCTCCTCGTGCCCGGCGTGGCCGATCATCACCATCGTGTAGCCCTGGGCGGCGAAGCGGCGGGCCGAGACGTGGACCTTGGTCACCAGCGGGCAGGTCGCGTCGATCGTGCGCAGGCTGCGGGCGGCGGCGTTGTCGTGGACCGCCGGGGAGACGCCGTGGGCGGAGAAGACGACGATCGCGCCCTCCGGCACCTCGCTCTCCTGGTCGACGAAGATCGCGCCGCGCTTGGAGAGCTCCTCGACCACGTGTTTGTTGTGGACGATCTCCTTGCGGACGTAGACCGGGGCGCCGTGGACCTCGAGCGCGCGCTCCACGGTCTGGACGGCGCGGTCGACCCCGGCGCAGTAGCCGCGCGGGGCGGCCAGCAGGACCTTGCGCGGCCCGGCGATTGCAGTGCTTGGCATGACCCCAGGGTACCGATAGCCTGAGCGGGCGATGAGCACACAGGGACGCCACCTCGACCGACTGACGGCCGTCGACGCCTCGTTCCTGAGCAACGAGAGCACCGCCAGCCACATGCACGTCGGCGCGATCCTCATCTTCGAGGGGCCGCCGCCCCGCTACGTCGACCTGGTCGAGCACGTCCGCGGGCGCCTCCACCTGGTTCCGCGCTTCCGCCAGAAGCTCGCGGTGCCGCCGCTGGAGACCGGCCGGCCGCTCTGGGCCGACGACGTCAACTTCAACCTCAGCTACCACATCCGCCACACCGCGCTGCCGGAGCCGGGCGGCGAGGAGCAGCTGAAACGGCTCACCGGGCGGGTCTTCTCGCAGCAGCTCGACCGCTCCAAGCCGCTCTGGGAGCTGTGGCTGGTGCAGGGACTGGAGCGCGACCGCTTCGCGATCCTGACCAAGACCCACCACGCGATGGTCGACGGCATCTCCGGCGTCGACATCGGCACCGTGCTGTTCGACCTCGAGCCGGTGCCGGAGCCGGCGGCGGTGGTCGACGAGTGGGTGCCGCGGCGCCCGCCCTCGACCGCGGAGCTGGTCGGGCGCGGGATCGGCGACCTGATCGGGCTGCCGCTCAAGGTGACCGAGACGGCGGTCGAGGCCGTCCGCCACCCGGAGAGCGCGGCGCGCAAGGCGGTCGAGGCGCTGGAGGCGCTGAGCGCGGTCGTCAGCCAGTTCGCCGACCCGGCCCCGGACGTGCCGCTGAACACCGAGATCGGGCCGCACCGCCGTTACGTCTGGGCACGCTCGGAGCTGGCGACCTTCAAGCGGATCAAGGACACCTTCGGCGGCACCGTCAACGACGTCGTGCTGGCGGTCGTCACCGGGTCGATCCGCGACTGGCTGCACAGCCGCGGCGTGCGCACCGAGGGGCTGGAGCTACGGGCGCTGGTGCCGGTCTCGATCCGCGCCGAGGACGAGCACGGCAACCTCGGCAACCGGATCACGCTGATGCGCGGGCCGCTGCCGGTCTACATCGAGGACCCGGTGCGCCGCCTCAACACGATCAGCGAGGAGATGGCGGGGCTGAAGGAATCGAAACAGGCGCTGGGGGCGGAAATGATCTCCCGCTTCAACGACTTCGCGCCGCCGACGCTGCTCGCCCAGGCCTCGCGGCTCAACTTCTCGACCCGCCTCTTCAACCTGCTGGTGACCAACGTGCCGGGGCCGCAGATCCCCCTCTACGTGCTGGGACGGGAGCTGGAGGAAGTCTTCCCGGTCGCCTTCCTGCCGCCGAACCACGCGCTGGCGATCGCGATCATGAGCTACCACGGCAAGGTCGGCTTCGGCCTGCTCGCCGACTACGACTCGATGGAGGACGTCGAAATCCTCGGCGACGGGATCAACGCGGCGCTGGACGAGTTACTCGCCGCCGCGGGCGAGTCCGCCGCGGCGGCGTAGCGGCGCGGGCCGGGGCGCCTGGCGCGAGCCGGGGCGGGCGCCCGGCTACGCTCTGTCGATGGGACTCCTGCTCGTTCTCGCCTTCATCGTCGTCCCGATCGCCGAGCTCTACGTGATCATCCAGGTGGGTGGGCTGATCGGCGTCTGGCCGACCTTGCTCCTGTTGTTGCTCGACGCCATCGTCGGCTCCTGGCTCCTGAAGCACGAGGGGCGCAACGCCTGGCGGCGCTTCAACCAGGCCCTCGCCGAGCGGCGCCTGCCCGCCAAGGAGGTCGCCGACGGCTTCCTGATCATCCTCGGCGGCGCCCTGCTGATCGCGCCGGGCTTCATCACCGACGTCTTCGGGGTCCTCTTCCTGTTGCCGCCGACCCGCGCCGTCGCCCGCCGCATCCTGCGCCGCTGGACGGTCGGCCGCGTGGCGATCGTCGGCGTCCCGGTCGGCGCGGCGATGGGCGGCTTCGACACCGACGGCCGCGGCGCGAAGCGCTCCTACGATTACGACGTCGACGCCGAAGAGGTCCCCGAGGAGGCCAGCTTCGACCGTCGCCTCCCGCCCGCGGGCGAGTGAGCCTCAGCCGCTGATCCAGGCCATCGCCGCGGCCTCTTCCCCGGGCTCGAAGAGCTTCAGCTCGACCGGGATCACCTTCGTCAGGCTCGGGAACAGCCGGCGGACGAAGAAGTTCGCCTCGGCGACGACGCCGACGCGGCGCCAGTCCTTGCTGTGGCCGAGATCGAGCTCCTGGTCCCTGCGCGCCTCTTCGAAGCGGGTCCTCAGGGAGCCGAGATCGAACCCCTCCGCCCCGACCAGCAGCAGCCGCACCTCGCCGTTCGACGCCGCCGCCCTGAGTGCGGGCGCCAGCACGTCCCGATAGTCGGCGTCGGTCAGCTCGCCGGTCACCCGGAAGCCGACCGTCCCGGCGGTCATGTCCTCGATCGGCTCGATCAAGCGCTCAGAACCCGAGGGCGAACTTGGCGTCCTCGGACATCATTTCCGGCGACCAGGCGGGGTCGAAGACCATCTTCGGGTGGACGGCCGAGACGCCGGGGAGGTCGCCGACGAACTCCCGCATCTGCTCGGAGACCTGGGGGCCGATCGGGCAGGCGGGGGTGGTCAGGGTGAAGGTCACGTAGACGTCCTCCTGCTCGATCGCGACGTCGTAGACGAGGCCGAGCGAGACGAAGTCGAGGCCGAGCTCGGGGTCGATGACCTCCTCGAGCGCCTCGTAGACGTCTTCTTCGGTCACCACTTCGGGGTGGGCGACCGGGCCGTCGGCGGGCGGCGCGGCGGCGTTCGGCTGCTCCTGGATCGGCTGCTGCTCTTGATCTGCCATGTGCGGATGGTACCCGGGTCAGCTGGTCGGCCTCGGCGCCAGGGGCGGTGCCGGCGGGTCGCCGGCGTCCGGCGCGAGGAGCAGCTGCCAGTAGCCGACGTCGTGCCAGGCGCCGACCTTCCAGCCGACTTCGCGCAGGGCGCCGATCGGCACGAATCCCATCCGCTCGTGCAGGGCGATGCTGGCCGGGTTCGGCAGGGTGATCCCGGCGACGGCGACGCGGAAGCCCTGGGTGCGCAGGCGATCGAGGAGCTCCGCGTAGAGCGCGCGGCCGACGCCCTTCCCCTGGCGCGCGGAGTCGACGTAGACGGAGACCTCGACCGCCCAGTCGTAGGCCGGGCGCTCGCGCCAGCGGCAGGCGTAGGCGTAGCCGAGGACCTCCCCGTCCGCTTCGGCGACGAGGAACTGGTGCGTCGCCGAGTACCGCTCGATGCGCCGCGCGAACTCGGCCGCGTCGGGCGGGGTCAGCTCGAAGGAGATCGGTGTCGACTCGACGCTCGGGGCGTAGATCGCCGCGCAGGCGGCGGCGTCACGGTCGGGATCGGCGGGTCGGATCGTCATCGAGGAGGCGCCCACAATAGGCTGCCGGGCGATGAGCAGGGACTCGGAACGGGTCATACGACGCTCGATCGGCATCGTCTTCACCGACGGCGGCCTGCTGTCCCTGAGCGGGACCGGGCCGGCGCAAGGCGGCCACGGCGACGAGCCGCTGCTGGCGGTCCTCTGCGATCCCGACGCGGCGCCGGTCGCCTTCGAGGAGGCGCTGCTGTCGACCGAATACGGCGAGGACGGGCTGCAACGGCGGGCGACGCTGGAGCTGTGGCTGGACGCCGAGGGCGGCGCGCCGATCCGCGGCGGCGGCACGCTGATCAGCGCGGTCGAGGCGACGGTCGACGGGCTGGAGACGCGGATCGCCTTCTTCCGCTGGTCGGTCGAGGGGCGCGAGGGCCTTGGCCACTATGAGATCGCGCGGACCCGTGGCTGAGGCCGGCGGGCCGATCGCGGCGGTCGTCTCCGACTTCGGCGGGGTGCTGACCACGCCGCTGATGGGCTCCTTCATGGCCCTGCAGGACGCGCACGGGGTCAGCGTCGAGGACTTCGGCACGGCGATGCGCGCGGCCGCGGCGGCGGGCGACGGCGAGATCCCGCTCTTCAAGCTGGAGCGCGGCGACATCGCCGAACCGGAATTCCTCGAGGCGCTCCGCGACGGCCTCGAGCCGGTGCTCGGCCACCGGCCCGAGCTGCACCGCTTCCGCGAGGTCTTCTTCGACGCGCTCCACCCGAACGAGCCGATGATCGACCTGATGCACGAGTGCAAGCGCGGCGGCCGGCGGATGGCGTTGCTGACCAACAACGTGAAGGAGTGGGAGCCGCTCTGGCGCACGATGCTGCCGGTCGACGAGATCTTCGAGACGGTGGTCGACTCCGGCTTCATCGGCTATCGCAAGCCGGAACCGCAGATCTACGAGATCACCCTCGAGCGGCTCGGACTGCCGGCGTCGGCGTGCCTCTTCGTCGACGACCTCGAGGTCAACTGCGACGCCGCCCGAGAGCTCGGCTTCACCGCGGTCCACTACCGCGAGCCCGACCAGGCGATCGCCGAGGTCCGCGCCGCGCTTGCCGCATAGGGCGCCTACGGCGGGGGAGGCTGACGCCTCGGGGCGGCTCATGCGAGGTCCGGGCGCTGTGACCTCCCATGAGCCGCCCGGGTCGGCGGTGGAAGGAGGGGCGTGGGGCTCCGGGACGAGGACGCACAGGGTGGCCCCGTCGCTCGCTGAGTTAAGGGCGCTGGGACGCCCTTAACTCAGCGAGCGACGGAGGGGCTGATGGGGAAGTGTGACTTCTCGGCGTCCCTGCGACGAGGTCTGAGTTCCGTGACGGGTCCGTCCGTCTGCCGTCCCGCTCCCGGCTAAGTCGAAACCCCCTCCGGCACGCGCCGGTACTCGCGCCAGCGGCGGGCGAAGGGGAGGCGCCAGCTGTGGGGGGCGATCAGGCCGCCGACCTCGGTCGGACCCCATGACCCGGGCGGGTACGGTTTCACCGGCGGAGGGTCCGCCAGCAGGGGTGCCGAGACTTCCCACAGCCGCTCCATGTCGCGGGCGCTGGTGAAGAGGGTGCGGTCGCCCGCCATCGCGTCGCGGATCAGCCGCTCGTAGGCCTCCAGCGTGTCGTCGCGATAGTCGGTTTCCTCGAGCGAGAACTGCATGCTCGCCTTGTCGAGGACCATCCCCATCCCCGGCCGCTTGCCGTAGAAGGAGAGCGAGACGCGCGAGGATTCGTCGAGGTCGAAGGTGAGGTGATCGGGGCCATAGCGGCCGACCCGCGAGTGGGCGGGGAACATCGACTGCGGCGGCTCGCGGAAGGCGATCGAGATGATCCGCGCGCCTTCGCCCATCCGCTTGCCGGTGCGCAGGTAGAAGGGCACGCCGCTCCAGCGCCAGTTGTCAAGTTCGCATCTGAGCGCGACGAAGGTCTCGGTGCTGGAGCTCGGATCGACGCCCGGTTCGTCTTTGTAACCCTCGTACTGGCCGCGCACCACCTGGTCGGGATCGAGCGGCAGGAGGCTGCGGAAGACCTTGTTCTTCTCCTCGGTGATCGGCAACGAGGCCAGCGCGGTCGGCGGCTCCATCGCGACGAACGCAAGGATCTGCATCAGGTGCGTGACGACCATGTCGCGGAAGGCGCCCGTTTTCTCGTAGAAGCGGGCGCGCGAGCCGACCCCCAGCGTCTCTGGCACGTCGATCTGGATGTGATCGATGTGATCGCGGTTCCAGATCGGCTCGAAGAGGCCGTTGGCGAAGCGCAGCGCGAGGATGTTCTGCGCCGCCTCCTTGCCGAGGAAGTGGTCGATGCGGAAGATCTGCTCCTCGTGCAGCACCGCGTGGAGGGTGTCGTTCAGCTCCTGCGCGCTCCTCAGGTCGGTGCCGAACGGCTTCTCCATGATCACCCGCGCGTCCTTGGTGAGGTGCGCGTCGGCGAGCATGTGGATGACTTCGGCGGCAGCGGCGGGCGGCACGCTGAGGTAGTGCAGGAGGTGCGCGTCGGGGCCGAGCAGCTCGACCTCGTGGTCGACCGCCGCCTTCAGCCTCTCCGGCCCCGCCCCGACCGGGACGTAGACGATCCGGCGGGAGAATTCGGCCCAGTCGTCCGCCGAGAACTCGTGCCGGCCGAACTCCTCGCAGGCGGCGTGGACGATCTCCCGGAACTCCTCGCTGCCGATCTCCTCGATCGAGGTGCCGAGCACGCGGAATTCCGGCATCAGCTCCGACTGGAACAGCCGCAACATCCCCGGCAGCAGCTTCCGTTTCGCCAGGTCCCCGGTCGCCCCGAAGATGACGATCAGATACGGCGGCAGCGGCTGGACGACCCGCGCGTCCATTTCTTCGGTGATGTGCTGCTGACTCTCCCGATGCGTGGTCGGCACACCGTCGTGAATCCCGTCTGCCATGCGCCCAGGGTAGCTACCCGGTCCCGCGAGTCGTGACGTTTCCGTTGGCGTGCCGCTCAGACAAATCGATGATTCCGACGCTTAACAATTTGCAACCCTCTTTTGCGATAGAAGATTCGCGTAACGCGGCAGGGAACCGTGTGCTTCGTCCGGAAGCATCTTGACTCGATCAGGGAGGAACTCTTGGCAGTCGTCGCGCTCGTCGCCGTTGCGCTCGTCGTCGTGATCGGACTACTGCTCACGCTGGGCGTGATGCAGTACCGAATGTTCGACCGGGTGCTGACCGCCTTGGTCAGCTTCCACGAGTCCCAGCACAAGACATTCCAGCACCTGCTCCGGATCGAGCAGGCCCTCCTCGACCGCCGCTACCGCTGATCGGATTCGGCCCGCTAGTTGTCTGACCCCGCCCGGTCCCAGATGTAGAGCTCGACGGCCTCCACCGCGAGCTGCATCAGGCGGGGCGGGGCGAGAAGGCCTAGGACCAGCTCCAGCGCGTCGTCCTCGGTGACGCCGGCATCGACGGCCTCCTCGCCGCGGAAGCCGGCAGCGAGCTTGAGCGCCTCGCGGCGGTTCTCGCCGAGCGAGCCGAACGCGCCCATGAGAAAGTCCCGGTTGGGGACCGGCTGGCCGACCTCGAGCGAGCCATGCCAGGCGGCGAGCATCGAGAGGTCGTGCTCGTCGAGCTCGGCGATCGCCTTGGCGTAGTGGACCTCGAGCTCCGAGTCCGGGATCTCGTCGACCCAGGCGCGCACCGCCTCGCCGAGGAGCTGGCGGCGGGCCTCACGGCCGATCGAGTCGGCTATGGCGCGGATCGCATCGGCTGGATCGACGAAGCAGAGGGACATGGGATGAGGCAAATTTAGGGGGGTCGGGGGACGGTAAAACGGCACTGGGAATGCCCAGTTTGCGTGGTGGTGGGCGGAGAGGGGACGCCGGGACCGGGTGGACGGCCCCGCGGGAGGGCGCCGCTGCCCTACATAGTCTGGACGGGTGCCGCTGAAACTCATCCTCGGACCACCCAACTCGAGCCGCGCGGGACTCGTCCGCGGCCGCTACCTGGACGCCCTCGAGCGCGACCCGGTGCTGGTGCTGCCGACCGTCGACGACGTCTTCGCCTTCGAGCGCGAGCTCTGCGGTGAGGGCGCCGCGCTGGGCGGCACGGTGCTCACCTTCGGCGCCCTCTTCGGCCAGATCGCCACCGCCGCGGGCCGGCCGCCCGGCGCGGTCCTCTCCCCCGCCCAGCGCCGCCGTTGCGTCGAGGTCGCGGTCGAGGAACTGACGGCGCGCCTCGGGCCCCTGCGCCGCTCCGCCGCGCGCCCCGGCTTCGCCGCCGCCTTCGCCCGCCTCCTCGACGAGCTGCAGGCGGCCGGGGTCGGGCCGCGCGCGGTCGAGGCGAGCGCCGGCACCCTGGAGGGCTCCGCCTACCTCGCCGACGTCGCCACGCTCTTCGCCGGCTACGAGGCGGCCCGCCGGCGCAGCGGTCGGCTCGACCCCGCCGGCATCGCCCGCGAGGCGACCGCGCTGCTGCGCGAGGACCCCGGCCCGTGGGCGGGCAGGCCGGTCTACCTATATGGACTCGACGACCTCACCCCGGCGCAGTTCGACCTGGTCGGCGCGCTCACCGCCCACACCGAGGTCACCGTCGCGGTCCCCTTCGAGCCCGACAACGAGGCGCTGGCCGCGCGCGGTCGCCTGCTGGGACAGCTGCGGACGCTGGGGCCGGTCGAGGAGACGATCCTCGCCGCCGACCCCGCCAACACCGCGAGCGCCCAGCTCTACGCGCTCGCCCGCGGCTTCGGCCTCCCGGACGCGCCGCCCCCGCCGCTCCCCGACCCCTCCGACCTGACCCTGCTGCGCTCGGCCGGGACCCGGGCCGAGGCGGAGGCGATCGCCGCCGAGGTCTCGCGCCTCGTCCACGTCGGGGCGGCCCCCGACGAGATCGCCGTCGCCCTCCGCGATCCCGGCCGGCGCGGCCCCGAGGTCGAAGCGGCGCTGGAGGCGAACGGGATCGCCGCCGCGCTCGAGGCCGAGGTGCCGGTCATCTCGACCTCGGTCGGCGGCGCCGTCGTCGCCCTGCTCGAGACCGCCTTCAGCGCCGGCCGCGCCGCCGACCTCCTGCGCTACCTGCGCGGACCGTCGGGCTTCTCCCCCGGCCGGGTCGACTGGCTGGAGCGGGCGATCCGCCGCGAGCGCATCGCCGACGCCGAGGCGGCGCTGATGCGCTGGCGTGGTGAGGAGAGGCCGCCGGACGACGGGCGCGGCGCGGGCGAGGACCGCGAGCCTCCCGGCGAGGACCCGCGCGACCTGCGCCGGCTCCGCGAGGCCGCCGCCGAGTCCCCGGCCGCGCTCTGCGCCGCGGTCGGGGGACTGGCGGCGACGATGGCCTCGCGCCCCTTCCGGAGCGGCGAGGACGGACCGCGCCTCGGCCCCGGCGACGGCCTCGAGCTGCGCGCCGCCGGGGCGATCGCGGCGGCGCTCGGCGACCTCGCCGCGCTCGGCCCACTTGCCCCCGCCCCCGAGCGCCTCGCGGAGACCGTCGCCGCCCTCGACTTCCGCGTCTGGAGCGGGCCGGTCGAGGGCCGGGTGCGGATCGCCAGCCCCTACCGCCTGCGCGCCGCGCGCTTCGACCACGTCCTCGTCGGCTCGCTGCAGGACGGCGAGTTCCCGCGCCGCGATCGGGGCGGCGACCCCTTCCTCTCGGAGGCCCAGCGCGAGCAGCTTGGCCTCGACCCCCGCCGCGACGCCGAAGGCGAGGAGCGCTACCTCTTCGGCGTCTGCCTGGCGCTCCCCCGCCGCCGCCTCTTCCTCTCCTACCGCGACAGCGACGAGAACGGCGCCGCCGAATCGCGCTCGCCGCTCCTGGAGGAGGTGCGCGCCCTGATCTCCCCGCCGCCGACCGACGGCGAGGCCGACCCGGTGGAGGCGACGATCACCCGCGAGCGCGGGCTCGCCGACGTCGTCGCCCCGCTCGCCGAGGCGCCCTCCGCCGACGAGCTGGCCCGCGCCCTCGCCGCCCACGGCCCCCGCGCCGACCCCCGCGCCCTGCTCGCCGCGGTGGGAATCGACGACGCCACCCCGGCCCCCGCCTCGACGCTTGTTACCCATAGGGGAACAAGCGTCGAGGGCGACGGCGGGCTCGTCGCCGCGCTGGCGGACCGGCTGCGGCGCGCCCGCCGCGCCGAGGCCGCCGCCCGCGCCCCGGGGCCGCTCACCAACCCCGCGGTGCTCGCCTCGCTGGCCGCGGTCGAGGCCTACGGCGGCACCACCCTGGAGGGCTTCGACGAATGCTCCTACCGCTGGTTCGCGGGCCACGAGCTGGCGCCGGAGCCGCTCGACCCGGTGCCCGACCCGCTCGTCCAGGGCGGCCTCATCCACGCGGTGCTGGAGCGCCTCTACCGCGAGCGCCCCGGCGGCGACACCCTCCCGCGCCCGGCGTCCCTGCCCGCCTGGATCGACCGCGGGCGCACCCTCCTCGCCGAGCAGCTGGCCGAGCGCGAAGTCGGCGGCCACCCGGCCGAGCGGGCGATGGCGCGGCGGGTCGAGCGCCTGCTCGAACGCTTCCTCGGCGAAGAGGCGACCCGCGACACCGGCGGCTTCGAGCCGTGGCTGCTGGAGGCCGGCTTCGGGCTCGGCGAGGACTCCGAGCGGCCGGCGCTCGACCTCGGCGGCTGGGGTCTCCACGGGGCGATCGACCGGGTCGACCGGGCGCCGGACGGCCGCGCCGTCGTCCACGACTACAAGCTGGCGGCGAGCGTGACGCCGCGCGACAAGTTCGAGGAGCGGGCGAAGCTGCAGCTGCCGCTCTACCTGCTCGCCGCGCAGATCCACTGGGGCGCCGAGCCGGTCGGCGGCATCTACCACCCGCTGCGCGGGACCGGGAACCGGCGCCCGCGCGGCCTCGTCGCGAAGGGCTCGGCGGGGGACCTGGCGGGCTACGACCTCTACCGGCCCGACCTGGTCGACGAGGAGGAGCTGGAGGAGATCCTGGCGACGACGCGGGAGCGCGGCGGGACGATCGTCGCCCGCATCCGCGCCGGGGAGATCCGCCGCGATCCCGGCCCGCGCGCGGGCCTGCGCGGCCACGACGTCTGCCCGACCTGGTGCTCGTTCGCGCCGATCTGCCGCCGCGATCGCGCCCCCTCTTATGTGGAGCGCGAAGAGAACGAGACGGGGTCGGAACGATGAGCGACGTGACGCGGGCCGCCGCCGAGCCGGCGGTCGAGCGCTCCCCCACCCCGGAGCAGCGCGCGGCGATCGAGGCGCGCGGCCGCGACGTGCTGCTCGAGGCGGGCGCCGGCTCCGGCAAGACCGGCGTGATGGTCGAGCGCTACGCCCGCCTGGTCGTCGACGAGGGCGCCTCCCCCGACGCCGTCCTCGCCTTCACCTTCACCGACAAGGCCGCCGCCGAGCTGCGCGCCCGGGTGCGCGCCGAGCTCGCCCGCCGCGCCGCCGGCGAGGGCGCGACCGCGGTGCGCGCCGCGGCCCTCCTGGCGACCATCGGCGGCGCCTGGATCACCACCATCCACGGCTTCTGCAACCGCGTCCTCGCCGCCCACCCGGTCGCCGCCGGTGTCGACCCCGGCTTCCGCGTCCTCGACCAGCCCGAGGCCCAGCGCGCCGCCCGCGAGGCCTTCGACGCGGCCCTCGCCGAGTTCCTCGCCGGCGGCGAGCCCGCGCGCGAGGAGACCGTCGCCGCCTACGACCTCGAAGGCCTGCGTGGCGTGATCGGCGCGACCCACGACGAGCTGCGCAGCCGCGGCGTCGCCGACCCGGCGCTCCCCGACCCGCCCGTCTCCGACCCCGCCGAGATGGTCGCCCGCGCGATCGAGGCGGCGGGCGAATGCCTGGCAGAGCTGAAGGAGGGGGACGCCAGGCGCGCGCCGCTCGAGGACGCGCTCGGCCGCCTCACCCAGCCCGGCCCGCCGCCGTCCCTGGCCGAGCTGGAAGCGCTCCGCCCCGGCGGCACCGCCAAGGCCCTGGGACTGTTCCGGGAAGCGCTCGACGCGGCGATCTCCAGCACCGCCGAGGCGGGCGAGGGGGGCGTCGCCTACCGTCACCTCGGCGAGCTGCTGCGCCTCTACACCGCCGCCTTCGAGGCGGCCAAGGAGCGGCGCGCCGGGATCGACTTCGAGGACCTCCAGATCCTCGCCGCCCGCCTGCTCGAGCGCGCCGAGATCGGCCAGGCCTACCGCGGCCGCTTCTCCCACCTGCTCGTCGACGAGTTCCAGGACACCAACCGCCTGCAGCTGCGCCTGATCGAGGCGCTGCAAGGCCCGAAGTCCCAGCTGGTCGTGGTCGGCGACGAGCTTCAGTCCATCTACTCCTTCCGCCACGCCGACCTCGACGTCTTCCGGCGCCGCCGCGAGCAGATCGACGCCGACCCCGGCGCGGAGCTGATGCGCCTCAGCGGCAACTTCCGCTCGCGCCCCGAGGTGATCGGCGCGGTCAACCTCTTTGGCGGGGCGCTGCTCGGCGCCGCCTACCGGCCGCTGCGGGTCGGCGCGCCGCCGTCGTCCCCGGCCCCGCGCGGCACCGGTCCGGCGGTCGAGCTCCACCTCACCGCGCGCGACGGCTGGGACGGGGGCGGCATCGACCTCGACCCGGCGATCGACGGCCGCACGCCGCTCAACTGCCTCGCCGAGGCGCGCGCCCTCGCCGCCCGCCTGCGCGAGCTCCACGAGGCGGGCGTCGAGCGCGGCGCGATGGTCGTCCTGCTGCGCGCCTTCACCCACCTCGACGCCCACGAGGACTCGCTGGCGCGCGCCGGCCTGCGCCCTTACGTGGTCGGCGGCCGCGGCTACTGGTCCCAGCAGCAGGTCGCCGACGTCTGCGCGCTGCTGGCGACGATCGCCAACCCGCTCGACGACGAAGCGCTCTTCGGCGCGCTCGCCTCGCCCGCCTGCGCGGTGACCCCGGACACGCTCTGGCTGCTGCGCGCGGCGGCCGGGAAGCGGCGCCACGTCTGGCCGGCGCTGGAAGCGGTCGCGCTCGGCGAGGGCGCGGACCTCGGCGGCCGCGGCGACCGAGCCGACGCCGCCGCCGAGCGGCTCACCGCCCCCGAGCGCCTGGCCGACATCCCGGCGGGCGAGCGCGAGCTGCTGCGCCAGTTCGCGACCCAGCTCGTGGGACTGCGGGCGCGGGCGCCGCGCCTCGGCCTCGCCGGGCTGATCGAGGCCGCCGTCACCGAGACCGGCTATGACCTGGCGACGCTGCTGCGCCCCGCGGGCGAGGCGCGGCTGGCGAACGTGCGCAAGCTCTCCCGGCTGGCCGCCGCCTACGAGGAGCGCGAGGGCCGCGACCTGCGCGGCCTGCTCGACTTCCTCGCCGCGCGCGCCGAGATCGACACCGAGGCCCAGGCCGCCACGGCCGCCGAGGGCCACGACGGCGTCCGCATCATGACCGTCCACAACGCCAAGGGCCTCGAGTTCGAGGTCGTCGCCGTCCCCGACCTCTCGCGCGGCCTGCTCTCCGGCGGCCGCCGTCCGGTCCTGGCCCTGGGACGTGAGCAGCCGCCGCGGGTCGGGCTCCAGTGGCGGCGGCTGGGACGCGCGGCGGTGAACCTCTACGACTACGGCGAACTGATCGAAGCGGGCGAGGCGCGCGACGCCGAAGAGGGCCTGCGCCTCTTCCACGTCGCCGCCACGCGGGCGCGCGAGCGCCTGATCCTCAGCGGCGTGGTGAAACCGGAGCCGGGGAAAGTGCTGCGACCGGGGACGGCGGTGGTCGAGCGGCTGGTCGACGCGCTGGGAGTGCCGCGCGACGCGGACTCGGAGGTCGTGGTCCCGGCGCCGGAGGCGCGCCCGGGGCTGGACGAGAGCTTCCCGCCGGCGGCGATGGCGGTCCGCGTCAACCTGCCGTCGCCGGAGCGGGCGGCGGAGCTGCGGGACCTGCACCTCGACGTGGCCGAAGATCGTCCCCTCGGCTCCGGGACGCCGCCCCTGGTGGAGCGCAAACCGCCGGTCGTGCCCAGTCGGCCGCTGTCCTACACCGCGATCAGCGCCTTCGAGGAATGCGCGTACCGGTTCTATATGGAGCGGGTCTTGGGACTGCCGGCTGCCGCTCCCTCGCGGGGGGTCCCGTCGCCGGAGATCGCCGGGGACGAGGGACCCTCGGCGCGGGAGGAACGGAGCGCGCGGGGTGCGGCCGTGCACGCCCTGCTCGAGTGGTCGCAGGCGAGCGGGTGGCGCGAGCCGGACGCGGAGCTGGCGCGCCGCCACGCCCTCGCCGCCGGGTTGGACCTGGGCGCCGCCGAGGCCGAAGAGCTGCTGGGACCGGTCCGCGACTGGCTGGGCTCCCCGCTGCACGCGGAGATCGCCGCGGCGTCACGGGTGCGGGCGGAGGTGCCGATCCTGCTCGGCGCCGGCGGCACCGTGCTGCGCGGCTCGATCGACCTCCTGGTCGAGCGCGACGGCGCCCCGCCGCTGGTCGTCGACTACAAGACCGACCGCCTGCGCGGCGAAGACCCGGGCGCCCGCGCCGCCCACTACGAGGTGCAGCGCTCGATCTACGCGATGGCCGCGGCGGAGAGCCTCGGCGCGAGCGAGGTCGAGGTCGCCTACGTCTTCCTCGAGCGCGCCGACGCCCCGGTCCGCACCGTCCTCTCCGCCGCCGACATGCAAACGGCCCGCGCCCGCATCGAGTCCGCCGTCGCCGCGATCAGCGCCGGGGACTTCCCCCCCGCCCCCGAGCCCGCACGCACCTGGGACCTCTGCCGCGGCTGCCCCGCCCTCGGCCGCCTCTGCAAGGGCCCCGCGGGTTGATGGGCCGAAAACCGCCATGACCCTCCGGCCTCACGAACCTCCTCTCCCCGCAGACCCCGTCCCTTCCGCCCGACCCGCCCTAAGGGCCGGCGCCGTCGAGCTTCGCCGCGAGGTCGTCGAGATTGAGTTCCTTCAGGCCCTCGCCCACGGCGTCGAGCTCCCCGGCGCAGTAGTCGACCAAGCCCTTGCCCTCGCGGCAGAGGTCCAGGGTCTCGCGGAGCCCCGCCTGGCCGGAGTCGAGGCGGTCGATGATCTCCTCGAGGCGCTCGACGGCGGCCTCGTAGCTGGCCGGGGCACCCTCAGACACGATCATCTCCAGCGGTTCGGGCGTCGATTCGGCCATCGCGGAAGCGGAGGCTAAAGCGCCCGGCGGCGGTCGCGGCGGCGGCAGTCGTCAGGGGCTCGCCGTCGGGACCCTCGGCGAGGGCATAGCCGCGCTCCAGCGTGCGCTCGGGATCGTGGGCGCGCAGCGCCACGGCGGCTTTGCGGAGGGCCGCGCGGCGCTGGTCCAGCCCTCGGTCGGCCGCCGCGGCGAGCGCCGCGACGTGCCGCTGCCGCCGCTCCACGCCCGCCCGCTCGGCGCGGTCGAGCGCCCGGCGGCGCGCGCGTTCGAGGACGATCGTCGCGATGCGGCGCTGGAAGGCCGCCCGCGCGGCGATCCCGCGTTCGGAGGCGGCGCGGATCTCGCGCGTTTTCTGGTTCAGGAACGAGCGCTGACGTTGGAGCGCCCGCGCCGGACCGCGGGCCAGCGCGCCCAGGTGCCTTGCCCGCGCCGCGATCGCCCCGTCCGCGCCGCGCCGCAGCGCCAGCGCCTGGCGCCGCACCGCCGCCCGCGCCGCGCCGCAGTCGAGCGGCACCGCCGCCTCGGCGGCGTGGGTCGGGGTCGAGCAGCAGGCCGCGGCGACGTCGTCGATCAGGGTCGAGTCGCGCTCGTGCCCGACCGCGCTGATCACCGGCACCCGCAGCATCGCCACCGTCCGGCACAGGGTCTCGTCGCAGAACGCCCAGAGGTCGGCGAGGCTGCCGCCGCCGCGGGTGACGACGATCGCCTCGATCTCCGGCCGCGCCGCCAGGTCCTGCAGCGCCCGCGCGATCTTCGGTGCCGCGTGGCGATCCTGCACCGGCGCGAAGGCCCAGACCACGGTCCCACCCCAGCCGCGCCGCTCGAGCCCGGCCAGCAGATCGCGCCGCGCCGCGCCGCCTGCGGAGGTGACGACGCCGATCGTCTTCGGCAGGACCGGCCGGGCCAGCTGCTTCTGCAGCTCGAAGAGCCCCTCGCCGCGCAGCTGGGTGCGGAGCGCCTCCAGCCGCGCCATCAGGTCGCCTTCGCCGGCCAGCCGCACGTGGCTGGCGCGGAAGCAGAAGTTCGCCGACGCAGCGCCGCCGCCAGGGTAGTAATCGAGGCCCCCGGCGATCACCACTTCGGCGCCGTCACGCAGCGCGCCCTCCGGCAGCCCCGCCCGCTCGAGGTCGTTCAGCCAGATCGCGCAGGGCACGGCACCGTCGCCGTCGCGCAGTTCGAAGTAGGCCTGCACCTTGCTCCGACCGACGCCGGTGACCTCGCCGACCAGCAGCACCCGCGGCCGCTCGCGCATCCAATCTTTGAGCTTGTTGGCATAACGCCCGACCGCGAACGGCCCCGGCAGGTCCGGGCCCCGGCGCACGGGCGCCCCCGGTGAGATTCCCGGCCGATCCATGAATTGAGCCTAGAGAGGCACGTCAGGCCGTTGCTTTCCAGCGCTTGGCCCAAGCCTTGAGCTCGCCGATCGCGGGTCCGAGACCCTCCCCGGTCGGGGTCAGCGAGTAGGTCACCCGGACCGGCGTCCCGGCTTCGACCTCGCGCTCGACCAGGCCTTCGTCCTCGAGCTCGCGCAGGCGCTGCGAGAGCAGCCGGTCGGAGAGGCCGGGGATGGCCTTGCCGAGCTCCCCGTAGCGCATCGGCCGCTCGGTCAGGGCGCAGAGGATCGCGCCGGTCCAGCGCTTGCCGATCAGCTCGATCGCGGCGTGGAAGTTGGGACAGACCTCGGCGCAGGGCGCCCCTTGGGGGTGGGCCTCTCGCAGGGGCTCGATCTGGGTCTGGGGCACGAAATTCACGCTCATCGACCTTACTGAACGTAAGTCCTCGGCCGGCGGAATTTCCGCGGCTGGGCGCCAATACTTCAGTAACTACTTAAGTGTTTGCTACCGTCTCCTCATGCCCACCGACGCCGCGGTCCTCGACCGCACCTTCCACGCCCTCGCCGACTCCAGTCGCCGCTCGATCGTCGTCCGGCTGAGCGAAGGCCCCGCCTCGGTCAGCGAGCTGGCCGAGCCCCTGGAAATGTCACTGTCGGCCGTCGTCCAGCACATCGAAGTGCTGCAGAAGGGCGGCATCGTCCGCTCGGAGAAGGTCGGCCGGGTGCGGACGTGCCAGCTCGAACCGGCGCCGATGCGCGCGGTCGAGCAGTGGATCGCCCGGCACCGCCAGGTCTGGGAGGGCCGCCTCGACAGCCTCGGCGACGTCTTGAAAACGACCTACGGGAGGAACCGATGAGCGTCACCCACGCCGACTTCACGATCGAGCGTCAATACGACTGCACGCTGTCGCAGACCTTCAGCGCCTTCGCCGACCCCGAGCTGAAGGGCCGCTGGTTCGCCGTCCCCGCCGCCTGGGAGAACCGGGTCTGGGAACTCGACTTCCGGGTCGGCGGCGGTGAGACCAACAGCGGCAGCCCGGCGGGAGGCAAGGTCCACACCTTCCGCAGTCGCTATCACGACATCGTCACCGACGAGCGGATCGTCTTCGCCTACGACCTGCTGGTCGACGACCGCCTGATGTCGACCTCGCTGACCACCGTGCAGCTGTTCCCCGCCGAAGGCGGCACCCGCCTCCTCTTCACCGAGCAGGGCGCGTTCTTCGACGGCCTCGACGATCCGGCCGAGCGCGAGCACGGGACCGGCAAGCTCCTCGACGCGCTCGGCGAGCACCTCGCCGCGGAGGCCGGCCGATGAGCCTGACCCTGCACGAGCACCCCTTCGCCTCCTACTGCTGGAAGCCGTTGGTCGCCCTGTACGAGCGCGACGTCCCCTTCGAGCGGGCGCAGGTCGACGATGAGGCGGACCGCGCCCGCCTGGCGGAGCTATGGCCGATGGCGAGCATCCCGGTCCTCGTCGACGACGCGGCGGGGATCGCGCTGCCCGAATCGACGATCATCGTCGAGTACCTCGACCGCTTCGGCGACGCCCCGCCGCTGATCCCGGCCGACCCGGACGCGGCGCTGCGAGCGCGGCTGTGGGACCGCATCGTCGACGGCCACGGCCAGACGCCGATGCAGAAGATCGTCCTCGACAACCTGCGGCCCGACGGCTCCGGCGATCCGCACGGGGTCGAGGAGGCGCGGACCGCCCTCGACCGCATCTACGCCGTGTTCGACCGCCAACTGCGGACCGCCGACTGGCTCACCGGCCCAAGCTTCACGCTCGCCGACTGCGCCGCCGCCCCAGCGCTCTTCTACGCCCGCGCCGTCCGCCGCTGGGACGAGCAGGCCCTCCCCAACCTCACCCGCTACTACGAAACCCTCACCGCACGCCCCTCCGTCACCCGCGTGATCGACGAGGCCCGTCCCTTCCGCCCCTTCTTCCCCCTTCCCTGGCCGGAGTACGTGGCCTGAGCGGGGCGGGGTCAAGGACGGGCGGGCGTCCGGGGGGCGGGCGGGCGTCCGAGTTGCGTCCTGGGCTCCTCATGGGGGTCCTGGCAGGCTGTGACCCCCATGAGGAGCCCAGGACGTGAGGCTTCGCGGGGGGAGACGGCAAGGGTTCGTGACGAAGACGCCGGGGAGGTCACACCTCCCGGCCCCTGCGAGGTCCCGGCCCGGACCGCGTTCGCAGTTAGCGACACATGTTGTCGCTAACTGCGAACGCACCTCCCGTGACCCTCCCGGCACGGTCCCTCATCACTCCCCACGGAGCGGCCCTCCCGGCCACGGCCACAGCCTGCCCGGGCCGTGGACGGGAGGGCCCGTCCCTTGTCCGCCCCCCTCCAGCTGTTCCTTATGCGCCTATTAGGCGCATAAGGAACAGCTGGAGGGCCTCGCAACGCGTCGAACCACCGCTCAGCGCGTGCAGGGACCCGTGTCGACCGGGCCGCTCGAGACGTGGCGCAGCGCGCCACGGACTTCGTCGACCGGTACCGCGAAGCCGCCCTTCGGGCCCCCCGTCGTCGCCGCGAAGACGACGCCGACCACCTTGCCGTCCTTGCCGAGCAGGGGACCGCCCGAGTTACCGCTGCGCACGTCGCCGCCCAGCGCCGTGATCGTCCGGTCGATCGGCCCGCGCCCGTAGGAGTCCTCGCTGATCGTCGCGCGCGTCTCGCCGACCCGCGCCGGAGTCACCGTGTAGGGACCGTTCTCGGGATAGCCGAGCACCGCGGCGGCCGACCCCTTGCGATCCCCCGAGGCCATCGACAGGGTCGGCAGTTCGGCTTCCACCCGCAGCAGCGCCAGGTCGTCTTCGGGCCGGTAGTAGACCACGGTCGCGTCCAGCTCCACCCCGCTCTGCGTGGTCACCGTGGTGTCGGCGGCGCCGGCGACCACGTGGGCGTTGGTGACGATCAGGTCCGGCCGCACCGCCCAACCGGACCCCTCGATGCCGAGCCCGCAGGCGGTGCTCAGCACCCGGACCACCGCACCGCCCGCGTCGAGGACCTCGGGGTCGGCGGCGATCTTCGGGTCGGGCCGCCGCCACGGCGTCGCCGGACCGGTGATCGCGGGTGCCGGGTCGACCCGGTCGAGCACGTTCAGGACCCCGCCGGAGGGCGGCATCACCTGGTCGAGCTCACGCAGGATCACCGAGTTCTGGACGTCCCCGCGCAGCTGCGTCGTCCCCGGCGCATGCAGCGCCACCGCCCCGAAGATCCAGGCCAGCCCGAGCGCCACCGCGCCGATCAGCGCCGCCCCACCCGCCCCGTCGGCGAGGTGTAGGACGGGACGCCGGACCAGCCGTCGCCGCAGCGCCAGCGCCAGCCCCTCCAGCGCCACCGCCGCGAGCGCGCCGACCAGGAGCGCGCCGATCGCCCCGCAGAGCGGCGCGTAGGGCGAATCGGAGCCCTGCGAGAGCACCAGCGGCCCCAACCGGCTGCCCAGGAACGCCCCGACCGCGAAGCCGCCCAGGGTCAGCGCGCCGACGATCAGCCCCTGCCGGTACCCCCAGAGGCCGAGGGCGAGGGTGAAGGCGACGATCGCCCAGTCGAGAACGGTCACTACTTAATAGAAGCACGCGACGGACCGCTCGATTACCTTTCCAGCGGTGAGCAGACAGTCTCCTGAGGCCGAGCGTCGTAGACGACTGCTTACCCGTGCACTTCCACTTGGCGCCGTGGCGATCGTGGCCTTCGTCGTCGGCGCCGCCATGGGCGCCCCCGGCTCACCCGAGAAGGCGGCCGCCAACCGCTTCGCCGAAGCCTGGCAGGCGAAGAACTTCCCGGCGATGTACGCGGAGCTGAACGACGCCTCGCGGGCCGCCGTCACGCCGAAGCAGTTCGCCGCCGCCTACCGCGAAGCGCGTGATGTCGCGACGATGCGCGTGCTGATCGCCGCGGCGGCCGGAGACGCCCGCTCCGAGGAAGGCGAGACGGTGGTGCCGGTGCCACTGCGGATCAGGACCGTCGCCTTCGGCACGGTCGAAGAAGAGCTCGACCTGCCGTGGTCGGAAGGCGGCATCGAATGGGCGCACAGCCTGGTCTTCCCCGGCCTGCGCCACGGCGAAAAGCTGGAGGCCGAAACCGAATTGGCGCCCCGCGCCGCGATCCTCGCCAACGACGGTACGCCGCTCGCCGAAGGCCCGGCGCTCGAACGCGAACACCCGCTGGGCAGCGCCGCGATCGACGTCACCGGCGAAGTGGGCGAAGCCGCCGAGGAAGACGCGCCGCGGCTGGCCAAGCAGGGCTTCCCGCCGGAAACGCCGGTCGGGATCAGCGGCCTCGAGAAGGCCTTCAACCGTCGCCTCGCGGGCAAGCCGGGCGGCAAGCTCCTCGCCGTCGCCGCCAAGGCCGGCCCGGGCGCGCAGGGCCGGGTGCTGGCCGAATCGGCGCCACAGCCGGGCGAGCCGGTGAAGACGACGATCGACCCCTACCTGCAGGAAACCGCGGTCGCCGCCCTGGCGGGTCGGGTGGGCGGCGTCGCCGTGCTCGACGCCAAGAACGGTGACGTACGCGCGCTGGCCGGTCAGGCCTTCTCCGCCCCGCAGCCCCCCGGGTCGACTTTCAAGATCATCACCACCGTCGCCGCCCTGCAGAAAAACCTGGTGAAGCTCGATGACGAATTCGAAATCACCGACGGGATCAACGTCGGCGGTCGCTTCATCGAGAACGCCAACGGCGAGTACTGCGGCGGCACCTTCCGCGAAGCCTTCGCCGCGTCCTGCAACGCCGACTTCCTGCCGCTCGGCCCGCAGATCGGCAACACGAAGCTGGTCGAGACGGCCGAAGCGTTCGGCTTCAACGCGCCGCCGACCCTCTACTCGCCGGCAATCGTCAAGGAAGTGGAGCCGGCCGAGTCGACGCTCCCCAAGGACATCGGCGAAGAAGTCGACCTCGCGGTTTCGGCGATCGGCCAGGGCGAGGTGCTGGCGACGCCGCTGCAGATGGCCAGCGTCGCCCAGACGATCGCCAACGACGGGGTGCGGATGCCTACCTCGATCGTCTACGCCAAGCACCTGCGGCCGACGATGAAGCCGGTGCGGGTGATGTCGAAAAAGACCGCCGCCCAACTGACCGAACTGATGACCGGCGTGGTCACCGAAGGCACCGGCACCGCGGGCGCGATCGCCGCCGGCCAGGTGGCGGCGAAGACCGGCACCGCCGAACTCGGTCAACTGGTGGAAAACGAAGAAGGCGTGACCGAAGAAGTCGGCGAAGAAGCGGAACCCCAGCACAAGAAGGACGCCTGGTTCTCGGCCTTCGCCACGGTGGAAAAGCCGAAGCTGGCGATCGGGGTGCTGCTGATCGAAGCCGAAGCGTCGGGCGGGGAAGTGGCGGCGCCGGTCGCCTCCCAGGTCCTCTCGGCAGCCTACGAATAGGCCACGAGCGCCCGTCCCCCTAGAGGTCGAGGATGACGGTGCCCTTCTCCCCGAGCGGGCCGGGGATGTGGAGCAGCAGCGGCCGGTCGCCGGAGACCGCTTCGGGAAGTTCGAAGATCGCCACGGAGCCCTGGATCGCGCCCATCTGGGCGGTCGAGTCGAGCCCCGGGATCTGTTCGTTTTCTTCGACGATGCCGCCGAACGGGAAGGCGAATTCGCTTTCGCTCGGCAGCGCTTTGAAGGTGGTGTCTTCCATGTCGGTGATGGTCAGCGACTTGGCGAGGTTGAGCGAGCCGTGCGTGGTGTTCTGCACCTGGAGGAAGACGCCGAAGTAGTTGGAGTCTTCTTTCGGCGGCTGCTGACCGACGAGGTAGGCGGCGTCCTCGTTGTCGTGTTCGTTCAGGTAGCGGGAGAAGATCACCTGGTACTTGAGCCCGCCGACCTTGACGACTTCACCCTCTTCCACTTCGGTCGGCTCGCCCGACCCGCAGGCCGAGACGCCGATCGCCAGGACCCCCAGCATGAGGGCAAAGAAGAGCGGCAGGGCGATACGTCGGTGGGAGGAGAGCATCAGCGGCGAGGAGTCTATTAGGGGATGCCGGTCGCGTAGCGGTTCCCCCCGGCGACGGCGATCCGCTCGCCTCCGGGTCCATCGGCCTCAAGCAGGTCGCGCAGCCGATTTATGGCCTTTTTCCAGCCCTTTCGCTGGAAATGCGCGCCAAAGCTCAGGCTCTCGACGAGCTTGTCGAGAGGCTCCTTCGGGGTCGTCAGATGGGTGACGCGCACGAGCGTCATGCCCGCCTGGCCGGGCTCGAGCTCCCAGACCGTGTGGGTCGGGATGCGGTTCGAGCGGCCGCCCGCGCCCCGCTCGACGAGCTTGAACGGCTCCTCTAGCTCGACGATCGTCGAGTCCTCCCAGGGTGAGCGCAGCGGCGCCTTGACCCGGAAGCGCGCGCCGGCGCCGACACCGCGGGCGTCGATCCGGGTGAGGCGGAAGCCGGTGAGGAAGTGGTCGGTGTAGCTCGGCCTGCGGGCGAGGTCGGAGATCAGCTCGAACGCCACCTCGCGAGGCGCGTCGACTTCGACTTCGGCACTGATCGGACCCATCGCGGCGAAATCCTATTGGTCTCGCGAGGACGGAGCCGCCCCGGTTGACCCTCGACCCTTGTCCACGATACGCGGACAAGCGTCGAGGAAGCTTCCGCCTGTCGCGGCCGTAGGATCTTTCCGGTTGAACGCTGTGCCCAATCCCGTCGATCCCACGCCCGAAGGCGACCAGCCGCCGATCTCACTGGCTGCCGAGCGCGCCCGGGCGCAGCTCCACGAGGAGATCGAGCGCGTCCGCAGCGGGGTCGAAGAGATGCTCGCCGAGCAGACCGCCTCCGGCGCCGAAGACGAAGCGCTGCGCCGCGAACTGGACGCCCTGCGCGAGGACACCCGCCTCTTCGTCAAGAAACGGACCAAGCGGGTCGAGCGCAAGCTGGAAGGCCGGATCGACGGCGTCGAGCAGCGCACCGAGCGCCTCGAGGCCCGCATCGACCAAGTCGAGTCCGACCGCGCCGCCGCCGAGGTCCGCATCCACTCCGCCACCGAGCAGATGCTCGACCAGCTCCTGCACGAGATCCGCGCGATCGCCAACCTGCTCAGCCGCGAGTAGTTCGCGGGGGCCGGGAAGGGACAGGGGAAGGGACGGCCGAGGGACCCGGCCCTCTCGTGGCGGCCCGGGCAGGCTGTGGCCGCCACGAGAGGGCCGGGTCTCGTGGGGAGGGGTGGAGGGCGCGTGACGCCGCAGGGTCACGGGGGAGGGACGGGAGCCTCACGAAGGAGGGACGGATCCCTCACCGAGGAGGGACGCATCCCTCACCGTTCCCAGGCCTCGTCACGAAGACGCCGGGAACGTCACGCTTCCTCCCGTCTTCCTCATGCCTCGCGGGTCACGCCAGGAGGCGCGTTCGCAGTTAGCGACAACATGTGTCGCTAACTGCGAACTCGCTCCG